>Ga0302250_1001433_pt1 | contig 17918 bp, 15 predicted proteins | sample AAG_RA_Asp_MG_FD_193536 | JGI IMG/M metagenome (GOLD analysis project Ga0302250, IMG submission 193536) | Enriched activated sludge microbial communities from anaerobic digester in WTTP, New Holstein, Wisconsin, United States - AAG_RA_Asp | ecosystem: Engineered > Bioreactor > Anaerobic >... | reverse complement strand
CTGCCTTTGAGAGGTTCTGTTCCCCTTTTGCTTTCAGTGCCGCTGCGCGCTGATTACCGCTTTTGATGATTTCAGCGTGCTTAAGTGCCGCCTGGTGCCGTGCTTCTTCCAGTTTCAGCTTTTTGTACTGTTCTGCATTGCTCTGCGCTTTGGTTACCAGATTGTCCGCCTCAAGTTCGGCCTGGGAATGTCGCTGTTTCTTCTCTTCCTGGGCCTTGCTGATCGTGGACTGGTAGTCATTTTCAGCTTTCTTGATGTCGTTCAGGACCTCAGTTTTCATCCAACCCTCCTCTCACGGCAAGTACAATAATAGGTAAAAAAAGCCATATATGTATTGCTATTTTACTGGAGAAGACGAAAATAGCGTTTTATTGTCTTTTTACCGCAAACACTCGCTGGGGATTTTTATTTTGCCTGCTACCCGGAAATCGGGGAACAACCCCACACCGGCATTGTCAACCGGGGGAAGTTAACCGGTTAATACCCGGAAATTGACATACCGGTGCGTGGCACCTTCCGGGAGGTCCACGATCTCAACACCCTCGGAATGGGCCTTGAGAGTGATCCCTGCAAGCTCGTCGCTGGAGCAGACCAGGTGCTGCTCCGGATGGGTTCCCCGCCGGATAGAGCAATTGGTGGTGATGAGCGGCCCGACAGACACCAGGTACGAGAACCGTTTCGAGCCCGGGTGGTCCTTTGGCAGGACGATCAGGGGCATGCGGTACGTCCTGACGAATTCGGTGAGCATGAAGGCCGGCTCCAATGCTCCTCCTTCCGGAGCCGAGACTACGATGATATCCGAAGGCTCGATGGTCTGGCTGTATTCTTTATCAGGAGTCTCGATACGGATAGCAAAGAGGGCGTTTGCTTTGGCAGCCAGGAGAAAAGAACGGGTGCCGGAGATGAGCAGGAACTCATCCTTGAGCGGCACGATCATAGTATCAGATTGCCGTCACATTATCAGACTGGCAGCTGGAACAGATGGGTTTCTTGCTGACGCTCTCGAACTTTTCGCCACAGTCATTGCAACGGTAGTTCTTCCCCTTTACCCTCTCGTCGAAATTCAGGTCACCGGTGGGGCCGCCACCAACAGTACACACGTTCGTTCACCTCAATAGGTCATCCTCACCGCGAGAAATTAAAACTATCTGAAAATCCCCACCCAGCAATTCCCGTATTGAATTATTCGCTTGAATTTTGATACCATAACCGTAATTGGAAAAAACATCCGTGGATCCAGATCAGTAATACATCTGGCCGTAATGAGTTGCAAAAGCAGAACGAGGATTACCAGTATTAACGGCTTGGAAAATTTTTGGGTTCGGGGTTTTCACAAGCGCTCTCATTTCAAGTGGTTTCTAATTATTCCCGGTCCGGTTCAGGGTTTTCTGCCACTCGGGATGTGCGGGATTCGGATATATTCCATCCAGCAATTGCATCTCCCCGTGAATAGATCTCCATCCGCTTTGCGGCCCGGTGTAATATCCTGAGAAAAATTCTGAATAAGTATTTCCTACCCAGTCATCATACCCCTGCTTCCAAGTGTTTCGTCCCTGAAGTGAGAAGGAGACGGATACACGTGTTTTATCAGATGCATTATATCGGGCAAATATCGCCGTTTTTTCTGGAATTTTCCGGGGAATATAATGGATATTCGTGTTTTGAATATCTCTTATCCGTGGGCTCTCCCAGGTAAAATTATATTTTGGGACGATCAGGGACCCATTTCCGATTGGATACAATGTATTAACGAGAGAAAAGTCTGGCTTTGAGGGGGTAATTCTGATCCTTTTTTCCATCTGATAAATTTTATTGGTGGTTCTATCTGGTATCAGTCGGTCTCCGTGAATCATAACGAAAAATGGAGTGTAGTTGTCAATATTACTTGAAGTGGTTAAATCAAGGTCCGGGGGGGGTTTTTAGAAATTCTGTATCAATCCTATGTTGAAGAACTCATGCGGGGATAAGGCGGGGCCCCGGCCTCGACAAGGGCTCCCTGGATACAACAGGAAAGTGCCAGGATAATCAGAACTATCAGGATCGATCTGTTATAACGCATTTATCCCACCGTCATTATGAATCATTGTATATTTGATTTCGTTTTTTGATTGGATTATCGTTTGATAAACCATTATATCACACCATCAGAATAAATGCATATTTTTTTCATGTAATCCGGTGAAAAAACGAGATTCAATGGTTCCCGCGGATTTTTCTGATCATTACAACGATTGCAACGGCCCCGAAGGGAATTACTGTCGGGACGGGAATCGTTGGTGTGGCCATTGGCACTACAGGATTAAATTGATCGTCAGAATAGCCGGTGGCGAGGAACGACTCCAGATTGGGGAGATAATCATCTACATCTGAGGATCCGATGATCCCATAATAAGCAATAAAATAGTTTGGCCCGGGAAAGTAACCGGAATTGAATATTGCAAAATATCCCGAAGTATTCATGCTGTCGTATTTAATTACGTTGATATGCCGGATCGTGAGTTTTCCTGATGTCGTGTTGTCCGATACAGACCGTGCTTCCGCAAAAGTCAGGGTTACATTCGACATCGAACCATGTTGGGATAAATATGTAAAGAGGCGTTCCCGCTGTTCCTTGAAAGTCTCCCATTTGTTGAAATACCACATGATAGCTATAAACCTGTCATTGGTCTTGTTACAGGACATATTCCTTAATGCATAATCTTGGGACAGATCAGGAAAGAATGGTGGCGGACTGTCGGATATATCAGGGGCGCTGTCGGACATATCCGGGGGAATTGTAAGAACCGAAGGTTGTGTCTGAATGGGGGGATATGCATCGGTAACGGTACAGTTTTCCTCGGACTGGTTGACATACGGCGTGAAATCGCGTGGGATAAAAAAGGTAGGTCGATCATAATATGGCGGAGCCCCGGCAAAGGCTCCCTGGATACAACTGGAAAGTGCCAGGATAATCAGAACTATCAGGATCGATCTGTTATAGCGCATTCATCCCACCTGTATCGCACGGTATATTTTATAATAATACACAATGAACCTGTTGCCTTTACGGGACGTTTAAATAATAGCCTGTTTCCAATGAGGACGAAGTGCAAGTCCCGATAACGCAACAGAACCGTCAAAACAGGGGTGATTTTTTTCAAAACGATAACCCCAAGCCAGCTTAATAGAGAATATTATGCAACCACTGCTTTGTGACTAGCGTTTCTTCAGTAACCTGCTAACGAAGATGGCTATCATCGCAGCAATTACCGCTATAGAGGTGACCAGCTCAACAAGCGTTACCAGAACAGGGAGCGGAATCGGAGCATCGGGCAGTGATGCCAGTGGCACTTCGGGATTCACAACATTTGAACGGCTGCTATTCATAAACTGTGGCACAATGATCATTATCCTTTTCAGCCGGGAGGATTGCTCCCCAATGTCGGATGATCCAACAACTCCATAGTAGGCAATATAATAATTCGGACCCGGAAAATAATACGAACCAAAGATGATGAAATATCCTGAAGTGGAATTACTGTTGTATTGAATTACATCTATCTGTCGGATTTTGAATCCTTCGATAAAAGAATTGTTAGTACTGGCATATGTTTCATTAAAATCAAGGGTGATGTTGGAAACCGTACCGGACCGGTTCAGGTACTGAAGAATCTGTTCTCTCCCATGATTGAATTCATCCCAGTCATTAAAATACCATATTTCAGATATATACTTATCTCCACTATCAGATGAAATATTCATGAAAGCATGGTATTTTGACATATTGAGAAAGAACGGTGGTGAACGGAAAGACCAGTTGGTTGGATAGACATCAGTAACAGATAAGCAATTTCCGTTTTCACAGATCTTTTCAAATGATTGATTGGCATAAGGAGAATGGAAAGGGAGAAGATATCCGGGCCTGCCTTCGGGAATTGGTGGTTCAGCTGATACAATCTGAATAGTGCAGGAAAGAGTCACGATAATCAACAGTATCAGGATCCATCCGTTATATCTCATTCAATCCACCATCATTATGAATCATAGTATATTTGATCTCGTCATAAATTTTTTGTTATTTTTCATACAAGTCTATGAACACGATCGGACCGGTCGGCACACTGAAGGCCCGATCGATCCCGAACTATGTCTTGAGACAATCCTTGTTTTATTACAGCATTTCTTACGAGAGAGATATCTCAATAGAGGGATATATAAAATATTTTAGATTCTGTCATATTGCATTGTTCCACTCGACTTATACGTAACAAAATAATAAAATATGTATAGTTAAGCCACAGATCGATTATTATTAGAAATCTGATAAAATAAGAAAAAAAATCAAATCAGTACAACCGGGAAGGAGGGTGTTCACCTGCCTGAGAACAGATGATGAAACCCCTCCTGCCGTAGTGGCATGATACAAGTATCTTCTGCAGGTATGAAGATTTGGATCATGCCTCCAGGAAAAAAGATGGAGGTAAAACAACATGAAACAGATAAAACCGGCCATCGCCCTGCTGGCATTCCTGCTGGCATCGATGGTTATCGTACCGTTTGCGAACGCTGCACCGGATGCTGCGGTATCCGCAAAGGGCAGTTCCGATCCAAATTTTGTCAGTATTGATCAGGCGACATCCGTTGCAACACAATTCGTAAATACAATCTCATCGTCGAATCCGGAATTCGCTGACTGGAAAGGAGCGTCTGTGGAAAAAGAGACTACGTATTACGACCTGGCCGGGAAATATTCTGCATATTCCTTCGATGTCCTGGCAAACGGACAATATGATGGTTATATAATAATTTCTGCCACGCGGGAAAATTACCCGGTTCTTGAATTCTCGAAAGGAAAAACTCCGAACAGTGAAATCCCAACACAAAATGCCGCAAAATCACTTGCCGCTGCTACGGCAGTATCCCGGCAGGCAACGCTTGGCGAAGGAAAACCAGTCTATCTGGGGGGAAGTTTCTATCTCATGCAGTATCCGGTCCAGAAAACCGGGGTATTAAAAAACAACGTCCCGGGCACACAAGATACCATTCTCGTTGACCTGAATGAAAATCAAGTCGTATCTCATGATAGTACAGTAAAATCGGCATCCCAGAGTATATCATCTGCAAACCTTGTAAATATCGGGCTGGATGAACAGAATATCACCCAGAACCTGAATTACCGGAAACAGGATGCACTTGCTGCATGGAATAGTCTTGATAAGGCTACTGCTGCCGCGTCAGCTGCAACAAGTAAATCTGCTTCCGCATCTGCATCGTATAACTACCAGAAAACCATATCCGATGTTCCATATTTTATTGGGAACATGGGTGTTCCCCAACATCTGCTGCAATGGTTCTAGGGTACTGGCGTAATCTCGGTCTGACACGGTTACCTGATGATAATGGGATTAATACTACCACACGTCTACCTAATGGAGATCCATTAAACCAAGCATTAGCTACTGCGATGGGGACCGGCCCCTTCCTCGGACAAGAGGGATGGACATGGCCGTGGATGATTGCCTATGGTATAAACCGTGTCACTCTTGATAACGGGTATCCCTCCTACATCTCGTCGAGTGCGGTCAATACACTTCTTAGTTGGCCGATGATACAAAGCGAAATCGATGCCAACAGACCATTTGAATTATCTGTATTTTCAATAAACCCCTCTACCTTATCGTTCTGGGGACACAGTTATGCAGTTGTCGGCTATGGTTATGACAGCTGGCTTTCCGCACAAAATATCGAAGTATATACAACATGGCAGAACGACCCGCATAAGTATATCACTTTCGGCAGCTGGGATGGGGCAATGAACACCTATGTACGACCAAGATATACCTACACGATTACTTCGAGTGCTGGTCCGGGAGGATCTATCTCTCCTGCAGGCTCTGTTTCCACTCCGGTTGAAACTACACCATCATTTACGATCACACCGGACTCGGGCTATATTATTGACCAGATCCTTGTTGATAATTCAGCGGTTACACAAAACCCATACACATTCCCTCCAGTTACTGCAGACCACACCATCTCCGCCACGTTCAAGCAAACAACACCGCCCGGCAATTACTGGCTTGAGCGTGTTATTGATGTTTACAACGGCCCGAATGGCCTGCCGGCGTATAACAACGCGCTTCTCGGAAGCGATCTCGGGATGTATACAACTCTCGGGTCAGATGGCTGGATCCAGCCTGCGTTCAGCGATCAGCTGGACTACAATGCTGTCACTTCATGTTCCGTGTACGAATACTCATCGTACATCGGAGTGTCCACCCTAGCCGTGAACCCGAACGATTTCATCGATCCGGATTACCGGGAATGGAATATCGGTACCGGATACGAAACGTACCATGTCGCATTCATCAGGCCCAACCAGATGAAGATTTCAGTCATCGGCCCCGGTGGTGGAAACATTCTGGGTGCGGTCTGCACGGTTCCCGGCTCCACAGCTGTGACAGCATCCTCTGTTGCCCCGAAGGTCATCAACATCATTGATAACCAGACCGCGACAACCAAAGGATAACACGGTCACTTTTTTCTATTTTACTTCGGCCCGGTTCATGGTAAAAAACTGCATTATTTCTCATGGTTGGGAATCGATCGTAAGACAATACCTGACTTGCATCCGGAAAAGGATAAACAAAAAAAGTGGATACATCAGATCAGGACGATTCGATTCATCACACCATCTCGAACGAGCCGGGTTTGACCTGAATGGCACTGTCAGCAAAAGCCAGGGATAAAATCCGCATCAGATGAGGACGAAGTTGAAGGTCACGAGCGCGATGATCAGGAGCACGCAGGAATGCTTGACTCCCGCGGCAACGGACGACTCCCCCATCTGTCCGGCGATCAGGCCGGAAAAGAGCGCCTGCATGAGGCACGCATGGTACAGGATACGGGCAAACGTTGCAAGAGGGATAGACCCGAAGCTTGAGATGGATCCCGCAGTGGAGAGCCCCTGGGTATCGATATCGGCAAGGATGGGAAGAAACTGCATGGTTAGGACCGCAACGACAAAGAGAAAGACAAAGAACGACAGGTACACGATTGCCGTATAGATGAACATCTCCGTGAGCCGCTCTTTTTTCAGGGCTTCACTCATCTTCGCATCGCTCGATGCGATCGAGAGCACCTCGCTGATCTGGCCGCTCATCTCGCTTGCCTTGGTGATCAGCGTAACAGTCCGGGCGATTGCCGGCGTGCTGACCCGCTGCTCGAAGCGTACCAGCGCCTCGGTGAAATTTGCCCCCCAGTCCATGTCCCGTTTAATCCGCCGGATCTCGTAGCTGAGCAGCCCGAGGTTAGTATTCACCATGATCGCGATGGCTTGGGCGATAGTGAGGCCGACCTGGTTGATGCCGGAAAGCCGCTCGAGGAAATCGGGGACAAGGGACTGGATGCCGAGGACTTTCCGCGACCAGATCTCGTAAAAGATGGCATACGGGATGAGGATGATGAGCAGGGCAAGGACAATATGATCATCGACAACACCGAGATAGACATCGACGTCCCGGTACAGGGGAACCCGGAGGAACACCGAGGTGATGTACAGGATCGCTATCGGAACGGTGATGTACAGCGTGTGGTCGACATTGGTGATGAAGCTCTCAAGGGGGTGGCGGATATGATCGGCAATGGTCCGTATGCGGTCGTACTTTTTCAGCTGCTCGAACTGGTGTGCCTCGTCCTCCTTTTTGACGATGGTGATGTCCGGGTAGGCATGCAGCCACTTGATGGTGGTGTACCGTTCCGTCTTCTCGGCCTTGATGGAGATCAGGTCGATGAGGACGATGAATATCAGTGACCCGATGGGCAGGATCGCGTACGTGACAAGCGAGAGCTGGAGGACGGCGGTGCCGCCGGTCATCCCCATCACGACCATGATGATGATGAGAAAGAGCGGGCCGGCAACAAAGAGCGTGACGTAGCCTTCGGCAACGAGCGAGAGGACGTTCAGGAATTGTTTCTGCTCGAAACGTGCTTCTTCCTGGTACATCCGAACCCTCATGGAGAGGAACTCTCCCATGTCCCCGCCGCCATCGATGATGGAGAGGAGATCCTCCAAGAATAGCTTGAGTTTCTCCGATGGCGTTGTCTCGGAAAGGTGCCGGATCGCCGTGACGACATCGTACCCGAAGAAGTCCGCGTCCCGGACGATCTGGCGGAACTCCAGGGCAACCTCGCCGTAGATATCCGCACGCTCCGAGATGGATTGGAAGATGGGCATCAGCTGGGCCCCACCTTTTCGCATGGCGTACATATACGCAACCGCGTTGTGGAGGGTCAGGTTGATCTTGATCGCCCGGTTCGTCTTCTCGATGCCGGGTAACCTCATCAGGAGGGCGTACCCGAGATACATGCCGATTGCAAACGAAAAGACGAGAACGGCGACGGCGATGACAAACGCAGGCACCTGGCCACTGAAGAAGGCCGGCAGCTGCAGCCCGAAGACATTGGTGATGCCGATCCGGCCTTCCAGGGAGGGCAGGGTGAAGGAGAGGCTGGCAACAAAGCCGAGCGCGGCAAAGGCGATCCCGGCAAGGAGGGAGACCTGGACCGCACGCCAGACGTACTGTTCCGTTGTCATCCCAATCCGGGCGGAGATCATGTCGGCATGGAGACTCGTGAACCGGACTGGATCGCGCTTAATCCACTGGGAGATGTAGTTCCGAAGCATTATCAGATTACCTTGCGGAGGTCGTCGATATTCTCCAGGACCCTGGTTTTATTGATATGATAGGCATGGAAGAGCGAGGCAACAGAGATGTAATCCCGGATGCCCTGTTTCATCATGGCCGCAAGGATCGATTTACGGAGGCTGATCTCGTTCTCCAGCTGCTCGCGGGTCCAGCCACGCCTTTCGGCAATATCCATGTATATCTGCGACCTGCCGGTATAGTTGATGACGTCGTGGACAGGATCGTAGACGAAGACGTTGTTGACGCGGAGGTTGCCGCTAGAAGGATCTATCCCCGCAATCTCGACGATCTCCTGCGCCCGGCGGACCCGTTCGGTGCCATGGTAGATGAGCCCCTGGACGCTGACGATGTTTAAGGCCTGCATCATATTCCGGGGCACGTTTAAGGGTTCGCTCTCCAGCCGGTGGATGGCGGCATCAACACTGCCGCCGTGCATGGTCGAAAAGGTCGTGTGGCCGGTATTCATGGCCTGGAAAAGCGTCTGGGCCTCGTGGCCGCGGACTTCCCCGACAAGGATGAACTCCGGCCGCTGCCGCATCGCAGCCCGCAGCAGGTCGAACATGCTGATGGCATTCCCACCTTCGGTGAGGGCCTCGCGGGTGACGCTTGCGATCCAGTTGTCATGGTAGAGCGTGATCTCGCGGGTGTCCTCAATGCTGACCACCTTTGCAACGGGGGGGATGAAAAGCGAGACCGCGTTCAAGGAGGTTGTCTTCCCGGATGCCGTCCCCCCGATGAAGAGAAGGCTCTTGTTGTTCTCGATGGCAAGCCAGAAGTAGACAAGCGACTCGGGGTTGAACGTTTTGTTCTCCAGCAGCTCGATGGGGGAGAACGGCTCTTCCCGGAACTTGCGGATCGTGAAGGATGTGCCCCGGGTGGTCACTTCCGTCCCGAACGTCAGCTGGAGACGGGACCCGTCAGGAAGGGTGGCATCAATCATCGGTGCGCCGGTGGAGATATGCTTGCCGGAGCGCTGCGCAAGCGTGATGGCAAGGGAGTTGAGGATGTCCGGCTCGAAGGTGATGTTGGTCCTGATGTTCCGGTACCTGCGGTGGTAGAGGAAGATAGGGATCCGGTGACCATCGCAGGAGATATCCTCCAGCTGCGGGTCTTTCATCAGCGGATCGAGGCGCGACCACCCGATATAATTCCGGATCAGGAAGTATTGGATCTTGAACTGGGTGTGTGGTTCCAAAACGAGACCGTAGTCCCCGACCAGTACGTTCATTTTCTCAAGGAGGAGGTGTTTTCTGTCTCTCCGGATCTCATCCGACGTGAGGATCAGCACGTCACGGAGATCTTCGTGAAGGCGCTCGAGCAGTTCGTATTCGAAATCGGAGAGCGTTGGTTCGAAGAGGAGGTACTCGTCCTGGTTCGTCCTCTTGTTGTGGCCGATAACGACCAGCGAGCAGCCCTGCTCAACCCAGTACTGGTCCACTGCCTCGTAGGTCTCCGGCACGCTCGCCACTACGAGTGTCCCGTCCCGCTCGAAGTCATACTCCTCGACCGGCTCTTTGTCACTGCCCTTTTCGAGCGAGAGGAGCCGGCGGATCGAGAGGCCGGGCTTCTTCCCCGTTGATCCGGCAGAAGCGGCATCCCCGCCTGCCGCAGCGGCCTGCTGCCCGGTTCCACTCCCGGCCGCAGCGCCCCCATCGGCCGGTGATCCGGGCTGTGTTCCGGTCTCGACACGTTTGTGGGATTTTATGAGGTCTCCCAGTCCCATGGTCCGCGATCTCCCTCCTGAAGATACTGGTGTTCCGATGTATAGTTCGTGAGATCAAATTATATAAGGCTGTGTCTGCCCGGGGACATCCGGGCGAAAAAACCGGCCCGTTTCATCGTTCCTTTCCCCATTTTTCCCGGAACGGCCCCGCTCCCTCCTGCCGGCAGATATCTTTATCAGCCAGTCCATGACACTTTCTCTTGCATAGTTCCGATTGATCGTCAATTGAGAGGCAAAAATGCAGGATTCTCATCTCAAGAAAATGCCTACCGGTATCGCTTCGCTCGACCCCGTACTTGAAGGTGGCGTCCCGCCGGGATCGGTCATCCTCCTTCTCGGGGACCTCGGTGCGGGGAGTTACGAGTTCACCTACAGTTCGGTTGTCAACATCCTCGGTCTCATGAAGGGGAGCCTGCCGGAGAACCTGGTTGCCCCGCAGGAGATACGGTACATCACGTTCACCCGGATCAAGGACGACGTGCGCCAGGAGATCCTGCACTCGTTCCATATCACGGGACTGGAGGAGCTGGTTGAAGCCATAAAATTCGACGACCTCTCGGAGCTCTACTTCGACAACAGCGTTGTTCCGAATGAATGGTACAGCCAGAGCACGGTCATAAACCGGCTGCAGAAGCGGGCAACCCAGGACAGCCTCCTTGTCCAGCTGGCAAATGCCGTCAACAACGCCACTCCCGGCGGCCTTATCATCCTTGACTCCATCACCGATATCGCAACCCAGTCCACAGTACCGCATTGCTGGACCAACCTTGCCGGGTTCCTCCGGGGCCTGCAGCGGGTAGCGAAGCAGCGGGGCACAACGGTGTACCTGCTGCTGAGCAGGGGAATTTTGGAATCTGCGCAGGAGCGGGAGCTTGCCGATATCGCGGATGCCGTGCTCCTCTTCAAATGGGAGGAATCGACCGGCGCCCGGCGGCAGCGGGTCATGTACTTCGAGAAGTTCCGCGGGGTAATGCCCCACCTGGAAGAGAAGGACCTGGTGAAGTTCGCGGTCAGGATCTCGGAGGCCGGCGGGTTTGAGGTCAGCAATATCCGGGTGGTCATATGAACAGCGACCGCGTCAAGATCGGGATCCCGGGCCTGGACGATATGCTGGGCGGGGGGCTGATCAAAAACAGCATCTGTTCGATCATCGGCACCTACGGTACGGGAAAGACGACCTTCTCGCTGGAGTTTGTCTGGGAGGGGCTCAAGAAAAAAGAGAACATCATTTACATCAGCCTTGAGGAGCGGGAAGCGCGTATCCTCACCTACATGGAGCAGAAAGGGTGGGATGTCAAGCCGTACCTGAACAAGTCGCTCTTTGTGATCAAGCTCGATCCCACGGATTTCAACCTAGCCAATAACCGGATCAAGAACGAGCTGCCCAAGCTCATCGAGGAGGTGAAGGCAACACGAGTCGTCATCGATCCCATCTCCCTGTTCGAGGACCTCTTCACTACGGATTCCGAGCGCCGGCAGGAGATGTTCCGGTTCATCGAGGGGCTCCGCGACAAGAACTGCACCATCATGCTGACATCGGAAACGCACCGGGACAATGTCTTCTCCAGCCGCCATGGCCTCATCGAGTACCTCTCTGACACCGTCATCCTCCTCCGCTACGTGCGGCCATCCGATCTCTCCGCGGTCCACCTTGCCCTTGAAGTGGTGAAGATGCGGATGTCGTTACACTCCCGCGAGATCAAGCCGTACGAGCTCCAGCAGGACCAGGTGCTGGTGTACTCGGAAGCGAATGTGTTCTAACCGACTGGTTCATCAGAACCAGGAGGTAGAGAAGAACCCGTCAGGGTTCTTCGAATTCCGAAAGGTCGAAGAGCCAATGGCTCTTCTCCTCCTCGACCTTTTTTTGAAGGTCTCGGATTCATCAGAACCAGGAGGTAGAGAATGCTGAAGATCGCCAGACCTGAAGCAGGAGAATCGAACAAGTCATCAGACTTGTGAGATGAGAAGAACGTAGTTCTTAGAAGACCGTAGGTCTTCGACCGAACCCGTCAGGATTCTTCGACTGGCAACGGACCCTCTCGGACCGAAGATTCTACAACGTAAAATCCCCGCTGGCCCGGAAACCATCATAGCCCCCAACCAAACGCGGGATCGTCCCAGCTACAAGCCAAAACCTGTGTCACCCACTTTTCGGCCCGTAGAATGTGGCAAAAATTTACCTCCCACATCCGGCGTAAAAACAGGTCTTTCACCAAAATTATTCCCCCATTTTCCGGAATGTCGAATGTTGAACGCATGAGACATGAGAAGACGAAGTTTTCGAATTATTCCCTCTGGGTCCGGAAATCAGGCCAAACGGAGCCCGTAGAAGGCCCGTATTTCCGCATCCCGACAGGTGGACACCTTACCGGAACCGGGTGGTTCCGGCACAGGATCCCTGGCAACAGGAGAGCTCCCAGTCAAATTCTGCCAGAGATCCAATTGGGGAATTTTTCAGAATTCAGTTCCGGCCGGGACGTTGTCCAGTACCGCAGAAAAAAATTTTGGATCATGTAAAATTTTTTCGGATTTTTTCCGGATTCCTTTGGGAGATATTTTCGATAAAAAACTGTCCGGTTTTCTTTATCAGATCGTGATCCCGAGAATCCCCAGCAGCATCAGGATCAGGACGCCAGGGATCCCGCCGATGGCGCAGATGAGGAGCGTTGCTGCATCGTAGCCGAGGTCCGGTTTTCCCATCCACTGCATGACATGGAGGAAGTTGACAAGAAATAGACCGATGATACCGCAGATAGCGTTCACGACAATGACTGAGAGCTGTTTCACGAGGAACCAGACAATGGCGATGATGGCGACCACAAGGATGATGGCAACGAGAATATTGGTCATGATCTTAGCTTTTTTATTTACCAATAAGACGCTGTTGATTTATTCTTACGGAAGGCAGGATCAGGGACCCGATGGTCCGGGATTCCCGGCTCAGCCCGGTAATCTGGTGCTGGAGATCAAAGACATTCCCCGAGAGCATGGCGCTCCGGATCGGTTCCTGGAACTCCCCCCCTTCCCGGAAGAAAGCATTGGAGAGCTCGACCGAGAACTCGCCGCTCATCGGATTTGCTGTGTGGGCCCCGACAACATTGTGCACGAAGACCACGCGTTCGTCATCAACAGTATCCCGTTTCCCGTCAAGGACAAAGTTATGGTGGCCGATGGACGGGGACCCCCCGTACCCGCCCCGTACCGCGTTTGCGGTGCTCTGCTTTCCATAACGATACGCCGTCTTCAGGTCGTAGGCAAAGGCGCACAGGACGCCATCGAGAATGAAATCGATCCGTTTTGTCGGCATCCCTTCCGCGTCCCAGCGGGAGCTCCCGTCCGCCCCGGGAATGAGCGGGTCGTCATACATCGAGACCAGCGGGTCGGCAACCTTCTGATCGAGGCTGTCCGCGAGCCGCGAGCGTTTGGCATGGACATTGCGGCCGCTCAGGGCGGGGACAAAGACCGTACCGAGGAGTTCTGCATAGGCAAGCGGGGAGAGCAGGATATCGTAGTCACCACTCGGTATGTCTTTTCCCTTTGCGGATTCGCAGGCAAAGAACATTGCCCGTTCGCCGACCGTAACCGGGTCCACGCGGTCCAGCGCCCACGAGTGATCGAACTCGTATCCCGTGGACTGCCCATAGATGGCTTCAAGCGAGAGGGAGACCGAGGTGTGACGGCTGGTGTACCGTACGCCATGGCTGCTCGCAAGGGTCACTTCAAGGGCTGATACTCCCGCTGATCCCGAGGTCACTTCAGCCGGGTGCTCTGCCGCACCCTCCAGCATGGCCTCCAGGAGTTTCCCGGCAGTCGCGGGGCCTACTTCCAGCGAACGATCGAACGAGAGCGGAGTCTGGTCGAGAGGTTCCGGCCCGGGGAGCCCCTTCCATTCCTGCGGCGTTGCTAGGTTCCCGCTTGCAATTGCCGCTTTCAGGCATTCGCGCCACCGCCCGGGATCGCTCGTGCTGGAAGACCCGATCCGTCCCTTGTGGATCGTGCGGACGCCCAGACCGCAGTCCTCGGAGGTCGATGCATGACTCACCTTTTTCTTCCGCAAATCGGCGGAGACGCTGGTGCCCGCTACGTAAAAAACCTCGACTTCGTCAACGCTCTTCTCCGCTTCCCGGATCAGCTGGTCAATCCATTCCACTGCCACCCACCACCGCATCCACTAAGAGAACATGGGGAGCCCCGTCGCTCACAGGGACGCTCTGGCCGCCCTTGCCACAGTATCCGGGGCTCATCTTCCGGTCGTTCCCGCACAGCACGATCTGGTACAGGGTCGAGAGAATCTCGCCCGACAGGGAGACATCGCGGACCATCTTCGTGCATTCGCCATTCTCAACAAGATAGCCGTACTCCGCGTTGAACTGGAAGATACCCCTGCCCGGGTCGACTTGCCCCCCACGGGAGCCGGCAAGGAAGATCCCGTTTTTGCATTCAGCAAAGATCTCCTCTTTTGTGGAGTCGCCGTTCTCGATGAACGTGTTGCTCATCCGCACCAGCGGGGGCTCGCCCGGCATGGCACGGGCATGGCCGGCAACACCGTTCCCGATTGCGGCGAGCGACTCGCGATTGTGGAGGAAGGCATTGACCACGCCGCGCCGGATGATCTCGGTCCGGGCAACGGCAACCCCCTCTGCATCGACAGGGTCAAACCCGAACTCGCAGAGACTGGGATCATCAACGATTGTCAGGGTCTCGTTCCCGATCCGTTCCCCGGTCCTCCCTTTCAGGACCGAACTCCCCTCCTGGATCAGGTCGCCCTCGCTCGCATGGCCAATGGCTTCATGGGCAAAGACACCGGCCAGCTCCGGATCGAGCACTGTCCGCATCTTCCCTCCTTTCGCAGCAACCGCATCCAGCAGGGAGACTGCTGTTTGTGCCGCTTTCCTGCCCGCATCCTGCTGGTGCCGGAGGTTGAACCCGTGGATGGAGTGCTCCCGTTCGTACCCCATCTGGACATTGCCGTTCCGCGATGCCACGGCAAGGACATTGAACCCCGACCGCCCCATCGCGTACGTGAACTCGTTGCCGGAACTGTCGGAGAAGTGGACCTGCTCGAACTTCTCGGTGTAGTTCGCCCGCCGGTTGACGACGAGCGGGAGCGTGGCACTCTTCTCGATTTCAGAAAGGATCTCCGATTTCTCTTCAAGGCTGATCTCCCGCGGATCCTCATTCATGGGAGGGACCGGCAGCTGGCGGCGGGTAACATCGCCAAGAACAACCTGCTCCTCCGTTATCACGGCAAGGCGGGCCGCCTGTTCGAGCATCTCGTCAAACTTCCGGCCGATACAGGGAGAAAAATTGTCGATCTGGAGCACGCCCCACCCGGACCGGACAAGGACCCGGAGGATGGCCTTGTTGAAAAACGAAGTCCCGGCAGATTCGATAATGCCGTTGTCGATGTCGATGTGCGTGATCTCGCCGGTCACGTGTCTCAGGTCGTAGTAGGAGATGCCGTCCATCGCATTCAGGCCGTTGTCGGATTGATCTCCGGCGCTTCTGCGATCATTGCAGTGGACCGCATCGCCATCTTTTTGAGCTTGGTGAGGAAACTCTCCGAGTTCTCCGGTACGAGAGCGTATTTGAGAACATCATCGATCGTGTCGACAGGAATAATAGTAACGAGCGGTTTGTACTTTTCCTCGATCAACACATCGCCAACATTCATCCGGGGAATGAGAACCGTCTTGATCCCTGCCTTCGCTGCTGCTTCGATCTTGTAGGTGACACCACCGATTGGGAGCACATCGCCCCGCACCGAAAGCGAACCGGTCATCGCAAGGTCCTGACGTACCGGGATACCTTCGATGGCGCTGACAACAGCGGTCGCAACACTCACCGAGGCCGAGTCACCCTCCACACCCATGTAGGTGCCGATGAACTGGATGTGGATATCGATGTTCTTGACATCCTTGCCGGTGAATTTTTTCAGGAGTGCGCTGACATTCTTGATCGATTCCTGGGCAATCTCCTTGAGCATCCCGGTGGCAATTACTTCGCCACCTTCCTTTCCTATTGCCGGAGTAACCTCTGCCATGATGGGCAGTACCGAACCGGCATCGCTGCCGGTTACCGCAAGGCCGTTCACGCGGCCGATGCGGGTGCCCTCCACGACCGTCATCTCGTATTCGCGCAGGTGCCGGGTGACTTCATCCGAGACCTGGTCCTCGATCGACCGGGCGGTCTTCTTTGCCGTGATGACATGTGCTGCCGTGGTTATCGGAGCGTTTTCCTGACGGGCAATATCACCAGCAACCCGGATCAAACCACCCATATCACGGAGTTTGAGGGTAAGGTGGCCTTTCCGGTTCGATCGCCGGCGGGCTTCCCGGATGATCTCATCGATGCCGCTCTGGTCGAAGTGCGGGATCTTGCCATCGTTCTTGACCTCCTGGGCGATGAACCGGACATACTTCTGCCGGTTCTCGGGCGTGTCCTCCATGCTCTCGGCCATGTAGACCTCGTACCCGTACCCCCGGATACGGGACCGGAGTGCGGGGTGCATTCCCTGGATGGCGTCGATATTGCCCGCTGCAACCATCACGAACTTACAGGGGACCGGCTCCGTCCTGACCATGGCACCGCTCGACCGCTCGCTCTGCCCGGTGATGGGGAACTCCCCTTCCTGCAGGGCCGTGAGCAGGTTCTGCTGGGAGTGGGGGTCCAGCGTGTTGATCTCGTCGATGAAGAGGACGCCGCCGTTCGACCGGTGGATTGCACCGGCCTCGACCCGGTCATGCGCCGGGGTCTCAAGACCGCCGCTCTGGAAGGGATCGTGCCGGACATCGCCCAACAGGGCGCCGGCATGGGATCCTGTGCCGTCAATGAAGGGGGCGATGTTCTTGGTGTCGTTCGAGACAAGGAGTTTGGGCACCATCGCCTCTTCCCTTGGAGTAGAGTACCGCAGGGCCATGAAGACGAATGCCCCGGCAATCAGCCCCATCAGGAGCTGCATGGTGATGATGGCGTACCCGGCAATACCGAGCATCAGGAGCATCATGAGGGTCTGCCGGAACTGGGACTTCTTCTTCGCTTCGGCCTTGTGGGCAGCAACGATCTGCTTGCCCCTTCCCCCGGCAACAGTCCGGATGACCGGGTTATTCGAGTCATCGGAATTCGGGTACACGAGGATGTCCTGCAGCTCCTCCTTGGGCAGGAGTTCGGCCATCGCCTTTGCAAGCATCGACTTACCGGTACCGGGGCTCCCGATCATCATCACGTGCCGGCGCTGGATCGCTGCTTTCCGGATGACCTCTACTGCCCGCTCCTGGCCGATCACCTGGTCGATTAACGATGCAGGGACTTCGATCTGCGATGATGTCGCAACTCCGCCTTCCGGGGTTGCCGCTGTCGCGGTTGCCGGGGAAGGGGACAACTCGGGAGCCGCAGCTTCCGGTTGTACCGGCTCTTCCGGGAGTGGTTGTTCTGGTGCACTTTCCATGACGATGATGCCCTCTACGGATGGATTTTCATATACAATGTCTCATGCAAGTTTAAGTACT
>Ga0302250_1001432_pt1 | contig 17944 bp, 19 predicted proteins | sample AAG_RA_Asp_MG_FD_193536 | JGI IMG/M metagenome (GOLD analysis project Ga0302250, IMG submission 193536) | Enriched activated sludge microbial communities from anaerobic digester in WTTP, New Holstein, Wisconsin, United States - AAG_RA_Asp | ecosystem: Engineered > Bioreactor > Anaerobic >... | reverse complement strand
CAATACTAATTGTGGTGTCTTGCCAGTTACGTTTGCCTGGCCACTGCTTACATATGTTGGCTTAGCCAATAAGTAAGTTGTACCGCTCTTTAGAACCTGAACTCTAGCGTCACCGCCAAGAATCCATTGTACATATCCTGGGTTAGTTCCGTCATAGTTTAGAACTTGAGTTTCACCAACCTTAGTGTATGTACCGCTTCCCTGAGCTGCGTACAAGTCTACTGAAGCGATTGTTACTGTGTCAGCAGCTGTATCAACTCTTAAATCTACTCTCTTAACATAAATGTCTCCGTTAGCAGCAGTCATCTTGATCTTTAATGATCCTGTGTCTGGTGTTGAACCAGCAACTACCTGAGCTGCTAGAGGAGTTGAGTTGTCTAGAGTTACTGTTAAGTTACCACTTCCTGTAGCTGTGATTACTTGTCCAGCTGAACCATTTCCGTCAGCGCTAGTTGCCATAGCACCAGTACCTCTGCTGTATACAGTTGTTCCTGACTGAGCTGTTGTACCAGATACCTGTAGGTATGTTGTTACTGTGTCAGCTGTAGCATCAGAATAAGCTGATGAAGCGATATCACCGTATACTTCGAAAGTAATGCTCTGTGTCTTGTTGATTGTCTTGCTGATAGAGAATGTGTTCAATGAATCAGCACCAGCAGCAGCTGTTGCAATTGTTGACAAAGCTGATGTCTGTTCTGTTCCATATTTAACATAAACGTTAGTTAGGTCTGCAGAAGCGAAATCGCTTGAGCTGAATTTGAATAGAACTCTAACTGTGTTTAGGTTAATGTTCTCTGTGCTTCCAGCTGTTACACTGAATTTACCTAGCAAGAAGTTTGTTTGAGGAACTACTACTGAAGATGAACCATATGATTGGTCAACTGTAGATGATAATGTTCCTGAAGCAATCTGTAATGTGTTAGCGTCAGTGTTAGCTGGTGTGTCGAAGTATCCGCCAGATGTCATTCTCTGTGCGTTTGTAGAACCAACTACTAGATTAACTTTGATTGTGTCTCCAGCAGATGTGCTGTCTGTACCATCAGCATCATAGATGTCTGCTCTTACTTCTAGAACTCTTGTAGTTCCAGGAGTTACAATCAATGCTGAACCTAGAGAGTATTCTGTGTAAGTTAGTCCGTCTGAGTCGTTACCAATTCCGTCAACTTCTTCTAATGAAGCTGTTGAACCAACCTGTACACCGTCAACGAATAGAGCACCATTTCTTAATTCACCAATGTTGTTGTCTGATGAATCAATGTTTACTCTCAAGTTTTCAATCTTGATAGCTTCACCAGTTGCCTTTAGGTCATATTTAGCCAAAGTCAATTGAGAAGCACCCTTTGCGATGTTACCAGATGTTGAATCTGTTCTCTTAGTAATTGTTAAATCACCTGTAGCAACTGTCTGCTGTCCAGCTTCAATTGGAGAGAAAGTTGCGCTGTCTCTCTGTACTAAGATGTTTGCGTTGTATTCGCTGTCTGAAACCTGAACATCAGATGCCTTGTATATAGAAACCTTGAATGTTCTTGTTGATCCTCCGATTACATCACCAACAACTTTGAAAATCCTGCTACCTGTTTCCAATTTGATTGGAGCAGATGACATGTCGAAAGTGAAGTATCCGTCAGTTCCTTGTGATACAACAGTTGAACCTACCTGAGTTCCATCGATCAATAGTTTGAAATTCTGTAGATCTGATTGAGCAACAGAACCAATGTTTCTAAATGTGATAGATTTCAAGTAAACAGCTCTTGTTCCAATAGTAACAGTGTCTTCAAACATTATGAAGTTGTTCTGTGGTGTTAGGCTGTTGTTTAAAGCTGGTGTTACTGTTGATGAGAAACTTACACCTGCTAATGTTGCTTGAGCAATAGTGTGGATGTTTGCATTTACTGGGAATGTTCCAGTTGCTGTAGCACCTGTGATGCTGTCAGCTGCAACGATACCAACTCCTACTGTCTGGCCACTTGTGCCAGTAGCGATGTTAGCTTTTACAGCGATTGTTTTTACTGTGTTAGCTGGGATTACTATAACTCCAGTAGAGTTGTTCCATGAGAAAACTCCTGTTGAAGCTGTAGCTTCGTCTGACAATCTTGTGTTACCGTCGTATAGGTAAAGTTTAGCAAGAGTTGCGTCAGCACTAACTCCCAATCTGTTCATCTTCAAGTTAGTAATTGTAACTGGAGATGATGTTCCATTGCTGAATGTAAAGTGAGCGATGTCAGCAATAGCTGCGCCGGTGATCAATGTTCCAGCAGCTGGAGTGTCAGCAGCTAAACTTACAGTAAATCCAGTTGTAGTTGGAGTTGTTGTAGTTGTAGTTGTTGTGCCAGTTGTTGTAGTTGTTGTTGTACCAGCTTGTAATAGAGCATTTGCTTTTGCTCTTGTTGAAGTTCCAAAGAAACCTGTTCCTGTTGTTAGACCGTATGGAGTCAAAACTTCAGAAGCATATTTGTTTTGGAATTTGACAACAGCTGCTTTAGTCATAGAACCAAAGTATGTTGTCTCTTTGCCTGCGTTACCGATTGAAGTTGCAGAATCTGCATTCAATAGGATTTGTAGATATTTTACGTCGTTACCTGTAACGCCTTGCTTTAGGTTAGCAGTAAACTGGAATCCAGCTGGAATACCAGCATAAGATGCACCAGTTGTTGTAGTTGTCTGAGTCTGTTGACCTGACAATAGTTGTAGAATCAAAGCCATTAGGCCGTTGTTGTCACAACTTGCTAAGTCAGATAGACTGCAAGCAGCCATTGCTGGGCTTACTACTACTGATAAAGCAAAAACGATACCAGCAACTATACCAATTTTTTTTGTACTCATTTTTTGTATTTAAATTGCTTGATTGTTTTTCCTCTTTCGAAGAAAAACTCTCGTTATTGTTTTTTAATAATTCGTTATCCATCGACCAGCTTATGGCTGAATAACGTTTCTTCGCAATCCTCTTCCCTTTTCTCGGAAGATTCATCCTCAAGGCAATTGCCCTGAAGATGAACCTCCTATTAAAGGAATAAGAATAGCAAAAGATTGCTAATTAATTCCCCTCTATCGCATCTATTCAGTCCCCACACTAATGAAGACGGAATAAATGCCATAAATGTTACTCTTCTGTTTTTGGCTGAATCTTGTAAATCGTTTCTACTGCTTCAATATAATTTCCTAAATCAAAAGCTTCCCTTGCTTGTGTTAATAAGGTCTTCTGTTCTCTGGTTAGATTTTTTTCATTAGATTCAAGTTCTTCAATTTCGCTTAAAGCTAGGAACTTATAAAATGCTTGGTAATCTTCGCTGCTGTTTTGCATGATTGCAGCATTGGTTGTTTTTTCTATCTTTTCTATCTTTGAAACAATGCTTCCGACTAATTGTACTTTTTCTTCTGATGCTGGTAATTTTGCTAATTCTTTTGATGCAACAACTAAAGCTTTCTGAGCTTCAGCTATCCCAGCTACTAATTTCTTTCCTTGATTTTCGCTTTCTTTAGTTATTCTGTCAAGTTCAGACAATCTCTTGTCTAATTGGCTCACTCTAGCTATTGATTGATCTTCTGGTGAAAGGACTGCCATCTGTGCATTTTCATATACTTGTTTCAAACTGTATAAGCTTTCCCCTGGAACTGCATTGCCAGCCTGAGCTGTAATTAAGGCTGTTCCAAAGATTAGTGTAATCAAACTAGCTAAAGCAGGAGCAACATATCTTGGAGTTGCAAAAGCATGTCCTATTCCTTCAAACAAAGAATCAAAAGTGGTTTGCTTTTCAAACTCTTTTGAAAGGATTGTTCCTTTAGAAAAAGCAGCCCAATTTTGGTTGGGTTTGATTCCTTTCAATAATTCAAGTTGTTTGATTAGTTTTAATTCGTCCATATGCTTCTAACAATATAGACGCAAAAACCCTAGTTTTATTACACTTATTAAAAAACAGGGCTTAACCCTGTTTAGTCTATTATTTGATTATATCTATATTGACTGTTCCATCATTCTTCCATTTATCAAAACATTTTTTAGGTATTCCTGAGTTCTTTATTGCCATTTTCATAGTCCTTAAAGATTGAGAATCTTTTTCTTTTTCGCTTAATATTGCTTGAACAACCTTCTTTTCTCCATTTATACTGCCATAATAGTAATAATGAGATCCCCTCGTATGAACACAAACAAATTGATAATCCTTCAAGAAATTGCTCAAATCTTTAAATGACCAATTTCTTATTCCCACCATAAGCTTTAAGCTAAACAGTCACAATTATTGCTTATAGGAAGAGTAAACAAAGAAGACTTTTTTAGATTGCTTGAAACTGGCTTTTTAGCCTTGTTTTTCATTAAATCAAGGTATTCTTCATAAATTTTCCAATACTTCTTGTCTGCACGCCTATTTAGTAATTCGTCTTCTAAATTGTTTTTGCATACAGCCTCTATATACCCAACAACCGCCTCTTTTATGCTCTTTTCGACTTCATCCCTTGTTTCCCCCTCTTCAATAATATCAAAATCAAGACAAACTGCCCTAAAACCACCCTTGCATGGAAAAACTATTGTTCTAGCTAAACCAATATTTTTTGTATTAATTTTGTTCATATATTAATTATAACAATAATAATAAAAATAAGCAATCTCTATAAATTAAAACGTTTTTTACTTAATTTTATTACTTTCCTAGTATTTTCTTTAATTGCTTCATTCCCCTATGAATAATAACTCTGGCAGTAGATTGAGATTTGCCCAAAGCTTTGGCCACATCACTAATTGGTTCTTGTTCAATGTAGTATAAAGAAACTGCTAGCCTGTATTCGTCTTTTAATTGTTCTAAAGCTTTAACAATTATTCTCATGTCATCATTCTGGACAGCCGTTTTAGCAATGTCCTGATTCATGTCCTGAATAATGTCCAGATTGTCCAGAATGGCTGGATTCTGGTCTTTGCCCCTATAATGATCAATTACTAGGTTTCTAGCAATTGTGAATAAAAAGCCTGATGGATTCTTAACTTCTTTGTCCAAAGATATCTCTTTCCATAGTCTGGTAAAAGTTTCTGAAGTAATATCTTGAGCTATAGATTCATTACTAACCTTAAATAAAACAAAACGATAGACTCTGTCTATGTATTCATCGTATAACTGAGAAAAGAATTGTTCTTTAAATTCGTGTGATTGCATTAATATAAATTAAACTCACTTTGTCCAGAATGCTGTCCAGAATGCCTAAACACTTTGTCCACATTTATCCAGTATTGTCCATAAGTTGTCCACATTGTCCAGAACCGTGTCCAGAATGTCCAGAATTGTCCAGAACCGTGTCCAGAATGTCCAGAATCATGTCCAGAATGTCCAGAATGAATTCCTAGTACATTTCATTGATTCTATAAACAGTAGTCTTGCCACCGCCCATAGAATTAATAATTTTCATTTCTTTTAATCCTTTAAGTTCCCTTCTAATGGTTCTTGGATTAGTTTCTGGAAAATGTTCACTTATTTGATTTGACTTCAACACTCCTTTGTTCTGTAAAATTTCTAACACTCTTAATTGAATACCTGTTAAGTCTTCATAATTAAGATGTTTAATTTCTTTTGCCTCTGTTTTTTCTTGGCGAACCTCTTCTTTTACTACTATTGGCTCCTCTTTTTTTATTTCAATCGGCTTTTCTACTATAACCTGTTTTTTAACAACAATTTCTTTAGGTTTCAAAACTTCAAAAGACTTCCTTAATTCGTCATACTCATTTTCCAAAATATCAAAGTTCCTTTCATTGATCCATTCTTGCTCCCTAGCAATCTCAAAATATGTTTTAAGAAGGTCCATCTTTCCACAAGCCTTTTCAAAAAAAGACTCCCTTTCTTTCTGAGAAACAGAAAAAGACCTACCCTTTAACAAAAGGGAGTAAAATAGAATATCTAGTCCTTCTTTTCTTATTGCAAACTTAAGAGGCTCCTCTTTTGGAAATAGGCTGGTTACCTTATACAAGGCGTTTGTCAGCTTGATAATACCCTCTTCCATCATATGAGCCTCATTATATGGCATATAAGTATAAAAGTCAACGCAAATAAAAAAAGACTGGCTATTGCCATCTTTATAATACATCCATAAAATTACGGATTTCATTCAAAGGCATTGATTTGCCTACAATATGAATATTCTTAATTTTTGATGTTTTTATTCCTGCTTCACCTTTGACGATAAGACTTTCACCTTTTTTGCACTGAACTACTTCCCCAGCATAAGTTACTTCTGCTAAAGGAAAAACTTTAATATGCGCCTTATTCGTTCCGATTCTTTTTCCTTTAGCCTTAAGAATTTTTTTGTTGTTTTTTTCTTCAGCCGAAACCCAAAAGCTGTATCTTGAATTCTCTGTCTCAATCTCAACCTGCATGATAACTTCTCCTTGAAAGATGAATAAAATTTGCTGACTAAGATTATATAGAAAAAATAAAATTTGTCAAAAAAAAGAGAGCTACTTTTGCCCTCCTTTCAAAAAATCATTACCAAGACCTATAAGCTTTCCTCCGGCCCACAACAGAAATGAAGCAAAAATTATCCATGATGACATATTTAATGCTTGAGAAACAGTATTCTCTGGAAGAAACTGCTTAATTTGATCTTTTATCATATTCCCAACCTGAGTTTCTATTGAAGTTGAAGTAATTGGTGCTTCTTCTAAGCTAGAAACTGTTCCTTGAGGCACAGCAAAAACCCGAGGAAATTCTTTTTGAGCTGTAAAATAATAATATGAATTAAGAAGATCAAAAGACACTATCAAAATTCCTGAAATAATAAAAAGAGATGCGAGAAGATTTCTTACAGTAATTTCCATAAAATAAAAAATTAATACGAGATTAATTTTATTATAGCATTAATTTTAAAAATTCAAAATTAATTTAATCATTTTGTCAAAATTAATACTATTTTAATAATTGCAAAACAAGCCCTATGATCCTGTCTTTGTCTTTTGTGTCGCTCTCTGCAATAAAAAGAGTTAATACTGTTAATGCCTCTGGCGATATTTTGTCTTTTTTTAATATTCCAGCCCTATTTAAAAACCAAACAAATGCAAAAGCACCACTTCTCTTGTTACCATCTATGAATGGATGATTTTTTACAATAAAATATAAAAGATGTGCTGCTTTTTCTTCTAATGTTGGATAAACATCACGATTAAAAATAGATTGAAAAACGCTACCTAAGATTCCAACAATAACATCTTTTTCTCTTTCTTTTGCAAAAAAATCTGTAGCCTCTTTTTTCTTTTGCAAGTCTTGTTTCAATTCTAAAATTGCTTTTGTTAAATCTTCCGCAACTACGCATATTTTCTTTTTTGTAAATCCCGCCTTTGGAAACGCTAGCTTATCGTATGCATCTAAAGAAAACCAAGTACTTGAGAACATCTTAACCAGCTCTAGGGCGTCCACAGCTTTTATTTTTTCATTCACTGGCAAAAGATTTCTCATCAACTCTACTGTTTGTAAAAATTCTCTATAATTCTTAGTTAAGCGCTTTTTATTGATTGTATAGCCCTTAACAATGTGCTCGCGCAAAGTTTTAGTCGCCCATTGACGAAATTTGGTGGCAGTCTTTGAGTTTACCCTGTACCCAACAGATAAAATTAAATCTAAATTATAATATTCAATTTCTCTTTTTATTTTTCTTTTTCCTTCGATTTTAACTGTTGCAATTTTTGCAACAGTTGCCTTTTGTTCTAGTTCTTTAGATTGAAAAATATGTTTGATGTGACGAGAAATACCAGACTTGTCTGTTTCAAAAAGATCTGCAATTTGCTGTAAGCTTGCCCAAAGCGTTTCTTTTTGAACGTCTCCCTTGAATTCAATCTTACCGCTTTTTGATTGATATATAATAATTTCTTTTTTCATACTAATATAGTTTTATTATATATTACACATATAAAATTACAATAAAAAAAACCAAAGTCGGCATTACTGCTGTAATGGACCGATTTATCTAGTATAAATTAAATTCCAGAGAATTCTTTAACTTTTGAAATTGGAATTACATCAACAAGATTATTTTCATTCTTATATGCAATTCCAACAACCATTCCTTGAATATTAAACACTGGACTTCCCTCTACTCTGCCTGTTTCTAATATATTTGTTCTTATTTTTTCCTCACTCACACTCTTAACAATTCCTTCGTTAACAGAATAAAAGAACTTGGCAGTAGAGTAATTAAAAGATTCTGAAACGATAAAAATTCTTTCGCCTTCAAGAATAACTGAATCTAGAAATCCCCTAGTTGAAAGATTATTCTTATCTAGTTTAATTAAAGCTAGATTAGTTGCTAAATCTCTTTTAATAACTTGATATGAAAGATTGTCCTCTCCTTTAACAGAAATATTAGATTTACTACCTCCTGGAATATTTTCGGCAAGGGTTATTACTAAACCGTCATTAGTCAAAACAAAGCCAGAACCATTAACGCTACCATCTAAATAATAACTATGTATTCCAACAACAGAATCCTTGACCTCTTTTATTTTATCAACTAAGGCCTTGTTCTCTTCTATATATATCTTGTCTTGTTTATTAATAACCTGTATCGCGGAAAAACTGGGATCTTTAAACACAACCCAGCCAGAGATAAGACCTCCTAAGATACCAACCAAAAGAAGTATCGTATATTTTATTATCTTTTCTTTCATTTCTTCGTTGATCCTACTTTTACCTTTTTAGTAGAGATTGTCTTTAGAATAATATGATCTTTTTCTGCATCAACAGAAATAACATCACCATCTTTAATCTCTCCTGTAACAATCTTTAGAGCCATGGGGTTCAATATTAATTTCTGAATTATTCTCTTTAACGGCCTTGCTCCTAAGTTAGGATCAAATCCTTGCCTAGCCAATGATTGCTTTGCTTTTTCTGAAACATTGATTTTAATATCTTTTTCTTTTAATCTTTTCTGTACTTTATTTAATTCAAGATCAACAATTTGCTTAATTTCTTCTGCTCCCAAATAATCAAAAATGATAATCTCATCAATTCTATTCAAAAATTCTGGCTTAAACTTTTCTCTTAGAGCTCCCTGTACCTTATCTTTTAGTCCTTCTTTCTGGCTTATCTTATTATCATCAACAAATCCCAAAGGAGCTTCCTTAGCAATAATATCTGAACCAACATTAGAAGTCATGATTAAGATTGTATTTTTAAATGAAACAACTCTTCCTTTAGAATCAGTCAATCTTCCATCTTCTAAAACTTGGAGAAGAATATTAAAAACCTCTGGATGTGCTTTCTCAATCTCATCTAAAAGAATAACTGAATAAGGTCTTCTTCTTACCTTTTCTGTTAGTTGACCTCCTTCTTCGTAGCCAACGTATCCAGGAGGACTTCCCACCATTTTAGAAACATCGAACTTTTCCATGTATTCAGACATATCAACTCTAATCATTGCATTCTCGTCATTGAACAAGAATCCTGCTAAGGCTTTGGCTGTTTCTGTTTTACCAACTCCGGTTGGCCCTAAGAACAAGAATGAACCCAATGGCCTTGATTCTTCTGATATGCCTGCCCTAGAACGCCTAATAGCATTTGATACTGCTTTAATCGCTTCTTCTTGAGAAATAACTCTTTTTGACAAAACTTTTTCCATTGTTTCAAGCTTAGATGATTCAGATTCTATCAATCTAGTAACAGGAATACCTGTCCATCTTGAAACAACCCTAGCAATTTCTTCTGGTCCGATTTCCTGCTTTAATATTCTATTTTTCTTTTGAAGTCTTTCTAGTTTGTCTTCTTGTTTTTTAAGCTTGGCAAATAAATCAGGCAATGTTCCATATTTGATTTCTGCTGCTTTTTGCAAATCACCATCTTTTAATAGTTTTTCTAATTGATATTTTTCTTTTTCAATTCTTTCTTTTAATTCTTTAAGACTATGTATCGTTTCTTTTTCTGTTTTCCATCTCATAGCAAAAGCACTAGCTTTTTCATTAAGCTCTGCTAACTCCCTTGCAATCACCCTATTTCTTTTGTCTATTACTTCTTTTTCTTTTGGAGTTGAAGCTAATATTTCTTTTTTCAAAGCTTCTCTTTCAATTTCTAATTTCTGTATTTCTTTATTTAAATCTTCTAATTCGGCTGGATTTGATTCTATCTCAAGTCTTAGTGCAGAAGAAGCTTCGTCCATCAAATCAACTGCTTTATCAGGCAAAAACCTGTCATTAATATATCTAGCAGAAAGCTCTGCTGCTGCAACCAAAGCTGAATCCTTTATTTTCAAACCATGGTGCAATTCATATTTTTCTTTTATTCCTCTTAAAATAGAAACTGTGTCTTCAATTGTTGGCTCAACAACATAAATTGGCTGGAATCTTCTTTCCAAAGCAGCATCAGTTTCAATGTATTTCTGATACTCTTTTAATGTTGTTGCTCCAATTGCTCTTAATTCTCCCCTAGCTAAGGCTGGTTTTAATAAGTTAGAAGCATCAACTGCTCCTTCAGCAGAACCAGCTCCAATCAATGTGTGAAGTTCATCAATAAACATTAAATACTTTCCTTCTGCTTTCCTTACCTCTTTTAAAAGTGTTTTGATTCTTTCTTCAAATTCACCTCTATATCTTGTACCAGCAACCATTGCTCCCAAATCAAGACTAATAACTTCCTTGTCTTTTAAACTTTCTGGAACATCTCCTTTAACTATTCTTTGAGCCAAGCCTTCAACAATAGCCGTTTTACCAACTCCTGGCTCTCCAATTAAAACTGGATTGTTTTTTGTTCTTCTAGACAAAATCTGCATCAATCTTCTAATCTCATCTTCTCTGCCGACTACTGGATCTAGTTTTCCTTTTCTGGCTAGATTAGTTAAATTCCTAGTATAGTTTTCTAGAATCTTGTATTTTGATTCTGGATTCGGACTTGTTATTCTTTCCTCTCCTCTCATTTGATTAAAATTCTTTAAAGCCATCTGATAACTAATTCTCTCCCCTAGTTCTCCATTAACTGATTTAAGATAATTTGCTTTTTCTATTAAATCGCCTGCCATTGTTCTAACGCTTAATAGTGCTAAAAATAAGTGTTCTAAAGAAACAAATTCATCTCCCATTGTCATTGCTTCCTTTTTAGCCTTGTCCATAACCCTAACCATATCTTGAGTTAAAAAGAATTGGCCAACATATTCATTTTGATTAGAAACGGGTATTTGCCCCAATCCATTCCTTATTTTTTTCAACAAATCTTCTATATCAAGATTAACCTTGCTTAAAAGGCTTAATACAATATTCTCATCTCCTGTGAGCATTGCATATAAAAGATGTAGGGCGTCAATATGCTGCTGCCCCATATCTCTTGCCATATTCTGGGCTTGCATTAATGTTTTCTGAGCTTTGTTTGTAAAATTTATGCCGTCCATAAGCGTATATAAAATATAGATTATTCTAAAGTTATTCTATATTAAAAATCACTAAAAATCAATATATAAAAAAAGAAAACTATTAAAAATAGTTATGCTTTTCTGTAAGCAGTCTTAGGAACGACCATCTTGAAGCAAGCGCCTTTACCGTATTCTCCGACTTCGGAAATCGTTATGTTTGTGATTGCAAGAATTTGACGAGAAAAGAACAAACCTAAGCCAGTGTTCTTGCCAAATCCTTTTCTGAATATCCTTTCTTTGTCTTCTGAAGGAATGCCGATTCCATCATCTCGATACATGAAAATCAGATTTTCTCCCTCAAAATAACAACTCAAGGTGATAGTTGTGACTTTCACGCCATGCCTTTTACTATTATCAACAAGATTAAAGAACATTCTTGAAGCCAAAGAACTTGAATAAACCTTTACACCCTCTAATTCGTTTTTTCCTGTAATTTTAATTGATTCAGAAGAGTAACCTACTATGAAATTGAAAATATCTTTTAAGTCATACCAATTCTGCTCTTGTTCACTATATTCTTTCCAAGTATTAAGACTTTCTTTAATTTTCTCTACTCCCTTCCCTCCTTTTTTTGCTAAATCGTGAGCCTCGTCTAAGCTTTTACATTTTGATATAAGATTAAAATAGATATCAATCGTTAAAACAATATTATTAAGATCATGACGAGTAGTTCCACACAACAAATTTGCATATACTTGTTGCCTACTTTTTTCTTCAAGTGACATTTCCAATTCTAAAATTTTTTCATTCAAAGATTTTTCGTGTTTAATTTCTTCTTCAATCATTTTAATCACCACAAGACTGCTAAATGACAGCCTATTTAAAAAAGACTGCATCTTCTTAAAACAAGCTGCCATATAATAATTTTAAAAGAACATTTTAAAAAACATATTCCTATTTAAAAATTATGTCAATAAAAAAAGCCTAAATAAAAAGGCTATGTGCGAGCTCAAAAGAACAGATTAGCATTATTAAAAGAATAATTACTATGAAAAATAAAATAAAACTAGTAGATTCTGTCATTAAATATCCTCCTTCTTATCACCCTAAAAGGAAGATATACGAGATATAGCAATAACCTAAAAATAATATCAAAGATTATTGCAATAATAAGTAATAAAAGAACTACTACTGACAAGATAAATTTTATAAAGAACTGCACTGCTGTCATAAGAACCTCCTGACTGCTTTATCCTCTCTTTATTACTTTTTGTCAAGCAAGAAAAGCTTCAATTTGTCTAACGCTTGCTTGCGCATAGAAATCTTGTTTTTCTCTTCTCCCATTTCAGCGAATGTCTTATCAGCTCCCTCTGGGATGAATATTGGATCCCAGCCAAAATTATTATCTCCTCTTGGAAAATCAGCAATTATTCCTTTTATTTCTCCTGTAAAAATCTTAACACCGTCATTATCACAATAAGCAATGCAAGTGATTACCTTAGCCATTCTGTTCTCCTTCAAAAAAGAACATATTTTCTCTAAAGAAATATTTTTAATTAAAAACTTTATTAAGGCTCCTGGGAAACCATTAAATTCTTCAAAATAAAGACCAGTATCTTCAACGATTACTGGCTGTCTTAATATTTGAAAAGCCTGCTTTGCTTTATGTTTCGCAACCTCCTCAACTTCTATTGATTGTATTTCATCTAAACCAACGTCTGAATTATCTAGCTTGATTCCTAAGATATCTTCAAATTCTCTCAATTTATTCCTATTCCCTGTAACAAAAATCATACGCCCTTGGTAAGGAAATTATAACCAAAGAAGACAACTAAGCTACAAATAGCAACAATAGAAGAAATCATTGGATCAAGCATTGAAGATCCTAAAACAAACATAGCTGTGACAACAAGGACTCCTTCTTCTACTTTTTTATCTAATTTTTTCATTTGATAAAATTATATCATAATATAAAAAAAGAAACTATAGAAAGAAAAATTTAAAATTATTTATTTTTTTAAAATTTTCTATTCATGTGCACAATTTAATTGACAATATAAATATTTAAACTATAATAAAAATATAAATGCTCGAAACGCGTATATTACGGGTTTTGTGAGGTGTCAAAAGAAATCCCTTGAAAGGGGATTCTTTTTATTTTATAATTGATGTGTGGACTCGGGCCTGTAGTATATGCAGTATTATTCGAGCATTGACACCTCGCGAAACGGGTGCAAATCCCGTCGGGTCCACACCAAAAAAAACACTTTCTAGTGTTTTTTTGTATTTATATCTCAATCAATTTTTAAAAAAACCTCTTCAATCTTTTTCTCAAAAAACTTAGAAAGCTTAAAAGCTAATTCAAGAGAAGGAACGTATTTATTCTTTTCTATCGCAATAATGGTTTGGCGAGTCACCCCCACCTCTTTAGCCAAATCTTCTTGGGTCATATTTTTCTCAGCGCGAAGAGTTTTTATCTTATTCATCATCTGTGCCATATTTTTTTCTATAAAAATAATAAGCAAAAGAATAAACCATCATATTGAACAATACTATATAACTTAATATGGTTCCCAAATCATAGAAACGTCCTTGATTTTTTAAATCAGAAAACATTAAAACCAAAGAAACTAATGCTAGTAAAGGAATACAAATGCTATATGCTGCCATTGCTGATTTTTGAGCAATATTTTTAATCATTTCATCAACCATTACATCTTTCACGCTTCTCTTGATTAAAAGCATTGAAATTATTCCGATTATTACTGCTGAACAAGCTAGGTATACGTTTTCTATTGAAACAGCAGTTGAAACTGTAGCAGCAATGAACATAGCGATAAAGATCCTTACTATTTTAAATGTTTTAAATGACATATTAAACATATTAACTTATTATTATGTCTTAATTGTAAGGCAAGCATTACATTTTGTCAAGCATCCTTTACATTAATTATTTGTTCGTCATTCTCTTCCTCACCCGAATCATAATATAAAGAATCTATAATATATTAATTTGTATGATTTTTTATTTGCCATTTTGAGTATTTTATGTTAAAATATTAAATAATAATGACCATATGGTCTTTTTTTATAATGAAAGTAGCTATAAACATTACCAGAGAACCGTTGGGCGGGATAACGTCGGTAAACTTAAACCTTTTAAACCATTTACATGGATCTAATGTTTCTTTTTTAGGTATAGAAATTAATTCTTTTAGAAAGTTTGCATCTTCTGTTACATATAGACATTTGTCCCCTAGTTGGTTTAATCATCAAATTATTAGTATTTGTGATTTTTCTATAAATAAAATAACCAAAGAAGCGAAATCTTTAAAAGAAGTCAAGAGAAAATTTAAACCGATAATAAAACTTGTCAGGGAAATTATAAAAAAAGAAAAACCTGACATTTTTTTAATTAACGGAACATATTATATTCCTTGGATTATGTCTATTGCAGCACGCATTGAAAAAATTCCAGTTGTTCTATGGTATGCCGGAAGCCTATCAAAAGAAACTATTCATTTTACAAAAAAACAAAGACAAATATTTTTAGAAATAGAAAAAGATATCATCAAGAACTCTTCTAAAATAATCTTCCCTTCAGAAATATGCAAAAAAACCATCATTAAAGATGTTTCTAATTTAAAAAAAACAAGAGAAGGCTTAATTGTTCCCAACCCAATATCACCCATATTTACTAAAGAAAAAAAACAACGAAAAATCATTAATAACAAAATAGCTTTTATCGGCAGAAACACTCCGATTAAAAATATCGAAGCCTTTATTTCTCTTCATTTACTATTAAATAAAATTGGCTGGAAACATGAAGCTACCATAATAAATGGAAAGGAGCATAAATCAATAAAAAATATACCTAAAGATATAAAAATAAATCCGGCAATGGCCAATGGAGAATTAAAGTCTTTTTATAAAAAACAAGGATTAATAATAAGTCCATCTCATTTTGAAACATTCGGCAATGTCCCAGTTGAAACTGCATGCATTGGAATACCAGTATTAGTAAATGAAAATATGGGATGCTCCGAAGTCTTTAAGCAGGCTGGACTAGAAGAAATGATAATAAATTTTGATGATTTAAATTTAGTCGCAGAAAGAACTATAAATCTTTGCGGAAAACCAATTAATTCAATAAAGTTAAATATTCTTAAAAATTTAGTAGATTGTGAAGTTGTGTCTAAAGAAATAATAAAAGTTCTTAAGTCTCTTCTCTAGCCAACAAAAATTTTAAAGTTTAATTAATCGTAATATTCCAAATAGAATAGTATCTGCTGTAATATTTATGAACAACCACAGCACTTTTTCCTTTTAAAGATTCAAAAAGATAACCAGATCCCATTTGTTCTTTGAAATCATAACCTTTTTCTTTCATAAAAAATTTAATCACTTCTGAACCATTTTGGCTTCTTGTCATGTATTTATTGGCAGATAATTCAACCATATCTTTATGAGCAATATTAAGCTCGACTATTCCCTTTATCTGTGGACAAGGATTACCTTCTTGAAAAATAATTGGGACGTTTAAATATATAAATCCACTTATTAAAAAAATAATAGAAATAATTAATAAGCTTGATTTGTTTTTAGATAAATGCTCAAACATCATGACTTATAACCATCTATTAGATATAAAATTCCAGGAATAAGAGGCACGAAAAGATTAATACTTAAATTTGCTTCTGTAAGAATTCCGACAATAAAGCCTATTATAATAGGAATGATTATCATAAATCCTCCTATTTTAGGACATCTCCATCCTAATACTAAACCTATAAAAACTATTGGCATTGCAAGCAAAGCAATGTTTTCCCATAAAGAATAATCTGGATTAACAAATGGCAACGGATTACCATATCCAAAATAAAAAGGCAAAGAAAAAACTAAAATACACAACGCAATTATCCTAGAAAACCATTTAATTATTTTCATATTTTTTATTATTTTAATTAAACAAATAGTTTTTAACTCTTAATGTCAACAAATTTTACATTATTTTCTGAATCTTGGAGGAGAGAGAGGGATTCGAACCCTCGGTATGTTTTATATACACAGCCTTTCCAAGGCTGCCAATTAATCCACTCTTGCATCTCTCCAAACTTTATCAATTAATGTTTGCAATTTTAAAAAATCTTCTTTACAGCTATACCTTATTTTAAATGTTCCCAATGGATTAGGTTTAAATTTGTTGTTTTTATTTTTTAAAAAAATAGTTTTTTGAAATTGATTCTTGGGAATATTAGCTGCTTTTACCCAAAAATTAACAATCGTTCTCTCGTTTAAATCAGGATAAATAAAAATTTGTCCCCTAACTCTTTTCCAATCAGCTTTAATTATTTTTCTTAAAAAAATACTAAAAATTTTTATAATTTTGGGATCAGAATTAGTAAGTTCAATTGAGTATATATACCTATTTTGTGACCTAAAATCACGCCTTGCTTTTGTTCCTTCACAAACATAGAGCATTGCACCAATAATTTTTAATTCTTTAACTGTCATCACTCGCTATTTTAGCGCACAATAATAACAATGTAAATAACTTAGTTATTCATTCCTCTCAAAGCAGCGATTCTTTCTTCAACAGGAGGATGCGTCATAAATAGCTTCACAAACCAACTATTCCCTTCTTTTCCTCTAAAAGGAGATGCAATAAATAAATGGGCATTAGTACTATTAGCTTTTCTTAATTGAGATCCATCAGAAGATATTTTTTCTAGTGCTGTAGCAAGACCTTCTGGATATCTAGTTAACAATGCACCAGATGCATCAGCCAAGAATTCTCTTTTCCTTGAAATAGACATTTGCAATAGCATTGCAGCTATTGGTGCAAGTATTGCAGCAATAACTCCAGCCAAAACTAAAAATGTATTTGTATTATTGCTATTATCTCCATCTCTACTGTTCCAAAGACTAGTTCTTAAAAACATGTCTGTCACAATTGAAATAACACCAACCAAAACAACAACTACTGTTTGCAAAAGAGTGTCTTTATTCTTAATGTGTGCCATTTCATGAGCAATCACTCCTTCTATTTCTTTTTTCTCTAGTTTTCCTAATAATCCTTTAGTAACAGCAATAACAGCATGCTTTTCGTTTCTTCCTGTAGCAAAAGCATTAGGCTGAGGCTCATTTAAGATAAATACTTTAGGCATTGGAATACCAGCTGTGATTGAAAGATTCTCTACTATTCTATACAACTCTGGATTATCATTCTTCTCAATTGGCTTAGCATTAGTAGCAGCTAAAACAATCTTGTCAGAATACCAATAAGAAGAAACACTAGTCATTACACTAAAAACAACAGCAATATATAGTATTGCTTGAGAATCTAAAACATAGCTAAATAACCATCCCAAAAGAATGATAAAAACCAAAAACAAAAACATGAGAAACCATGTTTTCCTTGTATTAGAATCTGCTATGTTGTAAAGAGTAGCCATATAAATTATTTAGAAAGGCCTTTTCTTCTTTTGTCCCTTTCGCTTAATTTTTTAAACTTCTTATTAAGTTTTTTCTTGTGCAATTTAATACACTTGTTTAAATTTTTCATTTTCGTATTTATTTAATTAATTAAAAGCTTACCTTTGGAGCCTGTCTTTCTCCGTCATTTGCTTCAAAAAACTCT
>Ga0302250_1001431_pt1 | contig 17945 bp, 14 predicted proteins | sample AAG_RA_Asp_MG_FD_193536 | JGI IMG/M metagenome (GOLD analysis project Ga0302250, IMG submission 193536) | Enriched activated sludge microbial communities from anaerobic digester in WTTP, New Holstein, Wisconsin, United States - AAG_RA_Asp | ecosystem: Engineered > Bioreactor > Anaerobic >... | reverse complement strand
CAAAACCGTCCTCATCGATCACCCCCATATCCCCGGTGTCATACCAGCCATCCTTGATGTGCAGGGCGGTCTCCTCCAGATCATCAAAATAGCCTTTCATGACCAGATCCCCCTTGACCATGATCTTGCCTTCCTTGCCCGGCCCGAGGGCAGCCCCGGTGCTGAGATCCGCGATCTTGAGCTGCACGCCGGGAAGGGGACGGCCGATGCTGCCGGGCCGGTTCGCCTCCGGGGTGTTGACGGTCACTCCAGGGCTGGTTTCGGTGGTGCCGTAGGCCTCGAGCAGTTCGATGCCATGCTTGGTCCGGTAACCTTCCCGCAGCCAGTCGGGGGTTTTGTCGGCGCCAGGGACCACAATCCGCAGGGAGGCGAGATCACCGGGCTCGGACTCGCGAAGATAGCCGGCGAAAAAGATCGGTGTGCCAGCCATCATTGTGGGTTTTTCCTCACGGATGATCTTGGGGATGTTCTTGTACTCGAGTGGGTTAGCGACGGTCACATTGGTCATGCCGACGATGAGGGGCAGCCAAAAATTGGCGTTGTGGCCGAAGACGTGGAAGAGCGGCAGCACCCCCATCATCACATCCTGCTCGCTCAGGCGAAAAACCCTGACCAGATCGACGATATTGGAGCTGAAATTGCGGTGGGTGAGCTGCACCCCCTTGGGATCCTTCTCGCTGCCGCTGGTGAAAAGGATCACCACGGTGTCATCCTCCTTCACGGAGGGGAGGGTGGCGAAGAGCAGGGGGAGAGGAAGCTTGGAGCGCAGCGCAGCCTTGAGCTTGGCTCCGGTGCCGATGGTGGCCAGTATGTCCTCGATGAAGATCATCCCGGGCACGATCCGGCAGTTGATCTTTTCGACCAGGGCCTTTGAGGTGATGATCGTCGAAAAGCCGCACTTGTTCTGGGCGTATTCGCAGTTCTCCGCCGCTCCGGTGGAATAGTTAATCATCACCGGCACCTTGCCAGCCATGACAATGCCAAGCGTGGAGAGGATCGAGCCGGAGGAGGTCGGAATCATCACCCCGATAAAACCCTCCTTGAACCTCTTGATGTAATCGGCAAATATAAGGCCTGCGATCAGAACCTTGTCGTAGGTCAGCCGCCGGTCAAGGGTGCGGTCGATGATGGCCATCTTGCCGCCCTGACGCTTGGCGGTACGGATGAATTCACGATGAAGGATCATAGGGACCTCGAATTGTCTTTCTGCTCGTCTGGAATGAATGTTATTCATTATTATACAAAATAAGCAGCACAAGCGCAACTAAAAAATGAATAATATTCATAAAGCTGCAGCAAGAGTCTGTTTTTACATGATAGCAGGGGTTGCAGGGCAAGGGGGTGTCGGGGAGAAGGGTCAAGCAGCGGCGGCAGAGGGGCCTCGATCAGGAGGGATGGGCGGAGACGGCGGAAAGGATCCCAACCCTTGCCACCTGATCGAGGATGCTCATTTCTCACCGAGATGGAATTTGAGCCACTGGTCCATCTCCCAGAGCATGTGCAGGACTGATTCCCGCGCCCGGTAGCCGTGGCTCTCCTTTGGCAGAATGACCAGTCGGGCGACCTTGCCGAGTCCCTTGAGCGCGGCATAATAGCGTTCGCTCTGCATCGGGAAGGTGCCGCTGTTGTTGTCCGCCTCACCGTGGATGAGCAGGAGTGGGGTATCCATCGTCCCGGCCGCCATGAAAGGTGACATCTTTAAATAAGTCTCCGGGGCCTCCCAAAGAGTGCGCTCCTCGCTCTGAAAGCCGAAGGGGGTGAGGGTGCGGTTGAAAGCCCCGCTGCGGGCGATGCCGGCCTTGAAGAGACGGCAGTGGCTGAGCAGATTGGCGGTCATGAAAGCGCCATAACTGTGCCCTCCAATCGCCAGACGGGTCGAATCAGCCACACCGCGGTCCTTCAGTTCCGCGACGATGGCCTCAGCACTGGCAACCAGCTGCTCGATGTAGGTGTCGTTGGGCTCCCGGTCGCCCTCACCGACAATCGGCATGGCTGGATCATCGACCACCGCGTATCCGCGCATCACCCAGAACAGAGGGCTGAGGGGGGAGATGCGGATAAAACGGTACGGTGAATCGGAAACCTGGCTGGCTGCGGCCGCGCTCTTGTACTCCTGGGGATAGGCCCACATCAGCACAGGCAGGGGCCCCTGGCTGCGTTCCCATCCGGGTGGGGTGTAGAGCGTGGCTGTAAGTTGGACCTTGTCACCCCGTTCGTAGCGGATCAGCTCCTTGCGGATGCCACGAAGCTGGGGAGAGGGATGAGGAAAAGAGGTCACTGGCACCGAAGACTCTTGTCCAAAGCGGCGCAGGTGAAAATTGGGGGGTTCATCGATCCCTTCCCGCCGGGTTATAAAGCTCTCCGCTCCTGCGCTTGTCAGATCGATGACATATTCATAATAGGGCGCTGTGCAGCGCCACAGGCGACGGCTCTGGCCGTTCTCGATGGTGCGCTCATCCAGGAAGGGGAAGCTCCCTTCGGGGGAGGCGCCTTCGCCGCGCATATAGACGGCTTTACCATCGCGGGTGAGGCGAAGAACACGCGTGCCCCACTCCGTGGAGGTCATGAGGGGCGTGCCGGGATCTTTGTAGCGGTCCTCCATGGAATAGTCTGCGAAGAGGCGGCCCTTTCGGTCTCGGCCAGCCGGGTCGACAGCCCAGATCCGCACTCGCCGCTCCTTCCAGATCCACTCCTGAATCAGGGCGAGGTGCTTGTTCCCCCAGTAGACCCCGCGGAAACGCAGGGAGAGATTGGCGAGCAGCTCGGCGTCGCGGCCGTAGGGAGCCGCGAGGGTCCAGACCTTGTCGCGAATTTCTGCGGGACGTTTGGGATCCCCGCCATCCTGGGCTTCGCACCAGCAGAGCGTCTGCGGCTGATCGGCGCGCCAGCTGAAATAGCGCGGCCCCTCCGGTACGGCATCGAAGGCGATCGGCACCTGTTCGGCGAGCGGAAGGTCGGCCATTTCCCTGATGAGAACTCCATGCTGATCCCATATCTGCACCCGGTGGGGGAAGCGCATCGCCGGCACCAGATAGGAGTAGGGACGATGAATGATCTCGACCAGAAAGGCGAGTCCGTCAGGGGAGGGCTCCGCTGAGCGATAGATGGCTGGCCCGCCAATCCGGGTGATATTCCCCTCTTCGTCGACAAGCGCCAGAAGGCAGCTGAAATAGTGGTCGAAAAGCAGCTCGTCGTGCGGATTCCGGAGCAGATCCTGCCAGGTTGGCGCCGGTGCGCTCTCACCTCCGCATTCCTGGATTACCGGTCCATCCGGTACAGCCGGAGCGGCCGGCGCTTCAGGTCGATCCATCGGGATCAGCCGGCAGAGCAGTCGTTTGCTGTCGGGCATCCACTGGAAAGGATCGTCATAAAATGCGGCGCTGAGGGGCTGGCCGGTCAATTCACGCGCCTCTCCGCTGCCGATCTCGAGCAGCCAGAGGGTGATCGCGCTCTCGCCGGTGAGGGTGAAGGCCACCCTGCGGCTGTCGGGAGACCAGGCGGCATGGCGGATGCGGGCACCGGGGGGGAGCCCCAACACCGGTCGGGTTGAATTGTCGCGCAGCGACACAAGCTGCATGCCGGTGTGATAGCTGATTCGGCTCGGTCCGCTGCTGAGCGGATTGATGCGGAGGCCGGCCAGACCAAGCTCAGGCTGGGAGAGCTCTGCAATGGTGGGCAGGGCGGGATTGTCCAGCACCAGCAGCCATTGGCGGTCAGGCGAGAGGCTGACCGACGGCGTTGTCGGTGCATCGACCAGATCAATCATCTCGCGGGGAGGCAGGCGATAGCCCGTCTCCTGTGATGCACGTAGTTCTGCATGCAGCATGAAAATCCCCCACAAGGTGAGAGTGATCGCTGTCTTTCTGTTTGATTTGCTCATGGTTCCCTCCACAGTTCGCCCCATCCAACCGGGATGAGCCCGGCTCTGGGCGACGGTGTGTCGCCGGCACGTAAGCTAAGGGAAGTTGCAAGGGCGGGTCTGCCTGAGCAATGATGCAGCTGGAAAGAAAAGGCAATGGAAGCAATCTAATTTAAATAAAGCAATTACAGGCAGATTTGCAACTCTTTTTATTACCTTCGGCCCTGATCGGACCGGCCAATATTATGTTGGCAATATCAAAATAATATCCGTATCTTACCCATTGGCAAAAGATCACTGGAAACAGGGCGGAGAGCCGGCCATGCTGCGCTGCTATAAAATCGATAAAGAGAAAATCCAGAGCTGCGCCCGTGAAGAGGCGCAGATTCTCATCTATATCAGTCCGGACGACTCGGAAAAGCGATATCTGACCAACGAGATGAAGCTGGATGAGCACACGCTCAACTCCACGCTCGATCCGGATGAACTCTCGCGCCTCGAATTCGAGCCCGAGCATTTTGCGATGATTTACAAACGGCCGCGCAATTACATCGTCGAGGACCGTTTCCTCTTCCGCGTCACCTCGATGGGCATCTTTTTTTTCAGCGACCGCATCATCCTGGTTGCCAGCGAAGATCTGCCGATGTTTGACGACAAAAAGTTCTCGCGTGTGACCAGCCTGCGCGATGTGATGCTCAAGATGCTCTATCGTTCCATCTACCACTTTCTCGAACACCTCAAGATCATCGACATGATCACCAACGAACTCGAGGAAAAGATCAACCTCTCCATGCAGAACAAGTACCTGATCAGTCTCTTCTCGCTGGAAAAGTCGCTGGTCTACTACCTCAACGCCATCACCTCGAACTCCATCCTCCTCCAGCGCCTCAAGAATAATTCGGGCAAGATCGCCTTCCAGCAGGAAGAGGAGGAGCTGCTCGATGACATCATGATCGAAAACTCGCAGTGCTACCGCCAGGCCGAGATCTTTTCCAACATCCTCTCCAGCATGGCCGATGCGCGCGCCTCGATCGTGAGCAACAACCTCAATGTGCTCATGAAGACCCTCAACATCATCACCATTGGCATCATGGTGCCGACCTTCGTCGTGAGCGCCTTTTCCATGAATGTCAGCATCCCGGGACAAAAGCTGCCCTACGCCTTCTGGCTCGTACTCGGCATCGCCTTCGTCTCGGTGATGGCATTCTATTTCTTCTGGCGCTACAAAAAATGGTAGATTTTGTATCCTTTAGGATCTGCTGCATCCAATAGATAAAAAGATCTGGTCATGCGTTAGAGGTTTTCATGGTTTGCGATGAGATACTGCTGGAGATCTGCGCCGATCTTGCCGAAAACATCGATTCCGAGCTCTGTGCCCGACTGCGCGAACACCTGCAGAACTGCCCGAACTGCGCCCGGCAGTTCTCGACAATGAGGACCACCATCCATCTCTACCACTGCCTCGGAGAGCAAGAGGTCCCACCGGCCATCCATGAACGGCTGGCCAGGCTGCTCAACCTCCCTGAGGGCGCAGCGGTGCACAAAAGGTGACCATATGGACACTTTTTGCTTGACTGCAAGCAAAAAAAAGTGTATACTAAGGGTGAAATTAATTTCACCCTTTTTTATTTGGAGGGGTATGGAAAAGCTGTCGCGCAAACAGGAAAAAGCGCTCGAACTCATCGTCAAACGCGCCCGGGAACAGGGCTATCCCCCGACCCTGGCGGAATTGACCGAGGAGTTGGGCGCCTCTTCCCGGAACACCGCCGTCAAGTATCTGCGCATCCTCGCTCGCAAGGGCTATATCGTCTGGGACCGCAACAAGGCCCGAGGCATCCAGGTCGCCGCCGAACCCGGGGGGGAGGAGAGCGGCGTGCCCCTGATCGGTTCCGTGGCCGCCGGAACCCCGATGCTGGCTGAACAAAACATCGAACGCTACGTGCCCGTGCCCCGCTTTCTTTTGCGCGCCCCGGGCCCCCATTTCCTCCTGCGCGTGAGCGGCGAGAGCATGATCAACGCCGGCATTCTGAACGGCGATCTGGTGCTGGTGCACGCCCGGCCCCAGGCCGAGGTCGGCGAGGTGGTGGTGGCCCTGATCGACAGCGAGGCCACCGTCAAACGCCTGGCCCAGCGCGAGGGCAGACGCTTCCTCCATGCCGAGAATCCCGCCTTCGCCGATATCCATCCGGCGGGGGAGTGGAGCATCCAGGGCAAGGTCGTCGCCCTGTTGCGCGAAGAGGTGCTCTAGCCAGGAGTATGCCGTGACGCGTTCCATCATCCATATCGATGTCGGGGATTTCCCCATCGCCGTGGAACGGGTCCTGGAACCCCGCCTGCGCCAGCGTCCGGTGGTCGTGGCCGTCCAGACCGCCACCCGCTCACTGGTCGCCGCCCTCTCCCGCGAAGCGGCCGGTCAGGGCGTGCAGCGCGGCATGCCCCTGCCCCAGGCGCGCAAATACTGCCGCGACCTGACCGTGCTGCCGCCCAACGAGGAGCTCTACACCCGCGCCACTACCGCCCTGCTCGGCCTGCTTGGCCGCTTTTCGCCCCTCATCGAACCCCTGCGCTTCGGCCACGCCTATCTCGACATGACCGGCTCGACCCGCCTCTTCGGCGGCGCGGTCGATGCCGCCGCCCGCGCCCAGCGCGAAATCCGCGACCGCCTGCGCCTCGATGCCGTGGCCGGGGTGGCCAGCAACAAACTGGTCAGCAAGGTCGCCTCCGATCTCCTCTGCCGTCACCTTCCCGCCGCCCCCCTTTACGATGTGCACCACGGCGAGGAGGAACGCTTCCTCTCCCCGCTGCCGGTCACCTGTCTGCCCGGGGTGCAGAAGGGGGTCCGCGACCAGCTCACCGAACTCAATGTGCGGCGCATCCATGAACTCGCCCTCATCCATTCCGAACATCTGCAGATGCTCTTCGGCCGCTTCGGACTCCTCCTCTTTCAGCGCGCCCGCGGCATCGACGAACGCCCGGTGCAGCCGGCCCGGCGCGGCCCCGAGATCGTCGAACCCCTCGAGCTGGCCGAGGACTGCAACGATTTCGACCGCCTGCGCCGCTTCACCTTCGGCCTCCTCGCCCGCGCCACCCGCCGCCTGCGCCAGCAAGAGCTGCACGCCCGCCGCCTCGCTGTCGAGGTCCGCTATTCGGATTACCGGGAGAGCAGCGCCCGGGTGCAGATTCCGCCGGCGCAAACCGACGAGGAACTGCTCGCATCCGCCGCGGCCGCCCTCGAAAAGGCTTTGCTCCGCCGCGTGCGCGTGCGCAAACTCACCCTGCGCCTGGGCGGACTCGCACCGGCCTGCGGCCAGCTCGAACTCTTCGCCCCCCCGGCCGACCCCAAACGCGAGGCCCTCGGCCGGGCCCTGGATGCCCTCCGCGACCGCTTCGGCGAAAATGCGGTCCATTTCGGCCGCACCGCTCTTTTTTCTCCGCCCACTGCCAAAAAACTTGAATTATCGGCCGCAAATGCGTATCTTGCGATGCAAAAACGGTCCGCACGGCCCCGCCGCACGGACCTACCCTCACCTTCGCTCCGGAGCCCCTATGAATGACCAGCCCCTTGATATTATCCAGTTTTCCAATCAGGACGCCCGTGACCGGCGCCTGCTGAGGAAATTCGTCGATTTCCACTGGCAGCACTATGAAAAGGATCCCGCTTTTGTCCCTCTCCTCGATTATGAATACCTCGGCTTCAAACTGCTGGGCATCACCGGCTTTTTCGAACCGCAAAACCTCTTCTTCCAACACAGCGTGATGACCTTTTTCCTCGCCCAGCGCGGCGACACCGTGGTCGGCCGCTGCAACGCCTTTGTCAATCATAATCACAACCAGCGCTGGGGCGACAAGGTCGGCTTTTTCGGCCAGTTCGAGAGCATCGACGACCAGGAGGTGACCAACGCCCTCCTCGATGCCGCAGCCGCCTGGCTGAAAAGCCAGGGCATGACCGCCATGCGCGGACCCCAGAATCTGCCCGTCAATGAGGCAACCCCCGGCCTGCTCGTGCAGGGATTCGAAACCCGCCCGGTCATCTATTACCAGTACAACAAACCCTGCTACGAAAAACTGCTGAACGACTATGGCATGAAGGTGGTCAAGAGGGTCAAATCCTGGGAGGTCCCGGTTGACCGGCCGATGGAGGAGAAACTGGAACGGGTCGGCAAAAAGGTGATCGAACACTACGGCGTGACCATCGAGACCTGGGACCAGCGTCCCCTGGCGGAGCGCAAGCAGGAGATGCTCGAGGTTTACAACGACGCCTGGAACGACAACTGGGGCTATGTCCCCTTCACCCGCGAGGAATTTTTCCGCAACGTCGATGACATGCAGCTGATCATGGAAAAGGGGCTCTTCCTCTTCGTCTATGTCAAGGGCGAACTGGCCGCCTTTTTCGGGGGGGTGCCCAATATTTGCGAACGCCTGGTACCCCTCAGCTGGTGCCGTCGCTGCGAATTGCTCCGGGCGGGCAAGATGCTCCTAACCCGCAACCGGATCAAGGGATTCCGCCTCGGCTACATGGGCGTGAAGCAAAAATACCGCCGCCTTGGCCTCGATGGGGTCATGCTCTGGAAACAGAAGATTTACTCCCAGCAGAAGGGCTACGAATACTGTGACTTCGGCTGGGTGCTCGAGGATAACGTGCTGGTCATCCGCGTCGGCGAGTCCATGCAGGATTCCCGGCTCTCGAAGGTCTATGCGGTCATGGAAAAGGAACTCGCCTGACCGCAGGGGCGCTCTTCCCTATGAGCTATATTCCCCTTCACCTGCATTCAAACTATTCACTCTGCCGCGGCGCCAACACGATTGAAGAGATCTGCGCCGCGGCGGAGGCGCACTCCTTCTCCCATCTCGCCCTGACCGATACCAACGGCCTCTACGGCCTCGCCTTTTTCCTCGATCTGGCCCGCCAGCACCACCTGCAGCCCCTCGTCGGCGCCCATCTCGAGAGCGGGGAGGAGGAGGCGGTCGTTCTCGCCCGCAGCCTGGAGGGCTACCACTCCCTCTGCCGCCTCATCACGGCCATGCACACCCGGGAGCGGCCGGTTCTGGCCGGGCTCCTCCAGCCCCCGGATGCGGAAATCGTCATTCTCACACCCTGCATCCCCCTCCTCAGCCATCTCACCGCGGCGGGGCCCCGGGAGAATCTCTACGCCGAGGTCATCCCCCACGCCGGACGCGAACGCCTGCTCCGTTTCGCCCGCAGTCACGGGATCCCGGTCGCAGCCAGCTGCGCCGCCTGGTTTCTCGGTGAGGAGGACTATGCCGTCCACCGCCTTCTGCGCGCCATCGGCCTCAATACCACCCTCGAAAAGATCCCCGTTGGCGAGGCCGCCTCTCCGGAGGCACGCCTGCGTTCCTCCCGCGAGATGGAAGCGCTTTTTCCCGATGCCCCCGACGCCCTTGCCAACACCATCGCCATCGCCCGCCAATGCACATTCGATCTCGATTTCGGCCGCTTCATTTTTCCCTCCTTCACCGGACCCGGTGGCGAGGACGCCCGGAGCTGGCTGCGGCAGGAGGTCCTGGCCGGGGCGCGCTGGCGCTATGGCGAGATCACTCCGGCGGTGCAGAGCCGCATGGAGTTTGAGCTCAAGCTGATCAACGACAAGGGTTTTGCCCCCTATTTCCTCGTTGTCGCCGATGCGGTCCGGCAGGCCCCCCGCACCTGCGGCCGTGGCTCGGCCGCTTCCAGCCTGGTCAGCTACTGTCTCGGCATCACCCACGTCGACCCGATCCGCTACGATCTCTTCTTCGAGCGCTTTCTCAATCCCGGCCGCAGCGATCCCCCCGACATCGATGTCGATTTTCCCTGGGACGAGCGGGATGATGTCCTCAACTACCTCTTCCGCACCTGGGGCCAGGGCTGCGTCGCCATGATCGCCAACCATAACAGCTTCAAGGTGCGCTCGGCGGTGCGCGAGATCGCCAAGGTCTATGGCATTCCCGACAGTGAAATCGGCGCGGTGACCAAAAAAATGTCCGGCTACTGGCAGCCCGCCAGTGTGGAGGCGATGATCAGCTCCCACCCGGTCTTCAAAGGGACGGAACTGCACCCGCCCTGGCCGGAAATCATCGCGCTGGCGGAGCGCATCCGCGGCTTTCCCCGCCATCTCTCCCTCCACTGCGGCGGCGTGGTGATCGCCCCGGACGGCTTGGAGCGTTATGTCCCCCTCCAGCCCGCCAAAAAAGTCCTGCATCTCTCGGGCGCCATCCAGGACGGCAGCCGGGGGGTGCCCGCGGATGTGAGCAAGCTCATGGTCGTGCAGTGGGAAAAGGACCAGGCCGAGGAGATGGGGCTGATCAAGATGGATATCCTCGGCAACCGCTCCCTGGCCGTGATCCGTGACGCCAGCGCTGCCGTCCGCGAGAACTATGGCCGGGAAATAGATTTTCACCTCATTCAGCCCCTCCAGGATCCCGACACCATTGCGATGTTGGCGCGCGGTGAGACCATCGGCGTCTTTTATGTCGAGTCGCCGGCCATGCGGCAGCTTCAGCGCAAAACCGGCAGAGGCGATTTTGAACACCTGGTCATCCACAGCTCGATCATCCGGCCGGCTGCAGCCGTCTTCATCGGCGAGTACGTCCGCCGGCTGCAGGGAGGATCATGGCAGCCCCTGCACCCGCGCCTCGAGGAGATGCTCCGGGAGACCTACGGCATCATGGTCTATCAGGAGGATGTCTCCAAGGTGGCTATCGCCCTCGCCGGCTTTGATTCATCGGATGCCGATGCCCTGCGTAAGGTGGTCGGCAAGAAGAACAAGCAGCGGCAGCTGGCTGAATACAAACAGAAATTTTACGCCGGCGCCGCACGACATGGCGCCACGACGCAGGTGTGCGACCAGATCTGGGAGATGATTCTCAGCTTTTCCGAGTACAGTTTCTGCAAGGCTCATTCCGCCTCCTTCGCCCTGGTCTCCTTCCAGTCCGCCTGGCTGCGCGTGCACTATCCGGCGGAATTCATTGCCGCTGTCATCAGCAACCAGGGGGGCTACTACTCGACCTTCGCCTATATCTCGGAAGCCCGGCGTATGGGACTCGAAATCCTGCCGCCCGATATCAACCTCAGCCGTTCTGCCTACAGCGGCCGGGATCGCCAGGTTCGGGTGGGACTGATGCAGCTCAAGGAGTTGAGCCGCGAGGGAAGGGAGGCCCTGCTCGCTGAACGCCTTCGCGGCGGATCCTTCAGCAGTCTCGCCGACTTGCTCGCCCGGCTCAATATTACACCCTCGGATTGCGCCATCCTCATCAAAGCGGGCTGCTTCGACGCCGTCGAAAAGGGCAGGAGCCGACCGCAGCTGCTCTGGCAGATGCGCCATCATTTCAGCAGAAGAACGGATCCGGCACTCGGCACCCTCTCGCTATTCGATCTGGCCCCTCCTGAGACAGAGCGCCTGCCGCAGCCTCCTGATTATGATCTTCGCGATCTCCTGCGCATGGAAGAGGAGATCCTCGGATTCCTGCTCTCGCACCACCCGCTGGAACTCTATCGGGAGAAGATCGCCCGCATCCGCCACATCGCTGGCCGGGATCTCGACCAGCACGTCGGCGAGGAGGTGACCACCATCGGCTGGCTGATTACCGCCAAGATGGCGACCACTCGCAAAAGGGAGCTGATGGAATTCCTCAGTTTCGAGGATACAACCGCTATCTACGAAACCACCTTTTTCCCCCAGGCCTACGCCCGCTTTGCCCACATGATGACCCGCACCCGCCCCTACGTGCTCAGGGGGGTGGTGGATGAGCAATTCGGGGCCGTCAGCCTGATTGTGGATAATGTCACGTTTTTATGACTTTATACTGGCTATTTCATTATTTTTACGCTATATTAACCGGAGAGAGAGAAAAAGGCCGGGAGGGCTGAACAGGGGAACGATGGGAGAAGAATTGGACAGCGATTTTTTACAACGGATGCCGAAGGTGGAACTGCACCTCCACCTCGAAGGGGCGATACAACCGGCGACTGCCATCGATCTCATGCGGCGCAACGGGGCTGACTATGTCCCCGAAAGCAGCCTCGACCTGAAACGGCTCTACCGGTTCGAAGACCTTTCGCAATTCGTCACCGCCCTGCGTTCGGTCTCGAACCACATCCAGCGGCTTGAGGACCTGCAGCGCATCGCCCGCGAGCTGCTGGACAACCTCATCACCCAAAACGTTCGCTACATCGAGTTCGATTGCGCGGTACAGAAGTACCTCGACCTGGGTTTTACCCTCGACGAGATCCTCGCTGCCCTGCAGGAGTGTGCAGAGGAGGCTGCGGACCGGATCGAGGCGCGTTTGGTCATCAACCTGCAGCGGTCACATGGTCCCCAAAAGACCGCCGAGCTGGTCGAGCGCACCGCCGCTCTCGATCATCCCTTGGTCGCCGGAATCGGCCTCTCCGGCGATGAAAGCCGCTATCCCCAGCGGGATTACCGCCGCGCCTTCGATCTGGCCAGGGAGGCGGGACTCCATCGCACCGTGCACGCAGGTGAGGCTCTCGGCCCCGATAGCGTCCGCGACGCCCTCGATCTGCTCCACGCCGAACGCATCGACCACGGCACCCGCGCCATCGAGGATCCCGTTCTGGTCGACCGCCTCAGGGAGGAGCAGATCCCTCTCACCCAGTGCCTGAGCAGCAATCTCAGGCTCAACATCATCCCCGATCTCCACTCCCATCCTTTCCCCCTCTTCCTGCGTCAGGGACTGGTTGTCGCCCTCCACACCGATGATCCCCAGGTTTTCGGCATCACCCTGACCGGTGAATATCAACTCGCGCACTCCGGCTTCAGCCTGACCCGGGATGAAATCCGCCGCATCGTTTTCAACGGCGTGCAGGGGGCTTTTCTGCCTGAAAACCGCAGGGAAGAGCTGCACCGGCGCATGACGGAGGCGTGGGCAGCGCTCTGATCCCCCCTAAATCCGGATCAACCCCGCAGCGATCTCTCTCTCCGCCGCTTCGAGATCGACGGGCTTGCCGAGATCACGCCAGTACCAGGCATCCATCCTCCATCCCCGCACGCTCTGCTCCCTCGCCGCCTCGAGATACAAATTGACACTCGAAAATTCCTTCTCCGCCTGCCCAACAAAGAGGGCGGGCTCGATCACCTGGATCCCGTTAAAGGCGAGATAGCGGAGCCTGCCCTGCGGCGCCCGCACCAACTCCGCCTCGCCGTCCTCGACCCCGGCCCGGCCGCAGAGATCGCCCCGGCTGTCAAAAACCAGATACCTTTTGGTTGAGCGCGCCTGCACCGCCAGGGTTGCCACGGCCCGGCCTCTCGTATGGGACAGGTAGAATGACCGCAGGGGCAGGGCGGAGAGAACATCAACATTGTGGACCAGGATCGGCTTATCATCCCCGAGCAGGGAGATCATGCGCTTGATGCCGCCGCCGGTGCCGAGGATCTCTTCTTCCTCTGAAAGGTGGATCTGAACGCCTGGAAGAGGATGAAGCTCAAGCCAGGTCCGGATCTGTTTTGAGAAATGGTGAACGTTGACGGCGATTTGATCGAATCCGGCCGCGGCCAGACGATCCAGTGCGATCCCGAGCAGGGGTTTTCCCGCCAGGGGCACCAGGGCTTTGGGGAGTGTGAGGGTGAGAGGGTGGAGGCGGGTGCCATAACCCGCCGCCAGAATCATCGCTTTCATCAGAAATGAGGCATGTCTTGATGCTTCAATTCAACCGCATATCCGGCGGCGCGCAGACGGCCGGCGATCTGCACCGCACAAAACACCGAGCGGTGCTGTCCACCAGTGCAGCCGAAGCTGACCATGAGCCGTTCGAATCCACGCGCCTGATAGTTGTCGGCGCTGATTCTGATCAGGGCTTCCGCATGGTCAAGAAAAAGTACCACCTCCGGCTGTTGAGATAGGTATTCCTGGACTCCTTCATCTTCACCGGTCAGCCTGAGAAAACGGGGATCACGGCCGGGATTGGGCAGCCCGCGGCAGTCAAAGACATACCCCCCGCCATGGCCGGAGGAATCATGGGGGATGCCGGATACATGATAGCCAAAGCTGTGGATTACGATGGTCAGTTTCTTGACATTCATCAGCATCTCCGGAGTTATTTGATTTCGCGCAGGGCCGGATCCTGGATCAACCGGGAAAAAACTCCGCGCAGCGTCGGCAGCTGTTCGAGCACGGCCGCCTTTTGCAGCAGAATCTCCAGATTGGCCAGGGCGAAGGGCACCGATTTGAGAAAGCTCTTCTTACCCTTTACCGCTGCCAGATACCCGTATGCCCCCAGGGCCTGCATGACCCGCATGAGGACAAAACTGTAAAAGTAGCTCCTGAACTTCTCCTCATCCACCATTTCGACCTCCTGCAAGGCCTGCAAATAGTAATCGAGAAGCTCTTCCCGCTCGGGCTCGGGGATGTTGGCCTTGGCGTCGAAAAGGAGGGAGGCGACATCATACTGCAGGGCGCCCCGGCGTCCGGACTGGTAATCGATGAAATGGGGCTCGTTGTCGAGGATCATCACATTACGCGACTGAAAATCCCTGTAAAGGAAGCTGTCCGCCGGCACCTCGAGAAGATGGCTCACCAGCCGGGTGAAATCCCCGCCGAGCGCCGTCTGATCCAGTGGGGCGCTGTAGAAGGGAGCGAGAAACCGGTGCTGGAAATAGCGCAGATCCCACATCATTGAATCACGGCCGAAGAGGGCATGCTGATAGCAATAGCTGTAATCGAGGGTGCGCCCGGCGGTGATCTGGAACCGGGGCAGCCAGGAGAGGACCTTTTTGTACATCGCCATCACCGACCCTCCGAAACCCTCCTTCTCCCGCAGCGGCTGCATCCATTCGAAGAGGGTGAAAAAGCCCAGATCCTGCTCGATATAAATGTTGTTCTCCAGTTCGGCGGCATAGATCGCCGGCACCGGCAGATTGTAGCGGGCAAAATGGCTGCTGAAGTGGTAAAAGGCCTCATTCTCCGGCCGGTTATCGCCCGCGACCCCGATCACGGAACGATAGACATTCTGCATGCGGTAGATGCGGCGCTCCGAACCATCCCCCTTGAGGGGATTGATGCGGTCCGGCGTTTCGCCGTAACATTTTCTGAAGAGTCTTTCGAGAAGGATGGTTTCCAAGGGCAGCGGCATCCGGTTAACGATGAGCTGGAATTGAACAAAACATAAACATATTTATGCAAAAATACAATTTGAATTCTTGAAAAGGGGGCGGAGTAACGCTGAAGGGCAGAACCCGCCGGTCTCATTCCGAAGCCAGGCTGCCGCGCTACCCGGCAATCCCGTTTCGGCGCACGAAGCAGCGGAGGAAATCAAGGCGGCCATGAAATTTGCTTGCGTTTTCCACCGATCTGTGTTACATTAAGCACAACCGGAACCTATCCGGAGGTGTGTGGCTGTGGGCGTCGCCCTCGCGGGTGCGCACGGCAGCGCAGAATTTACCAAAATCCGAGGTGCGGAAGTGACATCCCTTAATGACATCTTTGCGCCGTTTGCGGGCAACGGACTGATCGAATGGTTCGAGGATCTCACCGAACTTTGGCATGAAACCGGTCCCATTCCCCCGGATGACCATCTCTCACCCAAGGGCATGACCCAATCGCTCCACTATCACAACTACTGGCTCTGGCACCAGGAGGATGAGGCGCGCCGCACTGACCTGCCGGACAAGGATATCGCCGCCGCCAAGCGCGCCATCGACTCCCATAACCAGCATCGCAATGACGGCATCGAAAAGATTGACCTCTGGATCGACAACGTCCTCAATGCCGCCGGCATCAACCCCGGCCCTGAAATCGAAGTCAATTCCGAAACCCCCGGCAGCATGGTCGACCGGCTTTCCATTCTCTCGCTGAAGATCTTTCATATGGACGAGCAGGCCCTGCGCGAAGAACTCGCCCCTGACCTCCAGGAGCTGTGCGTCATCCGGAGCAACGTCCTGCGCGAACAACGCCAGGATCTCGCCCACGCCCTGGACAAGCTGCTCCTCGACCTGCGAAAGGTCAACAAGCGCCACAAGGTCTACCGCCAGTTCAAGATGTACAACGATCCCCGCTTCAATCCGGCGATCTATCTCAACAAGCGCGAGGAGAGCCGTTAGGGCGCTCTCCTTTCGCTCCCCTCCGCCTCACGGCACCTGTACTCGATCCCGATAGTGCCGCTCGTCTGCCAGTCACAGCCATTTTGTCAAAACGGGGAACTCTTGCCCCCGTGCGTCGTTTCACTACAAGGCTTCTCACCGGCCCAGACCAGCACGAAACAATTCGCCCGCTCTGCGATTTCTGCATAGTTTCGTGGAAAAACAATCGATTTTATTTGATATTTTAATATTTTTATGTATATTATATCTATTTTATTTTTAACAGCATAATTACGCACCATTCGACATACATGATATCAGGCGCGTCCTCGCTGACGTGCCTCGAAGGAGGCTGGTGATATATGAACAAGATCGGCACTTTAAGCAATGTTGATGCCCTGAAAATGGCGATCCAGTGCGAAATGGATATGAAACTCTATTACGATCAAGCCGCCGCCCTGATCAAGAACGACGACGCCACGGCCATTCTGCAAGGACTGGCCGAAAAGGAAGAGGCCCATCGCCTGCAGCTCATCCGCAAGTACAGCTCCATCAGCGGCAAAAAAATCCTCTACCTTAACCTCGGCAAAAAACACAAACTCGGCACCCTTATCCCTTGCGGTGAAGATCCAAATGAGGCCATCCGCAATGCCAAAAAAAACGAGACCGAGATCCGCAATTTCTTCATCACGGTCTCCCGCCGGATGTACCAGAGCGACATGCGCCTGCTCTTCAGGGAACTCGCCCTGGAGGAGGAACAGCACATCGTGCTGCTCGAATCCTCCTTCGGCGAACCCCTCAATCTGGAACAGGGTACTGAACGGAAGGATGAAGGCCTCTATCGCGAGATCGCCGAGGCCAAAAATGTGAATACGACCTGGTAAGCAGCATGGAGGCTCCCCGGCATGGAGCGTTCCCGGATTCATCTCGCCTCGATCTCCCCAGGAGTTGAGGCGTTTTTTTTGGTCCCGTACCTCTGGCTGCTGTACACTTTTTCTTTTGATTTGCGCTTGATTCCCATGAATTTATTTGCTATTATTAGGCGCATTCTGCTGCAGCGGGCAGGAGAAGCGGCCTGATCCATCTGTGCAAGGAGCAGTATGAAAACCGTCTATCTAGATCATCACGCCACAACCCCCCTGGATGCTGAAGTGCTCGAGGTGATGATGCCCTATCTCACCACGGAATTCGGCAATGCCTCCAGCACCACCCACGACTACGGCCGCCGGGCGCGCGCCGCCGTCGAACAAGGCCGGGAAGAAGTGGCGGCCCTTATCGGTGCCGAACAGCCCGATGAAATCATAATCACCAGCGGGGCCACCGAATCCGACAACCTCGCCATGAAGGGGCTTGCCTTGCAGCGGGCCGATCACAGCGGTCATATCATCACGATCGCCATAGAGCACAAGGCCATCCTCGATACAGCCCGCTTCCTGGAGAAACAGGGCTTCAGCGTCTCTTTCGCCCCTATCGACCGCTATGGCCTCGTCGATCTCGAGGAACTGCGCGGTCTCATCCGCCCGGATACTTTTCTCATCACCATTCAGGCGGCCAATAGCGAGATTGGCACCATCCAGCCCATCGCTGAAATCGGCGCCATCGCCCATGAACACAATCTCCTTTTCCACACCGATGCCGTGCAGGCCCTGGGCAAGGTGGATGTCGATGTTGTCCGCGACCACATCGACATGCTCTCGATCTCCGCTCATAAAATTTACGGGCCCAAGGGCGTCGGCGCCCTCTATGTGCGCAAGGGAATCCGCCTCCAGCCCCTCATCCACGGCGGCGGCCATGAAATGGGCATGCGCTCGGGCACCCTCAACGTCGCCGGGGTCGTCGGCCTTGGCAAGGCTGCCTTGCTCGCCAAACGCGACCTGGTGAGCGAATCCGCCCGCCTCACCGCACTGCGCGACCGCCTGCGCCAGGGCATCGAAAGCAGGATCGACCTGGTCCAGCTCAATGGCCATCCCACCCGGCGTTTGGCTAATAATCTGAACTTCAGCTTCTCCTTCGTCGAGGGCGAGTCCCTCATGCTCGGCTGCCGCGGCTTCGCCCTC
>Ga0302250_1001426_pt1 | contig 17991 bp, 14 predicted proteins | sample AAG_RA_Asp_MG_FD_193536 | JGI IMG/M metagenome (GOLD analysis project Ga0302250, IMG submission 193536) | Enriched activated sludge microbial communities from anaerobic digester in WTTP, New Holstein, Wisconsin, United States - AAG_RA_Asp | ecosystem: Engineered > Bioreactor > Anaerobic >... | reverse complement strand
GCAGACCCTGCCGACCGGAGGTGCCGCATGAAACCCGTCGCTACACATCGAAATGTGCCCGAGAAAGGCTTCCGGCGCCATTCCGAGGCTTCCAATGACCCCAAAACGGTTTGAGGGGATCACTCAGCCAAGGGGGACAGTCCCCTTTTTACCAACCCCAACACGCTGTTTTGCGGATATTTCGAGCAACCGCCAGATCGCGGACCCCTCTCCCCGGTTCGCCTCGGTTCGTTCCAGGCACTTGGAGCGATTCCCGCGAATCTGTAGCAATTTCCGTGGGTAGGACGCGACAAAAAGGTGACTGTCCCCCATTTTCACGACGCGCTACGATCCAGGGTTAGAACCCCGAGTTCACGAAGAGGAGGAACCCATGAAGGTCATCGTGCTGGGGGCCTGTGCGGACATGGCCGTGCCGTTCCTGCCGGAACCGCTCCGCGAGGGGGACGTCGAGCAGGTCACCCTCGCGGACCGCGATGCCGACGGCCTGCAACGGCGGCTGCCGGAAGGGGATCCCCGGTGCCGGGTCCGGGTGGTGGACGCCGCCCGGAAGCAGGACCTGGTCGAGGCCCTGCGGGGACACGACGTGGCCGCGGGGTTCATCGGTCCCTTCTACCGCTTCGAGGCGCCCATCGCCCGGGCCTGCATCGAGGCCGGGTGCCACTACGTCTCCATCGCCGACGACTACGACGCGTTCCTGGCTGTCTCGGCCCTCCACGAGGAGGCCCGGAAGGCCGGCGTCACGGTGATCACCGGCCTCGGCAACTCGCCGGGACTCACGAACCTGCTGGCCCTGAAAGGCTACCGGTCCCTGGACCAGGCGGACCGGATCCACGTCGCCTGGACCGGCGGGTCCGACGAGGACGTGGGCCCGGCCAACGTGCTCCACGTGATGCACATCTTCGAGGGCCAGACGATGCAGTGGCACGATGGCCACCCGGTCCTGGTCCCCTGCGGCAGCGATCCCCGGGAGGTGGTCTTCCCTCCGCCCATCGGGCGCCAGACCGTCTTCGTGACGGGCCATGCCGAGTCGGTGTCCCTTCCCCGCTACCTGCCGGGGCTCCAGGAGGTCACGCTCCACGGAGGCATCCGGCCCGTCTGGGTCGCCCGCCTGGCCACGGCACTGGGCCGCCTGGGCCTGACGTCCACCGACGACCGGCGCCGGGCCCTGGCGCGCATCCTGTCGCCGGTCATGGGCGTCTTCTCGATGGGCGGCAGCGCCAACCGGTCGGTCTTCCGCATCGACGTCCACGGGATCCGGGAGGGCCGACCGGCGCACCTGTGCTACGAGGGCGTCGGCCCCATCGCCCGGATCACCTCGATGCCGTTGCTGGAGGGGGTGCTGGCGGTGGGCCGGGGCGAGATCCGCCGCCGGGGCGTGTTCCCGCCGGAGGGCATCCTGAACCCCGACACCTTCCTGCCCCGGGTCCAGGCCCGGGGGGTCGAGATCCGGACCCGGGATCCGTGACGGGCCCGGGATCCCGCAACGATTTCCGGCGATAAGATGCGATGAAAAGGTGACTGTCCCCCGCGGATTTGCTAGCCTGCCGGGGGAGGGAACCGGGGAGGGGCCATGATCCGGGTGCTGGTGCTGGCCAACGCGGAGTTCGGGCACGACCGGGAGGACACGGAACCGGGGGTGCTGCCCGACGTGGTGGAGGTCCTGGGGGTCAGCCGCCGGGTCACCGAGGAACTGAACCGGAGCCCGCTCTTCGAGGCCCGCCTGGCCCTGGTGCAGACGATGGAGGACATCCGGAGGGCCCTGGACGAGGAGGCCCCGGACCTCGTGTTCCACCTGGTCGAATCGCTGCTGTGCCAGCAGATCTACGAGTCCTTCACGGCATCCCTGCTGGAGCACCGGGGAATCCCCTTCACCGGGTCCGGTTCCCAGGCCCTCCGGGGCTGCCTGGACAAGGCCTGGACGACCTTCTGGCTGGGCCGCAACGGCATCCCCGTCCCCCGTTCCGTGATGGTGGACGCCGCCCGGCTGGAACGGGACCCGGGCCTCCTGGACCGCTTCCCGCTGCCGGCCATCGTGAAGCCCGCCCGGACCGACGGGTCCGTGGGGATCGACCAGAAGGCCGTCATCCGGTCCTCCCGGCAGGCCCTGGTCGACCGGGTGCGGCTCGTGCTGGAGGAACACGGGGGACGCGCCCTGGTGCAGGAGTTCCTGGAGGGGCGCGAGTTCCGGGTGGCCTGCCTGGGCAACCACCCGGTCCAGACGATGCCCGTCAACGAGCTGATGTTCGACCTGCCCGAGGGCTTCGAGCGGGTCTACGACTACGATTCCAAGTGGCGGGAGGGAACCCCCTCCTTCGACGGCACTTGGCGGGAGGTGCCCCGGCTGCCTCCCCGGCTCCAGCACCGCCTGGAGTCCCTGGCCCGGGCCTCCTTCGAGCGGATGGGAATGCGGGACTACGGCACCGTGGAGTTCCGCATGGACGCCGCCGGGATGCCCCGGGTGATCGACATCAACGCCAACTGCGACCTGGGGGAGGTGGCCTGGTTCTCGAAGACCTGCCGGCTCCGGGGCATCTCCCACGGGGACCTGATCCGGACCATCGCCTCGATGGCGGTCGCCCGGGGAGCACCCCGGGCCCGCCCGGAGGAAGCCTCCGCGGGGCGGGAGGCCGACCGCCCGGCCATCGAGGAAGACCGGTGCATCGCGGCCACCGGGTAGGACCGCGGCCCGGTCCTGCCGGAACGCCCCGCCCTGCCACCCGGAAACGTTCGCAGTCGGCCCGGGGCCCGGCGAGGTTCCGCGGCTTCAGGGCGCGGCGCCCGGGGATCCGACCCGGAAATGACGCCCCATCCAGTAGGCCAGCCGGAAGTCCACCCCCGGGAGCAGCGCCGACCCGTCCCCTTCCCGGTTCGGCTGGTAGGGATTGGACCGCCAGTGGAAGTTCGACGGGCCCAGCAGGCGCATCGGGATCGGCTCCAGGGTCACCAGGTCCCCGTTCCGCCCGACGCACCCCAGGGCGGTGAACCGGGTGACGCCGTCGGTGGCCAGGCAGTCCGGGTCCTCGACCTGGGGCGAGGACTCCGTGCAGTGCGCCTGGGGGCACTGCTCCACCCCGAAGTTCCAGTAGGGCGGCGCCGGGAACTCCCGCAGGGTGCGGATTCCCCGGTCCAGGGCCGCCCGGTCCAGCACCGACCCGTCGGCGGGCCACCAGAAGGATCCGTCGGCGGCGCCGTGGGCATGGATGAAGTCGTAGAGCGAGTAGGCGAACTCCGCCGGCTGGCGGGACTGCCCGGGACGGGCGTACATGCCGTCCTCCAGGCCCAGGCGCACCGCCTGCCGGGCCTCGTCGTCGGCCAGGTAGCGCATCGCCAGCCAGGCGCCCTGGAAGGCCATGTTGTAGTTCGAGTAGTTCGATACGAGACCCATGTCCACCAGGTAGAGCTCGTCCCGGGCGATCTCGTGGAGGCGCCGCCCGGCGATCAACTCCCCGTAGAGCCAGGCCTTCAGCCCCGGGTCCTCCGTGACGAAGACCCAGGCGGCGACGATTCCCAGGGCCATCATCGCGTGGAACCCGTTGCGGATCTCCTCCCCGTAGAGGACGCCGTCCAGGTTGTGCTCGTTGATCCACCCGTGGAGGGTCGTCCGGCCGTCGGCGTCGGGGATCTCCAGGTCGTAGCCGCTCGGGCGGACCACCTGCAACTGCCGGGCGACCGCCAGGGCGTCCTCCCGGAGGCGGTCCTTCGCCGCCCCCGGGATGTCCGGGTCGTCCCGGATGGCCTCCCAGGCCGCCGCATACCCCGCGACCCAGCCGATGTACATGTCCCGGCTGATGGAGTCCTCCCAGACCAGATCCGGGTAGAGGCCCGAGAAGTCCCGGCGCCAGGTCCCGTTGTTCTTCACCGGCGGCAGGGGGTTGCCCTGATCGTCGAAGAGGGGGACCACCGTCACGTTCTGTCCGTCCCCCGGCAGGTCGGTCCGGGCGATGCCCCGGGCGATCACTCCCGGGGCCCCCGTGATCGCCACCACCACGTGCAGTGCCTCCAGGTCCCCCAGCAGCCACTCCCGGGCCCGCCGCACCTCGTCGCAGGGGGCCCCCTGGTCCCGGAGCACCATGTACCGGTAGGCATCGGCGGCCACCCCGTCGCCCGCGTAGAGGCCCGCCACCTTGTGCTGGGACGCGATCACCGACAGCGGCGGCCGCCCCGCGAAGGCCTCGAAGTCCCAGGCGCCCGGCGTCGCGGCGAAGTCGGCCAGGCGCTGGCGGTCCTCCGGGGCGTCCAGGGAGATCGTGACGTCGGTGTTCAGGTGCATCGCCGCGGCGTGGAATGCGGTCCAGACGCGGTCGTAGGCCTCGGCCTTCGCCGCCAGGTCCGCATCGTGCCCCGGCTGGCCCGGTCCCGGGATCAAGGTGGACCAGCGGACCTGTCCGCTGCCGCAGGGAGGGGGATCGAAGGGGACCTCCGGCAGGTGGTCCGGCCCGAAGCCCGGGTCCCTCGGCGCCCAGTCCACGGTCCCGGGGTCGTCGCCGCCCGGATCCAGGGCCTCCTCTGCCGCCCCGTCTGCCGGTCCGGCATCCCCCGGATCCGCCGGTCCATCCTCCGTCCCTCCCGGATCTCCGGGGACCTCGCCCTCCCATCCCGAGTCGAGGCCGAGGTCCCCGGAAGGGTCGCTTTCGGGCCCTCCGCCTCCCCCGCAGGCCAGCAGCAGTCCCAGCAGTCCCGCGCCCCAGCGAACCGTCCCCATCGCTCCTCCCCCCCCGGCTCCGGCGGCCATCGACCGATCCCGCGACCTATTGTGCCTCACGACGGTTCTTGGGAACAGCGCGACCCAAACGCGGGCAAAGGGACTTCGGAAGGGGTGCGGAGCGGGATACGGGAGTCGAACCCGCGACCTACAGCTTGGGAAGCTGTCACTCTACCACTGAGTTAATCCCGCACGCCCAAGGCAACGGGATTCATAGCCCCATCGGCCGCCCCTTGTCAAGATCCCTTCCCCACCCGGTCCGCCCGGTCCGCCTCCGAAGTTGACGATCCGCCGCCTTTTCCGGTATGGGAATTCCTTCCTCCGGACGGAGGCCCACCGTGCCGCTCGCGACCAGAACCTGGACCCTCCTGATCGCCCTGGGGCTGATCTCCGTGGCCTGCTCCAGGGAGGGCGACCCCACGCCGTCCGAGCCCTGCGCGCCGTCCTGCGGGGATCGGGAGTGCGGGGACGACGGCTGCGGAGGGTCCTGCGGGGACTGCCCCGGCGGATCGTGCCTGGAGGGCCGGTGCTGCCTGCCGGACTGCGACGGGAAGACCTGCGGGGATGACGGCTGCGGCGGAACCTGCGGCGAGTGCACCGGCATCTGCACCGAGGGATCCTGCTGCCTGCCGGACTGCGACGGGAAGGCCTGCGGGGACGACGGCTGCGGAGGATCCTGCGGGTCCTGTGCAGACCCCTGTTCCGGAGAACCGGACGATCCGTCCCTGTGCCTGGAGGGAACCTGCCTGTCGCCCTGCTGCCCCGACTGCGACGGAAAGGCCTGCGGGGACGACGGCTGCGGCGGAACCTGCGGGACCTGCGATCCGGGGGTCTGTTTCGAGGATCGATGCTGCGTGCCCGACTGCGACGGAAAGGCCTGCGGGGACGACGGCTGCGGTGGGTCCTGCGGCGGCTGCGAGGACGACCTGGAGTGCCGCGAGGGGGCCTGCCGGATCCCCTGCGGCCGGGAGGGCTTCTCCCCCGTGCGGGCCGTGGGGTCCTGGAAGCCCTACGGCGACAGCCCGGACGGCACGCTGTTCTACCAGGCCGTGGACGCCCTTGCCGGAACCCGCAGCATCCTGACCCTGGAGATCCGCCAGGCCGCCCCTTTCGCGGGTCCGAAGGAGCCCGGGACCTACCCCTTCACCGCCTCCCGGTATTCGAAGTGCGACATCTGCCTGCGGCTGGCCGAGGACTGCACCGAGACCGGGTGCGCCCGGCAGTACCTGGCCACCGAGGGCACGCTGGTGATCGAGGCCATGGACCGGGCCGACGGTCCATTCCGGGCCAGCCTCCGGGACGTGGTCTTCCGGGAGGCCCTCATCGACGTCGCCGCCTGGACCTCCTGGGTGCAGCCCGCCGGAAGGACCTGGTGCATGGACGGCATCGAGACCGTCGCCGACCAGGTGGCCCTGGCGGTCCCGGAGCCCGCCTGCGTGGCCGAGGGCACGGGGGTGCTGGCCGACCAGAACATCGCCGACTTCACGCTGCCGAACTGCAACGGCGACCCGGTGAACCTCCACTCCCTCTGCGGGGAGGTGAAGGCCGTGTGGCTGGTGCTGGTGGCGGCATGGTGCCCCTTCTGCAGCGAGTACGCCCCCCTGGCCCGGCAGACCGAGCAGTCCTTCGGCGGCAAGGTGCGCCTGCTGACGGTGCTGGGCGAGGACCGGGGAGGCAACGCCCCGGACCAGGCCGACTGCCAGGCCTACGCGCGGTCCCACAACCTGGACCCGGCCTTCGTGCTGACGGACCACCGCTGGGGGACGACCGTCGATCACATCTATCCCTACGGGTTCCAGGGCATCCCATACGAGATGGTCCTGGACGGGGACAACATGGCCTACATCTGGTCCACCGGCCAGCGGGGCAATCTGGGCACGGTGCTGGAGTCCCTGGTCGCCTGGTAGGGCGGGGCCCCGGTCACGGCCCCGGCGGCACGACCACCAACACGGCCTCGTTGGCCGCCGCCTCGTAGTCCCGGAGGTCCCCCGGCCCCAGGAAGACGGCCCGGTTGCCGTGGCAGGAGTCGGTGCAGTTCGCGGTGCGGGCCGTGGTGCGCCGGATCGTGTGGGGGGTCGCCAGGGTCCAGGTCGGCGCCGCGTCGAAGGCGGGAAGCAGGCCCGGGCCGTAGAAATCGAACAGCCCCGGGGCCGCCGGGACCCGCCGCAGGGGCACCCACCGCTCGGGGTGCCGGGCGTCCCGCCGCGGGTTGAATCCCAGGCGAACGCCCAGCCAGGACACGTGGTCCGGCTCGTTGACCTCCGACACCGGCACCCCGGCCGGACTCAGGGAGACGTGGCAGCCGACGCACCCCTTCCACTCGGCGGCATGGCAGGCCTGGCACGACAGCAGCAGGGCGCCCAGTTCGTCCCGGTGGACCGCGTGGAAGGGGTTCCGGCGGAAGGCCTCGCCGTCGGGATGGCAGTCCGAGCACCGGGGCGAGGAATCCACGTCGTAGCGGTGCGTCGCGTCCTCCCCGCCCTTTCCGTGCATCCCGTCGCCCGAGTGGCAGTCGGTGCACTCCATCCCGGCCAGGAAGTGCACGTCGGCGGGGATCCCGGCGTTGCGTCCCTCGTACTCCTGCCGGACCCGGGTGCCGTGGCAGCCCGTGCAGGTCAGGAAACCCGGCGCCCGCCGGACGAAGGCGTGTCCCTGGAGCAGACCGCCGCCGGCCGGTGCCGGCGCGCTGACGTGGCACTGGCCGCAGGAGGCGTGGCAGCGCCCGCAATGGGTCCGGTAGGCCGAATCCACCAGGGGCGACAGGGGCCCGCCGGCGCGGATCTCGACGGACCGCCGCTTGCCCGCCTCGGTGGCGTGGAGGCTCTGGGCGAAGGTCGTCGCCACCTCCGGATGGCAGCGCCCGCAGGAGTCGCCGGGATCGGGCACGCTGGGGTCCGCCACGAGCCCCGCGTGGGCCTCTCGGCGGGTGGTGGCCGTCGGATCGCCGCCATGGCAGTCCGTGCATGCCAGGGCGCCGTGGACCGGGTCCCGGTCGAAGTCGGCGGTCACCCGGACCTTCTGGTGCACCGGTGCGGGCGGCACCTCGCCTCCGCAGCATTCCCCCTTGCTCTCGTCCAGGGGCCGGGGAGGCGGCGGGTCCGCCTCCAGGTCCGCCAGCAGGCGGGCCGAGTTCCGGTGGCAGTCCCCGCATCCGTTCGACGGGAGGGAGGCATCGGGCTGCACGTCCCGGGGCGAAGCATCGGGCGACGCGTCGGGCGGGGGATCGGCCGTCTCGCCGGGACCGGCCTCCTCCCTTCGATCGTCCGCCGAGTCCCCGGGCAGATCCCCGGACGCCTCGGTCCCCCGGTCGATCCGGGCATCCGCGTCACCCGGATCCCCCGCCGGGCCGCCACCCGCGCAGGCCGCCACCAGCAGAGCCGCCAGCGTCGTCCCCCGTCCTATCGCCATGTCGCACCTCCCGCACCCGCTCCCCGGAGATCCCGACCCCCGGACCGGCCACGGCGCCCGCGGTTCCAGGGAACGTCCCCCACGGTCCCCGTCCCGGGGCCGTCTCCTGGTCACCCGGAGGCCGCCGGGGACCGGGCCCGGCGAATCCACTCGAACAGGCCGTAGAGGAACAGGGGAATCCCGAGCCACTGGGAGGTCGAGAGTCCCCAGATCCCGCCCCGGGGATCGTCCCGCCAGAACTCCAGCAGGAACCGGGCCGCGGCGTAGAGCATGCAGGACACGAAGAACAGTTCGCCGTCGAACCGCGCCCGGCGGCGCAGCCAGCCGTAGAGGAACAGGAAGATCCCCAGGGAGGCGAAGGACTCCAGGGCCTGGGTAGGCACGACCGGCAGGGAGTGGTCGGCCGCCCGGGCGATCAGCCCCTCCTCCACGTGGCGTTCCCAGGCCGGAGATCCCCGGGGGAAGGACATGCCCAGGGGCCCGTCGTCGGGGCGCCCGTAACAGCAGCCCGCCAGCAGGCACCCGATCCGGCCGAAGAAGAGGCCCAGGGGGATCCCCCAGCCCGCCAGGTCCGCGATCCGCCACAGGGGCATCCTCCGTCGGCGGATGAAGGCGATGCCCACGGGGATGGCCAGGGCCAGTCCGCCGTAGTAGGTCAGGCCTCCGTACCAGAACTTGAAGGCCCGGAGGCAGTCCCGCCCCTGGTGGCAGGTCCCGGTGTCGGGATTGCAGACCGGGAAGCCCCGCTCGGCCAGGGGCCTGCAGTCCTCGTCCGCGGCGCACCGCTTGCCCCGGGGCAGGTTCTCCCCCTTCACGGCGAAGGGGTCCGTGCAGAGGTGCACGTAGTCCATGAAGTAGCCGTCGGCGGCGACGTGGAGCACCCGGGCCCCCACGATCCCCGCCAGGATCAGCACCAGGGCCAGATCCAGCAGGTCGTTGTGCCCGATCCCCAGGCGGGGGGCATCCCGGAGGGCCAGCCAGACCACCACCGTGTAGCCCCCGAGCAGCAGCGTGAAGTAGGCCGGGAACTCGATGCCCAGGATGCGGAAGGTGTCCAGCACGATCGTCTCCGTCGCTCGGGGAAGCGATTCGGGCGAACGATGGTAGCACGGGAGCCATCCCGGCGCCGGCCGCCGCCACGACGCCCTGGAGGAGGTCCGCCGGGTTGGGAAGAAGACGGCGGTTGGGCGACGGATCCCCCGTTGCGCTATCCTTCGGCGGGCTCGTGGTGGAAGGGGAAGAGACCCGATGGAAACCCAGGGCATCAACGTGTTCGAGCAGGTGGTCGCCTCCCGGGGCATGGTGCTGGCCGTGCTGCTGGTGCTGATCGCGATGTCGCTGGTCTGCTGGTTCATCATCGCCTACAAGTGGATGGCGTTCCGGCGGATCCGGCAGCAGACCGACCGCTTCCTGGAGGTCTTCTGGAAGTCCGAGACCCTCGAGGAGGCGGCCCAGGCGGCGGCGGCGATGTCCGACTCCCCCATCGCCCGGGTCTACCGGGCGGCCCTCGCGGAGCTGACGCGGGTCCAGAAGGCCCAGGTGGCGGGGGTGGCCGCGGCGCTGGGCAGCCAGGGACACGGCTTCGCCAACGTGGAGCGGGCGCTGCGCCGGGCCCAGCAGGACGAGACGACCCGGCTGGAGAGGCGCATCCCCTTCCTGGCCACCACCGGGTCGTCGGCGCCGTTCATAGGCCTCTTCGGCACCGTCTGGGGGATCATGAACGCCTTCGCCTACATCTCCCCGGACCGGCCCATCCTGGAAACGGTGACCCCTCACATCGCCCAGGCCCTGGTGGCGACCGCCATCGGCCTGCTGGCGGCCATCCCGGCCGTGATGGGCTACAACTACTTCAACAGCCGGATCCGGTTCTTCACCGTGGAGATGGAAAACTTCTCCATCGATTTCCTGAACATCCTTCGGCGACACATCCTCCGGGACTGACCCGGGGAGGGGGAACGGACGATGGCGATGAGCGACCCGGGACCGAAGGGGATGATGGCCGACATCAACGTCACGCCCCTGGTGGACGTGATGCTGGTGCTGCTGATCATCTTCATGATCTCCAGTTCCATCGAGACGGCGCAGGTCCAGCAGGAGCGCCAGAAGACCCAGGCGGCCGAGAAGGCCGAGCGCCTGGATCAGAAGGTGCCGGTGAACCTTCCCCGGACCGACGCCGAGCCGGTGAACCTGGCCCAGGAGCGGAAACTGGTCCTCAGCGTCACCTCGGACCTGAAGTTCTACGTCGGGGACACCTTGGTGGTGGACTGCCTGCCCTTGGCCCCCTCCCTGAAGGGGATCACCACCGGGCGGCGGGATGCCTGGGGACGGGACCAGGACCGGGCCTTCCAGCCCTGCCTGGACGCCCTGGTGAGCCGGCTCGCGGCCAACGAGAAACTGAAGCGGGACCAAGAGATGTACCTCCGGGCCGACGAGTCCCTCCCCTACGGCCTGACCCTGAAGGTGATGGCCCGGGTGCGGGCCTCGGGCGTGGGGAAATTCGGGCTCCTGGCCGAGCCGGAAGGTTGAGAGGAATGGCGATGAGGTCCTGGCGACGCCTCTCGGGGCCGCAGCGGGAGGCGGCCTTCGGAGCGGCGGTGACGCTGGCGGTCCACGGGTTGATCGCGTGGATGCTGGCCACCGCGGGCCAGGGAGCCGACGACGGGCTGGCGGAGCGGATGCTGGCCCGGCGGCTCTGCGACGGGATGCGGTGCCCCGAGACCCCGGTCCCGGCGGCCCGGCGCCTGCCCGACAGCCCCCCCGGGTCGGACCTGGGAGTGATCGAGGCGATGATCATCCCCCGGCTGGGCATGCTCGACGCCCGCAAGGGCCTGCCGAAACTGACCAAGTACGAGCAGCCCGAGCGGATCGAGGAGGCCGTGAACGTCCGACGGGACGTGGACCAGCCCCGGGAGACGCCCCGGATGGACGTCCGGAAGAAGGAGGCCGAGCGGGACCGGCGCAAGCCCGGATCCCTGGCGGACATCCTCGGGGCGCCCGACGACGACGATCCCCGGAAGCGGGCCACGGCCCTGGACCGGATCGTCGGCAACCCCGGCGGCAGCGTGCTGGGTTCCGGGACCGAGGCCAGCCCGGGGAACCTCTACGCCGGCAAGGTGTCCCTGGCCATCCGGGAGGTCTTCACGGTGCCGCCCTTCCTGTCCGACGCGGACCTGAAGCGCCTCCGGGTCCGGATCAAGGTCACCCGGATGAACGAAACGGGACAGATCCTCCAGTACGAGATCCTGGAGACCTCCCCCGACCCCCGGTTCAATGCCGCGGCCCTCGCGGCGCTGCGGAAGTTCGTCCCCCGGGAGGGAGGGGTGGCGGTGCTCCCCGCCCCCGACCTGGAGACCCTGGGCCACATCAACCGACGGGGCATGGTCGTGGACCTCGACGGGGCCCGGTAGGGTCCCGTCACCGGGAGGCCAGATAGACGACGTCCGGGATCTCCCCCGCCGCCCGGGAGATCGCCGTGGTGGCGATCTCCTCGACGTCCGGGAACACCTGTCGCAGGGTCTCGAGGAAGACCGGGTTCCGCTGGGGGCTCCAGACCGCCAGCACGCCCCCCGGACGCAGGGCCTCCCGGCATCGGCGCAGGCCTTCGGGGCGATAGAGGCGGGCGTTGCCCGGGGCCGCCAGCCATCCGGGACCGTTGTCCACGTCCAGCAGCGCCAGGTCAAAGGCCCCGGGAAACCGGGGCAGCACGTCGTGGAGGTCCCCCACCACGGTCTCCACCCGGGGATCCTCCACCGCGTGGCCGTTCGCCTCGGCAAAGAAGCGGCGGTTCCAGTCGAAGACCATCGCCCCCACCTCGACGACCACCACCCGCCGGACCCCCGGCAGGTCCAACGCCGCCCGGAGGGTATGCCCCGCCCCAAGCCCCCCGACCAGGCAGGACAACCCCCCGCCTGGCGCCGATCCCTCCCGGTGCGCCAGTCGCCGCCAGGCCAGCGAGGCCAGGGACCGCTCGCTGGCGCACCCGTGGGTGGCCATCAGGAAGGCCCCGTCGATGGAGACCTGGTGGCCCACGGTGCCGTCGGGAGCCACATAGCGTTCCAGCACCAGTTCCCCCAGGGCCGTCCGCTCCCGGTCAATCACCTCCGTGACCAGCCGCATGGTCCCTCGCCCTCCGGCCCGCCGACTCCCGGATGCTACCCGGTCCGCCGGGGTCGGGCCAGCGGTGCTATGCTTCCGCCGGGGACAGGAGGTGCGTCATGGCCCGGGCCCCGCGGGGGAACCGCGACTCCGAAAGGCTGCGTTCATCCCTGGCCACCCTGGAACCGCCGGGGATCCGGGACCCCTCCCTGGGCGGCCGGGTGCTGACCCGGGCCCAGGGTTGCCGCCTGAAGGACGTCGACGGCAACTGGTATGTGGACCTCTCGTCGGCCTTCGGGGTGGCGGCCGTGGGCCACCGGCACCCGGCGGTGATGGCGGCGATCCGGCGCCAGGCCTCCCGGATCCCCCACGGCCTGGGGGACCTCCACCCGGTGGACGTGGCCGAGCGGCTGCTGCGGATGCTGTCCGGACGCCTGCCGGCCCAGGACTACCGGGGCGTCCTCTCGCTGAACGGCTCCGACGCCGTCGAGACCGCGCTGAAGTTCGCCGCGGCGGCGTCCGGTCGCCCCGGCATCCTGGCCTTCGAGGGGGGCTACCACGGCCTGTCCCTGGGTGCCCTGGAGGCCACGCAGCTGCCGCGCTTCCGGGCCCCCTTCCAGGCGATCCTCGGGGGCCGGTCCCGGGCGGCCCCCTTCCCCCGGCAGGACGGGTCCGACCGCGACCGGGTCCTGGACGAGGTCCGCCGCCTATTCCGGACTCCCCCGGTCCCGGGAGTGATGCTGATCGAGCCGATCCAGGGCCGGAGCGGCATCCGGGTTCCCCCCCCGGGATTCCTGCGGGACCTGGAAGGGATCTGCCGGGAGGCGGGGGTCTTCCTGGTCGTGGACGAGGTGATGACCGGGGTCCACCGGACCGGTCCCTTCCTCCGGTCCCAGGCCGAGGGCGTGGTTCCGGACGGGATCTGCCTGGGGAAGGCCCTGGGCGGCGGCGTGCCCCTCTCGGCCTGCCTGATGCGGGGCTCCCTGGCCGAGGCGCTCCGGGACTGCACCGGCGAGGCCCCGCACACCTGGACCTTCCTGGGCAACCCCCTGGGGTGCGCCGCCGGCATCGCGGTGCTGCGGACGATGGACCGGGAGAACCTTCCCGGCCGCGTGCCGGCCATCGAGGAGGCCATCCGCGAGGCCGGGAACCGGTGGGCCCGGGACACCGGCGCGGTGGCCGAGATCCGGGGGGCCGGCGCCCTGATGGGCATCCGGCTGCAGACCCCGGGCGGGGGACCTCCGGGCGACCTGGGGATCCGGGTGATGCGACGGGCCTGGGACAAGGGCGTGATGCTGACGCTGGAGGGACCCGACGCCGACGTGCTGGCGCTGCTGCCGCCCCTCTCGATCCCCCCCCGGGACCTCGCCCGGGCCCTGGAGCGGGTCGGGGACGCTCTCCGGGAGGAGGCGGGACGATGATCCCCCCGGCCTCCGGCCCCCCCCTGGCGGACCTCGAGGCACGGGTGCGGGCCTTCCTGCAGGCCGACTCCCCGGACCCCAGGACGTTCCGGGAACTCCTGATCCCGATCGCGGAGGTCCAGGGCCTGCTGCCTCCCGGGGCCCGCCGGTCCCCGGAGGCCGTGCGGCCGGTCCCGGAGTCGGCTTTCAAGACCCGCGCGATCGCCTGCTTCGACCCGGCGGAGGCCCAGGCGGAGTTCCGATCCTCGGGGACCACCACCGGCTGGCCCGGGCGCCACCTGGTCCGGGATCTCTCCCTCTACCGCCTCTCGGTCCTGGGAGGGTTCCGGCGGTTCGTCCTCTACGATCCCAGGCCGGGCTTCTTCGTCCGGCTGGTCCCCGAGGGATCGGTCCGGCCCCATTCCTCCCTCTCCCGGATGATCGACTTCGTCGTCGAGGCCTTCGCTGAGAACCCGCCGGTCCCGGTGCGCCAGGGGGACCGCCTGGACCTGGAGGCCTTCCGCGGCGCATGCGCCCGGGCCCGGGAGGCCGGGCGGCCTCTCTGCCTGCTGGCCACCACGCTGGACCTGCTGGCCCTGGTCTCGGGGCTGGGGAACCGGGCCGTCCCCCTGCCGCCGGGGAGCCGGGTGATGCACACCGGCGGGGCCAAGGCCAGCGGCCGATCGGTGGACCGGGCCGCCCTCCGCCGGGACCTGGAGCGCCTGCTGGCCATCCCTCCCGACGACGTGGTCGAGGAATACGGCATGACGGAACTGATGAGCCAGGCCTATGACTCGCCCCGGGTCGTCCCGGGACCCCGGCGCTTCGTGCCGGTCCCCTGGCTGCGGACCCGGGTCGTGCACCCCGTCTCCCTGCGATCGGTACCGGAGGGCCGGCAGGGGCTGCTGCTGCACCTCGACCTGGCGAACCTCCACACGGCCGTGGCGGTGCTGACCGGGGACCTGGCCCGGCGAGTCCGGGACGGTTTCGGGGAGGTCTGGCGCGTCCCGGGGAGCCTGCCCCGGGGATGCTCCCTGGAGGCCGCCAAGGCCGCCTCCCCGTCGCCCGGCATCGCCCCGGAGAGGGAACCATGAAGCACCTCCGGCCCCCGGCCCTGGAGGACGACGCCCTGGCCGGTTCCCTGGCCCGCCTGGCCCGGGCCGGCCAGGATCTCCGGTGGATCGCCCCGGCCGACCGGACCCGCCTGGAGCGGTCCACCGGCTTCCCCGGATCCCACCTGGACGAGGCCCTCCGCCGGGCCTTCCGCCCCTACAACCGGGAGGCCTGCCGCCGCCTGGTCCGCCAGGCCCGGCCCCCGGGTCCCACGGGCGGCGACCGGGTCCTGCTGGCGATCCTGGCTGGCCCCATCCCCGCCCTGGCCACCGGGGTCCTCTTCCCGGCCCTGGCCGCCCGGTTCGCGGTCCGGATCCGCCCCTCGGCCCGGGAGCCCCTCTTCGCCCGCCTGCTAATGTCCCTGGTGGCCCGGGAGGCCCCGGAACTGGTCCCCTCGGTCGGCATCGTCCCCCTCCGGTCCGGGGATCCCCGCCTGGACCGGGAGGTCCGGGAGGCTCCGGTGGTCCTGGCCTACGGGACCGACGACACCCTCCGGGCCCTGGCGGACCTCCGGGGCGATCGGCCGCTGCTGGGCGGAGGACACCGGGAATCCCTGGTCCTGCTGGACAGGACCTCCCTGGAATCCCCCCGGAACCGGCGGCGGCTGGCGGATGCCGTGGCCCGGGACGTCTGCCTCTACGACCAGGGGGGTTGCCTCTCCCCGACCCTGCTGCTGCTGGAACCCGGGCCCGAAACCGACCTCTTCCTCCGGGACCTCCGGGACTCCCTGTTTCGGGCGGCCCTCCGGTGGCCCGTCGCGCCCCGGGACCTGGAAACCCGGGGCTTCCTGCGGATGCAGGTCGAGGCCCTGAGGGACCTGGCCGGGCAGGCGGGGGGATCGTTCTGGACCCCGCCGGGAGGGCTCGTTCCGGCGGTGGCGGTCCTCCCTCCGGGAGTCCCTCCGCTGCGCCCTTCGCCGGGGCACCGGATCCTCCAGGTCCTCCTCTGCCGGGATGCATCGGACCTGACCCGGCTGGCGCCGGACCTCCGGGATCATCTCCAGGGGATCGCCTGCACCGGGAACCCGTCCCGCCTGCGGGAGATCCTTCCGGGCCCCTTCCAGGCCCCCTATCTGTGCCGCCCCGGGCGCCTCCAGGCCCCCCCGGCGGGATGGCCCGAGAACGGCCGGCCCCTCCACCTCGCCCTGGCGGCGATCCGGCCACGTCTCGGCGCCACGGCCTGAAGAATCCCGTCCGGGAACGGAAGAACCGCCGTTCCCTCCCGGGGGCCGGCTTCCCGCCTCATCCCCCCGGATGCGGATCGCGGCACGGGTGGGGTCACTCGGGCACGGCGTGGAAGGTGATCTCGTCGCCGTAGATCGCGCCGGCCTCGGCGGTCATGTACCGGGCCGATTCCTCGCTGCCCCGGAGGAAGCGGTTCAGGAAGGAGATGGCGTACTGGTTGACGGCCTTCTGGGCCTCGGGCCAGGCCCAGTTGTTCACCGGGTCGCAGCCGTCCTTCAAGGCGTCCCCCGCGTCGGACCACAGGTCCTTGACCCCCTCCAGGTTCATCCGGCAGATGTCCGTGAACGTGTAGTGGCCCCCCCGGCGAACCGACAGGAACCACTTGGGGGGGCGCTGCTCGTTCCAGGGATTCCATTGGGAGGTCCCGTAGTCCAGCGTCCGGTCCATCATCCCTCCCATCATCATGGTCGGGATGCTCAGCTCCGCCATCGGCGGCGATCCCCATTCCGGGGCCAGGATGTCCACCATCGACCCCTCGGGGGCCATCGGCACCAGGGCCTTCACCCGGGGGTCCCCGGCGATCACGTAGGCGGTCAGCCCCCCGAAGGAGTGCCCGGTCACCCCCACCGTCTCCGGGTCCACCCGGCCGTAGAACGGGTCCGCCGGATCCGCGGCCTTCCGGGCCATCTCGTCCATCAGGAACAGCAGGTCGTTGGGCCGGCGGAGGGCCGACTCGACCAGGGTCGCCGGGTCCCATCCCGCCATCAGGATCTCGTAGAGCGTGTTATCCTGGTGGTCCGGGGACACCACCACGTAGCCGTGGGAGGCCAGCACGACCGTCAGGAAGACCGTCTGGTAGCGGATGCCGAAGGCCCCGTGGCTGAAGAGGACCAGGGGCCAGGGCCGATTGCCCACCCGGACCGGCGCCTCCCAGATCGCCTCGGTCGGATAGACCCCCAGGTCCACGTCCCGGTACTTCTCCCGGACGGCGTCGGTGGCGTCGGCCTTGATGTCGTAGGCATAGCCCGGCTGGCCCCGAACGGCCTCGGTGGCGGGATACCAGATTTCGGTCTTCAGCACCCGCGGCGACCCGTCGGGATTGGGGTTGCCGGGATCGACGAAGACGTAGCGCCGGACCCCCACCGGGAAGGGGCCGAACTCCCCCGGATCGGGGGCATGATCGGCGTCGGCGGCGCAGATCTCCCCGTGGCAGGAGGGCTCCGGTGGAGGCAGTTCCGGTCCCGGATCGGAGGCGTCCGGCGGCGCGTCCGGGATCCCCGAGTCCGGGTCCCCGGCCTCGGGCGCCTCGTCCCGTCCGGGGTCTTCCAGGGTCTCGGACCCGCCGGGAGCATCCGCTTCCTCCCCGGGATCCCCCTGGAGGTCCTCCAGGACGTCCGTCCCGCCATCGGCCGCCCCCGGATCCCCGCCCGCCGGGTCCCCGCCCGTCCCGCAACCCCACAGCAGCAGGCCCGCGACCCACCACGGCGCTCTCCCGAATCCCTTCCCGATCCGTCGCATCCTGGTCCTCCGGTCCGTCCCGGCCCGGCGGCAGTATAGAAGAGCCCGCCGCGATCCGCGACGGGATCCGGACCGGTTCCCGGCACCTGGGGGGATCAGGCCCTCTCCAGGCCTTTCCGGCTCAGGGAGATCCGCCTCCTGGGGACGTCCACGTGCAGCACCCGCACCAGCACCTGCTGGCCCGTCCGGACCGCCTCCCCCGGGTCCCGGACGAAGCGATCCGCCATCTCGGAGACATGGATCAGCCCATCCTGGTGCACCCCGATGTCCACGAAGGCCCCGAAGGCCGTCACGTTGGTCACCACGCCCGGGAGGACCATGCCCGGTTCCAGGTCCTCCAGTCTCCGGACGTCCTCCCGGAAGCGGAAGGGCTCGAAGGTCTCCCGGGGGTCCCGGCCGGGTCGTTTCAGTTCCTCCAGGATGTCCCGGAGGGTCGGCTCCCCGACGTCCGGGCCGGCATAGCGCCCCGGGTCGATCCGGTCCGCCGCCCCGGCATTCCCCGCCAGGGACGACAAGGGGATTCCCAGGTCCCGGGCCATCCGTTCCACCAGGGGATAGCGCTCGGGGTGCA
>Ga0302250_1001422_pt1 | contig 18019 bp, 13 predicted proteins | sample AAG_RA_Asp_MG_FD_193536 | JGI IMG/M metagenome (GOLD analysis project Ga0302250, IMG submission 193536) | Enriched activated sludge microbial communities from anaerobic digester in WTTP, New Holstein, Wisconsin, United States - AAG_RA_Asp | ecosystem: Engineered > Bioreactor > Anaerobic >... | reverse complement strand
GCCCCGGGTGCTGGTCTTCGTCCGGGAGGGCCGGGCCTGGAAACTGGACGTCGAGGAGACCGACCGCCGGAACCAGGGCCTTCCCGAGGAGTGATCGCGATGGGGTCGATCCCCCGCCTGGACGAGGCCTCGGCCCGGGAAGCCGTGGTCGAGATCGGTCGAAGGATGCACGAACGCGGCCTCATCGCCGGGGCCGAGGGGAACGTCAGCGTCCGCCTGTCACCCCGGCGGCTGCTGATCACCCCCTCGGGGGCCAACAAGGGATTCCTGCGCCCGGGGGACCTGGTGACGATCGACCTGGATGGACGGCCCGAGGAAAGGCGCCGGCGGGTCTCGTCGGAGGTGCGGCTGCACCTGGCATCCTACCGGGTCCGGGAGGACGTGGGGGCGGTGATCCATGCCCACCCGCCGACGGCCGTGGCCCTGACCCTGGCCGGCATTTCGCTCGATCCTCCCCTGGTTCCCGAGTTGTTGACCGCCCTGGGGCCCGTGCCCACCGCCCCCTACGCGACCCCGTCCACCGAGGAACTGGCCGAGGGGGTGGTCGGCAAGTTCCTCGAGGCGGACGTGGTGCTGATGGAGCGCCACGGAGCGGTCTGCCTGGGACCGGACCTCGTCACCGCCTACGACCGCCTGGAGTCCCTGGAACACAACGCCCGGATTGCCTTCATGGCCTTCTCCCTGGGGACCCCGACCCCGCTGCCCGCCGCCGAGCGGGCCCGGCTGGAGCGCATGGCGGCGGCCGACCGCTCCCGGCGCTGACCTTCCCCTCGCGGGTGCCGCGTCCCGGGGCCGGGGGGATCAGTGGCCCTCCCACAGGTGCAGTGCCAGCGTGGCGACCCCCAGCAGCAGCAGCAGGCCGCCGATCACCAGCCGCTCGTGGTGGGCCAGCCAGCCGAAGCGGATCGCCCGGGCTCCCTGCCAGGCCAGGAGCCCGAGGACCAGCATCACGGCGATGGTTCCCAGGCCCGACATCACGGTCAGCAGCAGCACGAACCACACGTTCCCGAAGGGGGCGGCGCTGACGAAGATGGGGACCATCGCCTCGCAGGGCGAGAGGGCCAGAGCCAGGATCAGGGTCAGCGTGGCCGCCCGGTCGGTCATGCCCCTGGCCGCCTCCTGGTGCAGGTCCGCATGGTGGTGGGGGTGGTGATGGTGCGCCAGGTCCATCAGCAGGTACACCAGTCCGCTCCCCATCAGGATGATCGCCGGCAGCACGTGGGAAACGGGATCCAGCACGGACTGGAGGGCCACTCCCAGGAGCAGGATGGCCATGGCGATCCCGCCGGAGACGGCGGTGTGGGCCACTCCGGCAGCCAGCATCACCCGCAGGGTCCGGGCCAGGCTCCAGCCCTGGGCCCGCCCGATCAGCACGAAGGGGGCCCAGTGGTTCGGCAGCAGGCCGTGGACCGCCGATACCAGGGCGGCCCCTGCCAGGATGCCGCTTCCCTGCGCTCCTCCCGGGATCTCCAGCATCTCGCGCCTCCTCCCCCTCACCGATCCGTCCGAGAAGCCTCCCGGCCCAGTTCCTCGGCCCGGTCCCGGGCCTTCCGGACCGCCTCCTGGAGGTGCTGTTGGAAATTCACGTGGTCCAGCCAGGTCATCGCCGCGTGGGTCGTCCCCTGGGGCGAGGTGACCTGGGCCCGCAACTGCCGGGGGCTCCGGGCCGTCTCCACCACCAGTTTGGCCGCCCCGTAGGCCGTCTGCCGGACCAGCGCCCGGCTCAGCGTCTCGGGCAGCCCGACCGCCTGTCCGGCCTCGATCAGGCCCTCCAGCAGGTAGAACAGGTAGGCCGGCCCGGTCCCCGACAGGGCGGTCACCGCATCCATCATGGCCTCGTCCACCTGCACCGTGACGCCCACCGCCGACAGGATCTGGGACGCCACCAGGGCCTGTTCCGGGGATCCGTGGCGGCCCAGGCAGAACGGGGAAATCGCCTCTCCCACCAGGGCCGGCGTGTTGGGCATGGCCCGGATCACCGGGATGTTCCGGCCGACGAAGGACTCGATGAAGGCCGTGGAGATTCCTGCGGCGATGCTGATGACCACCTGCCCTTCCTGGAAGCAGTCCGAGAGGCCCTCCAGGACCTCCCGGATCACCTGGGGCTTTACCGCCAGCAGCACGATGTCGGCCTCCCGGACCAGTTCGCAGTTGTCCCGCGTGGTCCGGATGCCCCACTGATCCCTCAGCCAGGCCAGGGCGACCTCGGACCGGCGGCTCGCGATGACCTGCCGGGGCTCCACGATGCAGGCCTTCAGCAGCCCCCCGATCAGGGCCTCTCCCATGTTGCCGGCTCCCAGCACACCGATCGTGGCCCGATCCAGCATGGCGTCTTCTCCGCTACCTCGGAAGGCTCCATCCGAACAGCGCCATCACCAGCGCTGCCGCCAGCACGAGGCCGGCTCCGATGACCAGCCACGGCAGGGCCCCGGATCCCGCCGGCGCCTTCTCCTCGCGGTCCTCCCCCGCCGCGGGAACCGCGGTCCTGGCGGCCGTGGCCTTGCGACTCCGGCGGCCTGCCCGGGCCGGGGCCTCGGCCGCCTCCTGGACCGCCTGGGCCAGATGGACGACTCCCGCCTCCTCCCGGTCCGGGACGGCCTCCCGGATGGCCCGGCGCATCTCCTCGGCCGTCTGGAAGCGCTCCTTCGGCCTCGGGGCCAGGGCGGTGGCGATCACCTCCCGCAGGGCGTCTCCCCCGGGCAGCCGGGCGATCCGATCCGGGTCGAGTCCCTGCCGGGCCTTGCGGCGGATCTCCTCGGTGTCCGATCCTTCGAAGGGATGGCCCCCCTCCAGCATCGCCACCAGCAGCAGTCCCACGGAATACAGGTCCGCCTGGGGCCCGACCCGGGAACCCGCGGCCTGTTCGGGGGCCATGTAGCCCACCTTTCCCTTGACCACCCCCGTCCGGGTCCGCTCCTCCCGCCAGGGGCCCGTGGCGATGCCGAAGTCGCACACCTTCACCGTTCCCGAACGGTCCACCAGCACGTTCTGGGGGCTGACGTCCCGGTGGATGACCCCCGCCGGCTCGCTCCCCTGGGTCAGGCCGTGGGCGTAGGCCAGGGCCCTCAGCACCTGGTCCGCCACGGAGGCCGCCGCCTCCACCGGGAGCCCCCGGGCCTTCCGGCGTCGGCCCCCCGGCTTCAGCAGCCTGGACAGGCTGACCCCGTCCACGTATTCCATCGCCAGGTAATAGCGCCCGTCGGCCTCGCCGAACTCGAGCACGTGGGCGATGTTCGGGTGGTTCAGGCGGGCCCCCAGCCTGGCCTCGTCCACGAACATGCGGACCAGGTCCGGGTCCGAGGCCGCGTCCTCCAGCAGCACCTTGACCGCCACCGGCTTCTCGAACCCCATCGGCCCCGGCAGTCGGGCCCGGTAGACCGTGGCCATCCCGCCGCTTCCGATCGCCTCGACGACCTCGTACTTGCCGAACTGGAGCACACGGTCTCGGGAAGGCACGAAGGGTCACTCCTCACCGGGTTCTCCCCGGATCCTCCGGGGGCCGCCTCCTCAGGGATAGATCTTCTCGAGCATCCGGGGAAAGGCGATGGTCTCCCGGATGTGGGGCAGCCCGCAGATCCACGCGACCGTCCGCTCCAGGCCCAGGCCGAAGCCCGAGTGGGGCACGCTGCCGAAGCGCCGGAGGTCCAGGTACCACTGGAACGCCTCCCGGGGAAGGCCGTGGGCGTCGATGGCCGCCAGCAGCACCGACAGGTCCTCCTCCCGCTGGCCGCCGCCGATCACCTCGCCGTAGCCCTCGGGTGCCAGGACGTCCATGCTCAGGCAGTGGACCGGGTCCTCCGGGTCCCGTTTCATGTAGAACGCCTTCACCGCCGTGGGGTAGCGGTGCACGATGATTGGCCGATCGAACTGCCGGGTCAGGATCGTCTCGTCGTCGCCGCCGAAATCGTCCCCGTCGGGGATGTCGCTCCCGTGTTCCCGGAGGATGCGGACGGCCTCCCGGTAGTGGAGGCGCGGGAAGGGCTTTCGGATCGCCTCCAGGGGTTTCAGGTCCCGTTCCAGGATCTCCAGTTCCCTCCGCCGGGACTCCAGCACCCGGCCCACCACCTCGACCAGGAAGTCCTCTGCGACCCGCATGTTCTCTTCCAGGTCGCAGAAGGCCATTTCCGGTTCCACCATCCAGAACTCCATCAGGTGGCGCCGGGTCTTGCTCTTCTCGGCCCGGAAGGTCGGGCCGAAGCAGTACACCTTTCCGAAGGCTGCCGCCGTGGCCTCGTTGTACAACTGCCCGCTCTGGGTCAGGTAGGCCTTCTCCCCGAAGAAATCCAGGCCGAAGAGGGTGGTGGTCCCTTCGCACGCGGAGGGAGTCAGGATCGGCGTGTCCACCAGCAGGAACCCGTGCCCGTCGAAATAGTCCCGGATGGCCTTCACGATGGCCGCCCGGACCCGGAGGATGGCATGCTGCCGCCGGGACCGGAGCCAGAGGTGGCGATGTTCCATCAGGAAGGCGGTGCCGTGCTCCTTCGGCTGGATGGGGTAGGGCTCCGCCGCCGCGAGGACCCGGAAGTCCTGGACGTCCATCTCGAACCCGATGGGGCTCCGGGGGTCCGCCCGGATCGTGCCCCGGACCTCCACGCTGGATTCCTGGGGGCAGTGGTCCGCCGCCTGGAAGGACTCCTCCGGGACCTGGTTCCGGACCATCACGCACTGGATGGTCCCGGTCCCGTCCCGGACCTGGAGGAACTGGATCCGGCCGCTGGACCGCCGGGCCGCCAGCCATCCCTGCAACACGACCGATTGCCCGACGAACCGGTCGATTCCTTCCACCGTGACGTCCACCATGCGATCCCTCCCCGGAGGCCGCGCAAGAGTAGCAGAGGCGGGGCCGTCCGTCCACGACCCGGTTCCCCGGAACCGCGACCGGGGCACCTCCGAAACTCCCGGTGGGTGGCGATGGAGGCCGCGAACCATTGCCTTGACAGGGGCAAGGATGCTGCGATAATGAGCCAACCCGCGGACTTTGAAAGAGGTACGCTCATGCGCAGAATCGTTCCCGTCGGGAGCCTGGTCGCCCTCGGGGTGTTTCTGGCCGTTCCCTCGACTGCGCAGACGGTCTCCCCCGAGCCGGCGGCCGTCTCGGGCTCCCAGGGCGCCTTCTCGCTGGTGCTGAACGAGGGCAAGCGCCTGGCCGGAATGGGCCGGCACTACGACGCCATCCTCCTCTTCAACCGCGTGCTCTCGGAGGGCGACGAGTCGGCCCCCTACTTCCAGGAAGCCCAGTACGAGATGGGCGCGTCGCTGTTCGCGCTGCGGTTCTACGTGAGCGCCCGGATCTACTTCGAGCGGGTGGCCGAGGCGGGACCCCAGCACGTCCGGTACAAGGAAGCGCTTCCGTACCTGGTTCGCATCCACCGCGAGATCCCCGGGGAGACCGACGGCCTGTTCCGGCTCTCCTCCTACTCGCCGGACCTGTATCCCCTGGATCTGGCCGAGGAGGCGAGTTTCTACGTCGGGCAGTGGCACTACTACGAAGGCAACCTGGACGCGGCGCTGGAGAGCCTGTCCCGGGTGGGCGCCTCCCGGCCGGACCTCTTCGTCCGCGCCACCTATCTCCGGGGGGTCGTCCACGTCCGGCGGAACGAGGCCCGGCAGGCCGCCGAGGCCTTCCAGGAGGTCCTTCGCTTCCTGGAGACCGCGGGCAGTTTCGAGGGGAAGAACCGCTACCGGGAGATGGCGCTGATCGGGATGGCCCGCGTGTTCTACAGCGACGGGCAGAACAACCCGAAGCAGTACCAGACCGCGATTCGCTACTACGAGCAGATCCCCGAGGACTCGGAGCAGTGGCTCGACAGCCTGTTCGAGCGGTCCTGGGCCTACTACATGATCGGGGATCACGCCCGGGCCCTCGGCAACCTGCTGACGGTGAGCAGCCCCTACTTCGAGGAGGAGTACTACCCCGAGGCGCTGGTGCTCCGGGCCATGATCTTCTTCAAGAACTGCCGCTACGAGGAGGCCCTGGCCACCATCGACCCGTTCTACAAGGAGTACTTCGAGATCCACAAGGAACTGGAGCAGGTGCTGGCCCGCTATACGGTCCCGGTGGATTTCTACCAGTATCTCGCCTCGCTGTCCGTGGGCCGGGGGCCGACATTCTCCCTGAAGATGAAGAAGATCTTCAACGCGGCGCTGGCCGACGCGAAGTTGCGGCGGCTGTTCGGATACGTGGTGACCATCGGCCGCGAGATCGCCCAGGTCGAGGCGCTCCGGTCCAACCCCGTGGCGAAGCCGCTGGTGCAGATCCTGCTGCCCGAACTGCTGAACAGCCGGTCCCTGGCCATGAGCGAGTCGGGCCAACTGGCCCAGGAGCGCCTGGGCCGCGTCCGGAAGGAACTGAAGTCCCTGCTGTCCCAGGGGCTCAAGGTCCGCTTCGAGTCCCTGAACGCCCAGAAGGGGCTGCTCCGGGAGAGCGTCCGGCGCCAGCAGGTGACCGGCACCGCCTCCGCCGGGGTCCGGACCGACGGGAAGAAGGACCCCCTGCTGATCCAGTGGCCCTGGGACGGGGAGTACTGGAAGGATGAACTGGGGTCCTATCGCTATCCCCTCCAGTCCTCCTGCGGTGGCGGCAACCCGTGAGGCGCCTGAGGATTCTCTCCGATTCAACGGAGGCCTGTGACATGACGATGCTGACGCGAGGGAAGGGGCTCCTGGCGGTGGTCCTGGTCTGCGTTCCGGCCGCGGTCGGGGCGCAGCAGAAGCAGGGCGTGTCGGAGGTGAAGACCTACGATCTGCCCCAGACGGAGGCCGGAAAGCCCGGGCCGGTGGTGGGCGGTCCCGGGACCGGCAAGCCCGCGACTCCCCTGAGCGTCCGGACCCTCGCGACCCGCAGCGAGCGGATGGCCGACGACAAACTGGAGCAGGCCATCGCGACCCTGAACGAGCTGATCCAGACCACCGACGAGGACGATCCGAGCAAGCCCGAGTACTACGTCCGCCTGGCGCGCCTCTACTGGGACAAGGCCGAGAACTTCTACAACAAGGCCAACAGCAACGAGATCTTCGCTCGCCTGCGGGCCGCCCAGGAGTCGGGGGACGAGGCCGCTGTCCAGGCGATCCAGGAGGAGCAGAACGCGTTCCTGGAGGAGCGGAAGCGCTGGCAGGAAGAGACGGCGAACGCCTACATGCTGGTCGTGAGCCGCTATCCGAACTTCGACCAGCTGCCGATGGTGCTCTACCTGCTGGGATACACGCTGGTGCAGATGGACCGGGCCGACCAGGCCTTCCCGTACTTCGCCCGGATTGTCCGGGAGGCCCCCGAGAGCCGCTACGTTCCCGACGCCCTGCTGAACATCGGCGAGTTCTTCTTCAACGCCGGCCGGATGGGCGACGCCGAGAAGATGTACGGAGAGGTGGCCTCCTGCTGCGCCGATTCGAACGCCTACGGCCTGGCGATCTACAAGCAGGCCTGGTGCTATTTCAACATGGGGCGGCACGAGGAGGCGATGAACCGCTTCCTCGACGTGATCAACTACGCCCGGAGCGATGCCGCGAAGGCCTCGGGATACGCGACCCAGCTCCTCCGGGAGGCCCAGGGCAACCTGGTCATGGTCTATTCCCAGGTCGGGACCCCCGAAAACGCCATCAAGGTGTTCCGGGCCATCAGCCCCTCCAACTACATGGACCTGGCCATCCGCCTGGCCGAGAGCTATGCCTCCCAGGGCGAGTTCGACAAGTCCAGCCGCCTCTACAAGAAGATCATGGCGGAATACAAGGACGCGTCCGACGCCTGGCGGATGGTGGAGTTCCAGCGGGCGATCGTGCTGAACGCCTACAACCTCGGCATCAAGAAGCCCGTGGTGGAAGAAACCCGGCGGCTGATCGGGCTGCTGGAGCGCTTCCAGAAGGAGGCCCCGGCCACGTTCATCGGGCCGGAGATGGAAAAGGCGGAGTCCCTGGTCCGGGGCATCGTGACCAACTACCACAAGGAGGTGGCCCTCACGAAGGAGGAGGCCACGATGGAGTTCACCCACCTCCTCTACCAGGAGTACCTCCGCCTGTTCCCGAACGCCCCCGAGTACCCGATGATGGTGCTGAACTACGCCCGGCTCCTCTTCCAACTGGAGAAGTACGCCGAGGCGGCCGATCGGTTCACCCAGATCGTCGACATGGACCCCAAGGGCCCGGCGGCCCTGGACGCCGCCCACGACGCGGTGTCCGCCTACTACAAGCTGCTGGACCTTTCCAGGCACAAGGCCAAGTCCGACGACGCGATGGACACCGAGCCGAAGGACCTCCCGGAATTCGAATCGAAACTGGTCCGGGCCTGCGAGCGCTATCTCGCGATGGCCAAGCCGGGGGCCCCGGACCTGGTGGAGGCCCGGTTCGCCGCGGCGATGGTCTGGTACCAGTTCAACCATTTCGACAAGGCGATCGAGGGCTTCCGGCAGATCATCCAGGAGTCGCCCGGGCACGAGAACGCACCCGACGCCGCCCGCCTGCTGCTGTCCGCGCTGCAGCTGACCCGCAACATCCCGGGGCTCTACCAGGCGGCGGAGCAGATCCAGGGGAATCCGAACCTGCTGAAGGGGGACATCCCGGGCATCCTGGCCAAGATCGCCGAGCAGCGGGACTTCAACCGGTGCTTCGAGCACGAACAGGCCGGCAACCACCGGACCGCCGCCGAGTGCTTCCTGGACTACGTGCGGCGCTTCCCCAACACGCCGCTGAAGGACAAGTCGCTGCTGAACGCCGCGAACAACTTCTTCAAGGCCCGGCTGGTGGAGCGGAGTCTGGAGGCGAACCAGCAGCTCGTGAACACGATGCCCGACTCGCCGCTGGCGGCCCGGGCCCTGTTCTACATCGCCGACACCTACCGGCGACTGGCGGTCTACTCCGAGGCGGCCCGGATCTACGAGATCTTCGTGGCCCAGGCCCCGAAGCACGAACTGGCCGAGGAGGCCCTCCGGTACGCGACGCTGTTCCGGGCGGGACTCGGGGAATGGGACCTGGCGATCAAGGACCTCCGGCGGTACATGGAACTCTTCCCGAAGAATCCCTACGCCGCGGCCCAGGCCTTCGAGATCGCGAACATCCTGGAGAAGCAGGGCAAGGCGGCCCTGGCCCAGAAGGAGTACGAGGCCTGGCTGCGCAAGTACGGCAGGAGCAACCCGGACCTGTACCTGAAGGCCCACCTTCGCATCGGCCTGACCTTGCGGACCCAGCGGCAGGAGGCACGGGCCCTGGAGTGGTTCGAGAAGACCGTGAAGGCCTACGAGGAACTGTCCGACGAGGAGAAGGGCAAGGTGACCCCCGTGGGTCTCGCCTCGGCGGCCGAGGCCCAGTTCTACCGCGGCGAGGCGGTCCTGGCCGAGATGCAGGGGATCCAGCTGAAACTGCCGGAGAAGGTGCTGAAGGAGTCCATCGCCCGGAAACTGGCCCTGCTGAAGCAGGCCATGGACCTGCTGGCATCCGTGGAGGCCTTCGGACAGCCCAACTGGACCATCGCGGCCTGGTCCCGGCGCGGTTCGGGATACCAGGAACTGGCCGAGGCCATCGAGAACTCCCCGGTGCCGCCGGGACTGACCACCGACCAGAAACTGTTCTACCGGGAGGGACTGTCCCAGCAGGCGATGCCGATCTGGAACGCCTCCCGGGACTCCTACCGCCGGTGCGTCGAACTGGCCCAGCAGCTCCGCTGGTACAACCGCTACTCGGAGGAGGCCGAGGAACAACTGCTGAAGCTGGATCCGGGGTTCCGGACGCTGCCCGACATGCGGCCGCAGCCCGGCTTCTACAGCCTTAACGAGACGCGGGGAACGCTGAAGCCCGACCAGGAAGGGGAGAACGCCCCGAAATGGACCGACGAGGGGGTCCGGGACCGGATCCGGAAGGCCGCGGCCCGGTCCGACGCGAACGCCGGCGCCTGGTACAACCTGGGACTGCTGCGGTTCTGGGACCGGGACATCGCCGGGGCCCGGGAGGCCTTCCAGAAGGCCCTCGCGCTGGATCCCAAGATGGACGACGCGATGGGGCAACTGGGGCGCCTGGCCCTGCTGGAAGGGAATCTCGAGGCGGCCCAGGCCCAGTTCGCACGGGCCGTGGAAATCGACCCGGCGAACGCGGTCGCCAACTCCTTCTATGCCGCCCGGGCCCTCCGGGACAGGAAGTATCCCGAGGCGATCTCCCTGGCCCGCAAGGCCCTGGTCGCGGACCCGGACTCGATGGACGCCTACCAGGTCCTCGCGGCTTCCTACCTGGAAATGGGGCTGCCGGACCTGGGCATCCTGGTCGCCCGGAACGCCCTCTCCCTGAGTCCCGACGACGGGCCCATCCAGAACATCCTGGGCCTGATCTTCCTGAAGAAGGGCGAGGTGCGGCAGGCGGTCCAGCTCTTCCAGAAATCGGTCCGGGACGACCCCCGGCGTTTCAACAGCCGGATGAATTTCGGAGCCGTCACGCTGGCCTACAAGGACTTCGAGACCGCCCTGGACCAGTTTTCCGAGGCCCTGAAACTGGAACCCTCCAGTTACGAGGCGTCCCTGGGCCGGGCCGTCGCCCTCCGGGGATTGAACAAGGGGGAGGAGGCCCTGGCGCTCTACCGGCAGATCGACCGGGACGGCCAGAACCCCGACGTCCAGTTCAACCTCTGCGTGCTCTACCAGATGACCTTGCAGAAGAACGAGGAGGCGCAGCGGGCCTGCGAGACGTTCCTTCGGATCGCGCCCCCGCAGCATCCCCGGCGGAAGGAGGCGACCCGCCGGCTGGAGTCGATCCGGGCGACCATCGAGGCGCTGCGGGAACCGCCGCCCGCCGCTCCGGCTCCCGCTCCCGAGGGAACGCCTTGATCGGGGGAATGACCGGGAGGGATCGATTGTCAGCAGAGAAGGAGCGGCGTAGCATTCGGACGGGAGGTGGGTCATGAACAGGCTGCTGGTCGCCATCGGACTGACCCTCGGGCTGGCCACGGCCCCGGCCTGGGCGCAGCAGAAGAAGGAACCCCCGAAGAAGGGGGCCTCCGACGCGCCCCAGAAGACCTTCGACTTCAGCGACGAGGCCGGGGTCCTGGAGGCCGATTTCCTCCGGCCCAACCAGGGAGTGGCCGAGGCGGTGGTCCTGGAAGAGGGCCCCAGCCTGATCCGGGTGAGGACCGATTTCGTGGACGAGATCCTGAAGAGCGCCGAGGACCTCTGAGGTCCGACGAGGGGGAAACATGTCCAAGCAGACGCCCACCATCCGGGTCAGTCTTTACGAAGGGGGCACCCTGGTCCGGGAGGAGGTCTTCACCCAGAAGACCATCCGGATCGGGAGAGGGGGCCAGAACCACCTGCGGCTGCAGGGGGAAGGGATCTCCAACCTCCACTGCATGATCGAGTGGAAGGACTCGGGGGAGTTCCTGCTGTCGGACCTGGAGAGCGCCACCGGGACCTTCGTCAACGGCAAGAAGGTCAGCCATGCCACGCTGAACCCCGGCGACGAGGTGAAGGTCGGCGAGACGACCCTGGTGTTCGACTTCGAGGCGGGCCGGACGGCCGCCATCGCGGACGGATCCTGGACCGGGAGCCTGACCACCGCCACGGGACCGCTGGGCCTGGAGGTGGCGATGCTGTGGGGGGACCGGACCCTCTACACCGACCTGCTGCGGCCCGGCGAGACCCTGACCGTCGGGACGGACCCCAAGGCCCGCGTCTTCCTCCCGGAGGAGGTGGTCGGCGGCACCAATGTGGCACTGGCACGTCCCGACGGGGAGGACTTCCTGCTGGACGTCTCGCTCCCGGGGGCCGAGGGGGACTTCCTGGTCGAAGGGAGGATCGTCCGCCTGCCGGAGATGAGGCGCCGGGAACTGGTCGAGCAGGGACGCTACGTCCGGATCAACCGGAAGACGCGGGCCCGGCTCCAGATCGGATCCTTCGTGTTCGTGATGGGCCTGTCGCCCCTGCCCGCGAAGCGTCCCGTCGGTTCCTGGACCCGGCGCTTCAGCCTCCGGGAACACCTCTACCTGCTGGTGTCCCTGGTGCTGCACCTGGCCTTCATGGTGCTGGTGACGCTGGTTCCCGAGGAGCAGTTGCGGGCGGTTCGCGATCCCTACGAGCGGCGCACCGAGGCCCTGAAACGGATCCAGGTGGCGATGCTGGAGCGGAAGGTCGAGGAGGAGAAGAAGGAGCGGGAGGAGGAGCGGCGCAAGCTGGAGCAGGCCCAGCAGGTCCAGCAGCCGGGCACGGTCCTGAGCCAGCGTCCCGTGGACGAAAAGCCCACCAGCCGTCTCGTCACCGAGGACCAGGTCCAGAAGGACCGGCAGGTAGCCGACACGGCGTTGACCCGGGTCCTGGGGGACCAGCAGGACCTGATGAACCAGGTGCTGGATGCCGTCGGGCCGGGGATCGGCGGCGGCATGATGGGGATCCGGGTCATCGGGGACCGGGGCCTGGACGCCGAACTGGCCATGGGCCTGGACGCCTTCGGCGGGACCCTCGGCGGCGGGGGTGGCGGTGGTTTCCGGGGGACCGGCTGGGGCGGAGGGTCGGAGTTCGGACCGGCGGACCTCCGCGGCATCCAGGGCCTGTCCCGGAGCGAGGCCGAGGGCGCCGCATCGCGCCTGAAGTTCCGGGGTGGCGGCGAGCCGGTGGTCTATTCCGGTCCCTCGTCGGTCACCGGGGAACTGGACAAGGAAACGGTCCGCCGCTACATCCAGACCAAGATGGACCAGGTGAAGTGGTGCTACCAGCAGGAACTCCAGAAGAACCCGTCGCTCCAGGGCGACGTGAACATGGAGTGGCTGATCCTGGCCGACGGCAGCGTCGCACAGGTCCGGGTGAGCGGCGGATCGCTGGGGAGTCCGGCGGTGGAGCAGTGCCTGAAGACCCGCATCGTCACCTGGAAGTTCCCGGCGCCGAAGAGCGGCGGCATCGCGAGGGTGGTGTACCCGTTCATCTTCCGGGCCACGACGACCCGTTGAGTCCTTCGCCCTGCGGCAGGAGTCGATCATGAAGAAGGTCCTTTCCCTGGTGGTCCTGGTGCTGCTGTTCTCGGCGTGCAGCCGGGCCCGGAACGACTCGATCGCCCTGACCAACCGGGGCATCAAGGCCTGGGACCGGAAGGACGTCGCCGAGGCGAAGGCGCTCTTCGAGTCGGCCATCAACCTGTATCCGAAGAACGCCGCCGCGCACCTGCAGCTCGGCATGCTGCTGCTCCACGAGAAGGGGGACCTGGCGGGGGCCGAGCGGGAGTTGCGGGAGGCGTCGAGGCTGGCTCCGAAGGATGCCGAGGCGGTCTTCCAGACGGGGCGCCTGGCCATGGCGAAGAAGGACCTGGACGGGGCGCTGGCCCGGTTCCAGGAAGCCCAGAAACTGAACCCGGGACACGTGGGGGCCATCTTCTGGGCGGCGGACGTGCTGGCCCAGAAGGGAAGGCTTGGCGAGGCGGACGACCTGTACCGGAAGGCCATCGACCTGGACCCGAACTACGCCAGGGCCTTCTCGGGGCTCGGGAGCCTCTACCGGAAGCAGGGGGCGGAGAAGGAGGCTCTCGCGGTCTTCCAGGAGTGCGTCCGGCTGAATCCGGACGACGCGGAGTGCCACCACAACCTGGGGCTGATGCTGCTGAGCACCGGGGAGATCGACGGGGCGGTCGAGAGCCTGACCCGGAGCCTGGAACTGGACCCGGAGAACCTGGCCGGGGCCTTCAACCTGGCCAATGCCCTGATCCGGAAGAACCGCTTCCGGGAGGCCATGTTCTACCTGAAGAAGTTCATCGTCACCGCCCAGGTCACGGGGCAGTCCACCGAACTGATCGAGCCGGCCCGGCTCGTGCTCCAGACCGTGCAGGTCGCCATCAATCAGCAGGGGCAGTGATCCCCGTCCTCTCGGAAAACGTCCTCGATGCGTGGACCAGGGAACCGGCCACCCAGGTGGCCAGGGGCCTCGAAGCCAGCGTGGACCCGAGGAACGGGCTGCAGGGGCATCGCCCGACCAGATCTCCGGCGGCCGGGACCCAGATTCCCTCGGGATCCCAGAGGAAGCAGTCGGCCCGCAGGCCCTCGGCGACGGCTCCCCGGTCCCCAAGGCCCAGCAGGCGGGCCGGTGCGGTCGAAAGAACCTCCACGGCGCGGTCCAGCGACAGCAGACCCCGTTGGACCAGTCGGAGGATCGCCGGGACCGACGTTTCGAGGCCGGGGACACCCGATGGGGCCTGGTCGTAGGGCAGGGCCTTCTCCTCGGGGGTGTGGGGCGCGTGGTCCGTGGCCACGGCGGCGATGGTGCCGTCGGCCAGCGCCCGCCGGAGGGCCTCCCGATCGCCTGCCAGGCGGACCGGGGGGTTCACCTTCAGCCAGTTCCCCTGGGCCGCCGTGTCCTCCGCGGTGAACCAGAGGTGGTGGGGCGTCACCTCGCCGGTGAGACCCGGGTGGTCCCGTAGGACCTCCAGTTCCCTCTCCGAGGAAAGATGGCAGAGATGCAGGCGCCTGCCCGGGCGCCAGAGGGCGGCCACCCGGAGGGCCCCCTGAACCACGGCCTCCGGGGGACGCAGCAGGTGGTGGTCCGCCGCGGTGGAATCCGGGCGGAGGCCCCGGCGGGCCTCCCGGAGCACCGCCTCGTCCTCGGCGTGGAAGACGAAGAGGCACGGGAACCGGTCCACAGCCCGGTCGAGCGCCCGATCTCCCGAGAGGAGGTCCCCGGTGGTCGCCCCGAGGAAGACCTTCACGCCGGCGAAGGACGGTTCGTCCAGGCACCGGGCGATCTGGTCCTGGTTGTCCTGCCCCAGTCCGAGGTAGAACAGGACCTCGCAGCGGGCGACCTCCCGGGCCCGGGCATGCTTCGCCCGCAGGTCCTCGGCGCCCAGCGTCGGGGGCACGGTGTTCGGCATGTCGCAGACGGTGGTGACGCCTCCGGTGACCGCGGCCCTGGTCCCGCTTTCCAGGTCCTCCTTGTGGGTGAGCCCGGGGTCCCGGAGGTGCACGTGCATGTCCACCGCACCCGGAAGCAGCCAGGCGCCCCGGGCGTCCACCTCCGGGACCGGCTTCCGGGAATGGACCGACCGGTCGATCCGCCGGAACCGGCCCTCCTCCACCAGGACGTCCCGCCCGGATTCGTCGTTCGTGCCGGGCAGCCGCACGTTCCGGAACACCAGCGACCGATGGTCCATCGGGGCCTCCTGTCGAACGGGAATGATAGAGGGGGAACGGCCCGAAGAAAACTTGCCGCTGCCGGGGACAGGCCCCTATACTCGGGCTGCCATGAGCGTCCAGAACCTCCAGCGCCTGGTGGAACACCACGGAATCGGGGACCTGCTGCACCGGGCTGTCCTGATCGTCGATGACGAGCCCGAGAACCTCGACGTCCTGGAGGCCGTGCTTCAGGACGAAGGGGTCCGGGTGATCCGGGCCTCCGACGGGGATTCGGGGCTGCAACTGGCCCTGTCGGAACCCCTGGACCTGGTGATTTCGGACCAGCGGATGCCCGGCCTGACCGGCGTGGACCTGCTGTCGCGCCTGACCTCGGAACGGCCGGACGTGGCGGGGATCGTGCTGTCGGCCTACACCGACGCGCCGGTGATCCTCCAGGCCATCAACGAGGCCAAGGTCTTCCGGTTCCTGACCAAGCCCTTCGATATCGGCCACCTGGTCCAGACCTTCCGGGAAGCCCGGGAGATGGTGTTCTATCGCCGGGCCGTCGCCGGACTGCTGGAAAAACTCGCCGCCCGGAACGAGGACCTGACCCGGACCCTCCAGGAACTCCGGGAGGCCCAGGAGCGGATGCTGCACATGGAGCGGCTCAGCAGCATGGGCCGGCTGGCGACCGGGGTGGTCCACGACCTCCGCAACGCCCTGATGGGACTGACCTTCCTGGAGGCGGACCTGGAAACGATGGGCGCCTCCGAGGAAATGAAGGAGTCGGTGCGGGTGGGGCTGTCGGGACTCCATACCCTGATGGGAACCCTGGAGTCGCTGCACCAGTTCTCCCGGGACGGCCGCCTGGGGACCGCCATCTCCACGGTGGACCTCGCCGACCTGGTCCGCAGTGCCCTGGTGGTGATGCGCGGCGACGTGGAGTTCCGTCGTCGAAACGTGCAGGCGACCCTGGGGGACGGACTCCCGACGATCCAGGGGGACCGGGGGAAACTGATCCAGGTGCTGGTAAACCTGCTGCGGAACGCGGTCCAGGCCACGGTCCAGGGACAGACCATCGGGGTGAATGTCGAGGTGCTGGAGAACGGGCAGGTCCTGCTGGTGGTGGAGGACGAGGGCCCGGGCCTTCCCGAAGGGGTGTCGGCCCGGCTGTTCGACCCGTTCGTCAGCACGAAGGGGGAGGGTGGGCTCGGAATGGGCCTCTACATGGCCCGCCTGGTGGTCGAGGCCCACAACGGCGAGATCCGTGCGGCCAATCGTCCCTCCGGGGGGGCGCGGTTCGAGGTCCGCCTCTGGACGGACCCCGGGGGTTCGAACCATCCGGTGGACGGCCCGTCAGTCTGATGCCAGGCCCGGGGCCCCGGCTCGATCGGGGCGGGGACTCCCCGGGGGCATGGAATCCTCACGTTCCTGCAACAGCACCATTGACACAGAGGCGTCATTCTGGGAAAATCCGCCTGTTTCGAAGCCTGCGGCGATGGGATGCGGGCAAGAACTTCTTTCCAGGAGAGGTCGAGATGAAGAAGTGTCTGGGGATCCTCGCGGTGCTGGCGATGGCCGTCGGCGTGACGGCCTGCGACAGCAGCAATGACAACGGGCAGGACGTGATCATCCCGCCGACGGACACCGGGGCCGACACCGGCCGGGACACGGTGAACCCGCCGACGGACACCGGGACCGACACCGGCCGGGACACGGTGACGCCGCCGACGGACAACGGGACGGACACCGTGACGCCGCCGACGGACAACGGGACCGATACCGTGACGCCGCCGACGGACAACGGGACCGATACCGTGACGCCGCCGACGGACAACGGGACCGACACGACCCAGCCCCCGACCGACACCGGCGTGGACCAGGGCACCGACCCGGGCACCACCCCGACCTGCGTGGACGAAGGCGCCCGGTCCTGCAAGGGCTACTTCGAGTGCGCCGCGGACTGCCCGCAGGACCAGACCGGGGAAGCGTGCCGGCAGCAGTGCCAGTCCAACCTGTCGGTCCGGGGCCTGACGGACTACAACAACTTCATCCAGTGCCTGCAGCGGAACTGCGCGAACGCCCAGACCGACGAGGAGTTCTACGCCTGCCTGGAGCAGAAGTGCATCTCCGAGTACTACCACTGCTTCTGGGGCTGCCAGTACCAGAACTGCGCCACCCTGATCGGGTGCCTGACGTCCTGCCCCGAGGACAACCCCTCGACGCCGAACGTCAACGAGCGCAGCGAATGCATCGGCAACTGCTGGGGCGGCGCGACTCCCGAGGCCCAGCTGGACCTCCAGGCCGCCATCGACTGCACCTCGGCCCAGTGCCCCGTGTGCAACGTCCAGAATCCCACGCCCCAGCAGGAGCAGGAGTGCGACACCTGCTGGAACGACGCGGCGAACGGCGTCTGCGCATCGAATTGGGAGAAGTGCGCGTCCTACGGCACGAAGAAGTGCGGCGAGATGTTCACCTGCGTGTTCCAGACCTGCCAGGACAGCGCCTGCGTGCAGCAGTGCCTGCGGGACGGCACCAAGACCGCCGGGCAGCTCTGGGACGCGATGATCCAGTGCATGTTCTCCGCCTGCGATATCTGCAACGTGGGGAACCCGACTCCCGAGCAGGAGACCGAGTGCAACAACTGCCTGAACCAGACGATCAACCAGGGCGGGGTCTGCGAGTCCCAGGCGAACGCCTGCATGAACGACCAGGCGGCCCAGTAGGTCCCTGATCGTCGGTCACGGCTCTTTCCCAGGGGGGATCGGCGGCCTGGTCGGGCTGCCGGTCCCCCCCGGCCATTCCCGGGGGGCGACCATGAGACGATGGCTGGCAGTGATGGCAATCATCGGCGTGTTGCCGGGTTGCGACTCGGGGAACGACGCCTCGGACGCGGGCCTGGACAACGGCCGGGACGTCCCGGTGACGACGGACGTGGCCGACCCGGGCACGGACCCGGGGGTTCCC
>Ga0302250_1001421_pt1 | contig 18062 bp, 16 predicted proteins | sample AAG_RA_Asp_MG_FD_193536 | JGI IMG/M metagenome (GOLD analysis project Ga0302250, IMG submission 193536) | Enriched activated sludge microbial communities from anaerobic digester in WTTP, New Holstein, Wisconsin, United States - AAG_RA_Asp | ecosystem: Engineered > Bioreactor > Anaerobic >... | reverse complement strand
GGCGGACCGCAGAAGGCATCACCCGGTACGTGAACGAGACCTACTGCCGTGCCGTGGGAAAGAGCCGGGAAGAGCTGGTCGGCCGCCCCTTCAAGCCACTCGTATCGCCGGAGGATGCCGTACGGATCCAGGAACACCTTGCGGGCCTTACCATAAAATATCCGGTCGGGACGATCGAGTACAAAGCGGTCATGGCAAACGGGGATCTCCGGCACCAGCGGTGGCAGGACCGGGCGCTCTTCAATGCCCGCGGCGAGCTCGACACCATCAACTCGTTTGGGATCGACATCACCGAGCAGGTCACAGCAGCCCAGAAACTGAAAAAAGCCCATGAGACACTCGAAGAGTCGATCGTCCAGCGGACCGAGGAACTGCGGGGCATCAACCGCCAGCTCTATTCGGAGATAGCCGAGCGGGAGCGGATAGAGGAGCAGCTCCTCCTTGCGCAGTTCGCCATGGACAAGGCAACCGACATGGTCTTCTGGATCGGCCAGAACGGGAGGATCCGGTACGCCAATGACTGTGCCGCAACGGACCTGCTCTACGAAAAGACCGGGCTCATCGATGGTTTCTTTGGCGATATTGTCGGGGGATACTCACCGGAAGAATGGGACCGGCTCTGGCAGGAGTTGAAGAGCGGGGGGCAGGTCTCCCGTGAGACGTACCTGATAAAGAATGACGGGGCACGGGTTCCCGCAGACGTATGGCTCACGTATTTCGAGTACCGGGGCAGGGAATTCGTGTACTGTTCCTCCCGCAATCTCTCGGAACGGATCCGGATGGACCAGGCATTGAAAGAGGCCAACAAGAAACTCAACGTCTACTCAAGCATCGCACGGCACGACATCCAGAACAAGATCACCGTCCTGCTTGCCTACCTCGGGCGGACAAAGAAAGCCGTTACCGATCCACGGCTCCTTGATTATCTCGGCCACCAGGAGCAGGCTGCAAAGGCCATCAGGACCGAGATCAACCTGACGCGGGATTTCAAGGACATGGGTATCTATCCCCCCGAGTGGCAGGACATCTCCCTCTTGATCTCTGCGGTTGTCGGCAAGTACGCAGAAACCCCTGCCCGGATATCGATAGACCTTCCCCGCGTGGAGATCTATGCAGACAGCCAGCTGGAGCATGTCCTTGATCGGCTTCTCGAACGGTCGCTTGAACAGGAAGACCCCGGCCGGGAGATCCGGATCAGCCACCAGGTCAGCGACGGCAGGCTTCTCATCATCTTCGAGAACAACGGGCCCGGATACCGGCCCGAGGAGAAGGAGGGAATCTTCGAGCTGAAGAGCGACGGTTCCGGGATCCGCGAACTCTTCATCGCACGCGAGATCCTGTCCCTGACAGGCATCACCCTTGTCGAGAGAGGCGAGTTCGGGAAGGGAGCCCGGTTCGAGGTGAAAGTACCCGAGACCTATTACCGGTTTGTCCCCGGCACTGCCTGACCAGGCAGACCATACTCCCTTTTTTCCCGGTATAATTAGCCGGTGATAAAAAAACAATGCATAAATACGACTTTTCTGCAACTGTTGTATTGCATATTACGTCAGGAAAGAGCAATGCCCAGAATCCTGCTTGTTGACGATGACAAGGACATCCTTGATATTATCCGGCTCGATCTCGAGGATGACCCGGCGAATGCGGTGGATACCACGAGCACCGCCGGGGAAGCCATCACGAAAGTCACCCGAACCCCCTACGACGTTATCATTGCTGACTGGCGCATGCCCGGGATGAACGGTACCGACCTTATCAGGAAACTCAGAAGCGACGGGTGCGCCTCCTTCATCATCCTGTACACCGGGTACTCACTCAGTACCGATATCCGGACAACGCTGGACTGCGGGGCGGATCACTACCTCCACCGGGGCGGCGATCCCGACATGGAATTTGCCGAACTGCACAGGCTGATCAAATCCGTTGCCAGGAAAAAACCATAATTCTCTCTTTGCACGCACGGGTGCCTGTCCCGCGTCTCCCGCACGATTGAGTTCCGCCCGAAAAAAGGTGTGACGGGGGCCTGTTCTCCCCGTACACATACCGCTTACTTACGTGCACCCTGCCGGTGTTCGGTCACGTACCGGTACACCACCCTCAGCAGGAACCCGACCACAAGGACCGATGCCGATGCAATGATGATCGTCAGCCACTGCATTGCCGACAGCGGCACGGTTGCAAAGACGCTTCCCCCAAACTGGACCAGCACGATCTGGAGGAGCAGGACCATTCCCATAATCAGGAAGAACAGGTGATTTCCCTTGAAAAAGGGCGGCATCTTCCCGTCAAGGGCGCGGCAGTTAACGCCATTCCAGATCGCGGCCACAATGAAGGCCGAGAAGAAGACCGTCGTGATCTCTTCCGGCGTTGATCCGCCAAGGAAACCGGTTGCCAGCTGGAGGAGACCCCCGATGATCAGGAAGGCTCCCGTGACAAGGATTGAGAGCCACATGAACGGCGTGATGATTGTTGCATCCTGCGGGACGGGCTGGCGTTTCAGCAACCCGCCATGCGGGGCTTCCGAGCAGAGGGCGAACGCGGCAAGGGTGTCCATGATGATGTTGATCCAGAGGATCTGGATGATGGTGAAGGGCTCGGGATACCCGAGAAGCGGGGCGATGAAGACAAGGAGGCAGGCGCAGAAGTTGATGGTCAGCTGGAAGAGGAGGAAACGCTGGATGTTCTCATAGAGCGACCTCCCCCACCAGACCGCCTGCGTGATGGAGGCAAACGAGTCGTCGAGCAGGATGATGTCGCTTGCTTCGCGGGCTACCTCAGTCCCCGCAATGCCCATGGCAAAGCCGACATTGGCATGCTTGAGCGCAGGTGCATCGTTCGTCCCGTCACCGGTCACGGCTACGACATCCCCGGACTTCTGGAGCGCCTGGACAAGGAGCAGCTTGTCCATGGGCTGGGCCCGGGCCATGATGTCGAGATTCCGGGCAGCCGTGACCTGCTCGTCAGGAGAGAGCGCCCGGAAGGCCGGACCGGTCACAACGGTCCCGCCCTTGTGGATACCGGACTCCACGGCAATGGCACGGGCGGTCTCCGGGTTGTCCCCGGTCACCATCCGGACACGGATCCCCGCATTCTGGCAGGTTGCAACCGAGTCCCCGATATTGTCGCGGAGCTGGTCCCGGATCCCCACGAACCCGTCCCAGACAAGGTTCGTCTCGCTCTCGTCACCGTTCACGATCTCCTTGTGGGCAAAGGCCAGCGTCCGCATCGCACGCTTCGCAAGCGCCATGACCCCGGAAAGGTCCGGCGCCTCCACGCAGAGACCGGCGAGGATCTCCGGTGCACCCTTGACCAGGAGAAACTGCTTCCCGTTGATCTCCACAACCGTTGACATCCGTTTCCGGTTTCCGTCGAAGAGGTACTGCTTTGTCTCGTGCATCTCTGCCCGGATCTGCGCATAGTCAAGGCCGTATTCCTTCAGCCAGCGGAGGAGCGCCCCCTCCGTGGAGTTGCCGATCACGATGGTTTTCCCGTCATGGGTGTCGAGGTACGCGGTCCCGTTGATGGCCGCGTTGAGGGTTATCCACCCGATGGGGGTTTTCGGGAGCGCTTCGGGCTTGACAGGGTTGCCGGCAGAGGATTCGGCAACGAGCATCTGGTTCTTTGTCAGCGTCCCGGTCTTGTCGGTGCAGATGGTGGTGGAAGACCCGATCGTCTCGCAGGCAATGAGCCTTCGCACCAGGCAGTTGGCCCGGGTCATCTTCCGCATGGCAAGGGAGAGCGAGAGGGCCACGCTCATCGGCAGGCCTTCGGGAACGGCCGCGACCACGATCACGACCGCGAGCATGAAGTAATGCAGGATATGGTTGGCGGTATCGAGGTTGAACCCGCTCACGTCACCGGTCAGTACGCCCCGGGCAAACAGCGTGACACAGATGAGGATGGCCATCGCGTACCCGAATTTGCTGATCACGCCGGCAAGCTCCTCGAGTTTTATCTCAAGCGGGGTCCGGGTGGCATGGTCGATCCCGAGGGACGCGGCGATCACGCCCATCTCGGCCCGGTCGCCGACCGCGCCCGCGAGGACCCGGCCTTTACCGGCCGTGACGAAAGTGCCCTTTAATACCCGTTCCTGTTCGCCTTTTTTTACCGGCTCGCTCTCTCCGGTGAATGCGGATTCGTCAACAACCAGGCCGTCCGATGCAAGGACCCAGCCGTCGGCAGGGACCGCGTCCCCGGCTTCGAGGAGAATGAGGTCGCCGACAACGATGTCACGGGACGCGACCTGGACGGGATGTCCGTCGCGGACTACCTTGATCGCGATCTCGTCCCGGTGGGCATTTAAGACATCGAACTCCCGGCTGCTCCGGTACTCGTTGAAGAAGGCAATTCCGGTGGAGAGGAGGATCGCGGCAATGATGCCCACGGTATCAAGGAGACCGCTCCCCTGGATGAGCGAGACGACCGTGGAGATGGCAACGGCAAAGAGCAGGATGCGGATGATGGGGTCGTCGAACTTCTCCAGGTACTGCTTCCAGAGCGGGTCCCGCACCGGGGGTGTCATCATGTTTGCGCCGTACTCTGTGCGCATCGTTTCGACACGATCAGAGGAGAGGCCGGTGGTGCCGGCGATCTCCGTTAATCGTTCACGGGAAATCAGCGACTCTTCCTTCATGGAGCATGCTCTGGTGTACTGGTCATCAGTATTGGAGCGGAGGGCGGAAAAGAGTATAGGTCTTCCCGGGAAAACCAACAGGACCCATTCGGTATGGGCCCGGAGCAGGAAAAGCGTCAGCACTTTTAACCTTCCACGGCAATCACTCATCGTTCAGAACCATGGACATCCCCTCCCTCCGTGCCCGGTTTGCTTCGATCTCAGAGACCAAACCCATCAGCAAGCTGATGGAATGTACCCGGGGGCCGGGCGGGCTGAAAAAGGTCCTCTCGCCACTCGAGCTCACGCTCCTTGGGATCGGGGCGATCATCGGCACCGGGATATTCGTCATCACGGGAGTCGTTGCCGCGAACTACTCCGGGCCGGCGCTGGTGCTCTCCTTCATCATCTCCGGCATTGCCTGCGCTTTTGCAGCGCTCTGCTATGCCGAATTCGCCGCAATGGTCCCGGTTGCCGGAAGCGCCTATACCTACGGCTATGCCTCGCTCGGGGAGATCTGGGCCTGGATCATCGGCTGGGACCTGATCCTCGAGTATTCCGTCTCAATTGCAGCAGTTGCCGTCGGCTGGTCCGGGTACATGGAGAAGATCCTGTCCAGCGCCGGAATCGCCCTGCCGGCCTCACTGGCCGGTCCGCCCGGTACTGACGGCGGGATCCTCAACCTCCCGGCGATCCTCATCATCCTTGTGATAACCGGGCTGCTTGTGCTTGGTGTGAAAGAGAGCGCCCGTGTCAATACTGCCGTTGTCATCATCAAGATCAGCGTGATCCTCCTCTTCCTGTTCCTCGCGTTCTCGCACATCAACCCGGCCAACTGGAGCCCGTTCATGCCCTTTGGGTGGGGCGGCGTTATCACCGGTGCTGCAATCGTCTTTTTTGCCTATATCGGGTTCGATGCCGTATCCACGGCAGCCGAAGAGGTGAAAGACCCGCAGAGGAACGTCCCCATCGGCATCATCGGGTCCTTACTCATCGCCACGGTTCTCTATCTCGCCGTCTCTGTCGTCCTGACCGGCATTGTCCCGTACTACCAGTTTGCCGGAACCTCGGCTCCCGTTGCATTTGCACTCGGGGAGATCGGGATCAGCTGGGGCTCTGCCCTTGTTGCAGTCGGGGCCATCTGCGGTATCACTTCGGTGCTCATTGTCCTGATGTACGGCCAGACCCGGATCTTCTTTGCCATGTCCCGCGACGGGCTCCTGCCGGGCATGTTCCGGAACCTGCATCCGGTGTACCGTACTCCTGTCAGGGCAACCCTGCTTGTCGGCATTGCAACATCCCTCATCGCGGGTTTCCTCCCGCTCCAGGCCATTGCGGAACTGGTCAACATCGGGACGCTGGCGGCATTCATCATTGTCTCCGTGGGGATAATCGTCCTGAGGAGGACGCGGCCGGAGATCGACCGCCCGTTCCGGTGCCCCCTTGTTCCGCTCATTCCCGTTCTGTGCATCATCTTCTGCTCAGTCCTGATCATCATGCTCCCTCTGGTGACCCATCTCCGGTTTGTCCTCTGGCTCGCAATCGGCCTCATCATGTATTTTGCCTACGGTACCAGCCATTCCCGGCTCCATGACGACACTGCCGGCATGGAGTGCTGGGATGCGGGCAGCAGCGGCAAACCCTGATGCATTCCCCAAAGGAGAACTGTAACCCTCAGATCACTACCGCGTTCCGGAACCTCCACCAGGCAAGGGCAAACATGATTGCAGTAAAAAGGACAAGGCCCAGGAACGAGAGCAGGATATCCGCCTGCGTAAAAGCATAGTGGTGGCCGAGAGCATAAAAATCCGGGCCGATCGCGAAGTAACGGATACCGTTGATGAGCAGGGTCATCGGGTTGTATGCAGAAACGATCCGGAGCACTTCGGGGAAGTTGTCAATCGGGTAGAGGGCATTGCTTGCAAAAAAGATCGGCATGGTAAGAAGCGTCATGACACCCTGGAGCCCCTCCGGGCTTTCCATGGAAATGGCAATCGCTGCCGAGAGGAAGAGGAAACCGAGAGCGAACAGGGCGACAAACAAAAGGACCCCGGCAATGCCGATCACGATCCGGAGGGGTGTGAAGCCGGCAAAGAACGCAGCGCCGATCAGGACACCGAAGCCCATGATGATGACGGCCTGGATAAAGGACTTGGTCACGCCGGAAAGGGCGATGCCGGCAACGATATGGTTCCGGCTCACCGGGCTTGCCAGGATCTCCCGCATGAGGCCCCAGTTCTTGTCGAACAGGATCACGATCCCCGAGAAGAGGCTTGTGAACAGCGTGGTCATCGCGATGATGCCGCAGCCCATGAACGTGAGGTACCCCACAGCTTTTGCCCCCTCCGGAACGGGCATGCCTGCCATCACCGCGTCGAAGTTGCTTGCCATGGCAATGCCAAAGAAGGCGAGCCAGAGCGCCGGCTGGAGGAGTGAGGAGACAAGCAGGGACTTGAACCGGACGAACCGGATCATGTCCCGCCAGTAGATGGTTAAAAAGCCGTCCTGCATGTTCAGTGCCTCGCTGCCCGCAAAAACCCGCCCCGCGCCGGCTGCTGCCCCTCGTCGCGGATCTCTTTTCCCGTGTAAAAGACAAAGACATCGTCCATGGTCGGTTTCTTCAGGTTGATGGTGGTGATCGCAATGCCCGCTTCCCGCAACGTGTCGATGACACCGGGCAGGAGCCGGGTCCCGTCCTCGTTCACCATCAGGACAATCCCCTGTTTCTTCTCCGTGATCTCCCGCACGGAGGGGAGGGATTCGAGCAGCCGGCGGGCGGCCGGGTTGTCGCTAGTCTCAAGGTAGATCAGGTCCTGCCCGAGCGTGTTCTTCAGCTGCCAGGGAGTCCCCGTGATGATGATCTTCCCGTGGTCAATGATGCTGATCCGGTCCGAGAGCTGGTCTGCCTCGTCCATGTAATGCGTTGTCAAAAAGATGGTCGTGCCCTCGCGGTTCACGCTACGGATATACTCCCACATCCGCATCCGGGTCTGCGGGTCAAGCCCGATGGTCGGTTCGTCCAGGAAGAGGACGAGGGGACGGGTCATCAGCCCGCGGGCGATCTCGAGCCGGCGCTTCATCCCGCCGGAGAGTTTCTTGGTCAGTTCGTTCCGTTTCGCATCGAGCTGGACCAGGTTCAGCAGTTCTTCGATCCGTTCCCGGCGCTCCGCAAGTGGCATGCCATACAGCCGCCCGTGGAACTCCAGGATCTCCCAGACGGTCATATCCCGGTCGAGCGTAATATCCTGGAATACGATCCCGATGGATTCACGGATCTTCTGCGGGTCGGTTTTCACGTCGTGCCCGGCTATCGTTGCCTTCCCGTTCTGGAGGGCAAGAAGCGTGATCAGGACATTGATGGCCGTACTCTTCCCGGCACCGTTCGGCCCCAGAAACGAGAAGATTTCACCCTTTTTGACGGAGAAACTGATCCCGTCCACCGCTTTGAAGCCCCCGTAGGTATGTTCGAGGGCCTCTACGAGGATGATCGGAGCATCTCCCGCGGACACCGGTCCTGCCATGCAGGAATATTCCGGGTGGATCTCCATAAACCCAGTGATCGGGGTAGTTTGCGATGCTATTGTTCCTGCTCCTTTCTGCCGGTCATGAGAAAGACCGTGAACGGCCGGATCTCCCCGGAAGGTGACTCTTTCTGCACAATGGCGGCAGTCCGGTTACGGACATGGGCGAGCCCCGCTGCTTCGAAATGGGTTTTCATCATGCACCGGTCAAATCCGTTATGGAACACCCCCTCCGGAGTGTCATGAAACTTCCCGTTATCGCAGTCAAGGTCCGCGATGGCAAGGGTGCCGCCGCGTTTCAGCACCCGGAGAAGGATCTCAAGGATTGGGCGCACATCCCGTATGTGGTGAACCGTCATGCTGCTCATCACCAGATCATACTGTCCCTCCAACCGGTCGCCGTGTTCCAGGTCGATGCACCGGGTTGTTACATTGATGAGATGCTGCGATCTGACCTTCTCCTCAAGAACCGCAAGCATCCCGGGCGAGCTGTCGATACCCGTGACGCTTCGTACCAGCGGCTGGAACTGGAGAGACAAAAGCCCGGTGCCGCAGCCGAAATCCAGTACATCCATCTCCGGTGTTATCCTCACGGTATCCCGGATCGCCCGCGCCACATCACGGGCGAGCTTCGCTCTCCGGGGTTTGTCATCCCAGGTTGCAGCCTTGCCGTCAAACGTGTTCGTCTCACGGTGCACAGGAGTGTCGCCGGCCATGGGTTTTCACCGGATGTAGGCGGGACAGAGGGAAAAATGCTCGCCTCATTCACGCCCGGATCTTTTCCGCGATTATCGCAATCAACCCTTCGCCTGCCATATGCTCATCTATCCGCAGGCCTGCATGTTCCAGTTCACGGAGCAGAAACGCTAGTGTGATCCGGATCTTCTCGTACGAACTTGCACTTCTCTCCCACGTTCCGGACTGGTGCGAGTAGACAATGTCAGTCACGCCGACACACTTTTCATCGTACTCCAGCCTGCACAGGAAGATTCGATCTGCATCCCGGCGTACCGGAAGGACAACAGTCTCCCCTATCTCTCCCGGAGTATAATCCCGGAGCGTGAGAACAAACTTCCCGCCCGGCACGAGTTCCGTATAACACTGCCGGAGCAGGTCCCGGACAGAACCGGCACCCGGCAGGTGCGCCAGCGTGTCGCCCATGCAGACGATGAGTTCCGGGTCCCTGCCGGCCCAGAGCGGGAAATCAAGGATATCCCCTTCAACGGTGGCGATACCCGGGGCACGGTGCACCAGCTCCCGGAGGAGCGGCCGGCAGAAATCCACGGCCGTAACCCGGAATCCCGCTTCCGCAAGGGGAATTGCCGCAAAACCGCAGCCCGCCCCAAGGTCTATGGCGGTACCGGTAGAGCGGGGGACAATGCCCGCCTGAACGAAAAACCTGCGGTTCCGTTCCAGGTTACTGTCGAAACCCCCGGCCATCCAGGCATACTGCCCGGCCAGGAAACGGTCGTAGTGCTCTTTCACCGGCATGGCAGAGGGGGTCATGGTTATCGATCGTTTGCCTTCCTGCTATACTTATTTGACGTGCCAGAACCAAGTATACGCCAATGGTTAAAGAGCCCGAATTCCGGTACAAGCAGTGCCTGATCATCAGGAACGATGTCAAGATGAGCTGCGGCAAGCGGTGTGCCCAGGCCGGCCATGCCGCCATCGGTGCCTACAATGCCGCGGACAAGGCGCTCCAGAAGGCATGGCTCTCCGAGGGGCAGAAGAAGGTCGTCCTGAAGGCAAACGATGAGCGGACCCTGTACGAGCTGAAGGTGCTTGCCGAGCGGAACGGCATCTCGACATCCCTGATCCAGGACGCCGGCATGACCGAAATCCCGCCGGGCACGATCACGGCGCTCGGCCTTGGTCCGGCAAAGAGCGAGGACCTTGACCGGATTACCGGAACGCTCACCCTGTTATGAGAGAGAGCACCTTCCCCCTCGAACGCGAGCTCGGGATGCGCTGGTATGCCAGCGATGGCGACGGGATCGGCGGCAGGCTCCGCTCCAGTCCCTCGGACTTTATCGTGGAGGAGATCCCGATCGAGGGAAAGGGCGGCACTGCAGGCCCATACCTCATCTGCCGGCTGACCAAGACCAACTGGGAACTCCAGCACGCGGTCAGGGAGATCGCAAAACGGCTCGGGATCAGCCACCGCCGGATCGGGTGGGCCGGTACCAAGGACCGGAACGCGATAACAACACAATGGATCTCGATCTATGACGTTACCGAAGAACAGGTGCGGGGCGTGCAGCTCAAAGACATTGTCCTTGAACCGCTGCGGAATGCCAACGAGGCCCTCGCCCTCGGCCAGCTGGAAGGGAACCGGTTTGCGCTGGTGATCCGGGACACCGATCCGAATGACCTTGCCGGGCGGGTAGAGGCGATAACCGGGACTGTCCGCGAAGCTGTCCCCAACTTTTTCGGACTCCAGCGTTTCGGCGCGATCCGCCCGGTCACCCACGCGGTCGGCGAATGGATATTGCGGGACAACTACGAGCAGGCGGTCCTCACGTACATCGGCCTCCCGTTCCCTTCTGAGAACGAAGACGTCCGGGCCGTCCGCACCGCGTTTCTCGAAACCCGCGACCCGGCACCGGCGCTCCGCAACCTTCCCGTCCAGATGAATTACGAACGGGCCATGCTCCAGCATCTCCACAATAACCCGGGCGACTATGCCGGGGCCCTCCGCGAGCTCCCGCCCAAGCTCCTCTCCATGTTCGTCTCTGCATTCCAGTCGTACATCTTCAACTGTGCCCTGAGCCGGAGGTTCGACGACGGGGTCGCACTCACGGAACCGGTGCCGGGCGACCACCTGGTCTTTGCCAATGGCCGGACAGATACGGTAACCGCCACAAACGCCGCGGCCGCCGCCCTCCATATCCGGCGCGGCCGGTGCAGCATCGCCCTCTTCATGCCCGGTCGCGGAAACAGCAGCGGCCCGGTTCTTAAGGAACCGGTCATGGACGGACTTCTTGCGGAGAAGAATATCACGCCGGATGACTTTGCCCGGGCCTCGCGCTTTGTCGGCACGAAGTTTGAGGGGGCGTTCCGCCCCATCTCGCTCAAAACAGAGATTGAGTATTCCACCGGGGAGACGGACGTGACGCTGAAGTTCACGCTCCCGCCCGGCCATTACGCGACAACGGTCTGCCGCGAGTACATGAAAGCTGATCCCGTGCGGATGGTCTAACGCCGGGACGCGGCAAGCCGCTTTGCGCCCTCGATGGCGTCATTGAGGTTCCCGAGCTCGTCCACGATGTTCATCCTGACGGCTTCAGCACCCCGTATGACCCGCCCGTCCTCGATATCGGCACGGTTGATCGCCCGCTGGGTCGTGACATCGCTGATGAATGTCTCGAAACTGTCCTCGACAACCTTCTTTGCATAGGCCTGCTCCTCCTCGGTAAGGGACCGTGCCGTTGAGCCCATGTCCTTCTTGCTGCCGGACTTGTACACGCTCAGGTTGTACCCCTCGTTCTCCATCCAGGAACTGACATCGGAGAATTCCCAGATAACGCCAACACCGGCCGTGAAGGTGTCGGGATTGGCATAGATCCGGTCGGCATGGGCGCTGATATAGTAGGCGGCGGACGTAGCAATGTCTCCCATGGAAACAACCACCGGTTTTTTGCTCTTCGCGTACTCAAGGTCGCGGATGATCTCCTGCGCTGACGACGGGGTTCCGCCCGGGCTGTTCACCCGGAGCACGATGGCTTCGACCAGGGGATCGTCCGCCGCCTCGCGGAGCTGCGAACCGATTGCTTCGCTCCCGGCAATATTCCCATCGGAGATATCGCTCGTCGCAAGCGATCCTTCTATCCGGATGACGGTCACCCCGCGGGTGTCCGTGTCCGTCAGGACATAGACTGCGACAAGGACCGCGAGCACGAGAAGGATGCCGGCAATGAGGACGGCAAGCCACATGAGGCTGCCCTGACGCTTCCGCGAGGCGGGTGCCGCCTTTTCCACCCGGATTTCCGGTACGGCCGTGACTGCAGGGGCGGGCGAGGGGGATCCATCGACAGGGTGTTCGTCCATGATCCCTCTGTTATTCACGCCCGTACAGCACATCGAATTCCGAGACGAGGTTGGTGCCGCACAGGTAGTAGTTCTTCAGGGTGAGCCGGATCATCTCGTTCTCGTCATTGATGTGCATGCCCCCGACAAGCGAAGGGGTGTCGGAGCCCCCAACGATGAAGGGGAGGTGGATAAGCCGGATCTCGTCCACGAGCCTGTCGTGGAGCATGTGCCAGTTCAGGGTCGGCCCGCCCTCGATCATGAGTTTCTTCACGCCAAACTTCTCGCGCAGGATCTTCATCAGCAGCGGGAGCTCGACATGCTTTTTGCCGGCCACAACCACATTGACACCTTTCTTTTTGATAGCGTCCACGCGGTCCTGCGGCGCTGCCTCCGCAACCGCGATGACGGTCGGGGCATCGGGGCCCAGCACGTTGGCGTCCAGGGGGATGTCGCCCATGCTGCAGGGGATGACCCGGAGCGGGCTCTTCCCCGTAACGTACCGTACAGTAAGGAACGAGTTGTCGATCCGGATGGTATTGGCCCCGACCATGATCGCATCGTATTCTGCCCGTGTGGTGTGGAGCAGGATCTCGGTCTCGTGGGACATGTATTTCATCAGGATCTTTGAGGATGCCCCTTTCTTGAGCGTGAGTTTGCCGTCGGCCGTTATCTCTGACATCATCAGAACGTGCGGACGGTCGGTAGGATCGATCATAACTTTCCTCTTTTCTCCGGAATAATTGGGCGGCCAATATAAATAACGTGGCGATGGCGGCCATCGGTACCTGCGTGGGGACAAGAGGAAGGCCTCGCATAAGCAACTTTTAATGGTTCCTCCTCCCATGATTTCCGGTATGAATATTACTGCACTCCGGCCCCGGTTCATCGGGTACCTGGAGCCGGTCGCAGATCTCTTTGTGCGGCTGAAAATCACGCCCAACCAGATATCGCTCCTTTCGCTTGCCGCCGGCATTCTCTGTGCATATCTCTTCTTCCAGCGCGAGTTCCTGCTGGGCGCTCTCGCTCTCTTCCTTTCGGCAGTATTCGACCTCATCGATGGCAGTGTTGCCCGGAAGACCGGCGCCCACACGAACTTTGGCGCTGTCTTCGACTGGATTGTCGACAAGTACGTGGACGCGCTCGCCCTCCTGGGCATCGGGCTCTCCGGGATTACCATCATCAGCCAGTTCGTCGCGGTTTCCCCTGTTGCCGACTTCGGGGTTGTAACGCTTGCTATCATCGGGTCGCTGATGAACACGTTCATCAAACCGGTGGTGTACGCGGAGATCGGGTACAAGGAAAAAGTCGAAGGCAAGATCGACGACCCCCTCGAAGGCGTCGGGTTCTTCGGCCGTCCCGAGACCTTCCTGGTCCTGATCATCGGGGGCATCACCGGGTTCATCTGGGCTGCGGTCATCATCATCGCGGTCTGTACGAACCTCTCGGCCCTGCAGCGGATTATCTACCTTTACAAGACACTCTCCTGAGTGATGGTTTCAGAGATCCCATCAATCCTTTTTTAGCTCTGTAGAATACCTAATTCTTATTTCGATACCCCCCGAGCGCCCGTGGCTCCATTCCAATCTAAAACCAACCCACATAGGTTTTCTACGGAGCTCGTTTTTATGAACTGCTTGAGCCCGTCTGGCAATGCAGGAAAGAACGCCCATTGCCTGTAGTGACAGAAGAGAAAAACGAGAATTCGCCAGCCAGACACCAGGCCTGCGATCTATTTACTTTTACAGAAGGCTTTCCGGAATTCCCCGGTATACATCTGGTAAAGGTCATCCGCGAATTTTCCCAGGCTGGGAATAAGCGTGAAGAGCCAGTAGGCGATCATGACCAGGATGACGAGAGCGAGCAGTTCGGCGATCACGTTGTGCGCCCAGAAGAAACTCTCATATCCCATCTCGCCGTTGCCTGCCACCTCGGGCCAGTACGGGAACCACTGGTCCGTGTAGGCCATGATGACGAAGGCATTGCGCATCAGGTTGAGGATGTAGATCGTCGGGGCAACGATGAGGAACGCGTACAGCTTCTGCCGGAGCGTTGTCGGGACTGCCGCTGCGACCCCGAGCAGGATCGCGATGCTCTGGATGCCGGTGCAGCCAAGGATGATCTGGACGCTGTACCCGTTCCGGGTGATGGTGTCCCGCAGCAGCTCAGCGCAGGCCGACGGATCGAGAGCCCGTTCGGTCACCGGGTTCATGCAGGTGAGCGAGACGGTGAAGTTGAGGAGATCGAGGATCCAGAGGACCTGCGAGACAACAAGGGAGATGAGCTGGTCCCCGAGCCAGGCAAAGAGCGGCACCTGGGTGAACCCGAACGGTGCATAGATGAGAAACGCCACCGCCGCCGCCCGGGAGAGGTGCATCGCACGCTCATCGTTGTTCAGGAGGTATTTGACCGTGATCGCGAGAAACGGCACGGACATGGCCGCAACCAGCGGGTACATGAAATTGTTCTCCCGGAAATACTCGGGAAGCGACGCGAACAGCGTCAGGACAATGAAGACCCATCCAAGTATGGCGGCATACCTGCGGTGGCGACCGGGTATCAGGAATGCCAGAAAACCGGCACAGGAAAGAAGGACCAGATACTCGATCATTATAGAATTATCCACGCAGTACCAAAAAAAGGATTCTCATAGGGCAGACCCCGGCCGGACGAACCTGTCTATTACGATCCCCCCATCGATCCCCCGCATCTCCATCCAGCCCTCGCCATGACAGGGAGTACCGTGAGTACCCGAGAGTTAATCTTGTATCATCACGCATAGTATACCGATGTTTTGTCCAGAATGCAAGTCTCTTATGATATCCTCCGGTGGCCAGCTCAAGTGCCGCAAGTGCGGCTATATCAGGAAGATCGAGTCCACCGACAATATGACAAAGAAACGGGAACGCGTGGAAAAGGAGATCATGATCGTCGATGACGAGGGCGAAAAGATCAAGACCCTCCCCACGACCCAGATCAAGTGCCCCAAGTGCGGCAACAACCTTGCGTTCTGGTGGCTCCGCCAGCTCCGGGCTGCCGATGAAAGCGAGGTGCGGTTCTTCAAGTGCACCGAGTGCGATCACACCTGGCGCCAGTACGATTAAGGTTTAGCCATACGTATTAACCAGTTTTCACACGGGTGAAGACAACCTTATTTTTTGCTCTGGAAAAATCCTATTCACAACGCACTCAGTGGAATTACGAGTATGACCCCCTCTCTTCTCAAAGAATGCTCCGTATTCATCTCGACCTCCCCACGGTCGGTCCCCAGCGGGGGAGTCCGAATGGTCCAACAGAACCACGAGGGCGGAGAAGATGCTGCGCACTCGTCTCGCAGTTCGAAACTGCGAAGGCAGCCCAAGAGGGCAAGCCCCCTTGACCCCCCGTTTTCATTGTTTTTCAAGGTTCGCATACGGTCAGGTTCCACGGTCCGAATGGTCGACAGACCGTGGGGATGAGAAGAATCCGAAGGATTCTTCGCGGGCGAGGGTCGACAGCCCCCGAGCACCCGTGGCTCCATCCTTATCTAACACTATTCCACACAGGTTTTCTACAGAGCATATTTTTTCATCAAAATCTTCAAATTTCCTTGCTCCGACAATGTTATCAGTGTTTTTCGGTTTTTGGTACAGGCCAGTTCTCGAAGTTGTTTCAAGAATTTTCAACTATGCAGGATACCAAATCAGTTATGTGAACTGCTGAACAGGTATCTTTGTCACGTCGGTTATCCCGACAACAAGCGATAAAGACTTTAAGAATAGTAAGAGTGGGATGTTACGACTGTCAGTAGTAGCGGCCATACCTCTTATGTGCCTGCTCGATAGTCGGGACTTCAAGCACAAATACAGCATCGGATTCTTTGCGAATCAGGAAGATTATGGTGTAACTTCGCCCGACGTGCATTCTCCAGATATGTTTCTTTGGGGACAGACATTCTACGTCGGGTGCACTATACGGGTCCGCCAATTTCTGGATGTGGCGGAAGATCTGCACCCGAATCTTTTCGGGATACTTTGAGAGGGTTTTGATCACACCCTTTTCGATGTGAACGATCACTACTTTCCTCCAAAGATCTGCTCAATTGCCTCAATACTGTGGGCATAATCATCGCTGATGATCATACACACTACTCCTCATACGGAATGTTGAGTTCTTTTGCCGCCTCATCGAGACGTACGAACTTGCCGTTCTTCGCGATCTCCTCCATATGGGTAAGGAAATCGTGTTCCTGTTTCAATGCAATCATCTCAGCCAACAGAGCATCGTACGTCTGGCCCGGCCTCTTGAGGTCGGAAAGTGACTCCCAGATCTCTTCCGTAACAGGGATTCTCTTACTTGCAACTTCGCCCATGCACGTCTCCTCATTTGCGCGTAATGCCATCAGCAGTGCAGACACTTCGCCGCTAACTATTTCATCTCTCTGGTCGCTTACAACACTTTCATTACTGTAAGCATTTACACAGTTGTAAGTTTTTGAAGATAAATTCTCTGTTCACAGATCCGACCAACGGTGCGAATGAGGTCCCCCCACGATATTGGTTACCACTGGTGGTGCATTCTGGAAAGGTCCGGATCTTTCCCCGCACCAGGTTGCGTTCACGCACCATTCTTCTTCTTTCGTTTGCTGCCGGAGGAGCCGGAACTGCCCACTGCCGTCTTCTTCCGCAACAGCCGGTTGTACGTTATCGCGAACCGGTGCGCCTCGTCGCGGATCTCCTGGAGGTAGTGGAGCGCCATACCCTTCGGATCGAGTTTCCGGGGCAGCACCTCGCCGGGGAGGTATACGTCCTCCTCCTGCTTGGCAAGGGCGATGACCGGAATGGTGAGGTCGAGATCGCGAAGGGATTCCCCGGCCGCGGAGAGCTGCCCTTTCCCGCCGTCGATGATAATCAGGTCGGGGAGCTCCCGGTCCTCGCGGATCAGCCGGTCGTACCGCCGTTTCACGATCTCGGCGATGGAGGCAAAGTCGTCAATGCCTTCAACGGTTTTTATCTGGAACCGCCGGTAGTTCTTCTTGTCAGGAACACCGTTCCTGAACTGCACCATCGACCCGACCATCGCGGTGCCGGAGAGATGGGAGATATCGAAGCACTCGATAACCTCGGGCGAATCGGCAAGGCCGAGGCTTGCCTGCAGGTCCTTTGTCTTCATCTCGTTTTTCAGGAACGCGTATTCGAGGTTCTTCTGGACAAGGTCGAGCAGTTTTTTCTTCTCGCCGATCTTCGGCACCGTGATATGGACTGCCTTTCCCTTGCGCTCGGAGAGATACCCGGCAAGGGCCTCGTCAACCTCGTGGGACAGGATCAGTTCGGAGGGCGGGACACGGTCTGCATAATACTGGACCAGGAACTCCTCGAAGAAGTCCTCGCGGTTGTCGAACGAGTACTCCTGCTTTCCCATGAGCAGGCCCTTTTCCACCGAGAAGACCATGAGGTAGACCGTATCATCGGAGATCGTGTACCCGATTACGTCCTGGTCCGTCTCCTTCGGCCGCTCGACATGCTGGCGCTCGGAGAGCCGGGTGACGGCACCGATCTGGTTCCGCACCGAAAGCGCCTTCTCGTACTCCTCGCGTGCGGAATACCCTGCCATCTCCTCGCGGAGCATGTGGAGGAGTTCCGTGCTCTTCCCTTTCAGCAGTTCTGCAGCCCGGTCCACCTGCCGCTGGTACTCCTCCTGCGTGATGGCGCCGACACAGGGTGCGCTGCAGGTATTCAGGTGGTGCCGGAGGCACGCACGCTTCGGGAGCCTGCGGCAGGACCGGATCAAAAAGATCTTCCGGACAATGCGGACCAGTTCATCGCGCTCGGCTGCCGAGACGAACGGACCGAAATACACCGATTCGCCGGCCCCGGTACGGCGGGCAATCCCGATCCGCGGGAACGGCTCGCGGGTCAGTT
>Ga0302250_1001417_pt1 | contig 18066 bp, 11 predicted proteins | sample AAG_RA_Asp_MG_FD_193536 | JGI IMG/M metagenome (GOLD analysis project Ga0302250, IMG submission 193536) | Enriched activated sludge microbial communities from anaerobic digester in WTTP, New Holstein, Wisconsin, United States - AAG_RA_Asp | ecosystem: Engineered > Bioreactor > Anaerobic >... | reverse complement strand
GGGGCCGGCGCCGAGGTCATCCTGGCCCTGGTCCGGACGATGGAGAAGCGGATGCCCCAGCAGCAGAGAAGCCAGATGTCCCAGATCGTCGGGGAACTGGTCCGGCGGCAGGGGGCGATGGACTTCGAGGCCATCTACGGAGACTTCGTGAAGGGCCTGGAACTGACGTCCCTTCGGGCCGGACTGCTGGTCTGCGGAAGCCTTCCCGTCGCCCTGGAAATCATCCGGGCCGAGGACGTGTCCTTCAGCGGCCTGTCCCTGAAGGAACGCATGGAGGAACTGGTCCGGTTCACGGTGTCCGAGGAGCACTTCACCCTCCGTCGGGCCGTGGGGGCCGAGGAGGGAACCCTCCAGTCCTCCTGATTCCCGGGACTGATTGGCGGTTCCTGCACCCTGCCACCGGCCTTCCTCCGGACCCCTGACGCGGCAGCGGAGTTCCAAGGAAAGGACCCTCTGTCAAGGGCGGCTGGGCAATCCACGGCCCCGGCCCGGAAACGCCCCCTGGGAGTCCGGAGGACCGACGAAGCATGCCCGGTTCGGAACAGACGGGGACAGGCGGCGATCAGGGTTCCCGGGAGGAACGGATCCGGACGGGCGTCAGGACCACCCGTCCATGCTTGCGGGACACGACGAAACGGACCTGGGCGACGCCGTACCGACGCCGCAGTTTCTGCTCGAGGTGCACCACGCGGGTGAGGAAGTCCTCCTGGGAGACCGAGGGAACCGGAAGGCCCGCTTCCCGGTGAGCGGAAAGGAACTCCTGGAAGAGGCGCCGGTGGTAGGACTCGGCGGCCTCGGACGCCAGGGCCCCGATGTCCACCTGGATCTCCTCCAGCGATTCGTCGCTGCCCGACATGGCCGATTCCAAGGTGTCCGCGGCGCTGTCCAGCGATTCCCAGGAAGCGGCCCCGATCCAGGGATCGGGGAGGGCATCCTCCTCCTCGTCCACCAGGGGACGGCCCTGGGCCAGGAAGCCCATCACGTTGAGGGTCATGCCGAGGTTCCGCAGGGTCTCGTCCTTCATGTCGGTCGGGAAGCGATAGTCCGAATTGCCGTGGATCACCTCGTGGACTCCCTGGTAGAGCCCCTCGATCTGCTGGAGGTATTTCTCGATGACCAGGAAGAACAGGGCGAATCCCAGCAGGAGCAGCAGCAGACCCAGGGAAACCAGGACATGCCGGGCCGTCTGGAAGGGCGCCGCGAGGCCGTCGCGGGAGACGGCGACCAGCATCGTGGCCCCGGAACCCTGGGGAATTCCGAACAGAGGGAAGGAAGTGGCGATCCAAGGGGAGGATTCGGGTCCCGAGGAGAGGATCCGGAGGACCGTCTGGGCCGACGAGAGGGAGGGGGTGAACTCGATCACGGAGCCCTTGACCGCATAGGCCACCTCCGTTCCAAGGATCGAGGCATCCTCCTTCACCATGTCGTGGTTGAAGGGGTCCAGGATCAGGATCGCCCCGATCAGGTTCCCGCGGGAAACCATCGGGACCGCGGTGCCCAGATGCCAGGTCCCGTCCAGTTGCACCACGTCCCGCCGGGGGGAACGGCTCTCCAGGGCGGAACGACAGAAGGGAACGGAGTCGCAGAAACCCGGCACGTTGGACCAGCCGTCCTTCCGGCTGTCCGCCAGTCCCGTCCCGTCCCCGTTCACCACCAGGATCCGGCAGCCCACCGGCAGTTTCCAGTCCCGGCTCAGGTCGGCGAGTTCCTCCATCAGGGTGGCGTAGGTGTAGTCCCAGGCGCAGAAACTGGGCTCGACCGCGAGGCACTGCACGAGGTGGGCCTTCTCGGTGGCCACGAAACCCTCCCGGCCATGATCGCCGAAGATGGCGGGTCCGAAGCGTTCCGACAGGGAGTCCGCGAGGCGCTCGGCTTCCAGGTCCACCACCGGAGCGCCGCCCCGGCGGAAGGCCGCGACGGCCGCCTGCCTTCGTTCCCGGATGTCGGGGGCGGACCCGGCGGCACCGGCCTCCTCGGCCTTCTTCCAGGCCTGGAGGAAGTCCCCGCGGGACTCTCCCAGAAAATCGAGGACCGTCGCCAGCCGCCCCCTGGCCAGCGCCGATCCCAGGAAGGCCTGCCGCAACAGGCGCTGTTCCACCAGGCGATCCGCGGGGGTTCGGAGACCCGAAACCCGCTGTTCCGTTCGGGAAAGCAGGTCTTTCTGGAGATTCCGGACGACCAGGCACGAGAGGACGGTCAGGAGACCGCCCAGGACCAGCCAGAGGGCCAACGTCCGCCGACGCAGCATGAGACCTCCGGATCCATCGCCACCCGTCGATGGTAAAGGATCGCCGCGGAAAAACAAAAGACCGCGACGGGGGACTTGAGGACGGCGGGTCACTGCCGGTATGCTGCCGGCGTCGGGGAGGAGATTGGAATGAACGAGGCGACACAGGAAGAGAAGGGCACGGACTTCGAGGGGTTGCTGCGGGAACTGAACGCCACGATGGAGAAACTGGAACGGGGGAACCTGTCCCTGGAGGAGTCCATCCGGCTTTACGGACACGCAACCACGCTGTACCAGTCTGCCCGGAGGCTTCTGGACGATGCCCAGAGTCGGCTGGAGGTCCTGATGGCCGGATCCGACGGACTGACGACCCGGCCCCTGGATCCGGACGAGTTCCTGAAAGAACGTTCGTAGTTTGCGAAGAGGACGGACCGGGAGCGGTCGTTCCGGCGGTTCTTCGCCGGGAAGAGGATCCCATGGCCATCCGACGGGAAGAAACGCGGCGACGCCATCGGAACATCCCGATTGTCGCGGCGGGAATCCTCCTGGTGGCGGCGGGCCTGGAGGGGGCATGCGCCGGGAGCCGGGGAAGCGTCTCCTCGCGGCTGGCGGTCGAACTGGAGGTCGCGGCGGCCACGGGTCGGCCCGATGCCGCGGAAGCCGCCGGGAAGGCCCTCTCGGATCCGGCAGCCGACCTGGAAGTCCGGTGCGCGGCCTGGTATGCCCTGGGGAGGACCCGAACCCGGGAAGGGGCTCTGGAAGAGGCGCTCGAGTCTCTGGAGAAGGTCGGCCGGGAGTGCGCCGCGTGGCCTCGCGTCTCGTCGGAGGCGCTGTGGGAAGTCGCGGGCATCTCCGAAAGAATCCGTCCGGGGACGCGGCACAGATTCCTGGAACAAATCGTCAGGCTGTTTCCCGACGAGCCCGCCGCGGCCCGAGCCGTGAGGGAACTGGCCTCCTTCCCGCAGGACGCCGCGGAGGTCCCGGGCAGGGTGGCCCTGCTGCAGGCCCTGTACCGGCGGACCGAGGGGCGGGAGGTGGCGCCCGTCATCCTCTGGGAGACGGCGGAACTGCTCCGGAAGCAGCCGGACGAAGGCTCACGCATCGAGGCCCTGGGGCTGTATCGCCTGCTTGCGAACAGGCATCCCACCTCGGGGCTCCGGGACGACGCCCTCTGGGCTGCGGGGAACCTGGCCCTCGACCTGGGGGATCCCCGCGGAGCCCTGGACTGCTTCGTGGAACTCCGGGGTCTTCGGGAGTGGTCCTTCCTGTTCGGATCCTACGAGAGGCCGCTGTACCAGGAGGCGTTGAAGGGCCTGGCCCGGGCGTTCCGGAAGACCGGGCGGCCCCGGGAGGCATCCCGGGCCCTGGAGATCCTGGCACGGGAGCGTCCGGGCGAGGCCCGGGAACTCCTGGAGGAGGCCGCCTCGATCCGGGAAGAGGTCGGGGACCTGGAAGAGGCGGCGAGAATTCGCAGGAAGGCCTCGGAGTCCCGCAGGAAGGACCGTCCCGGTCGATGAGGCGCTCCACCGTCATTTCCCCAGCCCGGTGCCTTGCACGGAAGCGGCACGTCGGCTATCCTCCGCCCGGCCTTTGGAGGCGTCCATGACCTTCCAGGAAGTCATCCTTCGTCTTCAGGACTTCTGGGCCCGCCACGGCTGCCTGATCGTGCAGCCCTACGATCTGGAGAAGGGGGCGGGGACCTTCAATCCCCACACCTTCCTCCGGTGCCTGGGACCGGATCCCTGGAAGGCGGCCTACGTGGAGCCGTCCCGTCGCCCCACGGACGGGCGTTACGGGGACAACCCGTTCCGGCTCCAGCACTACTACCAGTTCCAGGTGGTGCTGAAACCGGCCCCCCTGGACGTCCAGGACCTCTACCTGGAAAGCCTCCGTAGCCTGGGGATCGACCCCCGGGACCACGACATCCGTTTCGTCGAGGACGACTGGGAAAGCCCGACTCTGGGAGCCTGGGGCCTGGGCTGGGAGGTCTGGGTGGACGGGATGGAGGTCACCCAGTTCACCTATTTCCAGCAGTGCGGCGGCATCGATCTGTCCCCGATCACCGCGGAACTGACCTACGGCCTGGAACGAATCACGATGTACCTTTCCGGCATCGACAACGTCTTCGATCTCGAGTGGGCCCACGGCGTCCGCTACCGGGAAATCCACCACCGCACCGAGGTCGAATTCAGCACCTACCACTTCGAGAAGGCCGACGTCCCTCTCTACCTGGAACTGTTCGACCGCTACGAACGGGAGTGCCGGCGCCTGCTGGAGGACCGGCTGCCGCTCCCTGCCTACGACTTCTGCATGAAATGCTCCCACGCCTTCAACGTGCTGGATGCTCGGAACGCCATCTCGGTGTCCGAGCGGCAGGCCTACATCGGAAGGGTGAGGGCCCTGGCCCGGGGGGTCGCGCGGGCCTATGTCGAGGCCTACTGTGGCGGCTGAGGAGGCGAGGGAAATGGAAGCCCGGGACCTTCTGCTGGAAATCGGGACCGAGGAGATTCCGGCCCGGATGATCCTGGCCGGGGCGGCCGACCTGGCCGGGCTGCTGGAGGAGGCCTTGCGGGAAGCGGGCCTGGCCCCGGCCTCGATCCGGACCTTCGCCACTCCCCGGCGCCTCGCGGTGCGGGCCGCGGGCATTCCGACGGCCCAGAAGGATCGGGAGGAATGGGCCTACGGTCCTCCGGTCTCGGCAGCCTACGACCGGGACGGGCGTCCCACCCGGGCGGCCGAGGGGTTCGCCCGGGCGCAGGGGGTGGCTCCGGAGGACCTGGTGCGGGTCGCCGGCCCCAAGGGGGAGGTTGTCGCCGTCCTGCGGAAGCGGATCGGCATGGCGACGATGGAGTGGCTCTCGGGAGCGATCCCGGGCATCCTGGCCCGCCTCTCCTTCCCGAAGAGCATGCGATGGGGCGGGGGAGTCGGCCCCTTCGTGCGCCCCGTCCACTGGATCCTGGCGATGTACGGTTCCGAGGTCGTTCCCGTCTCGTTCGCGGGGGTGACGGCTTCCGATCGCACCCGGGGCCACCGCTTCATGGCTCCCGGAGAGGTCCCGGTGCCCGGGCCTGGAGCCTACGAGGCCCTGCTGCGGGAGCGGTTCGTCGAGCCCGACCCGGAGGAGCGCCTTCGCATCATCCGGAACGCCATCGAGGAGGCGGAACGGGCCGAGGGGGGGCGGTTCGTCGCCGGGGAGGAACTGGTCGGGGAGGTGGCGAACCTGGTCGAGTGGCCGGTCTTCGGCCTCGGAGGATTCGATCCCTCCTTCCTGGAACTGCCTCCGGAGGTCCTCGTCACGGCGATGGCGAGCCACCAGCGCTTCTTCGCCCTGTCGGATGGCGACGGGCGCCTCCGGCCCCGGTTCGGCGTCGTGAGCAACACGCCGGCACGGGATCCGGCGGTCGTCATCCGTGGGAACGAGCGCGTGCTGGCGGCGCGGCTCTACGATGCACGGTTCTTCCACCAGCAGGACCTGCGCCACGGGATTGGGGAAATGGCCCGGCGCCTGCCGGAACGGCTCTTCCTGAAGGACGCCGGGGACATGGCGCAGAAGAGCGCCCGGGTGCGCGAGATTGCCCGGCGCATCTGGACTGCCCTGGGACTGCCCGCGGGGGAGGCGGCAGACCTCTGCCTGGCCGCCGACTGGTGCAAGGCGGACCTGATGTCCGCGATGGTCGGGGAGTTCCCGGAACTGCAGGGAACGATGGGAATGTACTATGCCCGGGCCGCCGGGGCCCGCGAGGCCGTGGCCCAGGCGATCCGGGAACACTACCTGCCCCGCCACTCGGGCGACTCGGTTCCGGCGACCCTTCCCGGGGCGGTGCTGGCCGCGGCCGATCGCCTGGACACGCTCGCCACGTGCTTCGGCGTGGGCGTCGTTCCCACGGGCAGCAAGGATCCTCTCGGGCTCCGGAGGGCCGCCATCGGCCTGATTCGGATCTCGATGGAGGTCCCACGGCTGGACGAACTGCCCCTCGGATCCTGGCTCGATTCGGTCGGGAATTGGACACCGGAAATCCGGGAACGAGTGGAGGGGTTCCTGGCGGACCGCTTCCGGGGCTACCTGACCGACGAGGCGGGGATTCCCACCGACGTCGCCCAGGCGGTGGGGTCCCGGCTGTTCGGCCCGGCGCCTTCCAGGATCCTGGTGCACCGGGGTCGGGCGCTGGCGTCCTTCATCCGGGAGAACCGCGGCTTCGGGGACTTCCTGGACCAGGTCTTCAAGCGCGTCGGCAACCTCCTTCGGAAGGCGGACGAGGACTGGGCCGGATGGCGCGATCGCGCCCGGCGGGAAGGGCTCCTGGAGGAGGACGCGGACCACCGGGCCCCCACGGACACGCCCCAGGAAGCCGACGTGGAGGCCATGCGGCTGCAGGCCCGCAGGCGTTTCGGTTCCCTTGCCGCGGAACGGGATTCGGAGGACGTGCTCCCGGCCCTGTTCGGATTCCGGGACCCCCTGGCGCGGTTCTTCGGGACGGGCAGGGATGGCGTCCCGGTGCTCATCGAGGCCGACGAGGGCCTCCGCCTGCGGCGGCTTGCGCTGCTGGCCCGGGTGGCGGCCCTCTTCGATGGATATGCGGACTTCGGCAGGATCTCAACGAGGTAGGAAAGATGGCGACGAAGTACCTGTACCGTTTCTCGAAGGCCCTGGCGGAAGGCGACAAGGACCAGAAGAACCTGCTGGGCGGCAAGGGGGCGAATCTCCACGAGATGTGCCGCCTCGGGCTGCCGGTTCCTCCGGGCTTCACCATCACCACCGAGGCCTGCGTTCACTCGATGCAGCACAAGTCCTGGCCGGAGGGCCTGGAGGAACAGGTCCGGTCGGCCGTCGCTTGGCTCGAGGAGGTCACCGGGAAGGGGCTGGGCAGGGCCGACAACCCCCTGCTGGTGTCCGTCCGGTCGGGTGCCCGGACCTCGATGCCCGGCATGATGGACACGGTGCTGAACCTCGGCCTGAACGACGAGACCCTGGAGGGGCTGGGACGCCTGACGGGCAACCGGCGCTTCGCGCTGGACTCGTACCGGCGCTTCATCAAGATGTTCGGGGACGTGGTGCTGGGCCTGAAGGCGGGCAAGGGCGAGCATGACCCGTTCGAGACGATCCTCGAGGACGTGAAGAAGCAGGCCGGAAAGCGCCTGGACACGGAATTGGGCGAGTCGGAACTGGAGGAGGTCGTCCGGCGGGAGAAGGAGTACGTCGCGAAGGCGACGGGGAAGCCGTTCCCCACCGACCCCTGGCAGCAGCTGGTGCTGGCCATTGACGCCGTCTTCGCGTCGTGGATGAACGACCGGGCCATCGAGTACCGGCGGATCTACCGGATCCCGGAGGACTGGGGAACCGCGGTGAACGTCCAGACGATGGTCTTCGGGAACATGGGGGAGGACTCCGGGACGGGCGTCTGCTTCACCCGGGACCCCGGCACCGGGGAGAACGTCTTCACGGGCGAGTTCCTGATGAACGCCCAGGGAGAGGACGTGGTCGCGGGCATCCGAACCCCCAACAAGGTCGCCGAACTCGAAGGAATCCTGCCGGAGGCATACCGGGACCTCGTGGCCACCAAGGCCGTCCTGGAGCGCCACTACGGCTGGATGCAGGACCTGGAGTTCACGATTGAGCGGAAGCACCTCTACTTCCTCCAGTGCCGTGACGGGAAGTCCACTCCCCTGGCGGCGATCCGCATCGGCATCGAGATGCTGGACGAGGGCCTCACCACCGAGAGGAAGGTGCTGGAGCACGTGGAGGCCGACGGGGTGACCTACCTGCTCCGGCCCATCTTCCACCGGGAGGCCCGGAAGCGGGCGGTCCAGGAAGGGAGGCTGGTGGCGAAGGGCCTGAACGCCGGTCCGGGCGCCGCCTCGGGTCGGGTCGTCTTCTTCAGCGACGAGATGGACGCCCGGCGCAGCGAGTGGGCCACCACCGACTCCCACGGGAAGAAGGTCCCGGGAAAGACGATCCTGGTGCGCATCGAGACCTCCCCCGAGGACATCAAGGGGATGGAGAAGGCCGAGGGGATCCTGACGGCCCGGGGCGGCATGACCTCCCACGCGGCCCTGGTGGCCCGGCAGCGGGGCAAGGTCTGCGTGGCGGGATGCAGCGCGATCGAGGTGGACTACGGCGCCCGCCAGATGCGCATCGGCAGCCACGTCGTGAAGGAGGGAGACTGGATCTCCCTGGACGGGAGCACCGGGGACGTCTTCCTGGGAGCCATCGAGACGGCTCCGTCGGAGGTCCTCCAGGTGCTGAAGGACCGCACCCTTCGACCCGAAGACGCCCCCGACTACCAGCGATTCGCCCGGCTGATGGCCCTGGCGGACAAGTACCGTCGCCTGGGGGTGCGCACCAACGCCGACAGCCCCGTCGAAGCGGCCCTGGCCGTGTCTTTCGGGGCCGAGGGCATCGGCCTCTGCCGGACCGAGCACATGTTCTTCGAGGGGGACCGGATCACCTCGATGCGGAAGATGATCATGGCCGAGACCGAGGAGGAGCGGCGGCGGGCCCTCGACGAACTGCTCCCTCTGCAGCGGTCGGACTTCCACGGAATCTTCCTCGCCATGGAGGGACGCCCCGTCACGATCCGGACCCTGGATCCGCCGCTCCACGAGTTCCTGCCCCAGGGGGAGGAGAAGCAGCGGGAATTCAGCCAGAAGACCGGCATCTCGATGGAGCGGATCCAGCGGCGGGTCGAGGAACTCCACGAGTTCAACCCGATGCTGGGTCACCGGGGGTGCCGGCTGGGCATCACCTACCCGGAGATCACGGAGATGCAGGCCCGGGCCATCCTCGAGGCGGCCTGCGACGTCCGCAAGGAAGGGAAGGACGTCCACCCCGAGATCATGATCCCCCTGGTCGGCCACCTGAACGAACTGAAGAACCAGGAGCGGATCGTCCGGGAGACCGCGGAAAAGGTCTTCGCCGAGAAGGGGATCCGGGTGGACTACCTGGTGGGCACGATGATCGAGGTTCCCCGGGCGGCCGTGATGGCCGACCAGATCGCCGAGTCGGCCGAGTTCTTCAGTTTTGGCACCAACGACCTGACCCAGATGGGCTTCGGCATGAGCCGGGACGACTACGGCAAGTTCATGCCGATCTACCTGTCGAACGAGAAGGGGATCCTGAAGGTGGATCCCTTCGTGAGCCTGGATGACGGCATCGCCGAACTGGTCCGCCTGGCCGTGGAGCGTGGCCGGAAGACCCGGCCGAACATCAAGCTGGGGATCTGCGGGGAGCACGGGGGCGAGCCGCACTCGATCTACAAGTGCCATCGCATCGGTCTGAACTACGTGTCGTGCAGCCCCTACCGGGTTCCCGTCGCCCGGGTCGCGGCGGCCCAGGCGGCCCTTGCAGAATTGCCCAATGCCTAGGACGATATCCCTGCCCGCGGGACATCCTCTCCGGCCGCTCGAGAGGTGATCATGAAGGGGATCCCCCTCCGATGGTTCCTGCTGCTGGGCCTCGCGGCCTGCAACAACGTCCGGGGGGAGGTCCCCGACGGGGCCCGCTTCTCGTTCCCCACCGCGGTGGTGGCCGATCCCGACGGGGACTTCGCCTACGTGGTGTCCACCAATTTCGACAGTTTCTGGCAGCGGGGATGGGTCACGCCCGTCCGCCTCGATCCGCCGGAGGTCCTTTCCGATGCCATTCTCCAGGTCGGGTCCTTCGGGGGGGACCTGGTGCTGGATCGGAGGCCCGACGGATCGACCCGCGGGTACCTGTCGCTGCGGGACGGGGACGCCCTGGCCTGGTTCGGCATCGGGCGGGAGGGGGAGGACCGGCGCCCGGCCCTGGCCTGCGAACTGGCCGGGAAATCCTCCGGGCAGGCGGTCTGCCTGGAAGACGACGCCCTGGTTCTCCAGGGGACCATCCGGGACGAGGAAGGAGACGCGCTGGACAACCGGGATCCCTTTGCCCTGGCTCTGGGATCCCCGGTGATCGAGGAGGATGACCAGGGAGCGGAGCAACGGCATCGTCCCCTCTACGTCGGCAGCCTCCAGGACGGGGTCGTGATGGTCCTGGACGTCCCCGACGAGGGCTTGCCGGTGGTCCAGGGTCACCTCCTCTGGGACCCGGGGCTCCATTCCCTGGTGGAAGTCTCCCTGGGCGACGGAAGAAGAGCCGTGTACGGCACCACCCGGAACCGCAATGCGATCCACAGCGCCGTGGTCACCCGGGAGGACGGGGCGTTCCGCCTGTCCCCGCGGATGCCCTGGACGGTCCCGACGATCGCAGCGTCGGGGGACTACGGCCGCGGCATCGCGCCCTCCGGGGACGGGAGGCGGCTCTACGTGTCCTGGAGGTCGCCGGCTGCGCTGCTGGTCCTGGAACTGGACCGGGAGGGGCTCCTGGCGATGGGGCGCCTGGTTCCCCTGTCGGGATCCCCGGGACAGGTGGCCGTTCACCGGCGATCGGACGGCCGGGAGACGGTCTGGGTGACCGACTTCGCGGGCGACTCCGTGTACGGCGTCGACCCGGAGGAGGAAACGGTGCTGGCACGGGTGGCCGTGGGAGAAGGTCCCTACGGAATCGCCATTGCGGGGGATCGAGCCCTGATCACGAACTTCGAGTCCCAGGACGTCAGCGTCCTGGACCTGAACCCGGGGGAGCCGGACCGGGCCCACGAGATCGCGAGGATTCCATGAGACGCCTGGCCTGGCTTCCGGGACTCCTGTGGATTCTGGTACCCGCCGCCGGATGCGACAGCACCTCGGCCCCCTCCATCCCGGTGATTCGCAGGCCCCTGTCCCTGGCGGTCACCTGCGCATCCCAGGGTGGCGAACCGATCGCCCTGGGGGATTGCGCGGACCGGGAAGGGGTATGGACCTCCTGGGCACTGGACGGGGATGCCCGGGGACTCGTGGTGGCCCACGGATCGAGCACCGATCGGTTCGATGCCGACCCCTTCATCCCGGGGTGGACTCCCGTGGCCCTGGACGGGGACGGCGTTTCGGTCCGTGCCGGAGCCGGTTCGGACCGCGTGTACGTCGCGATCCGCCGGGATGACATCGGGAACGGGCCTGCCATCGCCTGGGTGGAACCCCGGCTGCTCGTCCCGTGGATGCGCCTTCCCCGGGCGGCCCTTCCCTGCGATCCCGCCGGGATGGAGATCGGACCGGTCGTGGGAATGGACGGGAAGACCCTGCAGGAGACCCTGGTCATCCCCTCCGCCTGCGACGGGACCTGGACGCTGATCCTCCTTCCCGTCTCCGGTCTGTCCCGCGACGGCGCCCTGCTGCCCGAACACCGGAGGATACCCCTGTCCGCCCGTCCCCTCGGCGTCTCCATCGCCCCGGGTGGGAAGATCCTGTACGCGGCATTGCGGGAGGATGACCGGGACGTCGTCGAGCGCATCGACCTGGAAGCCTCCGACATGGAGGCAGGGCGCGTCCGAACCGTCCCGGGAGTTGCCGTCGACTCCCCCAGAGGAGAGGTCCTGCCTGGATGCGACATCGCCCCCTGGGACCGGACCCGCGCCTTCCGCCTGGGTGGTGCTCCGTCCCCGAGTCCTGACGGGCGTTTCCTCTACCTGCCCCTCGAGGCGCCCCACGGCGTGATGGTCCTTCAGGCCGAGGACCTGCAACTCATCGACGTCCAGGCCTCCCAACCTCTGGTTCCGGGGAGCGGAAACGACCTGCTGGGACGTCTCGGGATTCGCTACCTGCCCATGAGCGCCCCCGTCCGAGGGGTCGCCTTCTTCCCCCTTCCGGAACCGGAGGACCCCGGGGCCGAGGACGCCGAGAAGGGGCTTCGGGCCTACGCGATCCTGGAGTCGGGCCTCGCGGTGCGCCTGGTGGTGGACCCGGAGAGGCCGGACCAGGCCCTCCACCGGATCGATCCCGCATCCACGGACGTGGAAAGCGTCGCCACGATGCCGGTGACCATCGAGGGGGAGGACCTCCAGCCCCTCGGGATCGTCCGCCGGCCCGAATGGCCCTCCTTCGGGATGTCGGACATCCAGTCGGACCCGGAACGACCTGGCCGGTCGATTTATTACGGGATCCGCTTCCACGACGATCCGTCCCAGGAACTCTCGGAGTCCTGGGACGTGGTGTACGAGGGAGTCCTGCCCCATGCGACCGGCTGCGGGACGTTCCGAGGCGAAATCCAGGGAGGGGAGGTGCGGGTCTTCGAGGACCCCTCCCAGGATTTCTGCGAACTCGGAGTCAGCGAAGGGGAGGGCGATTTCCCGGGGGACCACCTGGTGATCCGGCCCGACCCGGCTGGGGGCTGCGACCTTGCCTCCCTGGAGGCCCTCGAGTACCGGATCGTCGCGGTGGAGGCCACTCGGCTTCTTCTGGAGCCGGCGTTCGCCTCTCTTCCGCTGCCTCCGCCCGGGTGCCTCGATGGGAGGACCCTCCGGTACGAGGTTCGCGCCTCGCGCCAGTGGCTGGTCGTCGGTTCCACGAGCGGCCTGCTGCACAACCGGACCTCCTCCCGGGGCGTGTGCGTCCCCCGGGGGGACGTCTCTGCCCGGTTCACCGGGCGGGCGTTGACCACGATGCCCGCCGATGGAACCGAGGTGCTCCAGGCATGCCCCGTCCGCCTGGGGGACGCCCGGATCGGGGACAACTTCCTTTTCCGGCGCTTCGAGAACCCGTCCTTCTCCCTGAACGTCGTCCCCGGATGCCGCATCGATTCCCGTTTCCGCCCGGTGGTGGTCCCTCCCCGGAGGGACCAGCGCCTGACCTTCCAGGTGACCTCGGGGTTCCAGCCGAAGTCCCTGGCCCTGGGAGGAGCCCCCGTGGACTTCGTTCCAGGCGGGAAGTACCTGTTCGTCCTCGACGCCGCGACCCGGTCCGTGTACCAGGTGGACTCGGAAAAGCACCTGGTCTCCGCTTCCTGGTACTGAACCCCCTGCCTCGAGGCACCCGTCGGGGCCGACGAACCCCTCTTCAAGGGCGGGCAGGCTCGGCGATCGGGGCATCAGAAAAAGCCGTTGACAACCCGGCTCCGGCCCGGGATAAACTACGCGCGCAAATCGGGGGCGAGGGACAGCGCCTCGTGCTTCTTTTGGCGGAGTTTGAACCATGTCGCGCCTTCTGGGACGTCCGGGTGGCAGGTCGGTGCTGGGGCTGGTCGCCCTGGCAATCCTGACGCTCACGGCTTGCAACTACCGCTGGATCGCCGTCCTGAGCACCTTCCAGTTCAACCGGCTGGAGATCGTCTCGGTCTTCCCCGCGCACCGCGGCGAATCGGGGAACTACCAGCGCCAGTGCACGCCGGAGGACCGGGGCGGGGCCCGGACGGACGCGCTGCTGTTCTCGGTGGCGATGATCGGGACCGAGGTCGGCACCGCGACGGACCCCAGTGAAAAGGACAACGATACCGCCATCCGCCCCGGGGACCTGGTGAAGAAGGGCCGGGATCAGCGGGCGGTCGTCGAGGTGGGGAACACCGTGACGGAGTCCCTGTTCCAGGTGGACCTGGAGTGCTTCGAGCCCTACCCGGACGAGGACCTGAAGACGACGGCCCAGTGCCAGGGCCTCGCGGGACCCAGGAACGCCACACCCCAGAAGATCGACTACCGGTCCTACTACGAAGGGGAGTACCGCCCGGCGGCGTCAGATCGGGAGGCCCTGTCCCTGGCGGTGCTGATCGACCAGTCGGGATCGATGAAGGGCTTCGTGGAGCCCGAGACCGGCCTGGAGGCGAAGGACAAGTCCAACGCCTGGGACAGCCAGAACTTCAAGGACCACGCCTCCGATTCCGACGGCCAGCGGGTGTCGGCCGTCCGTTCCCTCTTCAGCCTCCTGAACCCGGGTGACCGGGCGGGCGTCTTCCAGTACGGCGAGGCGGTGGGCCTTCGCCCGACGATCGTCTGCGACGACATCTACGGCGCGACGGAGGAGGAGAAGCGGAGGAACTGCTTCGGGACGAACCGGACCGTCATCACCGAGAGCCGGGCCTTCAGCAAGCTGGTCCAGAGCCCCGGGGGCCGCACGCCGCTGTGGGCCGCGGTGAAGGACATCTACGAGTTCATGAAGACCTCGACCAACAGCCGGGTTCGCCACATCCTGGTGATCAACGACGGCCCCGACACCTGCCATCCCGACTCGCCGGACTTCCAGCCGGTCCTGCTGAAGAAGACCGGCAGTTCCTACCGGGAGTACAAGCAGAACGACTCGTGCAGCGACGTGTCCTTCGAGGACTTCCTGGCGACCCTGGAGCAGGATCTGAAGGATTCCTCCGGGAACTGGCTGGATCCCGAGCGCGTCCCGGTCCACATCTCCTTCATCCAGTTCCAGGCCCAGGGATACCGGGAGCGGGACGCCCGCCAGCAGGAGATCGCCTGCCGGACCGGGGGCCACTACCTGTTCCTGAATTCCTGGGACTTCTCCCGGGTCGAGCAGAGCCAGGGGGACCTCCTGACCGCCCTCACCCTGGTTGCCCAGCGTTTCCGAAGCGTGATGGCCGGGGCCTGGGTGCTGGCCCTGGACGTCGCGGACCTGGCCAACAACCGCCTCTGGCCCGGCGCCCAGGTGGCCACCGGCGGCAGCATCAAGATGATCGAGGGTCCGGTGAATCCGAACGCCCAGCAGGAGATGCGGGTCGGCTACGTGGATCCGACGGCCACGGGCCGCAACATCCCGAAGTGGGACACGCGGCTGGCCTTCCGGGTTCCCTGTGCCGCCGGGGACTCCTGCGATTGGCGATCGCAGGTCGGCACGTGTGAGACCGTGGGATGCCGGTCCGGGGACCGCACCTGCGTGACCGACTGGAAGGCGGACCAGACCTCGTGCCAGGGCGGCGGGACCAGCCAGTGCTGCTTCGGGCAGTGCCGTGATCCGGGCCCCTGCAAGACGCTGAACGCGCTCTGCAATCCGGTGAACGTGGAAAACGGGACTCCCTGCGACGGCGGGACCTGCACCGACGGGGTCTGCCAGTAGGGAACGGACGGGGGAGGCCCGCACGGCGGGCCGTGCTTTTGGGACTCATCGGGGCCTTGGAGGGCACCGTGGGACGGACACCATCAGCGAGGACAGTCATGAACGGCAGGTGGGCCTTTGGGATGGTCGTGGGGCTGGTCGTCCTGACCAGCGGGGTTTCCGGACTGGCGCAGGAGGCGGCCACGGAGGCTCCCGCGGAGGAGCGGACGACGCTGGACCGCAATCTGGATCGCGTCTGGGGAAAGGAGCGGGAGGTCCGCGTCATCCAGAAGCGCATCTACGAGAAGGATCAGCGGCACGAGATCGGGCTGCTGGTCGGGATCATCCCGAACGACTCCTTCTTCAACTACTTCCCGGTCGGGCTGCGCTACGACTACTTCTTCCTGGAGTCGGTCGCCATCGAGGTGGCGGGAGCGTACGTCCCTTCCACCGACAGCAATCTCCGGAAGGACCTGCTGAAGTTCTCGGGGAACGCCATCTCGACGGTCCAGATCCCCGAGCGGGTGCAGTGGTACGCGGGGTTGAACGCCTTCTGGGCCCCGATCCACGGCAAGCTGAGCATCTTCAACGCGAAACTGACCTCCTTCGACATCGGGGTCCTGATCGGCCTCGGCGTGATGGGGTCCCAGATCTATGACAACCTGAAGAAATCGTGGACGACCCGCTGGTCCTACGACGGGAACGTCCCCTTCAACCTGATGATGAACCTGGGCCTCGGGGCGCACCTGTTCCTGACGGACTACCTGGCCCTCCGGCTGGACTACCGGCACTACATCTTCCCGGCCTACCCGGGGAAGGGGAACAGCGAGTGGTCGGACGGCGTCCGGTCCCTGGCCGAGATCACGCTGGGCCTGGGATACCTGACCCCCGCGCCGAAGTAGCGGGGCGCCGTTCGAGAGAGGCGCGTGCCCGGGAACGGAACGGGGTGCCGACCCCCTTCTGGAACGAGGTGGTGAAACGATGAAGAGAACCATCAGGCTGGCGATGGCAGTCGGGATCCTCTGGGGCTGTCTCGCGGCATTTTCGAAAGAGGCCCGAGCGATCACCAAGGAAGAGGTCATCACCCTGGTCCGTCTGGGGATCCCCGAGGCCGACGTCATCAAGGCCATCGAGAAGGACAAGACGGTCTTCCAACTGAACATCCAGGACATCCTGGAACTGAAGAAGGCCGGCGTTCCCGACGGGGTCATCCGCTACATGCTCGCCACGGGACAGGGCCAGGCGCCCCAGCCCGGCCAGGCCGCTCCGGCGCCATCGGGAACCCCGGCGGCGGCCCCCGCGGGCAAGCCGGCAGCCGCCGAGCCCGCTCCCGTCCGGGAGAAGACGGCCGAGGAACTCCAGGCCGAGGAGGAGAAGCGGCGCGAGGAGGCGCGGCGCCTCGAGGAGGAGCGCCGGAAGGCCGAGGAGGCCCGGAAGGCCGCCTACGCCCGGGGCGTCCTGCGACGGGGGCTCGAACTGGCCGACTCGGGCAAGTGGGTCGAGTCCATCCAGACGTTCCAGCGCTTCCTCGCGGAAGGGAACTTCGGTCCCGGCAGCCTGGAGGCCTACAACGCGAAGTACGGGATGGCGTCCGCACTGACCCAGGCCGGCCTGTACCAGTCCGCGGCGCGCCTGCTGGTCGAGGTCCTGCTGGAAGGCCCCGACCGGCCATTCTTCCAGGAGGCCTTTGCGCGCCTCCGGAGGCTCCGCCAGGAGGTCATCTACAATCCGCCGGACCTGGAGGAACTCACCCGGTTCCCGCTTTCGGGCTTCAGCCAGAAGTTCCAGGACGAGTTCAACTACGTGCTGGGCGAGTACTTCTACGATGCCGCGAACTTCCAGCGGGCCCTGAAGCACTTCGAGGCCATCTCCCCCGAATCGCCCGACGCGGCGAAGGCCCTCTACCTGACCGCCCTGGTCCAGGTGCGGTACAAGATGTTCAAGTCGGCCGTCGAGAACCTCCAGAAGTCGATCGAGATCGCCGAGAAGACCCGCGCCGGCAGCGACATCCTGGACCTCGCCTACATGGCGCTGGCCCGGATCTCCTACGAGTCCGAGAACTTCGACGCGGCCATCTTCTACTACAAGAAGGTCCCCCGGGATTCCGTCCGCGCCGGGACGGTCTTCTACGAACTGGCCTGGACCTACCTGATGAAGGGCGACTACAGCCGGGCCCTGGGGGCGTTCCAGATCCTGCATTCCCCCGTGTTCGGGACGACCTTCTACCCCGAACTGTGGATCCTGGAGGCCCGGGCCTTCGGCGACCTGTGCCGCTACGACCGGGCATACAAGGCCCTGAAGCAGTTCGACCAGGAGGTAGCCGTCCACACCGAGCCCCTCCGGCGGTTCATCAATGCCCAGAGGAGCCCCGAGGACTTCTACCAGTCGTTCACCCGGTCGGTGAATGACCCGTCGGCCTCGTCGGTCCGCCTTCCCGCCCGCCTGCAGTGGCCGGTCCTGTCCAACGTGGAGTTCTACAACCTCTACCGGACCATCCGACAGATCGAGCGGGAGGACCGGCTGCTCCGGGCCAGTGCCGCCACGCTGGGGTCCTTCGCCCAGGAGATGCTGGTGAAACTGGCGGTGCTGAAGAAGGACAGCATCATCCGGGCCGGGGTGAAGGTCCAGCAGATCCTCACCGAGGTCCAGCAGAACATCGCCGACGCCCAGGTGCAGCAGACGGAGATCGAGGTGGACATCAACGCCGCCGACATCGACCGCATGACCCGGGAGATCCGCGTCTCGGTGGGCGAGGCCGAGGAGGAAGGGAAGGTGGTCCAGAGTCGAAGCGTCGCCATCGTCGGGGACGACACCGCCGTGTGGCCCTTCGAGGGGGAATACTGGGTCGACGAGGTCCCCTACTTCCGGAGCCTGCTGACCAGCCAGTGCACCGAGCAGTGAGGCAACGGCTCACTCCTTTCAACGAGAGGGTCCGATGAGCACAACCCGTTTTTCCCTGTGCCTGGCCCTGCTGATGG
>Ga0302250_1001414_pt1 | contig 18114 bp, 8 predicted proteins | sample AAG_RA_Asp_MG_FD_193536 | JGI IMG/M metagenome (GOLD analysis project Ga0302250, IMG submission 193536) | Enriched activated sludge microbial communities from anaerobic digester in WTTP, New Holstein, Wisconsin, United States - AAG_RA_Asp | ecosystem: Engineered > Bioreactor > Anaerobic >... | reverse complement strand
GTGACGGACCTGGCCCGGGAGAATTATCGAAATCCGAAGAAGACTGCCATCCAGCAGCGATTCCACAGCGAGGAGCATTTTCTGCGCCTGTTGCCACTGCCGGATCGTCTTTCCGGGGTCTGTCACCTGGCCACGGGCACGGGCAAGTCTTACGTTATGTTTGCCGTTGCGTATCTTTCGATCCTTTTGGGCAAAGTCCGCCGGGTCATGATTCTCGGTCCCTCCTCGACGGTGATCGAAGCGGGGCTCCGGGAAAAGTTCAACGACTATCTCTACGGCGAAAAAAGTGCCGAACTGAAGCCCTATCTGCCTGAACGGCTCCGCCACAAAGTCATCCGGTTGCTTAAGTGTAATGATGTCATCGAGGATGATTCCATCGTCATTGAGAACATCAACGCCATATACAACAAAGGCGACAATTCTATCGGCGACACTCTTTTCAGTCACGGCGGCGAGGTGCTGGTGCTGAGCGACGAGGTCCACCACGCCTATTCCCATCTAACCTTTTCCGGCGAGGCCGTTGGGTATGATTTCACGGCTGGCCGCGAGGGGCGGGGGGATGACCTTGAGGAGCGCTTGTGGATGAAGTACATCCGGGAAGTGCCGCTCATTAAGCGGCACATCGGCTTTACCGGCACGCCCTACAACGCCAATGAGTATTTCCCGGATGTGATCTGCAATTATTCCATCAAGGATGCCATCGATGACAAGATCATCAAACGCATCAACCCGATCATCAGGATGGAAACGGATGAGGGTGACAATGAGTTGACCCGGACGCAACGATTCGAGCAGATCATCGTTACCCATGCCGACAACAAAAAGAAATACAGCTATCCCGGCAAAGACGGCAAACCCAAGGTGAAGCCGATCACCATCTTCATCAACCCCACCCAGGCCGCCGCGCAACGAAACAACGACGAATTTGTCAAAGTCCTGGCCGATGTTCTGAAAAAGAAAGACCCGGCTTGCGTAGACTTACCCCGATCCGCGCTGGAGCAAGTAGCGCGGGAGAAGGTGATTTGCGTAATCGCCAAACTGGGTGTGTCGGAATATCAGCAGAAACTGGAGCAGGTGGAACAGGTTGATCCGGAAAGGATCGGCGGCAAGGTGGAGTTCATCTTTGCCGTGAACAAGCTTTCCGAAGGCTGGGATGTGGATAATGTCTTCCAGATCGTTCCTGCCGAGGAAAAGGTTTTCAACTCGAAACTGCTGATCTCGCAGGTGCTCGGGCGCGGATTGCGACTGCCCCGCAAAGTCAGTCTCGCAGAGGTGCGCAACAAGTATCCTGAGGTGACCATCACCAACCATGAACGCTTTGCCAAACACATTATCGAACTTCTGGATGAAGTGACGGAATGTGAGCTGCGCCTCGCCTCGCAGGTGCTGACCGATCCGGGCCAAAAGCGCTTCGGCCATCATTTTTCCCTCTTCAATCTGAGGTATGAACCAACGATGCGGGTCGTGGAGAGAAACCTGGAGGAAATGGAAGGCGATGTGACCCGTCGGGAGCTTATCCTCACGCCGTCCGGTGAACGGCTGAATGTGCGGGTGACCTACCTGAAGGGAACGAAGCGTTTCAAGCTTTCCAAGGATTTTTTCACGCTGGACCAGGCTGTCCTCGACGTGGAGCGCCGCTTCAAAAATACCGTTTTCGAGAGCAGCCGGTTTGACTTTGGCGATGGCATTGTAGTGGACCAGGTGCCGGGGCGTGTGGAGATTGAGAAGATCATCACGTCGGCCATGGCCAGGGCCGGTATCGAAGGGGATCGGCTCTCAATGGAAAATCGTCAGCAGATCGACCTCTTCTTCAATCGATTCCTGCCTAAGGGAAAGAAGAAGGTGATACGGGAGCAGATCGAAGGCAACATCGAAGGCATAAGCACAATGGAGATGCAGCAGTCCAGCGCGAGGGCGGGTAGTCTGGATCGCGACACATCCGTCTTTGTCTCCGAGGATTATGAAAATGAGCTGGGAGAACAAAATCTCTTTATCCTCAAGGAACTGATGCAGGGTAGCAAGCAACTGCCCTTGGATGCGGCATGGCTGACCACCGACGGATTCAATCCGGACTACATCAGGCAAATGACGGCCTTCAAGCATCTCTATGCGGCCAACCCCTCTCTTTTTCGCACGCCCCAAGATCTGGTCATACTCAATCACCAGCCTGAACAACAATTTGTCTTTCGTCTGATCGCGGATTCGAAGTCTGTTGCCGCATGGGTCAAATCGCCCGACCGTGATTTTTACAGCCTGGATTACGAATACTGGAAGGGTGGCAGGGACCGCGTCCGGAGGTCATTCAATCCGGATTTCTTTATCCGGATAAAAATCCGTGACTGCCTGCTGCGCATTCCCCAGGACGCGCCGGCTGTGGAACGACTGAGACACCTGGAAGACCAGGGTATTGAGGAATTGATACTGGTGGTCGAAACCAAGAGCGACGACGACCAGAGCGAAGAAACGCGGGCGAAGGATCAGTATGCCCAAGATCATTTCAAGGCCCTGAACAAACGCATCAGGGAAGCGAACCCGGCGGATTTTTCGGAAACGTTCAGGGCTGCCATTCACCAGCAGTATATCTTCTACCTGTTGCGCCCCGCCGATTACCCGCAATGGTTCGGGCATTTAAGGACTGGGTCGTTTGTGTTTGATTTGCAAGAGAATTCTGATGAACAAACCTGAAAAGCACCATAGAGTGAAGGAGTTTACTGAATGCCTGCCAGTTGCATAATTCATTTGACCGAGTAAGAGACTATATGCGCGAGGATTTCCCACCTGCAATAAAAGAGTTATTGGCCAAACGTGTTGGCTATATGTGCTCAAACCCATTGTGTCGTCAGCAAACGATCGGACCTCAGAAGGATCCGGCTGGTGTGATCAATGTAGGCGTCGCCGCCCACATAACAGCTGCATCACCGAATGGACCTCGATACGATGCTTCTCTAACATCCGATAGGCGACGTTCCGCAGAGAACGGTGTTTGGTTATGCCAGACCTGTGGTAAGCTTGTTGATAATGATGAGTTACGATACTCAGTTGAGACTCTGCAAGAATGGAAGAATGTCGCTGAAATGGAAGCAGCGCAGGCTATAGAGAGTCGTCGGATTGGGGTGTCATCATCATTTAGCGTGGACATAACATCAATCAGGCAATCCTTTGCTGCAGCATCAAGATCGCTAATAAATTGGCCAACGACTTTAGGACGTGCTCGATGGTTAGATCGCCCAGAATTGCAGACGATTATCGAACGTATCGATTCAAATGAAAGGTCAACTACCTTGTTATTGGGAACACCGGGCAGCGGGAAGTCAGCCCTGCTGGCCGTTTTAGGAAGCCGGCTCCAGGAAAAGGGATACGATCTTCTTGCGATAAAGGCAGATAAACTACCGAGTACAATCCGAAATGCGGAGGATTTGAAAGCTCACCTGGAGCTCCCCTTGTATGCGGATAAATGTCTGCTTAAGATGGCGGAGACCGGCAAAACAGTCTTGCTGATTGATCAGATGGACGCTCTTTCCGAAATTGTGGATTTAAAATCGGAGCGGTTGAACATTCTGCTGGACCTTATCCAGAACGTTTCATCGTTTCCGGGGTTACACATCGTAAGTTCTTCCCGCTGGTTCGAATTTAAACATGATACCCGTTTGAATACCATACAGGCTGAACAACTGGAACTAATGCCAATACCTTGGGCGGATGTGGAGGTTGTGTTAAATGAAACCGGAATTAAAGCGGCTAGTTTGACACAAGAGGCAAGGCAGTTACTTGCTGTACCGCTTCACCTTAAATTGTTTCTCGATATCCTATCCAAAAATTCATCTCTTGAATTTTCATTTACTTTACAGGGTTTGCTGGAAGCAATTTGGCAAGAAAAAGTATTGAAGATGGACGGTATATCCGGGAAAAGCGAACTCATACAAATACTTTCGCAGAGAATGATCGATGACGAGGATTATTGGGTGCCGTGCGCCTTGGCAGATGATTACAAAGATTCATTGGTTGCCTTGGAACGGGAAGAGATTATCGTACCTGATGAGGTTGGATTAAGAATTGGCTTCAGGCACCAGACGTATTTTGACTTTTCAAAGGCAAGACATTTTGCCCAGGGCCGGGAAAGGCTTACCGAGCATGTTCTCGCACGTCAAGATGGGCTTTTCATTCGGCCCATATTGTTAAGCAGTCTTGATTATCTGAGAGGTGCAGACCCGTCAAATTATCACAAAGAACTACTGACAATATGGAATCATCCAGATCTTAGAACCCACCTGCGCAGTCTGCTTACGGAATATTTAGCGGCCCTTGAAAACCCAGATGCTATAGAAATAAAATGCCTTTTACCCGTGCTGGCAGATGACACCAGGATGAACCGTGCTCTATTTGCTATGGCGGGAAGTACGGGGTGGTTCCGCACCATAAAAGATGCACAATTGGCAGATATCATGTCCAGGCAGCCGGAAACAGCACAAGGCTGTGCTCCCATACTGATTCAAGCTTTATCGTTTGCTCGATCCGATGTGTTAGGTCTTTTGGAGAATTCCTGGTTGGCAAATGCCTTTTATGACAGGTTAACGCTCAGCGTGCTTCAATATCTCAAGGAGTGGGATGAACAAGCGGTGGGTATTGTCTGCCTTGTGGCAGCGCGTACCAATGACTGGAGCATTAGTCATATTGGCGAGATCGCATCTCAAACAAATCCCGAATTAGCTCCAAAGATCGTAAGGGCCGACTTAGACAGAAAGTTACTGGATGCTGAAAGGAAGGATGCAGAGCAGCCTATTTTGCAGCCTCCTTCCGCTGACACGAGTCTGGAAGAACATGCCGTTTATTCATTGACAAATGATCCCCTAAAAAATCAAAAGCAACTTTTGGAAACAGATTTAGGCTGGTATGAACTGTCTGCCATTGCAGAAAGTGCACCAAAGGCATTCCTGATCAATGTTTGGCCTTGGTTTATTGCGGTGTTGACCAGAATTACCAAAGAAGCGCACCCTTTTGTCCTGGAATATCGAGATGACCATAATTTGGGTACTATTCTTGACCGGCCATACAGCACAGAACATCAGCCGGTAACCGCACTGAAGGACGCCATAGAACGATTGGCGGAAAGCGATCCAATTTCCTTTCTTGATTTTTTTAGGGACAACGAGAACAGCGAATACCTTACGGTTCATCGCCTGTTATGCAGGGGGTTGCATAAGCTGCTGTCACGTTATCCCATAGTAATCCACGAATATCTTATTGCAGACCCTCGTAGGCTCGTTATTGGTGATTTTAACGATTGCCATAAAGAAAGTCGGAGCCTTATCACAGGCGTAAGTCCCTTTTTAAAGAAAACTGAGCTTGAAAGATTGGAAGGGGCGGTGCTCAATTGGAATAGGTATCATAGCGTTGATGAAACATGGACAGCGGATGACCGTCTCAACCGATTAAAGTGGAATCGCCAGCACCGTCTGCGGTTGTTGCGTGCCTTTCCTGAAGATTGCCTTTCCGAGAAAACGAAACGTCTGCGGATGGAGGAAGAACGTGCATTCCCCATGCTTCATGACTGGGATTCACAATTCAGTGGCGTTCATTCTGTTGGCGGTGCCATGACCAAAGACGACATGGGAAAGGCTAAAGATGATGAGATTGTCAACCTATTTGATGAGCTGAACGATAGCACAGGTTGGGATCATCCGCGGCATGGATGGAAAATGGATAGACATGTCGGTGGTGTAATCCAGACGTCAAGAGAGTTGGGGAGTTTTGCTGAAAAACAACCTGAAAGAGCTGTTGCCCTTCTGCCTCGCTTTAAGCCTGCATTGCAGGAAACGCCAGCCGGCGCAATTATTGAGGGGCTGGCAAAGGGTTCGTATCCTTCAGAGAAAATTTTCTTGGCCGTTCAAGAATTGGATACGAGGGGTTTCTTAAGTAACACATTTCGCACTAAAGTGGCGCGGGCTTTAGGAGACAGAGCCCATAAAGATAAGGGATTGCCTGATGGCATATTGAACATGATGGAAAATTGGTTGCCCGCGCATCCTGATCCAGCAGCAGACAGAGTACAGGACGAAAAAGCATCAGATGATTTTGATACGATTCTTTGGGGATATGGCAGTATATTTTCATTTCCGGGTGGACGGGATTTGATATTCGACGCCCTTGCCCAGGGATATTTATTGCGCGAACCGTGCGATGTCGCTGGTTTGGCAAAAGTTGTCGAACGTGCGTTGAGCTATGAAGAACACCCGGATGTATGGGCCATCGTCTTGACGCATATGCCTGTTCTATTCAATGGGAATAGAAGCACGGCAGTTTATTTGTATGACCAGGTGCTGGATCTTCTCCAATCAAGGAAATATTTCTTTGATGTACGATCACTCGCTCGCATATTACATTTGGTTGATGATACAAAAATCGTCGAAAAATGGCTTGTATCCATCAGGGATGGAGCGTGGGAAAAAGGGCCGCAGGCATTTGGTGAGTTATTGATGTATTATTTATGCTGTAAGCCCCGCGATCCGTGGGCCAATAGTCAGCTCGCCATTTACCTTGATAATCCTGGCATGATTTCCATACAGCGGGGATTAGCTTTTTCGGCTGCTCATAATTGGCATGTAAGACAATGCCAAAGTGTATGTACAGAAGTGCTTGTTGCTTTATCGAACTGCGACGATGAAAAGATGGCAACCGCCATCTCCAGGGTTTTTCACATTGGTGAGAGAGTTTTTTTAAATAATGACATGCGTAAGATAATTCATGCATTTATACAAAATGATAAAATTATAATGAAATCAGCGGAAGCCTTAATTGAAGGTATAGAACATGCGGTGTCTTCCGAACCAGAGCTCGTTTATCAGATATGCAGCCGCTTTCTCGAGGTAGGTACAGAAGAAGTGAAAAACAGGGCCACGAGATTTGCGTCACTGGCAGAACCAATTGTCTCCATAGCCCTCACTTTGCATCGGATGCCACCCTATAGGGATGCTGGCCTCAGTTTATTCGAGAGACTGATAGAAAGTAATATACAGGAAGCGCGCTATGCCCTCGATATGCTTGATCGAAGACCTATAAGTACCCGTGCGGAAACACAATTACCACGCAGACGAAGAAGACGGAGGGTCAAATGATCAACTGTCAACCCACAAATGTTCGTTGTATAGATTGTATGCAAATAGTGACGAAAAATGGTCCTATTTGCAAACCAAATATACAACCAAGTCTGAGACTGCTTAATCAAGAATCCAACGATTCTTGATCTGCTGGTGCCGCAGATCCGCAGTTACAGCAAGGAGAGCACGATTGCTGAGAAGTTCGAGGCGATGGTCAGGCTGGGTATTATGAACAGCCGCATGAAAGATTTCTGGAATATCCGGTTGCTTTCCCGGCAGCTTGATTTTGACGGCAAGACCCTGTCGGCGGCAATCGCAGCAGAAACATTCACTGCCCGCCACACGGCTATTCCGCCTGATCCTGTGGCATTTACGGAGGCGTTCATTCAGGACAAGACGAAACAGGCTCAATGGAAGGCGTTCCTGCGAAAAAACCGGATGGTCGACGATCCGGATACTTTCGAGGAAGCGGTCGCTGCTCTTTCCCTCTTTTTGAAACCTGTTATAGATTGTCCTGTAAATAACAAAGCTGTGCTGGCTGCATGGACGGCACCCGGGTCTTGGCAGAGATAATTCATTTTCGTTAAGAGGAAAATACCGCCATGAAAACTCAGCCTTTTCAAAGCGAAATTTTTTCACTTTTAGATTATACAACCTTTGATAGGTTACGGGAGAAAAAATTACGACCACCCTTCGACATTCATGGTTTGAGACTGCTCAAGCTGCAAGCCTCAAGGGAACGCGATCTTAGAGAACTCTACGAGGGTCGAGCCCCGTATGAGCTTTTGCAGAATGCTGATGATGCCGGTGCTACAAAAGCGATATTCCTTTTGACAGGAGAAGGGCTTGCTTTTGCACATAACGGCAAGTGGTTTTCTGTAGACAATTTCCGCAGTCTGTCTGAGGGGTGGAGCGATAAAGATCCACAACAATGTATTGGGCACAAGGGGATCGGTTTTCGTTCCGTTCTCGATATAACACCGGCGCCGCATTTATTCAGCGTTGGAGCAAAAGAGTTTTTTGGTGCAAAATTCACATGGGCACTGAATAAGGGACATATCGATACGACGCTACAAAATGATTCCTCGCTGGCCGGTGACTTAGCCGATTTAATGAGGCACGGACAACCCTATTGTCCCGTGATGTCAATCCCTGGCCGTGTCAAAAAAGACGCATCTAAATCAGCCGCGCTTATACATGATTCTTTATCAAGAGGAAAGTACGGCAATGACTTTACAACCATGTTCTGGTTTCCTACAAATGATCCGGAAATCAATCCTGCTGTTTTAAAATCCCTTGGCCCCAAGCCGATTACATCGAATGCCGATGGCAATAGACGTTTGACTGAGTTCGTTGACAAGGAGGTAAGTGTCCTTCTCCCATTCCTGTCGAGCCTTCGTACGATAGAAGTGCATTCTGACAACAATTGCATTGCCAAAACCGAACTTGTGCAGGCAACACCTCAAAAGGTGAAAGAGGGTGAAATACAAATAATAACGAACAGCGCAAGATCCAGTGACACAATTTCTTTCTATCAAATGCGATTTCCAACCAAGATACCGCAGCATGTTCGCAACCTACCTGACACACCACAAGCGCTAAAATCCATGGAAAGCGTAAATGTAGTACTTTCAGTCAGGCTCGAAGACAGCTTGCCAATCCCAAATGGATCATCTCGCGTGCATGTATATTTCCCCACTAATGAATTTACCGGTGTGGGGTTTACCATTCATGGGGATTTTTACGTCAAACCGGACCGCACCTATTTAATGCCTGGCGGCTACAACGAATGGCTTCTTAAATATGCAGCGGATAAAGCTGCAAATGAATTCCTGACAAAACTGCTTGATAAATATGAGGCTCGCGCCGTCTATTCTGCACTCTCGCCGAATGGGTCTGCATTTACAGAGATCGCAAAGATCTTTTCCAAACAATTTTCATGCAAACTGAAAGAACGAAAAGAGCCATTCATAGCCACCAGGCAAGGCTTGATGAGGCAGGATGAGGTGGTATTGCCTTCGTCGGTTGATGAAGAAGGATTCTGGGAATCGAATTTCTCAGAGGTTGTGAATAGTTTTGACGCCGATAAAAAGGCATTTCTTCTGTCGGAAGCAGACTGCGTAGAAAGCAGATATTTCCTTGATTCGACAAACGTGTCCGTACTTCAAGAGTCAGATTTGTTTGAATTCATCAGGCTTGCGAGCACACAGAAGAAGCCTGCAGAGTGGTGGTACTATTGCTATGACTATATGGCAAATAATAATGCCATTTCCCGGCAGCCTTATGAATACTTCAAAGATCAGAAAATCATACCCTGTTCGGACACATCCATACGCGCTTTGGCAGATGAGGCGGGTACCGTCATATGCCTGCCTCCTATCTCCGAAAAATCAGAATACCAGGTTCCAGATTGCTTTACCAATATCTTTGCCTTTGTAGATCGCGAATTAGCCAAGTTTATCGATGATGATAAGGACGAAGTTAGCCGCTGGGTACTGAGTAAGTTCCAAATACCTCGTTTCGAGGCGTCCGAACTATTACCGCGTGCGATAAGGAATGTCGCGCCAAGATTGTTCTCAGGACAATCAAGAGTCAGCTTTGAGGAGCTGATTGATATATGGGTATTCATCAAGGAGATTATATCCACGGCGCGCGTTCAACCCGCAGAATCTGCGTTCTGGAGAGAAATCGGCCGCCTTCCAATTCCATTGAATGGCATAGACACAACTCAGTCAGAATTGCATCCCCGCGATTTGTGCCCTGCGTTTTTAGCCTACTGGCCAGATTCTCATCTCCCGGACAGTAGCTGCGTAAAGGCGATCCCCATATTGAGAAGAATAAACGATCAATTCTTCGACACATTGGTAACCAAAAGCAACACTACCAGAGAGGAGTGGCGTGATTTCTTCAATCGGGCGGGTATATCAACCTACTCAAAGATTTTAAGATATGCCCGTGTCATTGGTCGCAAGGATCTATCAGCTGAGATTGATGCGCCGAAAAGCTTCGAGCCTGAGTGGTTTGTCGGAGAGCGGCAGTATGACGAAAACATCGCTGTCGTTCAGGTGTTGAAAAGGGAAAACAAGATCTGGGGTTTCTTCCTAGACGATGTAAATTATTGTGCGCACGATGGGGCAAAGGTCGTCAACACAATTTCGATCAGTGAAATAATGGGCCCTTGTGTTGCCGTGGCGAACGACGAGCGAAAAGCAGGGGGAAAGGACTGGGAGAAGAGATTGCTATTGCTCATGAAGGATCTTTTGCCATCGTCAAACGAAGGGACTATATCTGATAGTATTTATTGCTTTGCCGATAGGAGAAATTCCATCCAGGCTCCCTCATACTTGGAATGCCAAATGAAGTACTATCAATGGCTGCCCTCAACGCGCGGACCCGTTTCGAGAGACCGATGCTATATAAGACATTCCTCGCACCGTCTCATTTCAAAAGGAAGAACTGAAGAAGAATTAGGTGACTTGCTCATCCCATACCTTGTCATCGATAATCTCGACGAACTGGCGAGCTTGCAAAGATTAGGGTTTGATATTCTCGAAGACGCAGCATCGGCAGACAAATCAGTCCTCATGAGAGCCCTCAGGGATTTGGGAGAGATTCTTTCCACGGATTGGGGTCAGCAGAATATTCTCAATTCGCGGGGACGATGGCGGCTCGTAAGAGGGGCCATTCAAGAAATATTTTCAGCGCTCAATAAGGTTGATCATCCCTTGGACTTTCCCGACGACATAAAGCTCCCGGTAAAGACAAAAGAAAGAATTTGTTTCAGAATTGGACCTTTTTACTACTCGGAACCTGGCTCCGCAGTCGAACAAGCCTTCATCGACACACTTCCACTCATAGATGCTGACCGCGCCTATAGAGGTTTTTTTGAAGCGCTGGGCGTTGCTCGTTTGGATTCATCTGATGTCGTCAGTGAAGAATTCAAGGCAGAAGATTCTTCGCTCCCTTGGAACAGCTTAAAGGATGAGATCGTAAATGGTTTAAGTCCTTATTATCTGGCGTTAATAAAGACCAAGGCGGACAGACCGAAGCATGATGAGCGGGTATTGCGACGACTGAAAGAAAGATTTGAGGTTAAATTGGCAAAGCCTCTCACAGTTTCTTTTTCATTGAAAGAAGACCCCACCATCGAGAAAAGTATCGACTTTCCCGTATTTTATCTTCAGCGGAGGAGAGAAAAGGGTAGCGGTGCTATTGAAGAAAATCATTATGTTCTTTATGTGCATAAGGATGAGCATCCTGACTCAATCTCATCACTCGATGCAGACGCCTTGGGTGCGGCGCTGACACCGCTATTCCTGGATGGCATCACAGATGACCTCGCCGCTTATTTCCCGAGAATTTCTTCCCGTTATCAGAATTACAAAGGCGATCATAACGAAATGTTGTTATTCTTATTTCGTCAAATGGGGATACCTATCGAATCCCTGGAAACCTCAGTTGAGCAATTGATTGATGAACCTATCGGTGACGAAGAGCCCCCGCCACCGACTCTCGTAGTAATGGGTGGAGGAGACGAACCAGATACTGAGGAAAAGCGTAAGGAAGCGCTTCAGAAACAGCATCACGAGAAGATAAACGAAAAAATTAGAGGCATCATAAACCCGATTTTCGAACGTATGGGGGTGAGACCAAGAGTACGGGATATCTTCGAGACGCCCAAAGGGGGCGTCCCCATCATCTCCCCTGAACAGGAAGATCGCGGCAGAAGGGGGGAGGAGGAGATCAAACGAAGGTTAATGAAACCAGGCGGTTGGTTCGGGCTGACTTTGATTAAAGATGTGAGACGAGATAATTGTGGATATGACTTCTTGTGCGCGAAGGGTGAGGAGGAGGTTTTTGTTGAGGTTAAGACATTCACTGCAAATGGAAGGGTGATTGTTACGAGCAAAGAGATGCAGGTGGCCGCTAAAGAAGGCAAGAAATATTACCTCGTTGGAGTTCTCGATGAACGCGAGCACAATCAGTATCCGGACGTTAAGGTCGTGATCGATCCTATCGAGATACTTTTGAAGAAAGGGGAATTTGATGCCGTAGTGCAGATGCAGATTGAAGCAAAGGAAATATTTACGAGACCTGATTTGGATTCATAAATATAAATTAGATCCTCATGACATAAGGCGATTCTGCAATGTCCACCATGATTCCTGCCGACGTCCATGCGTTCACAACCGAAGGCGAGGGCATCTTTTATCGGTTTCTTCATGCCTGCGCCAAGCCGGATGCAAGGTACATTGCCTGGTATCAGCCGGATATAGCCGGGCATGAGCCGGATTTCATTCTTTACGCCCAGGACGCCGGTCTGATTATCTTCGAGGTCAAGGACTGGGCCTTGGACCAGATCGTTGCCGCCGATCCCCAATTCTTCACACTTTATATCGGAGGGAAAGAGGTCCCGCGCAAGAACCCTCTCCAGCAGATCCGGGAGTACTTCGGCGAGGTCATGGACAAGATCAAAAAAGACGGCCATTTGGTGTCGAAAGATGCACATTCTTATGGTCAGGTCAAGGTGACGGTCAACAGTGGCATTGTCTTTCCCAACATCAACAAGCATGAATATGAACACGCTTTAAAGGGGGTTCTCCCCCGCATTATTCCTTCGGAGCGGATTTTCTTCTGGGACGATCTCCACCCCCAGTCGCCCATCTGCGAAGATCCGACGGGGCAGCATTTTCGTGAAGCCCTGGAGCGGATGCTCATGGTCAAACCCCGTTTCTCCATCACCGGGAAGGAACTGAACCACCTCCGGCAATTGATTTTTCCAGTGGTTAGGATTGACCTGCCGGATCGAGATACTCTGAAAAAGCGCGCCGACGCGACCCGCCGCTTGAAGCTCCTCGACCATAACCAGGAAAGCATTGCCCGGCAGTATGATGGCGGGCACCGCATCATCACGGGACCTTCGGGAAGCGGCAAGACGCTGATCCTGGTCCATCGCGCCGCCCTTCTGAAGCAGTACAACCCCGCCATCCGTAACATCCTCTTTGTCTGCTATAACATTACCCTTGTCAATTACATCCGCCGTCTCCTGGCCGACAAGCACGTCCCCCTCGGGAAGGGCGGCGTCGAGGTTTGCCATTTCTTTCAGCTTTGCGCAAAGATCACAAGGGAAGACATTCCGTATGAAAAAGCGGACTCAGAGTACTACGAGATGATTATCCAGGACGCCCTGGAGAAATTGCCCTCCTGCAATCTTCGCTACGATGCGATCCTGATCGACGAGGGGCAGGATTTTTCCGATGAGATGTTGAAGATCGTGACGGCCCTTCTGAATCCGCAGACGGATCATCTGGCCATTGCCCTGGATGACAATCAGAATATCTACCAGCGGCGGTCTTCCTGGAAGGAGGTCGGCATTCATGCCCGTGGACGGGTGCACAGGCTGTCGTGGATCTACCGTAATACGGAGGAGATTGCCGATTTTGCAGAAAGAATCATCTCGGACGATCAGGCCTCTCCCAAGGAAGTTTTTCAGGGAGCGCTGTTTCCGGAGATTTTTGAGACATTGCACGGCCCGCAACCGGATGTCCGACAATTCAGAGATTACGAAACAATTGCGTCCTGGGTTGCCGACCGGATAGGGTCTCTGAATGAGAAGGTGTCGATGGGCATGCAATAGTGTACCAAAAATGGGAATGAAAAGTGTACCACCTGGAGGTTACTTGCTGGTAACATTTCCTCTCAGAGAGGAGGTGTTACGGATGGTCTCCAAGGAGGTATTTATGGAAATCATAGCCCTACGGCATCAGGGATACAGCATTCGGAAAATTGCTGAGACGCTGGGTATCCATCGCAACACAGTCAAGCGCCATCTGGAGATGGCGGAGTTTCCGCATTACCATAAGCGCCGTCATCGCGAATCGGTATTGGCACCGTACCTCCAGACGATTAGAGATTTTATGGAGGAGGACGATTACCAGGCCACCTGGATTTTTAACCGGATCAAGACCATGGGATACGTGGGGGGCTACGATACGGTCAAGCGCTATGTTCAGATGATAAAAGAGCAGAAGACCCGACTAGCATACACCCGCTTTGAGACGGAACCGGGACGCCAGGCCCAGTTTGACTGGGGTGACTTCCAGATCAACGAACCGGATGGGAGGGTGAGTACGGTTTACGCTGCCGTACTGGTTTTGGGGTATTCCAGGGTGATGTACGCTGAATATACGAGCGTTTGCACTTTGGAAGCCTTTATGGATTCACACATCCGGGCATTCCGTTACCTTGGCGGTGTTCCCCACGAGATTCTTTACGACAACATGAAGCACGTCGTCATCGGAAAAGATGGAGAAGGGAAGCCCATCTTCAATGATGAGTTTCTTCATTTTGCCCATCATTATGGGTTCCGGCCCAAGGCTGCACCCCCTTATAGTCCCTGGGTGAAGGGAAAGGTGGAGCGGCCCATCGACTATCTCCGCCAGCGTTTCTGGAGGGGCTATGCCTTCGATACCGCTGGGAAGGCAAACGGGGATCTCCTCTCCTGGCTGGATGAGACGGCCAACCGGAGGACCCACGGGACCCATCACCGTCCTGTTTACGAACGATGGCAGGAAGAACTCCCGCATCTGCTGCCCCTGCCCGTTTCAGAGTATGATACCTCCACCAAGGTCTTTCGCAAGGTCTACAGGGATTGCCAGATCTCGTACAATGGGAACCGCTACGTGGCACCTCATCGCGCCGTCGGCAAGCAGGTGATGCTCAAGATCAAACACGGCACGATCCGGATCTACCACGATCAGGATCTGCTTGCGACCTATCATGAGCCACAGGGGAAGAACAATCTCGTTTCCGATCCCCGGTTCTACGAAGAACTCAAGCGTGACAAAGAGCAACTGCACCGCAAGTACGGAAAATGGAAAGGCCGGGCTACCCGAGGCCTGGCCAACGGCAGTCTATGGGTCAATGTGGCAGCAAGGCCGCTGGCCGAGTACGATCAATACGCCCGGGGAGGTGCCTCATGGAACAGCTGACCTATGAACGCCTCCAAGACAACCTCAAGAGGCTCAAGCTGGTCCGGGCCGCCGAAGTGCTCGACAACGTCGCCTCCCGCTCCGAGGATGGCAAGGTCTCCTATCTCTCCTTTCTGGACCATCTGCTCGAAGAAGAAGTTGCGGCCAAGGAGAAGAGAAGAATCCAGACCGCCATGAAGATCGCCGGCCTGCCCTTTGCCAAAACCATCGAGGAGTATGACTTCTCCTTCCATCCCCATCTGGACAAGAAGGCCGTCATGGATCTCTTCGATCTGGCCTTCCTGCCCAAGCACGAAAACGTCATCTTCCTGGGTCCTCCAGGGGTGGGCAAGACCCATCTGGCCATCTCCCTGGCGATCAAGGCATGCAGCCATGGATTCAAGGTCTACTTCACCACGATGAACACCCTGATCGGTAAACTCAAGGAAACCCAGAGCAAGGGGAAGGCTTATCTGAGCGCCAGCCTGGTGATCGTCGATGAAGCCGGCTACCTGCCCGTGGACAGCCGGGAAGCCTATCTCTTCTTCCAGTTCATCTCCTATCGCTATGAGAAGAGCTCCACGATCATCACCTCCAACAAGAGCTTCTCCGATTGGCAGGAACTCTTTGGGGATGCTGTGATCGCCTCGGCCATCCTTGATCGGCTGCTTCACCATTGCAGGGTAGTCAATATCAAGGGACACAGTTATCGTTTGAAAGAACATGCCTTCAGCAATCAGCAGGCATCGGAGGGAGGTGACTCTGTCGCGTCAATGCACCACTAAAACAAAAAGCGGCACCAGGGGTGGTACACTTTTGCTTTCCCATAACTGGTACACTTTTACTTTCCCATTGACAGAAGGAAAGTTATTCGCTCGCAGATATCGCCGTGATCTATGCAATGCGCTCTCCAGATGGCGATAGCGGCATGAACCTTCCTCAATTGCTGGGGGAAGCCCTGGATAAGAAAGGGCTCATGCATAACTGGGTCTCAGAGGATTACCGGTCAAAACGCTCATACGATGTGACCGCGGACAGTATCCCGATTTCAACGATTCACAGCCTCAAGGGATTTGATTATGCCTGCGTCTTCGTGCTGGGCATAGACTGGCTGGTCCCGGGGAACCGATGGACGGAAGAGCAAGTCAAGAAGTTGACCTATGTGGCAGTCACAAGGGCGAGAGAACGATTGTTTATTCCGTACTGTAGTGACAAGAGTGTCCCGATTAAGAAGCTTATTCGTGGATCAGATCTGAACCATCACCAGCCCAACCTGTCAGCTGCCAAACCAGAAAAGCACATGCAAGACTCCGAGGAAAGACGTTAATTCAACTCAAGCGGTTAATCACTGTGACATAGATAACCTAAGAGACCATAAGCCACCGGACTTTTATTTTTTAGCGTCGTATAGTTATGAAACTAATGGAAGAAACTAATGGAAGTCCAATTCCTGGAAAATCAAATTCTTCTTATCCAGTTCTCCAGATCAATCCCGTTTATGGTTGGCTGGCAGCGCTGTAACTCGTTTTGAAGCCAAGAAGCGCTTTTCCCAACAATCGCCCGCCACGATGATTCGAATTGGCTGGATTTTTTTGTCAAAAGTTCAATTGTCAGCATCGTAAAGAAAAGCAAATGCTTGTCACAATCAGCCTTCACAATCATTTGATCGGCCATGGCACGTAACTCTTCGAGTGATAAACCAAATATATCTGCCACATCCCTAGACCAGATGAAGCCGCCCTGAGGCTGTTGACATGACAAGATATGCATCAGTTCTTCTTGTTTTTTGTCTGATGAGCTTATGGACCTTTCTAAAGCTGAAGTCGAGCGTCTGAGAAATACAGGCATTTCCAATATATCTTCGTCTGAAACGTCCTGTTGATCTGAGGTGAAATAAGACATCGGTTGTGCTTTACGCATGAAGGCGGGCTTAGCTATAGAGCAGCACACAATGGAAAGTGATTTGTCAGAATATAGTGGGATTGTTTCTGCAGTGATGCCGCCCCATCCTTTCGCCAACATCACCGGCACTTTCCTCAAAACAATTTCATGATCATCTCCCTCAATAGCAGCGCGTTTTTCTATAGCTACATAACTTGTATTTTTGCTGATCACACCATATTGTTTGGAGATGGAGACAAGATCTTTCGACAAATGATCTTTCTTCCTGTTCATCTGCCGAGAGCCATTTTCTGCGAATGTAGACTCTTCTATATCCCGGATCTTTTCCTTGGCCCACAATACCGGGATGGGGATATTTGCTCCCGACAGAGGCTGAAGTGGGAGATTCCAAAGAATTTCATGTTCTCCAGTTGAACCGATTATTGTTAGGTTTTTTGCCAGCAATGAGCCGTCCTGTGTCTTAAGAAAGAGTGTTACGGCCTCTCCCTTCAACAGAAAGGGATATGCTGGCGCATGATCGATATGATGGCCATTGCTTACATGTAGATCACTTATTGAAGAAGATGCCATTTTTTGAAATAGTCTCAGCACCTTGGGTTCAATACGCTCTCCGGGGGCTACAAATTCACACGCTCCACCAGCAACCCTTGCAGCCTGGCGGATTAAATATTCATTTGAGCTGTAACCAATTCCCACGCTATGCAAAACGCTATGGTCGGCTCCCTTCTTAATAATTCTCACAACCTCGTTTTCGTTACTTATGTCCCCATCCGTTATCAGCACAACATGCCGCTTTCGCCCTTTAGTTGGGAGTGATTTATAAATGTCTTTCAGCGGGCTGAGTATTTCCGTACCACCTAAATCAGCATCGATGGAACACACATAGGACAGCGCTTCCTTGAAATTCGTTTCATTGTACGGCACGCATTTGGGAAATTTCTTCTCAAAGCGACTGCCAAAGCGATAAATGTTGAAGTGACTATCCTGAGGAAGAGCCTTGAGGAGTATGTCGATGGCTTTCTAAGGTGGACCCATTTGTCAAGACAGTTTTTTCGAAAAGTTAAGTTACACCCTGGGGCGGTTTTTATGTTTTTCTGCATGTGCTCATACCCCTTGAGCCGGGGTTTATCCACAGCCAACTTCCGCCC
>Ga0302250_1001406_pt1 | contig 18176 bp, 12 predicted proteins | sample AAG_RA_Asp_MG_FD_193536 | JGI IMG/M metagenome (GOLD analysis project Ga0302250, IMG submission 193536) | Enriched activated sludge microbial communities from anaerobic digester in WTTP, New Holstein, Wisconsin, United States - AAG_RA_Asp | ecosystem: Engineered > Bioreactor > Anaerobic >... | reverse complement strand
GACTTGATATCCAGGATTATGTGAAAATGGTACAGATACAGGAAAAATTTGGCCTGGATTTTGATGATGCCTATCAATACCGTGTTGCAGACAAATTCGATCTGACTATTGTGAGTTACGACACAGATTTCAAGGCAACTGAACGGAAATGTGTTACACCATTAGAAGCACTACGATAATCACTCGCGTAACGGGAGAGCCGATATGATAAAAGTTGAAGGGATCTCAAAGCAATTCAAACTCTACCGATCACCTGCCGACCGGCTGAAGGAGATCATCTTCCGTAAAAAATACCATAAGGATTTCGTGGCGCTCGACAACATCTCCTTTGAGATCGGTCCGGGCGAAACGCTTGGCATCATCGGGCAGAACGGTGCCGGGAAATCCACGCTGTTGAAAATTCTCTCCGGCATCGTGATCCCGGATAAGGGCACTATCCAGATTGACGGGAAAGTCACGGGGCTTCTCGAACTCGGGACCGGGTTCAATGCAGAGATGACCGGGCTTGAGAATATTTACATGAACGGGACGCTCATCGGCATGACCCGCGAGGAGATCGACCGGAAGAAACAGACAATAATCGATTTTTCCGAGCTGGGGGAGTTCATCAACGAACCCATCAAGACCTACTCGTCCGGCATGGTGATGCGGCTCGCGTTCTCTATCGCTATTCATGCAGATCCGACCTGCTTCCTGGTTGACGAAGCGCTTTCGGTGGGGGATGCGTACTTCCAGCAGAAATGCATGCGGAAGATCCAGGAGTTTCGGGCAAAGGGGGGATCAATTATTCTTGTGTCGCATGATATGACTGCGATACAGACCCTTTGTGATAATGCAATCATGATAAATCAAGGGAAACTTGTGACAAAGGGCGATTCAAAACAAGTCATCGATTTTTATAAAGGTAGTCTTTTAGAGAGAATGCATGAAGGTAATGTTCCTTTAGAAGTCGGATCGTTAACCGACGACGGCCATATAAAACATTCACAGTTGTCGACCAGGGAAGTAGAATTAACCACAATTGAATTACGCAATGATCATGATGAAGAGACACTAATGATCGATAGTGAATCGGTTTTTTCATTAAATTTTAATGTACGAACATTAAAAGATCTTGAAGATCCGCATTACGGATTTACAATTAAAAATTATTTAGGTATAACAGTGTTCGAAACAAACACTCATTGCATGAATATAAAAACAAAACCTTTGAAAAAGAAACAAATCGCTCAAATCCGGTTTAAAATGTTCTGTTCGTTAGCTCCAGGGAACTATTCAATTTCAATTGGGTTGGGAAATATGGGTTTTGGAACTGGTCAATTTAAAGAATACCTATTGTTGGTTAACGATGTAAAAATATTAAAAGTGGTAAAAAGCCCAAAGTCGATCACATATGGGGGAATTTTTAATATGAGTCCTATTGTGACTGTTGAACAATCTTAATGAACCGTTCCAACGTCCGAATAAAAAGATTCAGCTGATTAAATACCTTGGTATTTCTGAATGAACCACATCCGCAAGGCCAATTGATATGAGGTACGGAATGATACTTGAGTAACGTTCAAGTCCTTCAAAATGAAGATCAATAAAAAGCATTCAGTTATCATTCCCCAATCGTAAAAAAATTAGGTGTGGCCATGGTCGATATCTATTGTAATATCCCTGAAGTTAAAAAGGAAATTTTTAATCAATTTTTATATACCAAAAATAAAAATTTTCGAGATAGGTTATTAGAATTAATTGGAATAAAACGCATGATATCAAGACCTGTGATGATCGTTATTGAAACTATAAATAAATGCAATAATAATTGCATTATCTGCGGAAACCAATACTGCACGAGAAAAAAACAAATTATGAGCATCGACCTTTTTGAAAAATTATTACAAGATTATGTAAAAATGGGTGGCGGGTACATCTCATTAACACCACAAGTGGGAGAAATCTTTCTTGATCCATTTCTTCAACAAAGACTTGAGAAAATTAAAAACTACCCAGAAATTCTGGGAATTTCAGTCACTACAAATGCGGTGCTTGCCGACAAATTTGATGGGCAAAATTTTAAGAATATTATAAATTCTTTTATGAGGATTCATATCTCAATTTATGGATTGGATGAGTCGGAATATTCGATGATGACACGGAGAAACACATATCATAGAATGGTGAATTCTGTTCGGAAAATTATCGAGGCTTCCGAGACGTGTAATATTGCATTTGGATTTCGGTTCATAAAAACCCATACACAACAGGAAATTGAAAATTGGATGATTCAGAATTTTGGTAAAATAATCCATTATGGGTGGACAAATGAGTACATGAACTGGGGGGGTGGGATTAAAACCGATTTAATCGAACTTCCTAGTTCAGCGCAATGGAAATCAAAATGTGATCGATTAAAATCGGCATGTATTTTCCCGTTTTTTGTATACCGAATATTTCCAGATGGTAATGTTTCATTTTGTGGTTGTGTCGATTTTAACAATGCAGAGGAATTTGCACTTGGAGATATAAACAAACAGACCCTATTGGAAATTTTTAATTCTGAAAAAAACCAGAAACTTTGGGATTTCCCCCATTTTATTCCAGTTACGTGCCAAAATTGCACACATTATGCTCCGATTTCAGATTATGAAAATCTCATAGACCTTTTTAAATCGCCCCTTTTTGCAATTGGGGGCTGAATAACCTTATGTTACGGTTAAGTGAAGATAATAAAAAAAGCCTAAATGTCCTTTTTTATATTCCTGGTGAGATCGATTCAATCAATTTAGGTGTTGGCTATTTAGTTTCATATTTAAGAAAACATGGCCATTGCCATAATTTCATTTATCAAGATAATATTCTGACACCAGACTCAGGTTTAGAGATTATTAAGAAATTCAAGCCAGATATTATTGCAATATCATCATCGACTCGGGATTTTTCTCACGTATGTGAAGTGAGCGCAAGTATTAAAGAAAAATCAGACGCGTTGATTTTTTTAGGAGGGGCCCACATTTCAGCATCCCCTGAAACATTGCCTATGACTATTGATGTTGGTTTTATTGGAGAAGCTGAGAAATCCTTCCTCTCCATCTTCGATTCCTTAAAAAAAGGGAAACTATTAAAAACCGATTTATCCACTATCCCCAATCTTGCATTCTACAACGACAGCCTGAATATCGTCGTAACGAAGAAAGAAGATCCAATAAAGGATCTTGACGAAATACCTCCACCTGCCTGGGATATATATCCAAATGTAGTCGATAATGCTGAGGCTGCACACATCATTACTTCACGAGGTTGCCCATTTAATTGCTCCTTTTGTCAAGCAAAAGTATTGTCCGGAAATGTAAGAATGCACTCAGCAAAACGTGTGGTTGAAGAAATTAAAGAACTCAATTTTCAGTATGGTGCCAAAAAAATTCACATTAATGATGATCTTTTCACACAAAATATTGTGCGTTTAAAAGAATTGAGAGATTTATTCATTTCAGAAGGGATGCAAGAAAAAGTGATCCTTTTTGTAAATGGAAGAGCAAATCTTATTGATGAAGAGTTAATATTCCTTCTGAAACAGCTGAACTGTTCAATTGTGGGCATTGGCCTTGAGAGCATGTCCCAAAAGGTTCTTTCCCGTCTGAAAGATAATGTAACGGTAAATGACAATTTACGAGCGATTGACCTTTTATGTAAAAATAATATCCTCGTAGGGGGCTTGTTCATTCTTGGCACACCCTTTGAAGGATTTGAAGATTTAGAGGTCACCTACAGATATCTGAAAAAAAACAGGCGTAAATTTGGTGCGATTGTATTATCAATAGCAACACCACTTCCAAGAACTAAATTGTGGGATTATTGTCACGAAACGGGACAGCTTCAAGCTGACGTCAATGATATTAGTTTTGGAAATTTATCAATTGCCTCGGCAGAGGTTAATAAAAAATTATACATAGGTGCAATTAATATTGATGAGTTTTATCAGTACTATATTTTAATTTCATACTTAACACATTCCATCGAAAATAAGCTTGATGAAAAAGATTTTCCAGATTCTTTGAAGATAAATCTTGAGCAATTATCAAAGAATTATTTGGATATTTCGTGCAACAAATCCTTTTTTGAACAAGTGCGGGGTGGATATCCCGTTGAGCAATGGGAAGAAGGAAACATCTTCTGGACGAATGGGGGAACAAGAACTGACATCTATTTACGGCATAATAACAAAGAAAAATGGTTAAAAATCCGGTTTTACTCCATAATTCCTAAATCCGTTATTGAATTTGAATACTCAGATATGGAAATAGGAGTGGTAATCGGGAAAAAAGAAATGTACCTTAATGAGGCTGGGTGGTTCACAGTTTTTTTACCGGTGGTATTCCCGGTTAAACAAAGAAGTCCTTGTAAACTATCAATAAAAAGCCAATATATTTGTTTACACGACTTTGGTTTATCAATTGATAGGAGGAATCTTGGTATTGCCGTGGCTGAAATAAAACTATGCGAGTCTCATGAATGATATGCATGAGCTAGGGATTATTACTCCGTCACATGGTACAGGTCAATTGAGGGATACAAATGATCGATGAAATTCAGAGAATTTTTGATGCATTCAATATTGATCCAGCATTTTTTTCTTATAACGATGATGTCTGTTTGTCGAACAATGATGAGATAAATAATTTTAAAATGAAATATGCAATCTGCAAATACGTGGATCCTCATTCAATTTTGGGAATCACCGGTGGATCAGGATGCCCATTCACTGCTTTTTTTCTAGCTTCTCCAGATGCTGAATACCTTGGTATAAAGTCCTTCGTCAGAATTGAAACGGATAAATCCTTACAAAAATCACAGATAAAAAAAACCTTTCCTCAAGTGAAATTTCGTTTCATATTTGAGAATATCCCTCATATGGAAAAGTTTCCCGGAGTTTTTTATGATTTAATTTATATTGAGGGTCTTAATGAGGGGGATGATATTTTTCATTGTCTGGAAATGGCACTTGAGAAAGGATCGTGGATACTTATTGATGGATATTTCATGTCAAAAGAGAGGATGTTAAGTATAACGTATTTCCTTGAAAAATATCAGATTTTTATTGACTTTTCTTTAATTTTATCCAATTTTTCTGGCAAATTATTGATAAAAACAAAAACCTCCGCAAAACACATTTTTTCAAAAGAAGATCGTGCTCACTACTCATCGTTACAAGATACCTACGATAATAGATATTTTATGCAAGACTGTGGGGGATATGATTCTTTCAAGAAATATCATGGACAAAAGCTGGAGGATCCACGATTAGTTGCTGCATTCTGCCTCGCGAATCCCGAGAAGAGTAAAACGATCCTTGATATTGGATGTGGAAGGGGAGAACTTGCTTTCGCACTTGCAATGACAGGAGCTGATGTCATAGGGATCGACTACTCGCAATCCGCGATTAATATTGCAATAAGTACTTTTGTTGTAAATAAAAATCTATTAAACCTACACTTTATTTGTGCTGATTTTTTAGCTTGGGAGACTCCTGAAAAATATGACGTTGTCATCGCCACAGATATAATTGAGCATATTGAGAGCGCTCCACTTCAGAAAGTAATGCAAAAGATTTCGTCCCTTTTAAAACCATCCGGAGTTGCAATTTTGCATACTGCACCAAACAAGCATTACTATGATAAGTACTATTCTCACTTGAGACTAAAAGCACGAGAAATTGGTAGTTATCTTCCAGAAAATCCCCGAACATACTACGAAGACCTGATGCATATCAATGAACAGACACCTGAAGAATTGTCTTCCTTATTGGAAAAAAATTTTTCCAACTTCCGGGTCTGGGTTGCCAGAGACCTTGAGATGATCGGATCTCTCGATGAAAACTATCCGCTGGAAGCCATTGACGAAGCGCGAGGGATATTCGGTATCGCATCCAATGCCCCTATATTATTTGATAAAATTGTGGAATTACTCTCCCAGTATCCTGTCGACCGAGAAAAAATTAAAGTCCGATTGCAGGTTACAAACAGTATTCGAACCGTAAATGTGAGTCAGATATTTTCGCTATCTATCACGATAATCAATGATAGCCCCGTAAGACTTGGCTCACTTCCCCCATATCCCATTCACCTTTCATATCATTGGCAGGATAGGGAAGGAAACGTAGTTGTTTTCGAGGGGGAAAGAACGCAGATCACACCTCCAATCAGAAGTAATGATGCCCGTGAATTAACTATGAATGTAATCGCTCCTTCGAAGAGCGGGGAATTCACACTCCAATTGACAATGGTTCAGGAATTTACTTTTTGGTTTGAGGATTTTACACCCGATTTGCCAATTTCCCTTGAATTCCTTATTATGGATGAATGATGAATTACGTATACTGAAATTTTTCTTGAATGCCAGCCGGGTCATGAGGAGGAGCCAGAATGGAAGACAATACAATAATAAACCACGATAATCAGATCAATGTCGAAGAGATCATGCATGAGATACGAGAGAGGGTCCGAAACCAAACGCCTGTTGTACGCTCAGTAAAAACCAGTAATAATTCAATGGATCTTCCCGAACAGGCCCACAAAAAATCTCCTCAAAATCTCCCCCAATCTGAAAGCAATATCCTGAACTCCAATTGGGATATCCGGGACAAAACATACACAATTACATCTCATCGAAAATTCTTGGGAAAAGTCCTCATCAAAGGGCGTCAGATTATCAACGGAGAGGTCAGGAGATATATAGATCCCATCATATGGAAGCAATCCACGTTCAATGAACAGGTTGCACACCTTTGTTCACTCTATGAAAAACGGATATTGGATCTTGAGAACTCACTGGCTCAACAAAATAATCAGAATCTCCAAAAATACAAAGATCTTCATGAATTTCTGTTAAAAATCGAAGAACAGGAAAAACAGATAATTTCAGACATTACTCACATCCGATCAGAACAATCCAACAACTGTAAGAAAGTATCGGGATTAAAGAGAATCATCGAACAAAATAATGTGAAGTCACTTTCAAATATTCGTGAGAACCTGAAAGATGAGATTACTTCAATTATCTCAAATAAAAATCCGGATATTGATAAGAGACTAAGTCTCTATGGAATTTCAAAGCCAGGAAACATGGATTATTTTGCCTTTGAAGAACATTTTCGAGGCTCTCGAACAGAAATTAAAAAACGCCAATTAAGGTATATTCCTTTCTTTGAACATTGCACAAATGTTCTGGATATTGGATGCGGACGCGGCGAATTCCTTGAGCTATTAAGAGATCATGAGATTCCCGGAGTAGGTATTGATATTAACAAGGGAATGGTGAATTACTGTCATTCAAAAGGTTTTAAAGCATTTCAGGAAGATGCAATTAATTATCTCCGGTTATTAGATGATAATTCCCTTGATGGGATTTTTTCTGATCAGGTAATCGAACACCTTACATCGGAATATCTGATAAGTCTCTTGGATCAGGCATACCGAAAATTAAAAACTGAGTCGCACATTATTCTGGGTACCGTAAATATACTCAACCCGGGGGGGCTCGCTAATTTTTTTGTGGATCCCACACATGTATCCCCGATCCATCCGGCATATCTGAAATATTGCCTTGAGATCGCCGGATTCCGCGATGTCCAGGTATTATTCCGTACATATGATGACAGGGAAACAGATCCTTTGTCGGGGAATCTTGAATTAATCGCAGCAGACTATGTTATGGTTGGGAAAAAATAATCGGGTTTTCCCATGAAAATCGCACTTATTACACCATGGTATGGGGAATTTGCTGGAGGGGCTGAAGTACTTGCAAGAAAGATCGTTGAAAATCTCTTGAATGATGGAGAATCCGTTGAAGTCCTCACAACGTGTTCGCGCTCCCCGTTTAACGACTGGTGGGATGATTACTATAGTCCCGGCAAGTATAATCTCAACAATGTGGTTGTACACCGTTTTCCCGTGAATAAGAATACCCAGGAATGGTACCATGCCATTAACCACCAGATAATTGCCGGCGGAGTGGTTTCAAGATCAGGAGAGATGGAATATCTCAAGGGAAGCATTGGAAGCGATGCTCTCGTTAAATTCGTACGGAACAACCAGTCTGAATATGTTTACCTTCTCATACCCTATTTATACGGGCTGATTTACTGGTCCTATCTTGCAGCACCTGACCGTTGTATCCTCATCCCCTGCCTCCATGATGAACCCCAGGCATATTTTTCAACAACAGGTGAGATGATGCGATCCTGTGCACTGGCATTTAATGCTCCTGAAGAGATGGAACTTGCCAACCGGATCCATTCAATTAATCAGGATAACATGGCCGTATGCGGATGTGGAGTGGATCTCCCGCGATCATTTCATCCAGAAAAATTTCGAGAAAAATTCAATATTCACACACCCTATCTTCTTTATGCCGGAAGAAAGGATGTGGGAAAAAACCTCATCGAATTGATCAATTTCTTCAATTGTTACAAACAGGAAATACTTGATGATCTCCATTTTGTTTTCATAGGCGGAGGGGATGCCACCTTAATTCCTGATAACGATTATTTCATAGATCTTGGTTTCGTTTCCGATGAAGACAAGTTCAATGCGTACGCGGGTGCTTTTGCGACCTGCCTGCTCTCAAAGAACGAGAGTTTTTCTTTTGTTATCATGGAAAGTTGGGGGGCATCCACACCGGTAATCGTATCAGAGGATTGCCAGGTTACCCGGGGCCACTGCATGAGATGTAACGGGGGTCTCCCGATACAGAATGCCGCTGAATTCTGCGAATCCATACGGTACTTAAAAGAACATCCGGAGATAAGGGGCGACCTCGGTTCAAACGGCAGAGAATATGTATTGAGAGAGTTTAACTGGTCGAAAGTTGTCCAAAAGTACATGAACCTCATAAATAAATTTGAGGTGCGGCCTGAATGAAGATTTTAATCGATGGCCAAACACTGAGCACTCCAGAATTGCACCGGGGAATCGGTGAGATGTTCTTACAAATTCTGAATTCTCTTATACCATTAGGCAAAGAACATGAATTTTTTTTATGTGTTTATGATGATCGCGACCATACAGCATTACCGGATAGTCATGGCAACATAAATCTCTTGAGCCTTGGAAAATCAATCGATACAAGTGATTCCGGAAGTAATAATTACACTGAATCCGTGTTGCAGTTCGTATCCAACAATGATATTGATTGTTTTTGGATTCCAAACCCGGTAATGCCCAATGTTAATTTCATTCAAAAAAAACCGAAGTGCAGGGTTATTGTTACATTCTTTGATCTGATTCCACTCATCTTCAAAAAAGTCTACTTTAATTCCTGGTCTGATGCGATCAAAAAGGAATATTTGCGGCGATTAAATACCATTGACTCCATTGCTGATTTTATTTTACCAATTTCTTACTCCACGCAAGAAGATCTGCGTAAATATCTTAAAATTAATCCTGCAAAAATGAGGACTGTCTATCTTGGATCAAAAAAAGAAGCCGGGAAATATAAAGAATATCGGAGTCTGGATCCGTCGCCAAGAAAATATATTCTCTATGTTGGGGGATTTGATCCCAGAAAAAATATTGAAAAGTCCGTTCTTGCATTCAAACATCTTGTTGAGAAATATCATCATAACGATTTAGAATATCTCATTGTCTGTCATTATGATACTTTCACAAAAACAAAATTTTACAATTTTGTACAGGAAACTGGACTATGCGGCAAAGTCCACCTGACGGGATTCATCTCCAAACCGGAACTAAATAATTATTATAAGAATGCCGAATTGCTGTTTTTCCCCTCATTATACGAGGGTTTTGGACTCCCGGTTGTTGATGCCATCGCCTCCGGTCTGCCGGTCGTGGTCTCCAATTGTTCGTCACTTCCGGAAATTGCCGGGAATGCAGGACTTATCTGTAATCCGGAGGACCCTGCAGACATGGCAGAGAAGATCAACCTGATCCTCTCTAACTCGGATCTACGTGCCAGACTTAGTGTTCAGGGTATTCAGCGATCAAAACTATTCACATGGGAAAAATCAGCAGAGGAGTACCTGCAAATCATTGAAAGCAAACCACACGTACCAATTTACCAAGATCTAAGTACAGGTTCTTCCATCCAGAAAGAACGGTTAAAAATTGCATATTTCAGTCCACTATATCCTCAGGTATCCGGAATATCGCAATACAGCAAAGAACTCCTCATGGAATTACAGAAACTTGCAAGTGTTGATCTGTTCGTTGATGTTACTATTATCCCAGATGATCCAAAGATTAAACAAAACCACCGCTTTTTTTGTTATACAGAGTTCGACAGGTTGGTGAAAACAGAAAAATACGATGGTATCCTGTATCATATCGGGAATAATCCACTTCATGAATATATTTACAGGATGGCATTGCGTTATCCGGGAATAATTGTGCTCCACGATTATGTAATCTATCCATTCTTGAGAAATGTCACACTTGACCGTGGGAAACTCTATTCGTATCTTGCAGAAATAAATAATATCGAACCTTCACAGAATCGGATGAATCTCATCCGACAGGTTTTTAAGAGCGGCCTAAATTCTGTAAACGTTTTGGAATATCCTTTGAATGACCGAATAATTAAAGCAGGCAAAGCAATAATCGTTCACAGCCAGTATGTCAGAAAATTACTGAATGGTTATCCTCATGTGTATGTAATACCTCATGGGCGGCATCCAGTATATTATACAGAGATAGAAATTCTTGAAACGAGAAAAATGCTGAATCTCAAGGAAAATGATCTCATAATATCAGTTTTCGGTTTTTTGAACTGGAATAAACGAATTGACCTTGTGATTCGAGTTTTCGAAAAAATGCAAATGGAAATTCCCAATATCAAGCTCTTGCTTGTTGGGTCATTAAGCAAGGAATTGAATGATATTGTCAAATCAGATTCTGATTCCATCGATTTGATTGGTTATACACCAGAAGATCTTTATTATAAATACCTCTCTGTTTCCGATATCGTGATAAACTTACGATCACCGACAATGGGAGAGACATCGGGTACTCTTCTTGATGCAATGGGATTTGGGAAGCCGGTAATTGTATCAAATGTTGGATCATACAAAGAAGTCCCGGATAATTGTTGCTGGAAAGTCGATATGGATGAATCCCAAGAGGAGTTGTTATCCCAGTACCTGCAGGAACTCATAACTAATCCAGAATTACGTGAGGTAATGGGAAAAAATGGGAGGAAATTCATTGAGACACATAACGATTGGACAATGATCGCATCAGAATACATTAAGGTAATAAAGTATAAGTAATTCTGAAATTCATAGCCAGAGTTAGTGCCAATAATCTGAATAGAATTTCTGTTGTTATGTCGATTGACAATTCCCTGAGGCCCGATAAGTATGCAAGAAAAATTTTTAAAATATTACCGGAGTCCAAAAAAAGGAAAATTATCCTTGATACCTGATCATGATAATGGTAATGAGATTCGTACAGGAATTGTTGTATGTGAAAAAACAGGAGAGAGATTTAATATCATTGACGGTGCCATACACCTGATTTCAACTTCGGATATTAATGATTTACAAAAGAAGGATCAAATCGAAGTCAATACATTCAACAGACAAATTGATGAGCAGAAAAAAATGGGACTGTTTCAAAGGATTTTTTAACATCAGAAGCTGCGTATCTTAATGAGACGGAAGCACGTACTAATTTTTTATTTAAGGGTTTGTCATATAAAGATCCATCAAAACGATTTGTACTTGAGATTGGTGCAGGGGATACAAAAATCACCCAGCGATTTTCTGAATTGGGATTCAATTGTTTTGCACTGGATTTTGCGGATTATCGGATATGTCACGATTCTGATGAATATTTTAAAAATAACGGAAAACATTTCGAACGAGTAATTGCATTGATGAATAAATTACCATTTCAGGATCATTTTTTTGATATCGTGATTACTCATGCATCGCTCCATCATGCAACACCTACGGATATGGACAATTTTGAGTGGTTTAATCCAGATAATATGCTCGATACCCTCATCGAAATAAAAAGGGTATTAAAACAAAAAGAGTCGGGGGGAATATTCATTGCTGCAGGAGAGGGTGTATATCCGGATAACATTCTTCCAGAAAATCGAAAACTGGAGCAGCTCGCAATGACCGGGGGGTCATATGAGGCCCATTACACGATGTCAGAATACCAGTCATTATTTAATAAAACGGGATTGTATCCGACATTTTTTTCAAATGCAATTGATGGTAATTTGACGCTTATTGGATATTGTCAGAATCAAAACAAACTAGATCTTGTAAAATTTTCGAATTACATATCAAAGAATTCATTGCATTTCTTTTCAAATGCCTGTAAAATTAATGGGAATTGGGATAATCTGCAAGAACTTTTCCCGGATTGGATCTCATTGAAAAAATCCGAAATGTTTGTAAACAAAATAATAGCCCTCCCATTTATTATTGATTTTTCAATGATTTCTTCAGAGATCTTATTTTCTGGATTTTCTGGTGTGGAGCCAACAGGACGTTGGACCGAGGGTGAAACAGCAAAAATTATTTTATTGGAGAGATTTCCTGAATCATTCACAATTCACATAGAGGCATACGCATTTGGTCCAAATATCGGAAAACGAATCATTTTCTCCATAGGGTCAATAACAAAAGGATTGGTATTATCTCATAAAATAAGGTCTTACCATTTATCATTTGAAGGGGTATCCCCATCCCACGATCTTGAGATTTCAGTTCCAAATCCAATCAGTCCCAAGGAGCTCAATTTAAGTGACGATGACAGGAAAATCGGGGTTTTTCTGCACAAAATTATCATTACACAGAAGAGTATGAGATAATCTGAAATCTGAATCGTGTAAGTCTTTAATAAGATATGAAGATAAAAAAATACTCCATGGTTGAAGAACAAATAACGGTTAATCATCCTGATCCGGGTGCGGTTCACATCCAGAAAATAAGGATTGTTTTTTTTTCATTTGGTAAATATATCAGCCCGCCGCTGGGTATCGGCTATTTGGTCTCATTCTTAAAAAAACACGGATTCAATATTGATGTTCTTTATCTCGAAAACCTTAATGAAATCAATGACGCAACAAATCAGATTTTCGCACTTAATCCCGATATTATTGCATTAACATCGCCTTCGGTTCATTTCAGCCAGATAAAAGCATTATGTAAAAGCCTCAAAATGAAAAACAATACTCCGATTTTTTTAGGAGGGGCCCACATAACATCTTTACCAGAGTCATTACCCCGAGAAGTCGATGTTGGATTCATCGGGGAATCTGAAGAGACAATTGTTGACATAATGCGATTAGTATTCACAAATTCATTCACAAAAAAATCATTGTGGGACATCAAGGGAATTGTATTCTACGACGACGCCGGAAAACTTAGAATAACTGAAACGCGGGATGTCATTAAAAACCTTGACCTCATCCCATTTGCCGACAGAACAATTTTCCCAAAAGAATATCTTGAAAGTACAACTACTCAAATTCTGACATCAAGGAGCTGCCCATATCATTGTGTTTTTTGTCAGGCAGTACCTCAGCATTTCACATACCGCTTTCACTCGGCTGAATACGTTGTGGCTGAAATATCTGAATTACATTCAAAGTATGGTTTTACAAGTTTCGGGATAAACGATGAACTATTTGCTGCCAATACGCCGCGAATAAAGAAAATCATCGAACTCCTGAAAGAAAAAGACTTACTCGGAAGAATTAAATTCGGAGTGAATGGACGGGCAAACTTAATCACGGAAGACCTTGTGAACCTGCTGATTCAGATGGGCGTTGTTGAAGTTGCACTTGGTTTGGAATCAATGTCTCCAAGGATTTTACCTTTCCTTAAGGATAAAGTCACTATCGAGCAGAATATATCTGCGATAGAAATCCTGAATAATGCCGGCCTGCGGGTTGGGGGATTGTATATGATCGGGACACCAGGAGAGACCGTGGAGGATCTGGAAATCACTTATCAATTTATTAAAAAGAACCGATCAAAATTCGGAGGAATGACCCTTTGCATTACTACACCGCTGCCCGGTACACCACTATGGGAGATCTGTGTGAACATGGGCCGGATTGATCCTGATGTATCAAAAAACAATTTTGACAAATTTATTTTATCACCACCCGAATGCAATAAAAATATTTATGTCGGGGATATTGAATGGGATACTTTTGTTAAAATACACGAACTCTATATGAAATTATTTTATGCTCCTCATGTACCGTTACCTGAATCCCTGCTGGTTGATATCAATAAAATTACGGACAATTACATAACAGCAGGGATTAATGAAACTGAGTCCGTCAGAGGAAATTATGCGTCTGAAAAATGGCCTGAAGGTATGATCTTTTGGACAAACGGGTTGGTGGATTTGGAGGCATATTTGAGATCTAAAGGTGGAGAGACGCGAATCTCCATCGATTTTAAGACTCTTTTTGAATTAACACCCAAGTTTTTATTCAAAATTCATATAAGGATGATCAATCTCACTACAAACACACTTGTTTTAGAGCGTGAGATGAAGGTTTTACCCGGGCTTTGGCATAAAAAAGAGCTAGACATTGAACCATTAAGAGCAAATGATATCATAAAAGTATTAATCAAAACTGACAGTACCTGTTTAAAAGACCTAAATATTTCTGAGGATTTTCGTAATTTAGGAGTTGCAATCAGAGAGATCCGATTGTACACGAATGATAATTGAGATCCAGCCCCTTTTTCCGACAGGTAAATATCGTGAAAAAAACCTTCACTTAGTGTCGGTTTTAATTGCAGTTTGATAGTTTTTTTCGCTTTTATTAGAAACTGGTTTTCCCGGGGGTTAACGAATTGATAGATTGGAAGAGATTTAATGGAAAAACTCATTTTGCCGCAGTTATGGATTAAAAACCAATACTGGCAATGTATTGCTTTCATCCTTTTGGTATGCAATCGAACATAAGTGTTTATTACAATTCGGAGAGTATATTTGTCGTTAAGAGGTTCGGTACCATGAAGAATGTAATTCTGAAAACACCATATAATAAGGAATTTATAATATCCGGAAGTGATCGGGATAAAAGCATTATTGGGGCAATTGAATCGAACCGCGGGCTTTACGAACAAAATAATTTGAAATTACTAAAAAGAATTATCAAACCAGATTCAATTTGTTTGGATATCGGCGCAAATATCGGAGTGATTTCACTATCCCTGAGTTATCTCGCCACACAGGGCAGAGTTATTTCGTTTGAACCATCCAATTATAACTATACATTTCTGTTAAGAAATATTCTTCAAAACAATGTTTTCAATATCCTTCCTTTAAATTATGGCCTTCTTGACACCGAATGTACGATTGATTTCTCCTATGTTGAAGAAGTTGCAGGATGTTCATTCATATCTGATACTGGAGTCAAAGAAGGAGTTGCTGAAACAATCAAGTGCATTTCTCTTGACACTTGGGTCGACATAGTTGGATTAGAACACATTGATTTTATTAAGATGGATGTCGAGGGGGCAGAAATTAAAGCATTGAATGGCGGGATTAAAACCATTAAAAAGGTTTCACCAGATCTTATGATTGAGTTTAATCCTGTCCCACTTAAACGGTTCTTTAACGAAAATCCCTCAAACTTATTCGATTGGTTACATAACCACTATGAACGAATTTATTTGATATCTGAGGGGTTAACAGAAATTAAGGACTACGATCAGATTGAGCAAATCCTTCAGAAAGGAAAAGGCTGGGAAGATCTGTATTGCACATCGAAACATTTAAAGAAAATCTAGAGCTATTGAAAATTCGAGTGGAAAATTTCAGCTAAACGAATCAATTGGAACAGTTAACAAGGAATAATCCAATAAATGTTGAGAGAATCATGAATTTCAGTTACATCATTTATTCTTTTTTTTGCATAATGCTTTTTATTTATGCAGGACTTGGACTTACCATCTGTTTTTGCCCGAAAAAATTTCAGAATTTTACCTTTTTCTTTTCTCCTTTTGTTGGGCTCGCATATCTTAGTATTTTTTCTTGGTGGGGAATTCACTTTATTCCCGGCGGAATCGATGCAATTATTCTTCCACTCCTTATTGTTCCTACGTTATCTTTAATCGCAGCTGCTTGGACAAAAAAAAGAGAGATTGCATCACTAATGAGACCCCCCAACAAGGATACAATATGGCTAATAATCATATATTGCATTATTTTCATCTTCATTTCATTCCCTGTTATTTTTTTGTTGAATAGTGCAAACGTCGTAGTTATTGGAAATAATGATATTATCAACTATGCGGCAGTTTCAAAAATATTAGTAAGTTCTTCTTTAGTAAACCCCACTCCGAATGTTGATGCCCACCTCTTATATCTAATTGAAACGAATAACTTTGGAGCGTTTATTGCAACGGCATTTCCGTCAGCACTATTTTCAGTTCAAACATATATAGTACAAAACAGCATTGTAAATATTTTCTTCATTTTTACTTTACCAATTCTCTATACCATTGCAGTGACAATATTCCGCTATCGCCCAACAATGGCAATGGGGGTCTCAATCCTCATAGGTTTGAACATTCATTTAATCTATATCATCTACACGGGTTTTGTCGGACAGGTTATCGGTTTCGGTATGTTTATCGCACTTTTATTGGCAACACTTTATCCGATATTGAATTGCAAACAGAGCAAGGATTTTTGGGAGTACATTCCATTGGCATCAATCTTGCTCTTCGGAATGATCGCAACGTATTCTCCGTTTATCCCAATATTTTTCCTTCCATTATTTGGATACCTAATCCTTATCGCATTAATAAATAAAGATTTCAAAGCAATTATTCCTATTTTAAAGTTCTTGATTATTAGCACAATAATTGGGATGATTTTCGCAATCCCGCTTGTGATTAACCGATTCCAGGAAATACTCTATTTTTCTACAAGCATTCCTGCAGGATGGCCCATGCCCACTCTCGGCCCTGAACAGATTATGGGAATTGTGGGTAATGACGTCGGATGGTTCCCCATACAAAATTCTGCAATTAATTCAATACCATTACCCATTATGCTCAGAATTTCCTTATCATGTATTATCATTGCACTTTTTATTCTTTCACTAAGAAAATTATATCAAACCGATAGAAATGTTTTTTATTTCGGGATTTTTTTCCTTGGAATGATTTTTATTGGATATAGCTATTATAGTGTTGTAGAGATGATGTCTCCTGCATATACAGGAGATAGTTACAAAGCGTATAAATTATTGACGTATGGTCTTCCCATAATCATTATATTTTTATTTGTATATTTCAGAGACATAGATCTCTTTAAACCAGAAAATGTAAAGAAAAAATGGCAGTCCGTCTTGATTCTCATTCTTCTCATTACCGGTTGTCTTTGGTCGAGTATGGCGATGATGGACATGATTTCTCAAAAATCCTATCCGATAAAACCAAATATTATTGATCTTCAAAAGATTGATAATATCCAAAATGTCACCTCAATAAATGTTGAGGAATCAAATTACAAAGATCAAATGTGGATATACTATTTCCTTTTCATGAATAAGACAGTTCATTTAAAATATAGGACGTATTTTGCGAAATCGCCGTTGATTGGTGAATGGACACTAAAGTCAAATTATAACAATATAATTAATATAGATAATGGTGATGAAAAAATCCCGTTGAATGATGATTATTATCTGATAAAAAATGAATCCACACTAACTGCAGACTTTGATAAAGGATGGTTTATGGAAGAATTCAATGGAAATGGTGCATTCCGCTGGACCGGCTATAATAATGAGACACCGACATTAGCGATACATTCATCGAATTTTTCAACAGTGAATCTCAATTTATCGTATGTACCTTTGATACAGAATAATACATTTTCAGTTTTTCTGGACAACGGTTTTATTAAAGATTGCCAGGATAGCCGATTTTGTGAGATTAAACAAATTAGAATTACACGCGGTGATCATATTATTGAATTCATACCACAAATTTCCCCAATCTCTCCTGGAGCGAAGGATCCTCGCACTCTCGGTTATGCATTTATTTACATAAACCTCACAGCTACTTCATCAACTTCAGGTGTTTCAGCGTGAAAGAATTTACAGGATCTACAAGGATATCAATCGTTGTTCCGGTTTATCATGAAGAAAAAAATATTATTCCATTCATACAAAGG
>Ga0302250_1001401_pt1 | contig 18215 bp, 13 predicted proteins | sample AAG_RA_Asp_MG_FD_193536 | JGI IMG/M metagenome (GOLD analysis project Ga0302250, IMG submission 193536) | Enriched activated sludge microbial communities from anaerobic digester in WTTP, New Holstein, Wisconsin, United States - AAG_RA_Asp | ecosystem: Engineered > Bioreactor > Anaerobic >... | reverse complement strand
ATTCCGTATTTTCTTGCTACCATAGAGTGCGAAAACTCATGAATAACAATGGAGACAAAAAGCCCTAGTGCACCGACAACTCCCATGATCCAGTAGGTCTGCGGACTTAAGTTTGGGTAATACGCCGGAAAAGCCCCCTTTGCCAGTGACCATACGACCAAAAAGAGAATGATACCCCAGCTCACATCCAGAGATACACTAAAGCCTAAGAGTTTGAAAAGTTCTATTTTTCTTTTTAACATTTTATACCGCCTCTTGGGGATATTATAGCGACTTTTGTTCTGTTGTATCTATATTGCCTCCTATACAAAATCAAAATTTGTATGTCAATCCTGCACTTACCATATGGAGTGTATCGTTCCAAAAATAATCGCTTCTTCCGATAGGTGCGCCTGTATGTTCGGGCACAGGTGCCGGGTGATGCTGATGCTATTATCACCCAAGGCTGCAGATAAAAAACGCTATAACTCAAAAGAGAAGTTTGCAAATACACCTTCTACACTTTGTGCAGTTTTGTAGGTGGTACCAAGCACTCTTACTTGTTTGGTCTTCATATCGCATACGGCTATACGGAAGCTCATGCCCATTTGCGGCTCAACGATGCAGATAATTTTTCCTTCATATTCCCGTGTGGCGTGAATAATGCCATGCAGTTTAGGGAAAAAATACTTTGGATAGCTTAGCGGTGTGATCTCTACGATCTTGGTCGTATCACGTTGTTTGAGGGTATCTAATATAAGCTGTGCATCTTCAAAGGTCTCAAACTGTACACACCAATCATCAAAAACCTTATTGAAGCTCTTTAGATCTTCATCCAAAAAACCTCCGGCAATTGACTGTAAAGCAAAAATTTCCATTTATTTTATCCTATTATAAACAAAATGGTGACAGGCTACTTTTTGCAGACTTTTTAAATGGGATAAATTGGAACGAGCTATTTTGTATTCATTTTTCTAGTCCATTTAGTATAATTTTTTCAAGTGATTTGCAGTCAGCAAATTGGACACACTCAATAGAAGCTTCGATGTATTGTTTGGGCTGCACGGTAGAATAGTTTATAAATTTATAACCATTATATGAAACGATCATATCAAAAAACATACGTGTAACCCTTCCGTTGAGTTCATAAAAAGGATGTAATGCAATTAGTTCACATTGATAGTAGGCTAGTCTCTTGGCGAATTTTTCTTTTGGCTCATATTCATAGTCTTTGAGATAATTCTCTTTTTTCAACTCTTCAAATATTTTTTGAGACGAACTCTCTATAAAAGCACCTTGACAAAACCTACTATCACCTTTTGCCATATTAAAATCTCTATAAATTCCTGCCCACTCATAAAGCGATTCAAAAGTTCTTTTATGCAAGTTTTTGAAATAGTTCTCATCAAAAAGAGTACTTTCATCTATCTCGTCAAAAAAAACGAGATAAGCCTCTTCCAAAAGCTCCTTTTCTATCTCTCGCAGCGTATCACCGTCATCAATATTGAATTTATTTATAGGTATATTGGTGCCATTGATATAAAAAGAGTTATCTTTTAGTTGATACTTTGATGCCATATTTTTCCCTTAGCATTTTTGCTTTTTGAACCGTTTGACTATCTGCTTCTTTATAGCCCTCTATGGCTTGGGTTGTTTTTATAGTTCGCCTAAGGATTATTCTATTTATAGGATTTTTACTCATTTTTTTACTCCTTTAGGTCTTGTTTTTCTAAATAAATGGCTACAGGCTACTTTTATCAAAATCTCTTTATATAGAAATATTGTATCGTAATTTTGTTAGCTAATATATGTTTTGATGATAAAATTATGTGATTATGTTTTATAATATGCAGGTGGCGGACAGTGAGGGATTTTAATTAATATATTTTTCAAAGTTTCTTAAAGTTACCCATATATGTCTAAAGTTCCCTATATACCGTGGATAGATTAAGTTGTGCATAATCTAATGTTCTATATAATAATCTAAAGATATTTAAATAATGGGTAGCAATAGGGTAGCAAAATGGCACGAATCAAGTCCAAGAAATACACTGGTATATATCTGAATCATCTTGAAAATGGAGATGTAACATATTATGCAAACTACAAAGATCGAGACGGTAAAAAAGCTTGGTTTACTGTCGGAAAAAAGTCTCAAGGGATAACTGAAATTTTTGCCAATAACAAACGAAACGAACTTTTAAATCAAGTTAGACTTGGAGTAGATCCATTGGCTCATAAAAAGAGAAAAAAGATTGTTACGCTCAATGATATAGCAGATAAGTATTTTGATGATAAATATCTCAATAAAGCAAATAGCAAACAATTGGGTCGTTATAATCTACATATAAAACCTACACTTGGAGATAAGTCAATCGACCAAATCACACACGATGATATAAACCGCCTGCAACGCTCATTGATAAACGCACAAAAAGCACCAAAAACAATCAACGGCATCATCCAGCTACTTGGTGCTATATTTAACAACTCCAAAGTTCCAAATCCATGCAAAGAGATAAAAAAGCTAAAAGAAAATGATAGACGCGAAAGATATCTCACTAGAGATGAAGTCAATATACTATTTGAAAATGTCAAAGACGACCCTACTCTAAATCTTTTTGTCCATTTGGCACTCAATACGGGTGGTAGGCTGGAAACCATTTTGCATATACAGAAAAAGGATATAAATATATCCAACGGCAGCCTTATACTTCATGACCTAAAAAGCGGCGGAACATACACTGGTTTTGTGGGCGAACATTTAAAAGATATTCTATCATCTGTACTACGAAACATGAAGTTAAATGATTATGTGATAGGTGGCAATGAAACTCTTACACCATCGCGAACGATACAGAGACATCTAAAACGCATACTTGACCGATTATTTAACAATGGTTTGGACAGTAGAGATGCAAAAAACAGAGTTGTGATCCACACACTTAGACATACATTTGCAAGTCAACTTGCGATCAATGGCGTATCTTTGTTTATCATACAAAAATTGTTAAATCACAAAGATATCACACACACCCAAAGATATTCCAAATTGGCTCCTGACAGTGGGCATGATGCGGTAAAAAGCTTGTTTGTGTAGGAGAAAACTAGCTACAACTCCCCCTCTAAACGCTTTATCCAAGATAGAAGCTTTTAAAGCTTTCAGGCTATCCGTTTTTCTCTTTTTGATAAACCTGTTTCAACTTTTTATCTCAATCCAAAAGTCTTACTGCATCACTAAAGTATTGTTTATCTTTCCATTTAGCCTTATTTCCAATAATATATAACCTATCTTTAGCTCTTGTTGCTGCGACATTCAAAAGGTTAGGTTTAGATGCTGCCCATAATCTAGCACCATTATTATTTGGATCACTTCCCAAAACAAGTATAACAACTTTTGCCTCTTTCCCTTGCACTGTATGTATAGTACCTACTCTCTTCTTTGCATCTATCAGTCTATTTACTTTAAAAATATTTTTGAGTCCATTTACAACGTCTCGGAAGGGGCTAATAAGATATATATCATTTTTATCTACACCTTGATCTTGTAATTGACGAACTAACTCTATAGCCACATTACCTTCTTCCTCGACCCAATGACCACTATTTGTCATTGCAGGCACATCAATCCAATTGCTTGAAGGCAATTTACAATCATCATTCCCTTTACCTTGCACCATCAGTCCTTTATAGGTAGTGACATTAGAAATTTCAAACATTGGAGAGTGGCATCGTCGATGTACACGCAATGGAGATCCAACCCAAGTATCTTCACCTTCCTCGGATTCCAGATAAGTACCATGTATTTCAGTAAAATCTGCACGCTTTTGCACTGATGTATGTTCAGAAAATGCACCATCGTGTGCATTAATCTCTTTATGTAATATATCTTGTACAGATCCAGGTAAACCAATGATAGGCTCTAGCTGTAAAGGATCACCAACTATTACTGCTCGTTTTGAACGCATTATAGCCCCTACTGCTGCCTTGGCCGATGCCTGTCCTGCTTCATCTATAAGGAGCCATCCAATTTTATTATCCCACAAATGAGAGAATAGTCTTCCGAAAGATGCAAATGTTGTTGAAACAACAGGAACACATAGAAAAAGTGTAGCCCATGCATGACGAACAGGTTCTTCATTTGCTGTGGATTTTTTCACTTTATTACCTAGTACTTCCATTATTCTATATAAATTCAAACGAATTGCTTTAGCATTAGCATCTATTTGTGCTTTATGTAAATTTAAAGCAGCAATAAAAACTTCTGTTCTTGCTTTCTGAAAGTCCTTGTCATGTGTCCATGGAGATGATTTTTCTCTTTCAGCCTCGTCATTATTACGTTTTTCTTCTTTATGTAATTCACTTATAGCGCTGTTTAATTCCTCTTTTTTATAATCTAATTGTCTTTTTATTTTTAGTTTAGTTTCATAGTCATTCACTTCTTTTGCTTTCGTGACCATCAGTGCTTTTAATTCATCTTCAGCTTTTTCTAGTGAATCTTTTTTATCATTCCATTTTTTCCAACTTTTACCAAAACTAAAAATAATATCAATAATTGAAGGTTTGCGTATAAATAATTCATTAATTTCATTTTTTAACTTACCTGCATTATCTAACAAACTTTCATGATTTTTCTTTAACTCAGATATTTGATTTTCTAATTTTTCTATAGTTTGTTCTTGCTTAGGTATATTTTCATTATCTTTATTGAGAATGCTTTCCAGCTTTTCCACTTCTTCTTCAATGGTCTTCTTTTTATTTATAAGTACTATCTTTGATTGTTTAAAGTTTTCAACTTTTGCCAAAGCATTTAGAAAAATTTCTTGTCTTTTTTTCCAATTCTTTTGTATCTCTTTAGCATTATCTTCATTGCCAATAATACTAGTTAAATAATTCTTGAAACCTTCTATTTTAATTTTTCCTTCGCTTTTTGTCTCATGCCAAAAATTACTAATAAAACTACTTTTATTTGATGAGTTTCCAAGACATGCTGCCCCACTTCCCCAGGCATCTTCCCCAATGAGTCCACTTCCTAATTCTGAAAAATAATCAATATCTTTAACCCATTTTTCATCAATGCTCTTGATAGATGGAATTTCCATAGTTACATTTTCAACGGCACCATTATTGCTTGAAGCAACGACTATCTCATATCCCAAAAATTCACTTTTTAGTTTTCGATACCATTGTTGTTGATCATTATTTTTCCATGCCTTATCTGCTTTTGCACTAACGAACATATCTTCAGGATTTTTTAATTTAGCTATCTGCTTTGCTCTCTCAGTCACAACAAATGCTATCAGATCTCTTAGCATTGTCGTTTTACCTGTACCGGGAGGACCATTTACTGCATAAATACCGCCATTACCCAAAAGTCTTTCTTTTATTGAATTAATAGCAAACTGTTGACTATAAACCAAAGGATATCCTCCCGCTGTTACCCAGCAGGCATCAGGTAGTTTATCAGGAGATAGCATATTATAAACATACTCTATATCCTTGCGAATATCTTTGCGTTCTCCTATTAAATCCATTTCCAGAAATTGATTTAACAGTTTATTTTTTCCGCCCTCTTTTATATATTCTATTGTTGTATTTAAATCTTCTATATAAAAGCTGTTAAGCAAGTCTGTATCGCTTTGATCTGCATCAACATTTTTGCGTTTTTTTCGTTTAGCAATAACTTGAAACTGGTTATCCTCACCTATCAATTCTTGACCTAATATACTTTTCAATTCAGTATCACTGCTTTGTAAAAAACGCTTAAACTCATAATCATCCAAGGTTGAGTTCTCATTAAGTTCTTCTTTAACTTTATCTTCTAAAGATTGAAAAGCTGCATAATTAATATGCGTCAGTTTTTTATGTTTAACGATATCTTTAATCGCCCATGGTGCGGTCGATACCTGCACACCATCTATTTTAAACTTTAGTTCACTATCGAACATCAAAGCATAAGATGCAGCTTGTCCTTTTTGAACCCTCTCCTCAAAGTCATCTTCTACATCGAGGACAGAAAGCAAAGTATCCTTTATACGTTCAACTTTATAGATTCCACCATAAACCACAAACTCCCAAACAAAATCTTCTTTATCTTGATCAAATTCATTATCATTTTGCAGCTTTTTGATTTGATCAAATATAGTATGCAAATTTCCAGTAAAAGATTGCTGGTTAGAATTGTTAAGTTTATTTGGTTCATCCAAGGTTTGAGGCAACAGAAACTCTTCTACATGCCAATATAGAAGCACATCTATAATCTTTTGCTTATCCATCACAACTCTCCTCTAAACGCTTTATCCAAGATAGAAGCCTTTAATGCTTTGAGACTTTGCATCTTCTCTTTTTGGATTTGCTTGATTTTATCCATCTTTTGGGAAATCTCATCAAGGTAGGCTACTACTTTTTGTTGGATTGATACTGGAGGGAAAGGTAAAATAATTTCTCCCAATCGCATTATTGCTAATTTTGGCACAGCCATTTGCATTGTTGCAGATTCTAATTGGACTATAAAAATAGATGATTTTGTAAAATAATACATAAACTTATTTGAAGTATTTTTTTTATCTTTATATACCAACTTTACAGCATTTTCGGTGAGGTTGGCACCATTCAAATCTGATGGGATTATCCCACTTTTCCCAATAGTATTTCCAACATTCGTAATATACAAATCTTCATCAGTGATTGTATATCTCTTTATTTGCTCATATACTTCTTTCGACAAATATAACATTTTATTTTTACAGATTGTTCCATAATCTTTAAAATCAGTCACTCTTAAATATGGGTATGGAGTTTCTTCTTCCAATAATTGATATCCTTTTGGAACTCTTTTTCCACCTTTAATTGTTGCAATTTGATTTATCGACTGTTTTTCATACTTCTCTTCCAGCTCTCCAAAAACCTCATTTGAAACACTTGCCATAAAAACATTTACTTCATCTATATTTTTTTGATGAAGAGATATTGCTTTGTCTATCTTCTCAAAAAGGATATCCAACTTTGATACGATTCTTTTTTGTTCTTCAAGTGGTGGGAGGGGGATATCTAAATTTCTAATTTTTTCTTTATTAAGGGTTTTCCCTTTTACCGCATTATCAACTTCTTTTTCTAAATCAATTACACCAATCGCATATTTTAAAAAATATTTATCCAATATTGATTCATCTTTGATAGGCAAAGAAGCTATCGCTTCATTTGTATATAAATCACAATTAGCAAAAGCTGTTCTGCCTAGTGTAAGTTTGAAACTCATTAATAGTGTACCTTTCGGTACAATTTTTATATTTGAATCTTTGATTGCTTCATTTGTTAATTTTTCATTAGAATCAGATATATAATCACCTTTTAAATCCCTAATAGACAACCAAATTTTATCACCTAAAAAATATTTAGATTTACTTCTACTCGGTGTTTTTCCAATGTTAACTTGAGTAAGATTATCTAACTTCTTCCACTCCCAACCATTGGGAAGATCATATAACTCACTCACCATTTAGCCTTTTTGCAAAATCGCATATCTCATCATCAAAATAATCTAAAATTTCATCTATATCTTCTTTGATTGTATCAAACTCTGCTTTTCCCACAATTTTTTCGTAATGAAATATTCGATTTCGAAATTTTCTAATATGATCTAATTTTGCAGATATGATTTTTCTATCTATAAAATCAGTCTCTTTTGTTGGTAAATTTGGGAAAATTTGTTTCAAATCGCTTATTCTCATCTGATGCTTATACGGCGACTGAAACAATGCTGTCCAAAATCCAAATGAAAGCTCTGCTATGAGTTTATCTTTTGTAATAGTTTCATTTCTGTGTGTTAATTTATCTTTTGCAACTGCTATTTTTTCAAGCAAATCTCCTTTTAAAAATTGAGCACCCACCGTCAACCAACCTGCCCCATAAAACCTTTCAAATATTGAATTAATAGAGTTCTTAAGGGCAATTTCGAGTATTGCCAAAGGTATATAATAATCTTTTGACATTTTTATATTCAATTCATAATCATCGAAGTCATCATAGGTGGATAATCGCTTTGTTGTTATAAATTTGTTGATAATTATCTCTTTCACTTGCATTTTCCTAAATTATTTGTTATAATAATGCTGAAATTCCCTCGTAAGCCTGCATCCTTTGAGGTGTAGCCGAGGGTATCGAACTTCTTAGATATTTTTTTCAATCAAAACCTTTTCTATCTCATCCATTAGGTCATTTATCTCAGCATTGTTTAGTTTGATGTTTTCCACAAGCTCTATCGGACTTTTGTGTTCTATGGTTTCATTGCGATTTGGATTTTTGGCACTGATGTCAAAATCTTTGATATCATTAACATTGACTATCCAACTGTTTTCAGTAATCTCTCTACTTTGCCAACTATCTAAAAACTCCGCAAAATGCTCATAAGATATGGGCTTGTTTTTGGTAAGTTTATATGGCGGATTTACTTCATAGTAGTATATATCAGATGTGCTTCCTGCTCTGTCAAAGAAGATGACATTTGTCTTCACGCCACTATATGGCAAAAATACGCCGCTTGGAAGGCTGAGTATGGTATGGACATTGAAATGCTCCAAAAGCTCTTTTTTGACCGCTTGGAATGCATTGTTGGTTTGGAACAGCACTCCCTCAGGTATCACTACCCCACATCTGCCCTGTAATTTCAAATGGCTCATAATGTGTTGCAAAAATAGCAGTTCGGTTGCGTTTGATTTGACAGGGAAGTTCTGCTGAACTTGGTCTTTTTCTTTGCCTCCAAACGGCGGATTGGCGAGGATGCAGTCATAGCGGTCTTTTTCCTCTAGCCCTCTGATATCTTTGGTGAGAGTATTGGTCTTGGAGATATTTGGTGACTCTACCCCGTGAAGTATCATATTCATCACGCCCATCACATATGATAGCGGAGTTTTTTCATTGCCAAAAAAAGTATCTTCGCTTAGAAACTTCAACTGTTCGGTTGAAAGTTCTCTTTGTTTATTCTCTTTGACATCTATATACCTGATATGATTATACGCTTCGATTAGGAATCCACAGCTTCCTGCTGCCGGATCATATATGCTCTGACCGATTTGCGGATCTACTACATCTACTATGGTTTTGATGAGTGGACGGGGAGTATAAAACTCACCGCTATTTCCGCCATCGCTTCCCATGTCTTTGAGTAACTTTTCATAAACAAGAGAGAGTTGAAAAAGGTCTGCTTGATTGTGAAAATCCATCGCATCTATGATGTCTAGCACTTCTCGCAAGGTATGTCCGTTTGCTATGCGGTTATCTAGAAATTCAAATATCGCACCTATCTTGTATTTGATAGATTTAGGGTCAGTCGTGATGGATTTGAACCCCTTGAGATATGGAAACAGCTCTTTGTTTACGAAGTCAAGCAGATCATCGCCGCTCTTTGAGTTGATGAGATCCTTTTTGCCATCTACCTTTAGCACTGCCCATTTGTGCCATCTATACTTCTCATCTATCACATAGTTATATACTTTGCCGTCAAGCTCGGCATCTTCTGCTTTTGACTCTTCAAGATCATTTAGAAATTTGAGAAAAAGCACCCAAGAGATCTGCTCTGTGTAGTGCATCGCACCACTTATCCCGTCATCTCTGCGGAGTATGTCTGTTATTCTGTTTATTTTATTTTCCACTAGTTATTTAATTCCTATTCTTGACATAATTTTTCCATTTCCTCATAATGTTTTGGATCTGTTATTTTTATAATATTTTCTAAAATATCATTGACGATTGTATTGCTTTCAGACAATAAAGCATCATCACTTGATTCAAAGAATTCGATAGTTTGGTTATGCGAATATTTATTAATAAATCTATATACTTTTTCTCTTAATAATTTATCTGCTATTGAATCATCACACAGCTGCTTAAAATCATTTCTTTTCAATGGATGTTTAAAGCTTAAAAATGCTTCTAATAGCTTTCTTGATAAATTTCCCACCAAATAAGCATTTGTTTCATCAAGACTTATGTTTTTATACTTATATAATTCAGAAAAAATAAAATGATATTCTGAGTTATATCTGATGATAGAATTTTTAGCCTTTTTAAGTGTTGAGTTCCTTGCTAATCCTTGTATATTTACATCGATTGTAAAAACACTTGTGCGATTAAATTTATTCAATTTACTACCCAAAAACCAATCTCTAACCAATTTAAAATAGGCAAAATTATGCGTAATGACAAAAAGTTGTTTTGCATTTTCACATTCATTTTTTAAAAAGCTATACGCACTAAAAAGATTATTAGAATCAAAGCTAGAAATTGGATCGTCAACAACTATTATACTATCTTCTATTTTATTATCATTTTCTTTTAGTTTTGTAATGAAATATACAAAAGAAATAGCTGTTTTTTCACCTTCACTTAAATTATTGGCTTGCACTCCGTCTCTAATAATTCTATAGCCTTTATTAACATTATCAAATTCTAATGTAATATTATCTCTACCTAAAAATTTATGTAATTTTTCATTAAATTCTTTTGCTCCAAATGCTTCATTGGAAAGTTTAGCTTCTAATAGTCTAATATTTTTTTCTAAATCTGTTTTTGTTTGAATTAGTGCTTTTAAATCATCTTGATTTTTGAGAATAGTTTTTTCTTTTTTCTTTAATTCAAAATCATGATAAAAGGTTGTTGCATAATGCAACTCTAACTTAGATTTTAAGATATTTGATTCTTTTGCAAAGTTTTCTGTTTTATGATTATGTTTTTTCACTAGTTCGGTCGATTGAGTAATTATTTTATTGTATTGTTCCAATTCTTCAAAATTGATTGCAGATATATTTTCTAATATTTCAAAAGGATTATCCTTTTTTTGTTCAAGAGACTTCAGCCACATATCAAAAAGTTTATTTATAGTTTCAATAGAGTTTTTTATATTTTTTTTTATATTTTTAAATTCATCTTGATATTCTGGATATAATTCTATTTCATTGTCAAATATTTCATAAGAAATTTTTTGCTGCGGTAACCAGATTATGGCGGTTTGTATTTTTTCTTTTAATTTTTTAAACTCATCACTAAAATGCCTCTCCAACTCTTGTAGTCTTTCGGTTGGTAACTCTTGATTGCAAAATTCACATTTTGAAGAATTATAAAATTTATGTATATTTATGCCCTCCTCAACCCATTTACCTATTTGAGGGTATTCTTTGAGTCTTTTAACTTCATTTACAACAAGACTTGTTTTTAATACATCTAAAACTTTTAAATGTATTTTTTCTAACCAAGTTAACTCTATATTTTTAAAATTTAACTCAATTTTTTTAAGTATATTTGGCTTAATTGACTCTTTTAGTTTATCAATTCTAATAACTTCTAACTTATTAGAATTGTCTTGAACTTGATGAGTATTACTATGAATAAAATTTTGAAATTTTCTTTTGTCATAATTAAAATAATAAGTATCAGAAGTATCAATAACTTTAAATTCTTCTTTTATTTTTTTTGCTGATTTTGAATAAAATTCATCTATATCTTTTTGAATGCCTTCATTATCATCTGTAAGTTTTTTGATTTTTCCTAAAACTGTATCTTGCTTATTTTCATTTCCCAGTTCAGTTTTCTTTTGATCTAACTCTGTTTTTTCTGTTATTAATTCATCTGAAATCAATAATATGCTTTTGATTTCTTTATCCCAATCAATATTTTTTTCTTTGAATATTTCATTAAACACAAAAAGGTTCAAATCATTTGTTGTATAGTTGTTTTCATTTATAGAGGTTGAATTATCAATTGTAAAAGAAAATTCGTAATTTGATAAGTTTTTCAATAAATTTACATCATTTTTTTGTTCAAGTGCAGTAAATAATTTTGAAAGTGTTGTTTTTCCACTACCATTCCATCCGTAAAGCAAATTAAACTTTTTAAATTCATCAAGATTACTAGACCAGGAAAAATCTCTAAAGATTCCAAATTCTTTTATTTTATTTATTTTGGAAATCATCTATTAATCTCCCTTTGAAGTCCAAAATACTCATCCATCATGATACCGTTATCCCTGTGAAGTATGTCTGTTGTAAGGTTTATTTTGTTTTCCAAGTCGTTTTCCTAACTAAATAGATTACTTTGATTTTTATTAAGCAGTTTATTAAAATTAAACAGAATCAATTTTTTAACACTCTCAATCTCCATATCCCATAAATTACCAAGATAAGAGTATACAAAATTATTTTTATAGGGTAAAACATCCTTAATAAATGGTGCATCTGTTTCAACCAATACTTTATCCTTTGGTAATTTTGAGATTATACTTTGTCCTTTTTTACTTTTGCACATAGATTCATTTATCGAAAAATAGTATCCGTAATTTATTATTTGCTTTATAAGACTTATTTTACCGCTATACCAATGAAAAATAGCCTTTTCTATATTATAATGGACAATTAATCTTAAAACATCATCTTCTGCATTAGAACTATGTAAATTTAAAATATGTTCACTTACATTTATATTTTTTAAGACAAATTCAAAAAGCTCTATTTGTTCTTCTATTGATTTAACAGCTCTCTTTGAAAAATCTAAACCAATTTCACCAATAAATTTTATATTATGAACATGCTTTAAAAAAATGGCTTTCTCGTTCTCTAAATCATACTCACTTTCTAAGCAATGAAATCCTAGTGAGGGGTGAATATATTTTAAGGGTTGCACATATTTATAAGTCTCATCAAATTGAGATGGTAATGTAGTCACATATACGGTATTCACCCTATTTTTTTCACATTCAAGTGCAATATCTCCTGCATTTTTAAAAAAATTTACATGACAATGAGTATCAATTGTATTCATATCAATAATCTTTTTATCTCATTGCTTGCATTGTCTTCAATAAATTTTCTAAGTTCAGCATAACCTCTTTTTAGCATTATCGCGGTTTCTTCCATATTATCTATATTAGCGACTAAAGCTATTTCTCTTTCATATTGCTCGATATCGTATTTTTTATTTAAAAAATTGATCAATGCCAGTAGATCAGTTGGAACTTTACTAAATGGTTTTTTTGTTTTATTCAATTTAAGCTCAATAGTATCTAAATTCACACCATACGACTCAATAGTGTCTAATTTTCCATAATGATACACCGAAGCTCTTCGAATCAAACAAGGTATGCAATATCCACAATTTTTTTCACCATCACTCCTCCTTGTCCATTCTCCTTTTCTTTTTGAATGAGAGCAAGAAATAGTCCGATTGATTAAATCATTTAATAAAGCTTTATTTTGACATTCTGCAAGCATTTCGCCTTTTGTTTTCAATTGATATAGATTCACAATTTCTACATTAATACCAATAGCAGTTAAAAAATCTTGTAACTTTTCTATAAAGTATGGATGTGTTGTTCTAGTACTATTTGAAGAAGTTCTTGATTCATTTAATGGGATATTTATACTGATTAATCCATTTTCAGGTAAATACACTCGATTAATCTTGAAGTTTATTGCATGGAATAATGCATATCCAAGGAATAGTAAAGACCTCGCCCGTAAATTGCCATCATGAATAGGCTCTATACGTTGCTTTACATTATTGTAATATTCATAAAATGCTACACCGTCATATACATGAAATTGTGAGAGATAAATACTCTTCTCTGTATTACTATCAAAAGTATCAAAAATATCTTTTTGGTCATTTGAATTTGCGCCGGCTCCATCATAATGAGAAACAAAAAGAATATTATCGCTTTCCTGTATTAAATTTATTGCACCAACTAACGAATCCATCCCACCCGACAGTAAACAAATATTTTCTACTTGTATGGAGTCTGCTAAATCTAACTCTTCATTTAAAAAATATTTTTCACTTAGTTCATAAAATTCGATATTCCATTCATCGCCAGTTAAAAATTCTAACGCTTCAACTATTGTATTTACATTTTCACCCCATAATAACGGCTCAGAAACAGGTATTTTGATTTTAATTTCTCGTTGCCAATTGTCTACTGCAAGTTTATCTCTAGGCAATAAGTTATCAATTAAATGTATATATACTGAAAAGAAAAGTATATCCATACTTTTTTCATCAGGAAGAAGTTTTAAAGTATTAAATAGTTGTATCGTATGTATTGATATATCGCTACTTTTATTGATATCTATATTTTTAATCGACATATTTAGTAAACCATTTTTATCTCTACTGCCATTTTTAATGGATACTTCTAAATTAATCATTATAGTCCTCCAAAAATTCAAGAATATTTTGTAATAGCCCTTGAACAAATACCTCAGAGGCACTAGTTGTAAAATCTATATCTTTTAATTTATTGTCACATTGATATGTTTTTAATTTTATATGAATAAAACTTTCTACATCTTCTAAAACTCTTCGTGCTTTATCATTGCCATATTGCCCAATGTCATATTCATCAAAATTTCGTTCAAATCTTTTAAAGACATATCTTTCATAAAATTGACAAAGTATATTTTCCGTATCTATCGAAGATAAAATTTTTGTTTCCAAAACTTCAATATTGCTAACTCCAGTAAACAATTCATCAATTACTTCAGCCATTGCTTTATTCGCTGCATTGGCATCATCACTATTTGATGTTGTTGAAAATATCTTTATTAACTCTTTATGAAGATCATCAATAGTTAAACTTGCAAAATTGATTTTGAATGCATTGAAAGTATGTTGAATGCCATTAGAATCAACAGATCCAAAAAAATTACCGAGTTTTACAGCTGTTGCACGACCGGTTTTTGAACTGTAAATTGTTTTTTCACCATCTCTTCTGGATTTTGATGAAGATGCAAAATTTTCTGCTCCACCAATAGCAGTGATAAAGTCTCTTACTACTTTGGAAGTAAGCTTCAATTTCTTTTCTTGATCGGGTATATCAATATTATTTACCAGTTGTGTAATATCATTTTTTAATGGTGACCAGTCTCCGTTAGAAGGAGGCATTGTTCCTTTAGATGTTCCCATGTTTTACTCCTTGGCTTTTATCGCGGCTTTTTGTAATAAGGAAGATTCTTTTTTTGAAAACATATCGATTAATTCATCAACATCTGCGGCAAGTTGTTTATATTTCGATTTTATGAAGGTCAAAATATCAATAGGCTTCCTTTCATTTTTAATTAGAGCAAAACTGATATTTTTGAAAATATCAAATGTATCAAGAGCGTATTTCTGATTATCAATTTTTTCAAGATAATCAAATAATGAATCTAATAAATTCCGTGTTTTAGAAGGATTATTGAGTAATTCATTTTTTAATATTTCAAATACTTCATCCTTAACTAACTGATCAAGTTTTTTCAGTTCAATAAAACATGCAGAGCGTTCATGCTTATCTGTAGATGAAATTTGAGAATACAATTTTTGTACCGCAGGACTTACCATATGAATATTTGAAAGTGTTGACTCGGTTTTATCTCGTACTAGCCAAAAATAATTGCGTAAATCTATATTGCCTATCTTAGGTTCAATTTTTATCCAGTTCTGAATTTGAGGAGTTTGCCAATCTTTAAAACTATCACCTAATTTATTTTCTTCTCCATCAACATAAATCGCTTCTAACATTCCCATCTCATTAACGATTCCACTCTCACCTGATTGCAATTCATTAAGCTTTTTAAATAGTGTAGGATTTAAATATTCTAAAAGCATCAATTTTATAAGTATAAGAATGTCAATTTCTAAACTGGCAACTTGCGCTAATTTTCTTCTCAAAATAAATGTATTTAAAAATCTTTTCGTTTGTCTTGGATTACCTTTTAATACATTAGTAATCATTTGACTCATAAGATGTGAAATACTTAATAAATTACTGAGTTCTACTTTGTCATCTAATGAGACAATTTCCTTAATATTTCCAAATGAAAAAGGACTGTAAAAATCACCTTTTCTAAATTCCAAATACTTGTCATACACCTTTTGAAAATCTTCTTTTTTCAATAAGTTTAAACTAAACAATAGATTATTGTAGGATTCAATTTCTGATGCTGATAGCTTTGGTATTCTGTATGGAATTTGAATAAGCTTTTCAATATAATCTGTAACTATTTGCTGGGTATTTTGAAAATATTCCGAATTATTATTAAAAGTATGAAGTTGTAAATGCATCGATATAGAGTGTTTTATAATTCTTTCATCAGCTCCGATGACAAAAGCAACATTACGAACATTCAAAAATAATTTGATGGCTTCAAGAGTATCAATTACCCTTTCAGGTAGGCATCTATCTAAGTCATCAACAAAAATGACTACACTATCAAATTTCGTATCACTAATTAACTCTTCAAAATCATTTCGAAATGTCTTAATTGTACTTTTTGCAGTATTTTCTTGTTCGTCTTTTATATAGCCATCAAGTGTTGGAACATCAGCAGTAGTCAAATCTTTTATTTTTTCAGTATTTAACATACTAAATCCAGCTTCTATCGCTGTTCCTATACCACCTGTAGCGATTATATCAATAATATTTTTTCCATATTTATTAATGCCGTCTTTAGCTAATTTCATATAATCAACTTTTGACATTAAACTCAAAAGGTTCTTTTTGGCTTTTTCATTCAAGGTTTGATTTTTAGAGAGTTCTAATAAAATATTTTCAAGTAATGAAACTTTTGCATTCTCATAACTCTCAAAAAGCCAACTATTAAAATATATGGTTAAAACTTTTTTATCATCTTTAAGTTTGTCCTCAAGCATTTTCATAATACTTGATTTCCCACTACCCCAATCACCAAAGACACCTATCGTAAGAGGCAAAAGGTTCGGACTAGTTACATATTCTTTAATTAAATTAGCATGTACTTCATAATTTAAAAAATCTTCAGTTGTTTCATTATCTGCCCACATCTATACTCCTCATCTATAAATCTCCCTCTGCAATCCAAAATACTCATCTCTGATATTGTAACTACCAAATGAATTCTTAAGTTCACTTCTCTCAATCCCACTGAGTTTTACAAGATCACTTAATTTGTCTTCATCCAACTCTTTCACTCCGTCTTTGCGGTATCTACCCAGTATAAACTCGATAAACTGTTTTGCTTTTTCATTGTGATATTTCTCTATAAAGCTAGAGTTTTCCACTGCTAGCACTCTCTCATTTCGAGTTTTTATATCCATATTGAATGACAAGTGAGCTAGGACATCATATATATCACTCTCCTCGGCTTCAAAGATAGCCTTGAGGTCATTTAGCTGCGATTCATCGATATTCATCTGGGCAAGTTTATCTAACAACTCTTTGCGATTTGCAGGGTTGCTCCATATCTCTCTGAGTCCATTTTCATCGTTATAGAATTTACCTAGTACTCCTATTAGAAGTTCTAGGTAATCTTCTGTTTTTAGCGGCTTGCCATCTTCTCCGACATAGGTAGTCTCTATATCTATGACTTTCAGCTTTTTACCTCTGATGTCTATAGTTACTTTTTCTACTCTCTCTTTGGGCTCTTTTGGTTGTGGCTCTTTTGGTTCATCACCTGTTGTCGGTTCTTTTGGTGGCTTAGGGTCTTCAGCTGGTTCTGTTGTGCCATCCCAAGCAGGGTCATAAAATAGATTGGTAGCTCCGACAAAGTCCATAATCGTAAAAAAGTCTTTGCCTTCATAAACTCTCGTTCCTCTGCCTATGATTTGCTTGAACTCTGTCATGGAGCGGATAGGAGCAGTAAGCACTACATTTCTCACATTTTTGGCATCCACTCCTGTGGTTAGCATCTTTGAGCTTGTGAGAATTGCCGGGATATCTCTATCGTTATTTTGAAACATTTCTAGGAAATTTCTACCGATCTCGCCCTCGTCGGAAGTAACTCTCACGCAATAGTGATTGTCTTTGATGGTTTTATATTTATCTATAGCTATCTTCATATCAGATGCGTGAGATTGATTCACGCAAAAGACTATAGTTTTATCCATCGGATTCATATTTTCTAAAATTGTCTTGGCTACAAGTTCAGTTCGTTTCGGGATAACTATGAGTTTTTCAAACTGTTCTAGTTTGACGATCTGTTCTTCAAGCTCGCCTGTGATAATATCATTTGGGTCAAACCTGTACTCATCTATATTTGTCTGAATTCTTTTGACTTTATAGGGTGTGAGAAATCCGTCATTGATACCGTCTTTGAGCGAATACTCATAGATAGGGTCGCCAAAATAGCGGTATGTGTCTCCATTGTCATCTCTTTTGGGGGTTGCAGTAAGTCCTAAGTGTACCGCACCGCTAAAATGATCTAGTATGGCTCTCCAGCTGCTCTCGTCATTTG
>Ga0302250_1001398_pt1 | contig 18249 bp, 10 predicted proteins | sample AAG_RA_Asp_MG_FD_193536 | JGI IMG/M metagenome (GOLD analysis project Ga0302250, IMG submission 193536) | Enriched activated sludge microbial communities from anaerobic digester in WTTP, New Holstein, Wisconsin, United States - AAG_RA_Asp | ecosystem: Engineered > Bioreactor > Anaerobic >... | reverse complement strand
GTGCTACTGGCGCTACTGTATCCGTATCGATTGGATCGTCTCCAGAACAGGAGAAAACGAATATCAACAGCAGCAAGGCAAGGATAAAACTGATGCTTTTCATGATCGTCTCCCTCAAAATCTAACTCGCAGACCAATTCTATTGGTGAGTCCAACAGGGTTGGTGATCAGAGCATAATCCAGCATAACGCCATAGAGCTTTACCGTAGCTCCCGCGCTGAAATTATTGTCATAATAACCGGCCCTGAGGCTACCCAGCTCTTTGTATGCCCAATCTAGGCCATAGTGACTGGTGCCATTGTACACATAGTCATAATCATAAGCGGCGGTTACCACCGACTCCAGAGTTGGCACTGGCTGCACCACGGCCAAACCGAGCTTTGTATTGAAGAGAACTTCGTCTTTTAACTGACTGGATGTATTCCAATTGATATCTGTCCCTGCGATGTCTTGAAAATTAGCACCAAAATGCAAATCTCCCAAAAAGTCCTGGTCAAAAATTACAGCCAGATCGGTTTTTGCCTTGAATCCAAAGTCAATCCCTGTGCCAGTGCCAGCTTTATTCCAGATCGAGCGTTTGATCAGTTTGATGTTTCCTCCAAAGCTGAAATCGAAGGGAACTTCAAAGAACAGCCAGCCCATGTTTGCATCGTAATGCAGGTTTTTGGCAAAAGCAAACTGGTACAAGTCATCATGACTGCTAAATTCGGAATCTGGTATCCCAGGCAAGTGATATTGGTTATTGTTGATTCTTTGATCTACATTGGTGCCGACCAAATAACGTTCATTAAAGTATGGTATGTCGCTTACCGTAAGTCTGGTAACATTGAAGCCTATGGTAACTTCGTTTGGCAGTGGTTGAATGTAGGTGAAGTGGTCATAAGAAGCCAGACCGTTATACAGGAACGCATGCATTGCAGAAACTTCCGAGTCCCTTTGTAATGCCAAACCGGCTGAGTTCCAAAACATTGCAGAGCCGTCATCAGCCAAGCCTGCAAATGCGCCACCCATACCAAGGGCTTTTACTCCTGCTCCAATCATCATAAAATCACCAGCATATCTTCCTGCAGCCAAAGGAAGGCATAACAACAACCCCAGTATGACTAAAATTGCATATTTATTCATTGTTGCTCCCTATTTTAAGATCGCCATTTTTTGGGTTTTTTCGATGGTCTTGCTTCCTTTCCTGGCGATAATCCGGTAGAAATAGACCCCATTGGCCAAAGAAAATCCTGCTTCATCCTTGCAATCCCAGCCATAAACCGTGCGGGGAAACTCGTGGTAGCCAACTCCCACAGGAAGATTGGAAAAGGTTTTTACCAAGCGTCCGCTTATGGTATAGACCTTGATCGACACTTCATCTGCACCATCTGTCAGTACGTAGGTAAATCTGGTTCGACCTTCATTTTTGGGATCCACGGCTCCGTTTTCTCCTGTTCCTAAAACGGGATTGGGGTAGTTAGCCAGGTTTACCACGTCAAACTTGTCATTCACGACAAATTGGATGTCTCGGGAGGCAGGCTTGCCATTTAAATCTAAACATTCCACTTTCAGTTCGTGCACACCCCGCGCCAAGGCCAATTGGTATTTAATAGGAACAGCATTTATGTTCTCCAGATTAATCGAGATAACGTAGTCTTCTTCCGGTATGGCAACCCCATTAAGGGACAAGCGGATGGAATTATCTATTACATCTATTCCATTTGCATCACTTAGCAAGAGAGATATTACTCCGTTGCCCGCCACATACCCGCCAATAGTAAACTCCTGGTCCTGCACGTTAACGTCGATGGTGGGGGACTGGGTATCCGTATTGCGGAAAAGGCTGTAAATGCCCGTTCGGTTCACTTCAAAGCTTACCTTGTTTGCCTCTGTATCTACAAATCCCCCGATCAGCAACCATTTTCGGAAAGTTGGATTATAACGGTATATCTTGAAGGTGTTTGTTCCTTCAATGTTGTGGGTTTGTTCGTCCGTATCATCATAAAAGAAGCTCAAGGCTATCTTTTTCCCGGGTGGCAGATTACCCAGAGAATCTGTTATCCCTGGGCTCAGAATGCTAATCTCGTAGGGTATTGACTGCTGATTGCCAGTGCTACCGTCTGATGCGGCTAAACGTATGGAGCTTACATCCGGCTGATTTAGAGGAGGCAAGGCAGCCAGTGTAGTTACTGAAACAAGGGCGGATTGAGCATTTGGAATCAATCCGGCAGGGATGCCACAACTAAGGTTGTTATCCAAGCTCGTAAGATCAGCTCCAGCCGAGTCCACCACATGATAGTTGAAAGGCACCTGGATGTTTATTGTGTTGTTCGTGTTAAAAAACAGATGCCACTCAGGAAATGCATTGCTGACATTTACTCTGGCTTCCAAAAGCAGATTGGAGTTTGGTAGTTCACTGAGGTCTATGGTGTCCCATCGCTCCTCCCCTACTTGCAAACCTTCATAATCCTGGGTGGAAAAAAGGCTAAGATTGCTTGCGTTCGGTCCGGCATACAACCTCATATCGGTAGTAGTGGATGAAGAATTTCCTATGTTCGTTCCCAGAATCTTCAATACCAGATGGTTTTCTTCCTGCTCCAGTTTGATGTTCCTCAGGAAGAGGTCGGGACCCCGGGTCATATAGCTTTCCAGATACGACTCTGCCACTCCCTCTGCGGTTGTAAGAACGTATTTGTAAAAAATCTCTTTACCTGTTCTCTGAGGGCTTAGCTTTGAGCTTGTCTCGAAGAGAGTGCTATCAGCCAGACTGGCCTGCATGGGTAGTTCGATCCAGTTTATAGTTGTTCCCACGCTGTCAGTACGTACCTTGCAGGTCATGCTGAGTATCGGCAAAGGTGAAAATGCTCTGGCCTTGAAGCTTACTGAATCCGTCCAAGCTGGTTCAGCCGGGATCATCGCATTATGGATGGCAGAAGGTTTTCCCACGCTGTAGACTGAGCGGCCAATATATTCGTCCGTAGATGAATACCCCGCTACATATATACTTCGGCTATGTGCTTCCTGCGGGGCATTTGCATTGTAATAATCAGCATTGAAGGCTCCCCCGGGAAATACGGGCAAATCATAGGGAACATTCACTATCTTTTCGTTGCCCTTCATGATAAAAAGACGCCCGGAACTCACATTGGCAGGAAAACTGGCATGAACGTGAAGTGTGTCGCCAGGAGCTAAAACATGGTTATCAGCCCAAACAGGCACATCCTTGATAGGTTTCCTTAGCCTGATAAGCGGATCCCCCAGATAGGCGTAGGCATTGGTGAGGGCATAACGAGCCGCTGTAGATGAAGTAGTGGTATAAAACCTGGCTAATGCGTATACGGCTGCTTCGCCGATGCTCGGAAAATCATGTTTGAACAGGGCTTCACAATAAGCCAGACCCCAGCCTTCGTCATGGTCCAGATAGCCCAATCCGCTAAAACCTGCCGTCCCAATAGCTCCCTTATTGGGTTGCAGAACCAAAGCTTCGCTTATTGAGGCCGATCCATTAGTGTCAAATGCTGAAGCATAGCAGGCCAGGGACAACACAACCGGATAAGTCTGGTTGTTCAAAGTGGCTACATCGTTAAAATTAAAGAGGTTATAGTCTGCCCAGATACGTCCGCCTCCATGACCCATGAACTGAACGTACTGAGTTCCGCTGTTAATCGCGTCCTTCAGATTGAAAGTACCCCCAAAGTAATCAGTACTTACAGTCTGCGTGGAAGTATAAACCCTGGTTACCCTGTATTCTTTGGGAACACTTTGCCGTCTGATTTTCTCGGATTGCTGTGAAAATATATCGTCGGGATCAGTGATTTTCCCGCCAGAAGTGAAGGTCAGATGGCTGTTCCATAAGCGTTGGGGTTGGGGGTTATTGTGGTATGAACTGGCTTTGGCGGCATAATCCAGAATCTGCTGTTCGTTCCATACACCTATCCTGGCAACGCTGATATCCGGTACAGAGTCGTTTCCGATGATGCAAACATACCAGTTATCACTGGCTGTGGCGCCGTGCTTGTAGGTCCAGGTTTTCTTTACAGGAATCAGATTGTATTTCCGGGAGGGACTGGCATCCCGGGTGTCGTCCACCCCTTCCCCCAAGAGAATCAAGTGGGATAGTTGTGGTTCGCTCCAGTTATTATATGCATAGCTTACAAAATCACGGATTGGTTCAGCGCCTGTAATGCCGGAATTGAATTCGTCGAAGATGTCTTGCAGATCGATTATTTTTACTGTGTAGCCCTTCGATTCCCAGAGGTTTTTAAGCTGCAAGGTACCAACTGATTTTGTGAATTGAAAAGGGGTTACCAAAGCAACATCAGCGGCATTCTGAGGGTTTTTGAGGTCACTGGGAAGGTTTAGGCGCAAGGCTTTGGGGTTTTGCTTCAGGTTCTCCGTTACCGCATAATAGCGCGTGCTGAGAGTTAACACGCTGTCCTGCAAGGCAACAGTCCAGGGTGCATCGCCTTCGATATTAAAAGGCTCTATCTGCAGATTGGTAAACACACTCGAGCCAATCTTGTACACTGAAACATTAGGATTGGAAAACCCGCTAACTTCAAATTGATAAAGACCATTGGGACGGTTGGAAGGTTTGGTAAACTTTATATAATCCAGGTCGGTTTTGTATTCCCGCCAGTATTTAATCTCTGCCCAATCCAGCATCACTTGTTCACGATCTTCCATCACAGTGTTTCCCGACAGGCTTATGTAAAAGTTGTTTATGCCGTGCTGCAGAAATGTATTGGAAATTGGACTCTGGTTCACGAATATCTTTTCGGTTTGCCCTATCCAGGTATGTGAATTGATCATGGCCTGATTTAGCCTTACTGAGGCTTCATGATCATATTCTCCAGAGCCCAGGGACTCGGAATAGGTCAGGCCCATCAAAGCAACTCTGGCTGAAGCAGTTCTAATCGCTGTGTCTTTGGGATATTGCAGTTCTACCGGCACGATTTCCAAGTTCGGGGCGTTGATCTTTTTCCAAAACCACAGGTCTTCACGGTAGAAGTTTGGATTCAAGGCGTTCCAGCCTCTACCTAGTTTATCGCTTACCAACTGCTGTTCAAAACGGACGGTCTCTTCGTAAGCATCCGGAATGATGAACGGGGTTTGATTTGGATTGGACACGGTTAGGCCACCGTTTTCCACCACCATTCGAGCTCCAAAGCTCTCAACTAACTTAAGCGTATATACGTTTTCAGCGGTAAAATCGTCCATTTGGCTTACGTCACCCTTGTGCGCGTCGCCATAAAACTCGAAATAGTCATTCGTATCAAAACTACCGTCGCTTTCGCCGACAAAGTGAATTGGAACCTGTCCATATTCATCGCTAAGTTCCAAATAACGGGGATCAACTGACGCAGGAGTCCAATTCATGCTAATCTGCAAGGAATCCACCACTACACTTATATAGTCCATCAGATATTGATAGCCTACTTTATAAATACCCTCTTTATCCACTATTATCTGAATCTCGTTAACGCTTCCCAGCCCATTTTTGGGAGCTTGATAATCGGCATTGCGTTGTTTTTCCAAGCGCCAGGTTTTCGAGCTGTTATCGTTCAGGAAAAAGGATGGCTTAGCCGCATCAAGGATATTGGAAGCCAGTTGCCAGTTTTTGGTAGAAGCTTTTGATCCCCCAAGGGTAAGAGTAATAGTAAACTTTTTGCTTACGACTAACTCCCGGGAACCGGCACGATATTGGAAAGGATATATCATTAAAGGGATAAAGCGGCGATTTCCTACAAAAGCAGGCTCACCCCTTTCGGCCAGGCCAAGGGGATATAATTCCCTGTTATTGTATGCTTTATAATTCGGTGTGTACGAGTAATTCGGTTCATCTCCTTCCAAGATAAGGGTGGCGGAGGGCACAATATCGATGTCTGATACAATTTCATTAAGGCTATTGGTGATCGAAATGCTGTAATCACCATCCAGAGGTACGCCAATCGCTGCGGAAAAAACCAGGAGTTCAGGATAACCTTCAAGGCTATGCTTTTGCGCCTCGTCGCAGGACAGGCGTTTCCATTCCTTTCCGTCACGCATTACGGTTTCCACTTCATATTCCGGCAGTTCAAAGCTGATCTCAACGTAATCCTGGCTTTCTGAGACCAGGTTTATGGCAGCAGCGGCCAGCAGCATCGGGATGCAGAGGAGTATTATAGACAGGTATATACGCATGATGCTATCTCCATTTTCAGATTAGGTTGGTGCGCAGACCTATGTCTTTGCGGTATGTATGACCTTCGAAATGTACCAGCTTCAGGTTTTGATAGGCAATTTCCCGGGCTTCAGCCAGGGTGCTTCCCAGACAGGTTAGGCACAGAACCCTTCCGCCAGCGGTCACAAGACCCTTTTCAGAAGCAGCCACACCTGAAAACAGCACCTTATCCATAACCTGATTGGCTATATGAATCGGGGTGCCTTGCTGATATTCGAAGGGATATCCAGCAGAAGCAAGCACCACAGCCAGAGCCGTGGTAGTTTTAAATCTCAGCTTCAGCTTATCCACTTCACAGTTTACAATGGCGGAGCAAATCTCGCTCAGTTCAGTTTCCAACAGAGGTAAGACCACCTGAGCTTCCGGATCTCCCCAACGGCAGTTAAATTCCACCACTTTGGGACCATCTTTGGTAATCATCAGTCCTATGTAAAGAATACCTTGATAAGGGCAGCCAATATCCCGCATAGCCTGCAGTACAGGAGCAACAATCCTGGTTTCAATTTCGCGGCGATAGGGTTCGGCTTCCGGAACGGGGGCATAGGCACCCATTCCACCTGTGTTGGGACCCTTATCATGGTCACATAGCTGTTTGTGGTCTTGGGCAAAAACCGTGGTTTGAAAACTGACACCATCGGTAATGGCAAATAATGATACTTCCCATCCTGTTAAATACTCTTCGGCAATAACTCCTTGTCCGTTGTTTGCAAGGGTTAGATAAGCAGAGCTGGCTTCTTCGGGGTTGCTTGCGATTATCACTCCCTTTCCAGCTGCCAGACCATCGGCTTTAAGAACCAGGGGGAACCCCAATTCTTGACAGGCCTGATTAAGCTCATCATCTTTAGACAGTTTATAATACTTGGCAGTCGGGATCCTATGGCAAAGCATCAGCTCTTTGGCAAACCCTTTGCTGGTTTCCAGCCTGGCCGCAGCCATGCTGGGAGCTACCACGTTCAATGAAGCAGCTCTCAGGGCATCAGACAACCCCTCAGAGATAGGCTTTTCGGGTCCGATAAAGACCAGATCAATCTGCCGATTCTGGCAGAATGCGATTATTTGTTCGGTACAGAATAGCTCCACGCAAGGGAATTGCAGTGCTATTCCAGCATTCCCGGGAGCTACATAGAGTTCCGAGATGTTTCCTGACTGTGCAAAGCTGCGGGCCAGAGCATGTTCTCTGCCGCCGCTGCCGATTATTAGTACCTTCAAATACTCCTGCCTTGTAGATATCGGATTAATTCAAGTAGGGCAAATTCCGCAGATTTTAAACGTATGGATTCCCTATCTCCGGTAAAGACTTGTTGTTTAGTCCAATGTTTCCCTTCGGCTATAAAGCCAAAACATACCATTCCTACAGGTTTTTCGTCAGAGCCTCCATCAGGCCCGGCGATCCCTGTCGTAGATATGGCATGACTGCTTCCTGTCAATAGTTTTATTCCCCTCGCCATTTCCAGTGCGGTTTCGTTGCTAACCGCACCCTTTCTGAGAAGTGTATCTTTATTTACTTTTAGCAGGTTTTCTTTTATCTCATTGGAGTATGCTATCACACCGCCAGTGAATAACTTGGAAGCGCCTGGCAGGTCGGTGATCAACTTGGCAACCCACCCCCCAGTGCAAGATTCTGCTATGCTCAGGGTGTTGCCGTTTGTCAACAACAGGCTGCTTAAAAGTTCTGCTGGGCTGCTGTCTTCCTCATTCCAGATGAATCTGCCGATCTTTTTTTTTGCTCTGGTAATACCCTCGTTTATAGCGTCTTGGGAATGCCCATAAAACCGCATATCCACTCTTCCGGTTTGAGGAAGCCAGGCCAAAGACACGTTTTCCGGCAGTTCGGACAGGCAAAAAAGTTCTGCCAGCCGTGACTCAGATACCCCATGAGTATGCAGGGTTTTCTGGAATATCGGTTTTACTGCGGGATATGCCTTCTCCAAAATGCCTTGAATGTGGTTAACATAGATGTAGCGCATTTCCAGGGGCACTCCCTGTAGAGCAAAGAAATGTTTACCGTCCTTCTCATAATGCAGGCCGGGAGCGGTGCCGCGGTCGTTGCGCAAAGCCTCGAAACCTTCCGGCACCATCGCCTGACACCGGTTAATCGGAGGAGTGGACATCCCCCTTCGTGAAAACAAGCTTTGCACATGCGTCCAAACATCCTCGTCAAAACTGAGCTGCACTCCAAAGAACTCCGCTATGGCAGCTTTGCTGAGGTCGTCTTCGGTCGGCCCCAAGCCACCGGTACTGATCACAACGTCATATTCTGGCCACACATCGTCCAGGGCTTTGGTTATTGCAATAGGGTCATCTTGAATCGTGAAAGACATCTGAACAGGTATTCCCAAAGCGGCAAGCTTGGAACCCAGATAGGCCATGTTGGTATTCAGGGTTTTACCCAGCAAAATCTCGTTGCCAATCGTGATGATGGCAGCTTTTGGCTTAGTAGGCTTTGGCAAAGATAACCCTCTTTTGTGAGTACTTTCCGCAACAGATGCATTTCCCAGGCTCTTCTACAGCATCGAAAGGAATGCAACGTATGCTTACTTTCAAATCATCCTTGATCTTCTCTTCACAGGCGCTGTCGCCACACCAGTGGGAGTTTGCAAAACCTCCGTGAATCTCAGGTTGTTCAGAATTCCTGGGAGTAAAGAACCGGTAAAATTCCTTGTTGTCATCTATGTTTATCGTGTTATCTGTGCGGAAGTCCAAAGCTTTTTGATAGTAATTGTTCTGCATCTCCGAAAGGGTTTGCACCACATAGGCGGATAGAGCATCTATAGCAACAGATGTTTTATCCCTGGGTTCCTTGTCCCGTCGGGCCACCATGCAGGAATTCTGGGCGATATCCCTGGGGCCGATTTCTATTCTCAGGGGAATTCCTTTTTTTACCCAGTACCAGTTTCTTTCGCTGTTGGTAAGGTCGCGGTCGTCTAGCTCCGTCCAGATCATGACATCATCCAGCTTCAGGCCTTTCAAAGTCTGTTTGATCCGCTCTGCGAATTCCATCACTTGGCTGTGTTCTTCATCGCTGCGGTAAATCGGGATTATCACCACATGCGAAGGAGCTATCCTGGGAGGTAGAACCAGTCCGTTATCGTCGCTGTGTGCCATTATCAATGCCCCTATCAAACGGGTGGAAACTCCCCAAGATGTAGTCCAGGCATATTCCACTTCGCCTTTGCGGCTCTGAAATTTTATCTGTGAGGCTTTCGCAAAATTTTGTCCCAGGAAGTGTGATGTCCCGGATTGCAGAGCTTTTTTGTCCTGCATCATCGCTTCGATGCAGTAGGTATCCACCGCTCCGGGGAATTTCTCACTCTCGGTTTTTGTGCCGGTCAAAACTGGCAAAGCCAGATATTCCCGGGCAAAACGGGCATAAACCTCAAGCATCTTAAAGGTTTCTTCCCGGGCTTCAGCTTCACTTTCATGCACGGTATGCCCTTCCTGCCACAAAAATTCCGCGGTGCGCAAAAACAGCCGGGTGCGCATTTCCCAACGGACAATGTTTGCCCATTGGTTTATCAGCAGGGGTAAATCGCGATAGGAGGATACCCACTTGGCAAAGGAAGCACCGATGATCGTTTCGCTGGTGGGGCGGACGATGTAGGGCTCAGTTAGTTCTCCGGCCACTTTCAAACCACCTTTACCGTCGTGTTCCAGCTTGCTGTGTGTAACCACTGCACATTCCTTGGCAAAGCCTTCCACGTGTTCAGCTTCTTTTTCAAAATAGCTCTTGGGGATAAAGATGGGAAAATAGGCATTACGGTGGCCAGTTTCCCTGAACATCGCATCCAAAGCTTTCTGGATGTTTTCCCATATTGCGTAGCCCCAGGGTTTGATCACCATGCAGCCACGTACGTCGCTGTTTTCTGCCAAATCTGCGGCTTTGATTACCTGTTGATACCATTCGGCATAATTCTCTTCCCTAATAGGCGTTATCGCAGTTTGCTTGTTCTTACTCAATTTTACTCCATCATATCATACTGATATTGTTAAATTTATAGTTCAATGCCAGCTTCGGCGACGATAAACAAAAGTCCAAACTGGCATGCAATACCAATTTTGATAAGTTCGCTAATTGTCAATGGCAAATCACGATTTGGCATTTTCCTGCCAATCTTAAGCTGCAATTTGTTGCCGGTATCTATTCCTCAATTTCTGGGTACCTTGCTCGCCTCCCGAGTGCCACGCGGATGCCACCCGAATCCCACCCGTATCGGATTCCGGTGGGTTTCGGGAAGCTACTGGGTGGGATAGGAGTTACGAGCAAGGATCAATTCCGATAGGTCTATCTTATTACAAGCGATCCTGGATTGCTATTCATATGCAGCAGCCCGCCATTCTCCCGAAAGATCGTTGAGGGAATGGCGGGCTGCTATATTAATGCTGGATAGGCTATTCGTTGGAAGGATTGAAAAGCTTGTCGATGGCTCTGGCGCTCCTGTGACCATCGGCGATTGCGGAGATGGCATCAGCAGTACGGTTAAACATGTCTCCCCCGATGAAGACTTTTTGGTCGCTGCTGCGTCCCCAGCGGTCTGCTTCGATGTTCCATTTGCCAAACTTGATCCTGGCAAAGGCTTCGCCATCCATCCAGGAGAAATTCATCCCCTGACCGATGGCGGCAATGATAGTATCGGCCACCAACCTCTCGCTGCTTCCCTCGATAAGAACTGGGGATGGACGCTTGGCCCCTTCCACTATCTTCATTTCGGCTTTCCCCCAGATCATGGCTAGTCGGCCATCGGATGTCGATTCGATTTCCAGAGGAATTGCCTGGCAACAGAAAACCACTTTTTCTTCCTGTGCTTCTTCTATCTCTTCCCTATCGGCCGGCATATCTTCCAAACGCCGCCGGTAAAGAACGGTGACCTCGGATCCCAAACGCTTTGCAGTACGGGCAGCGTCCATGGCAACGTTTCCTCCGCCGACTACAATTACGTGTTTACCCAGCCGAACTTCCCGTCCGTTTGTAACATCGTCCAAAAGCTTCAGACCGCTTATCACACCAGGGGTATCTTCTCCTTTTATGCCAATGATGAACGGCTCGAAAAGGCCTGTGCTGATAAATACGGCATCGAATCTGGCATAGATGTCGTCGAAGCGAACCTGCTTTCCAACCGCAGTGTTGTAGTGAATTTGCACACCCAACGAGAGAATATAATCAATATCCTTATCCAGACTGGCGTAGGGCAATCTGTACTCGGGGATGCCATAACGCAGCATGCCGCCAGCAGCAGAATTCTTTTCGAAAATCTCCACCCTGTATCCAAGCTTAGCCAGATAATATGCAGCGCTGAGACCTCCGGGACCCGAACCGATGATGGCGATGTTTTTACCGTTTGGTACCACCTCGCTATTTAAAATGCCCTGATAATCTTTGGATTCAATGCAATCGGTAAGGTAGCGCTTCAGCCAACGGATGGAAATCGCCTCTCCCCTATGAGACAAAGCACAAACGTCTTCACAGCGGCGGGTGCAAACCCTCCCGCAAACTCCTGGAAATGGATTGGTTTCATAAAGTATCTTCAGTCCCTCGGCTATGCGATCTTCCCGGATAGCCTTGATATAGGCAGGGATATTCATGTGGGCTGGGCAAGTAGCAGTGCAGATGCCACATTGAATGCAGCGGTCAGCTTCCTTAATCGCCAGTTCGCGGGAATAGCCTTTCACCATCTCCACGAATGATTCCAGCCGCTCCTCAGCGGGTAAATGAGGCATCGGAACCCGTTCCAGGCGCAGCAATTCATAGCCTTCAGGACGATGATAACCGAGTTCCTCGCTGTCCCATGGTTTCTGGTCGGCTCCCGGAATATAGCAATAGGTTTCTTGCACGTCTCTATCCAGCCCCTCTTCCACCCAAATATAGCTATTGCTCATGGTTAGCGAACCGCTGGGGCAGATATCCACGCACAAGGCACACCAGCAACAACGGCCATAGTCTATCTTGGGCCGTAAACCGCTGTCGCCATCTTTGGCAGAATGAACCGGAACCATTTCGATGGATTGGTTTTGACAGATTTCGGCACAGGTTCCGCAACCGATGCATTTATCAAGGTCATTTTTATGAAAGCCCCTGTAGCGAGCGGCACCAGGACGCTCCTTGCTAAGAGTATTGATCGAATAGGGTTTTTCAAAGGCGCGCTTCCACACGTAAAGTGGTGATAAAATATCTTTCAGATTCACTTTCTACCTCTCAATTTCCGGGGGATAGGTATGTAAAGAGACCATCAATCCAGCCACGTCTGCAATGTTTACTCCCACCAGCAGATCTTCCAATAGTGCCATGGCATGGCTGTAAGACGGCCCGCGAACCGTCACCTTTCGCGGAAACTCGCTACCGTCGCTTACCATGAAATAGCCGTATTCACCACGAGTAGATTCTGCCCGTACGTAGGTTTGTCCAGCCGGTATCTTTAGATGCAAAACGTTTGGCAAGGTGATGTGAACCGCACCGCTTGGGGGCATTTTTGCCAGAATCTGCCGGCAGAGGTCTATGGATTGATGTGTTTCCCGCCAACGAATACAGGTACGAGAATAGGCATCACCCGCAGTCTCGGTTTCCACTTCGAAATCAAGCTGATCATATATAAGGTAAGGATTATCTTTGCGCACATCGCGCTTCAATCCCGCACACCTGGCATTGGGGCCCACTATCCCATAATGGTCTACCATCTCAGGCGTGATCACTCCCAAGCCGATGGCTCTTTGCTTGAAAATAGCATTATTCAGCATTACGTGTTTTATCTCGTCCAGAAGTTTTGACGCCCCATCCAAAACCTTGTGGGTATGTGCTATCCAGCCTTCCGGAATATCTCCCCGCACTCCTCCCGGAGTCATGTACATGTGATAGATGCGAGCTCCTGTAAGCTCCTCAAACAGGTCTAGCACATAATCGCGATAAGCAATCGTCCACTGTGCCACGGTTCCCATGCCAAAGGCACCGCTTTGTCCTCCAAGGTGCATCAGAAAGCTGGCCAGCCTCGATAGCTCCAGATTCAGGGCTCGCAGCCACATAGCTTTTTCAGGGATTTGAACTCCCATCAGTTCTTCCATACCTGCTGCAAACAGATATTCGTTTGTGTCCGGCTCAGGAACGCAAATGCGGCATACAATGGGGAAGCAATTTATATAGCGTCGGCGCTCCATCAGTTTTTCGAATCCCCGGTGAAGATAACCAACATGGGTATTGCATTTTATCACCTGATCGCCGCAGATGTCCAGCTCCAGGCTCATGTTTCCTGTTACGCCGGGATGCTGCGGCCCTTGCCATACCCGGATGTATTTTTGGCTATCAAGGTCATACACGGCTTTGCCGTTTACAATTGGCGGATATAAGCTCTGCATATCAATCCTCTGGATAAAGCTGTTGCTTCATGTATTCTTCAGGTTCTCTGTGATCTCTTGGACGATGGCTGTAGGTGGCTTCGCTGTAAGCCTTGGTATCAAAATCTCTGCGCATAGGTGGCGGCCCCTGCCAGCCCTCCAGAATCATCGGTTCGTGTACATCCGGACTTCCTGGAAAATCGATGCCGAACATCTCAAACAATTCTCTTTGATACACTCTTCCCTGTTCCCAGAGATGATGTATTCCATCCATTACGGGATTCTGCCTGGAAATCGAGACCTGGATTCCCAGATCGCAATGGGTGGAATAGTTATGGAGGAGATAAGTAAGCAGGAAGCTATCTTGCTCAAGGTAGTCCACACAGGTAACCATAACCAGATGTGTATAACCCCGGATGTCCTTCATGTGGGTTAGCAGGCTTACCAATTGGGATTTTGGTACACGAAGAAAGGCAAGGCTCGCCTTTTGTACAGAAAACTCATCCACATCGAAATACTGCTTCAATTCTTTATATAAAGTCTCCATCTTTCACCTACCAATTGTAATCTGGCATATTCCAGTCTTTGATCACTTTCTTCTGGTTCTCTTTGTACCAGTCAAATCTCTCGATGTAGAGGTTCTGACCCTCTGCTTTTCCAGCCTTGATTAATTCTTTCAGTTTGTTAAATCCTGCCAGAACCGCTTCCGGGCGGGGCATGCAACCCGTCACATATACATCCACTGGGATGTATTCGTCTATGCGTTTCACGGTGTTATAGCTGTCCCAATACATCCCACCGTTTATGGCACAGGAGCAAACAGCCACTACAAATTTGGGGCCTTGCATCTGTTCGTAGCTGCGCACTATTCGTTTGAGGGTTTTGATTGACACATAACCACCAATCATGATCAGATTGGCTTGCCGGGGGGTAGGCCTGGGCTGCATTCCTAAACGGCTGATGTCGTAGCGCGAAGTAACCAGAGGACGTAGTTCAATGGCTCCGCAGCCTGTTCCGAAAGCCAGGATCCAAAGGCTTTGAGAGCGAGCCCAGTTTAGAAAATTCTCGATTACTTGAACGCTCTTTCGAGCTTTTTGGGGTCGGGCGTCGCAAAACCAATCTTTTTCCTCTTCAGGCAAGCCATCATTGTAGAGGGTATTTTCGTCCTTGCGCCACTCAGAATAACCTGGTTCTGGCGGTGTCTGGAGTTCGGACTTGATATCGGGATTGTCTTTAATTTCAATATCTGACATTATTTCCTCACAAACTGAAGAGCAAAACTGAGATTATCCCCAAAGCTGTGGGGTATTTAAGGAAGAAACGGATTGAATCTTCGGTTCTGAACCTGGGATAAGCCGCTCCGACAAACACACTAAGCATGTAAATCCAAAAGGTTTTTACGATCAATTCCACCAGGTTTGTCGCCCCGCCAAAGTACAGATTCATAAAGAGAACCAGCTTCGCACCGCCGAAGATACCCCGGTTCGTGGCCAGCAATCCTAAGAAAGAAGCCTGATATTCGGTAGGTGGTCCGATCGGGATTTCCTGAGGCGCAATAACCAAGGAGAAGGGATTGTACATATTCATCCCGAGCATGGCTATCATTGCCGCGATTACAGCCAGGGGATTTGTAAAAAGAGTCCAGTTTAGAAAAGACCCTTGCTGAGCTGCCACAATCTCTGTGATTGAAAGTGTTTTATACTGCAAGGCAAGACTGATCACAGACAACGCAAAAGGAACCTCGAAAGCCGTCATCTGAGCCAAACCGCGGCTTACCGCGATCGCGGAGTAGGGATGCCCGCCCTCTCCTGCTCCCAAGGCCATGCCAAGCTGGCCAAAGAAAATAAAATACATCACTAGCAATACATCACCACTCATTGAGAAATTCGAGAAATATACTGAACCAAATAAAACCGGAATGAACATATAGGTTCCTATCCCGCCTGCAATTCGAAACACTGGGCCAAGATAGAACATCACTCCATGTGATATGGCCGTTCTAATTGAGTTGTTTTTGATGATGTCTAAAAATGGCTGCCAGACTGGCGGCCCCAGCCTTCCCTGCACCCGGGCGAAAATCTTATGAACGATGCCATTCAGGGTGAGCCCCCAAACCGTAACCACTCCCAACGAGATGAAAGCCCAGAATATCTTGTATGCCAAATTCATCAGTTTACCCCCAGAAGTGAGTATAAGAATATCATATACAAAAAGATATGCAAGAGATAGGTTTGTCCATTCCCTGTGTAGAGCCTGGACAGGGTGGAGGCAAAGGAGTGAGTCCACTCCGCCACGCCGTTATAAAAGCCAGTTATTCGGGGTTTTACCAGGAAGCCCAACGCTTTATCGTAGTGTGCGAACATGTTATAGGCCACATGCGTAGTCCAGGGTTTATATGGTCGCTCTGCAGCGTAAACTATGTTGAATTGTTTTACCTTTTGGGCTTTGGCGTTCACGAGGATCAGCCAGATCAAAGGCGTCATAAAAACTCCCATGGTTACTAGCATCACCAGATTGCCGTTCCAATTTCCCTTCAACCATGGCGACGCCAAAACCATATTATAACCGTCCCAGCTGAGCCACTCAGGTTTCGCGATAAAATCGCCCACTGCCAAGGAAAGTGGCTTGGTGATCAGATTGGGGAATACAGAAATCGCCATGATCGCCATGATAAAGATAGCCTGGGGAATAATCAGCCAGATAGGTGCTTCTTTCACATTGCTTAGCTGTGGTTTGGCCTGCCCCAAAAACACGGTATGGATGAGTTTATACAGGTAGAGAAACGAGATTGCGCTTGAGAAAAATGCCAAAGCTGCTTGTAAAACCCTCCCCTGTTCAATAAGCGATGTGTAGATAAACCACTTTGAACCGAAACCACTGAGAGGTGGCACTCCGCTCACAGCAATTATCCCCATAAGAACGCTGATGAAGGCAATTGGCATCTTCTTGATCAGACCGCCCATTTCATACATATTACGGGTTCCGGTCCGCAGGAAAACACCCGCCATGGCCATGAAGATCAGCGCTTTAAAAAGCAGATGATTTATCGCCAGATAAACGGCAGAAACCCATCCTAAATGGCTCATTAGCGAAAATCCAGCGATTATGTAACCCATCTGACTCATGCTGGAATAAGCCAAAAGCCTTTTCGCATCTTCCTGAAATACGGCCATCAGAGCTCCAAAAAAAGCAGTGGCTACCCCAATCCAGCCCAGGGAAACCATGCTGATGCTATTACCACTGATCTTCCCCAGAAACATCAATAAGACCAGCATCAAACCAAAAACACCAGCTTTGGAAAGCACTGAAGATAGAATACTGCTGCTCTCATCATCAGCTTCACTATATGCTCCTGGCAGCCAATAATGTAGCCCTACTGCTCCAAGCTTGATCAGAAACGCAAGCAAGGCAAGAAGTCCGGCAATCTCTCCCATGGGAATGAAAGCGGTCTGAATGAGGAGCGGATATCCCTTGAAGGTATTAGGGATCATAGCCAGGGCAGCCAGCAAAAGATAAGCACCTAACGACGAGAAAACCATATAGCTCAAAGCTGGGAACCTACCGTTTTTCCCTCTGAGTACCAGAAAATAGCTTCCGAGAGTCATCAATTCCCACGCCATAAAAAACTCGAGTTTTGTACCCGCGACTACAAGATTACCCATGGCAAAGACCATCAAAGCTAGAGAAGGGAACATTCCTTCCGCTGCCCTCTGATAACGCATAAAACCAAATATCTGGGCAATGCTGCCACCTACCAGAATCAGAACAAACACCTGGCCCATGAGAGGCAAAGACGGAAGCAAGCCAAACCAAGCCCAATAGCCAGTAATCCCGATAAGGAGCAGGCCTTTCAGCCTGGCTGGCAAAAAATCTAGAGCTCCGATGAGGATAAAGGCCAAAACAGGATAAATCGCCGAGATATCAAGCTCTGGATGAAATCTTCCCAATAACAGGGACAACCCGACCAGCAGCACCGATACTCCCAACAAAGGTACAAGCTTAAGAGCATCTATATAAAGAGGTTTGGGTTCATTCTCTCTACTAAAAACCTGCCCCAGCCAACGAAACAGATACACAATTTCCAACAGCGAACCCAAGAGCAACCCGGCAAGCCAAACCCAGGCCTTGGTCGCACCCAAGAGCTGCACCAGTTGCCACTTGGCGAAAAAAGCCGGAAAAGGAGGCAAGGCTGCCAATGCAATGATAAACAGCGCAAAATGAACAGCCGGTGAACCTGAGTGCCGCAAATCAGCCCAGGATTTTAAGCCCTGAGATTGCATAATCCCTGATAACCAAAACAAACCGGACTTTGCCAGAAGATTAGTAATCAAAAGCCCAAAAACAACCATGAGACTTAGCTCCGACGGGACTTTTAGCTGAAGCATGGCTCCCATGGCAAAGATTATTAAGCCAGTTTGCGATGTTGAAGAATACCCCAGCAACCTTTTGGCATTCTGTTGTCTGAGAGCTACTAAGTTTGCCAGAATAAAGCTCGCCAAACCAGCCCCTGTAATAACGGCTAAAAGGGTTGGGCTAAAGAGAGGAATAACCTTGTAAAACACGTACAGCAAAGCAGCGGTGTTCACCGAAGATATAATGGCACCTAAACCGCTGTGGGCACTTTGATACAAATCAAGAGCCCATCCATTAGCTGGGAATGGCTTCAATTCAATAAACAGTCCCATGGCGACCAAGAACACTGCAACATGATAACCTGCTTTGGG
>Ga0302250_1001397_pt1 | contig 18250 bp, 16 predicted proteins | sample AAG_RA_Asp_MG_FD_193536 | JGI IMG/M metagenome (GOLD analysis project Ga0302250, IMG submission 193536) | Enriched activated sludge microbial communities from anaerobic digester in WTTP, New Holstein, Wisconsin, United States - AAG_RA_Asp | ecosystem: Engineered > Bioreactor > Anaerobic >... | reverse complement strand
CCCGCATCGGCCTCCCGTAGAAAACCAATGATCTGCTCTTCCGTGTAGCGCTTCTTCATGTCCAATCTCCTTCATTGATGGGATTGGACTCTAAATTCAACTGCTACTCAATTTCGGGGAGACGTCGAAGCCCCGCAAGAACTTGCGAAACAGCCAGACAAATAATGCAGACAGCAAGACATAGAAAACAAGAATCTTGTAATTAAGATTAGGTTGAAACATTTGGCCAACTGTCGATATCCAGAATTTTGCCTCGGAAAAGCTGAAATTATCCAGTTCGGATAATGAGTCGACTCCCACAAGAGCCAAAAAGTCTGAGAAGGATTTATGGAATATGACCCATGCAAACCCCAGAAAAATCAGAACTGCGCCTAATAGATATCTTCGCCTGCTGCACAAAAATGCGAAGCCAACACTTGCACCGACAAAAAACAAGTACTCATCATAATTAAATAAAACAATATCTCTTATCTTGAGCGCTTGTGTTGCCAGAAAGCCTCGGCCGAAAATAATCCACAAGGAAATGTTTAGCAGGATCGTCACACCGATCCCAAACAGGATGACAACTGCACTACGCAACTCCGAAACGCTAATTTTTATAACACTCACGCCGCTTGTGGTCTGATTGTCTAGATTTGAAGACATCGAGGTTAAAAGCGAAATTCGCTTTTGAATGAAAACGCCAACGCCAATTAATAAAAAGCCAAAAAACAACCCGGCGGTGATTGGGCCGATGTTGGCAGTGACTATGCAAAGCGCGGAGATAACCACCAGAATCAGTGCGACTGAATAGTGACTTCCAGCGAATTGGCGTGCCATTTCCTTAGTATTCATTTGCCTATGTTAAAAGTACAACTATTATTTGTATTACTCACCAGTCGCCAATATAGGGAAAGCCCTCGGCGAAGTCATCTATAAATTGAGGCATTAGCCCGGGATGAACTCAAGCAGGCGCTTATAGCGGCCTGCGACGAGTCAGGCACCTTGGTTACCGGCATCGCGCTGGCCAACGGAGCCAATGCCAATCGGGTCCGTCGCTGGATGCGCGAGCGCGGTATTTCTGCGCCGGCACAACGCTTGCCGATTTCGCCTGCGGCGGAAACGACCCCGCCCCTCCTTTCCGCGCCGATCACTCCAATGACGGTGGAGTCATCGTTCATCCAGGTCGAAAGCAACAAACAACTGACTCTATTCGCTTTTTAACAGGACACAACTGATGCAGCATACGAAATCAACATGGTCCGATACAGCGTGAGAGTCTGTTCTATTATCAGGGAGGATGCAAATTCTGCATCAATACGTTCACGGCCTCGCTGCCCCATCCGCGCACGCAGTGCCGGTTTCTCCAGCAACAACCTCAGCGCTGCGGCTAGGGCCTGGGGGTCGTAAGCAGGAACAAGCAGTCCGTTATCGCCGTCCCTGACTGCTTCCCGGCATCCCTGTACGTCCGTGGTCACACAGGGCAGGCCACACGCCATAGCTTCCAGCAAGGACTTGGGCAAGCCTTCGCGATAGGAAGGCAGGCAAGCGATGGAAGCCTGTGCCAGCACGGACGGCATATCTTCCTGAAAACCCCAGAACTCAACGATTCCTTCTTGCTTCCAGGCCGCCAAGGTCGCGGCATCCACCGAGGCACGATTGCCGGGATCACGATCGCCTGCCACCACGAAACGCACCTTGACCCCCGAGTTGCGCAGAATGCGGGCTGCTTCCACGAACTCTCCCAGTCCCTTGTCCCAAAGTAAACGCGCAGCCATCAGCACCATCGGAGGATCACCTGGGACTTGTTGGCGATACCGACTCGGATCGACCCCCGCACCGGGAATCAGAACGGCGTCTTCCACGCGGACTTGCCCTAGTGAGACGAAATTGGTCAGGTCGTCAGCGTTTTCGAACACCACCTTGCTTCCTTTGGGATTGAGCAGCATCTTCAGGAGCATCTTCAGGGCGGGACGCACGATCCTTGCAGTCCAACTTTGCGCGGTCAGCAGGTAACCTCCACCGACAACTGCGTTGACGACATGCCGGACCCGGCAGAGCCGAGCCGTCAGACTTCCCAGAAGAATCGGCTTGAGCGCAACCTGATGAACCAGCGTAGGGCGTTCGCCACGGTAAATCCGCATCAGCGCAGCCAAAGTCTTAAAAGTAGCCAGCGGGTTTAGGGTGCGCCGGTCGATATCGAGCGCAATCAAGCGAAGGCCGGCAGCCTCGATCTCGGGCCCATGCCGGTCGACGTGAGTCACCACGACAACATCAAAGCCGGCGCACTTGGCCGCAAGCGCCCGTTCCAGGAAATGGGAACAGAAAAACCAGTCGACCGCGACAAAGAACAGGATCTTCGGAGGCGGCGTATTCACGAGGCATCTCCGCACTTTCCCGCGCGCTTGTTCTTGTACATGGCGCTTCCGGGAAGTAGCCGCCTGCAGATCGCCTTCACCACAGCAATTATCGTGCCTTGCAGTGTGAACCATCCCGGCTGCAGCAGCAATTCCCTGAGCCAATGTGCACTGACCTCGGCGTAGCCCGAGCCGCCGCTAATGGATTGGCTTGCATGGATCCGGTAGGAAAGCAGCACATCGGGCAGGTTGCCCATCCTTGCCGCGTTCCGACGGGCTCGCAGCCACAGATCGGTGTCCTCGGAGTAATAGCCCCCAAGGTAGCCCCGGATGTCCAGCAGGAACTGGCGGCGGATTACCACGGCCGGATGGCAAAAGACCGTGCGCGACTTCATCGCCCGCACGATCTCATCTTGTGTCAGGGGAAAAGCCATCATGCCCACCGGCCGTCCATCAGCGTCAATCAGGCGCACGGCTGAGCCGAGGATGTCTAGAGGATGCGTCGCCAGATGCATGCGCAGCGTGGCAATCCGCGATTTTTCGCAGACATCGTCCGCGTCCATGCGCACCAAATACTCGCCACTGGCCTGATCGGCCAGCAGATTCAGATTGAACGCCAGTTGGCCTATTCCCGTGCGGATCAGCCTGATCTTTTGGTCCCGCCGGGCGATGACCTGCAACTCATCCCAGAACTCATCAGTGCAGGCATTAGCCGCAATGAGGAATTCGAAGTCCGTATCGCTTTGATCCAGTACGCTGTTAATGGCTTCCTGCAACCATGGGTTGGAACGATTCACACACAGGATGACGGACAGGCTGGGGCCAACCACCGTTGCAAGCGCCTTTTGTCGCGGTTCAGTCGATGTATCGGTCATTGGTGGAGCGACCCGCATCAGCGCAATGTCGGTTTAGCCACGCTCAGACGGCCATGGACGTATTTGAGTGTACGGCGGATAAAACAGGGCACGTGGGGATACAGCCGATAGAAGATCTTCCTGGACAGTAGCTTGGGATCCCGCAGCAAATTCCATTTCGTGTAGCGCTTCTTCAACAATACTGTGAAATAGCCGTTCTTGCCTTCTTCCTCTGGCGATACTTCCACGCCGTAGCGCGCGAAGTCGCTCAGTTTGCGCATGTGGAAGCGTTTGAAGAGGATCAGCCAGCCTTGCTCGACCAGCGGATTCTCGCGCTGCAGGGGAGAGAACTTCCGGAAGAAGTACATTGCCTCCCTCAGTTCGATATCACCATTGTCGCGGCAGATCTCGGTAACCTGGTGACCGGCATTGGTCGGCGTGGTGATGAGGGCCTCGGTGGTATACGCGAAGCGTCGATTGTTCATCATCATGCGATAGTAGTAATCAATGTCGACCAGCCATTTCATCTGGCGGTCGTAGTCGAGGCTGGCCGAACGTCGGCAGATAGTAGCGCTTGGCGCACCGATACAGTTGCCCACGAAGAGACTGGCCGGGTCTTCGGCCAGGTCGGCCAGTTGGCGTTCGGTGGCACAATGCACGCGCTGCATGCCCACATCGATGTGGTTAACCAGGGTCGCACAGAAGCCGAAGTCGGCGTCGAGATGGTCATCCAGCATCTGCACGAACAGACGCAAAGCATCCGGGCGGATGAAGTGGTCGTCGTGATGCATGATCTTGACGTATTCGCCCTGGGCTAGGCGCAGGGCTGCGTTCCAGTTCTCGGGCGAACCCAGCGCGGGGGTGTTTCTGACGTAGCGCAGGCGGCTACCGAAATCGAACTCGGACAGCAGGTCGCGCACACTGTCATCAGGCGAATCGTCGGTGACAACCACCTCGAAGTCCTGGAAATCTTGCGTCAGTAGCGACCGCAGCGTTTCTCGCAGGTACTCGACCTGGCGATAGGCAGGGATGCAAATGGAGACTTTCACAGCGAACGCTCTAGGATACGTATGAGCTTGCGGATGACCCGCTGGCGTAGCGATCTGCGCGGCTCGATCGCAGCGGCGGCTTGTTGAACTTGCTGATCCGACTTTGGTGGCACCAGATCGAAATAGCCGCCAGCCCACCAGACGGAGGTGACCAGAGACATCTTGCGCGCTTCGACGATGGCTTTGCAGCGCGCCCATGCTTCCCGGTTCAGGCGCTCACGCTCCTCATTGCCAGCAGCGTCCATCAGCGACAGGTTGGTGTTGCGGCTGCCGGTGCTGACGTGATAGGTCGCGGTAAATTCTTCCACAACCGCCGGTTCGTGATAAAAAGCCAGGCGTAGCAGGAAGTCCCAGTCTTCGGAGCGGTCCAACTCTTCATGGAAGGGCTGCTGACGCAAGACGGCGTTGAGCTTGCTGCGATCGATCAAGAAGCTGTGGATAGGCAGGAAATTCTCGGTCCACAGCGACTTTAACGAGAAAGCGTGACGCCGGAACGGCTGGCTCTCGCTGACCATTTCCAGTGCTTCGTTTTCCTTGCGCAAGGTCACTTGCGCATAGGCCCAAGCCTTTCCCGTGGTCTGCATCGACGCCACGAGCAGCTCAACATGATTGCTCGCCAGCGTGTCGTCGTCATCCAGAAAGCCGAGATAGCGGCCCTGGGCCTGTTCCCAGCCGATATTCAGGTTCTGGGCGCGGCGGTCGCCGGTTGCCGGATTGGTTAGCACGCGCACAATCAGCGACGGGAATTCGTCAGGCAGCTTTTGCAGGTCCTGCCATTGTTCGTTTTCGCCCCCCTGGTACACCACCACCACTTCCAGCGGGCGCCAGGTATTGGCGGCGACGCTGGCGATCGCGCGGCGGATTTCACGCGGCCGCCCACCGACGGTGCGCATGACGAAGCTGACGAGCGGCGCGTGTTCCGGATGACTCATGGCTTCATCACGGAGGCGCGGAGCCGCCACATCAGCGCCTTGATGCGTCGCTTGATGCGCACCGCCAGCGTCGGAGAAGCAGCCGGCGCTACGAAACTCAGATCCTGAGCCGAAACATAATGGCTCGTGCCCACCGTCTTGGCCAGCTGCGCCAGATCAGCACCGACCCGGCGTGCGGTTTCCAAGAACTTGTTCTTGAGCAACTGGTGCAGGGCATCGGCATCCCAGTAGCCGCTCTGGCGGGCGGCCGCTTCCAGACGCTGGAACCAGGCTGCCAGCGCCGCTAGATAGTCGGAGCGGGCAGGTGGACGCTCCAAGATCACGCTTTCATGCAGCGCGACCTCGTCATCGCTGGGCTCGATGCCGCATTCCTGCAACATCTGGCGGCGAACGCGCAACGAGGCTGCATATTGTTTGTCCGAAGAGTCCGAGCTGACCTGCTGTGCGTGCAGACGGTAGTCAAGCACCACCTGCGGCAGGTTAGCGGCCTTGACCTGCCTCAGCAGGCGGCTCCACAGGTGATAATCCTCGGCGTGGCGGAAAGCGTCGTCGTAACGGATCAGCCCCCGGTCCAACAGCTCGCGCCGGAACATCAGCGCTGGATGCGCCAGCGGGCAAAAGAACAGCATGGCTGGATGGATATCGGCATGCGAAGTGGGGAAAGTGAACACGTTCGGCGCCACGTTGCCGAAGAAGCGGATGGCTCCACCCACAATATCGACCTCGGGATGAGCGCTGAGGAAAGCAACTTGTCGGCTAAAGCGGTCAGGCGCACAGATGTCGTCCGAATCCATGCGCGCGATCAGAGGCCCACGGCATTCGGCATAGGCGCGATGCAAGGTCGCAATCAGGCCCATGTTGCGTTCGTTGCGCAGCAGGCGCACGCGCGGATCGGCGGCGAACTGGCTCACCACCGAGGCTGTATCGTCGGTGGAGCCGTCGTCGATGAGCAGCAGTTCGAAATCGCTAAAATCCTGTGCCAGCACGCTGGCCACGGCCTCCGCAACATACCGCGCAGCATTGTAGGTTGGGACGACGACACTGATGGCCGGCACTGCAAAATGTCCGTTCATTGATCCTCTCATTGACGTACCCAGCGTTGCGGAACCAGATCGCGCGCATCCGGCGTATCGCCGGCGAACCAGCGTGCGGGTGCAATGGTAATGCTGTCGGGACGGCCGTCGAGCCAGGCACCCCACCAGCTGAAGGAGCTGTTGGCCACGATATGGTGGCGGCAGGCCGTCATCAAGCGCAGGTCTTCGTAGTTGGTGGAGGCATCGTTGTCGCGGACGAGGTGCGTCTTGTAGGGTAGGCGCAAATTGGCGGCAACCCAGTCCGGATCATCGGAAAACACGAACAGCTCCGGATCCACTCCGACGGCCTGACGCAGATAGTCCACCGCGCGCTCGTAGTAGCCGAGGTCGCAGGTACCATGGACGGCTGCGGCTGCCGCGCTGGAGACATAGTCACCGCGGCGGATGTGCAGTGATACTGAGTGCGTCTGGGCGATATGTTCAAGCCAGGCCTGGTTGGCAGTGCTGGGCGCATGGCGTACAGTAAAGTCGCCGCGGATGGTATCGGCAAAGTCAGCGAAGTATTTTTCGGATTGCCAGTAGCCATCGAGATAGACGCCATCAGGCAGGCTCAGGACGCCAGCGTCGAAGGTAAAGGCCTTTTCCGTGCAGATATGCAGCGGCGTGGGCATAAACCTGCGCAGCAGCCGTTGCAGACGACCTTCAGCGGGAGGATTGGGCAGGAGTCGGGGCGGCGCCTCGTCCAGCTCGGCGGTAAAACACTGTATGCCGAAGGCGTGCGTTTTGTAATCAGAGAACGCTCGACTGTCAATGGCGAAGGGAACGCCGCGACGCAGCGCGAGCGCTCGTCCTGCCGCGTATTGGAACATCTGGTTGCCGAGGCCACCGATTAGGCGAGAAACGATCATGGCTGGTTGTCTTTGCGTTTCCAGTTTTCCCAGATGAAGGGGAAGTAATAGGTGAGTTCATGCGTCTGGCGCAGCTTTTCCTGGATAGCAAGCATACGGGAATGCGCGTCTGGGACGAACTCATGGAACTGTACCTGAATGTCGCGCACCCTATCGACCAGGCCTGTCTCGATCAGATGCTCCAGCAGTTCGTATTCGCCGCCTTCGATGTTGATCTTCATCAGGGCGATCTCCTCCCAGCGGTTGTTGCTGATGAAGTCGCCGCAACTCCACAGGGCTACGCTGATCTCACGCTCCCCCGCCAGCAATGTGGAAGAGGCATCGCCATTGATGGAGATCGACAGGCTGTCGTTGCGGTTGCCCAGCGCAGCTTCGTGAATATGGATGTTCGGATTCTTCGAAAAACGGAGGCGGATCGCGTCGGCGAAATACGGCACCGGTTCAAACACATGCACGGCACACAGGTAGCGTGCGAAGATGTCGCTGGCCCATTGGCCTTCGAAACCACCGACATCCAGCACGATTTCATTGGGCGCGATGGCGTAGTCCATGCGCAGGGTCTGGTCGCCATTGGCGCGTACCCAACTGCCATGGACGACCTGTTTCAGGCTAGGCACCGGTGGCGGTGGCGGTGGTGGCGGTGGTGGTGGCGGTGGAAAGGGATTGAGCGCATCAGCCCATTCCATCATGCGCCATGCGGGGATGCGCAATGCACCGGCGACGAGACGCTTGAAGCTAGGCATCGGCGCTTCCTGGGTCGCAGACACCTGGGCGGATACAACCGACGGGGCGGCGTGTGCCGGATGGATCGTCCTAGATTCGGCGGGCAACTGCGACCTGGCGCACATCTCGCGCACCACGGGCGCCAGGTTGGCGAAGAACTGCAGATGCTTCAGATAGTACTCGCGCGCCTGCCCGACCGCCGGCAGGCGGCGCTCGTAATTAGCAGGGTCGGCCAACAGGCTCTCCACAATCTGCACCACGGCGCCGGCATCCAGGCTCTTGATCTCTATGCAGCTACCATCAGGTAGATAATCCCCTAGATTGGTGCAACCCAGGTATAGCGGGACGCACCACGCCAGTAAGGCATCGGGCAACTTCTCTGTCAGCCAGTCGTGGGTCGACAGATTCTCCAAGACGATGGCATACCGATAGCGTGATAGCACTTCCCAGCTCGAACTGAAGTCGCGAATACCGCGTCCCCACAGGTCCAGTCTGGGGCCAAGGCGGGTCTTGAGGTCCAGCGCGAACTGAAGCCGTTCCCTATGGCCCGGAGTAAATACCTTGTCCGAGGTGATTAGACAGATATCGGCCTGCTTGACCGGCGGCGACATCGAGAGTAACTCGTCGTAGCTCTTCTCCACAAACCAGGGGTGGCCCTGCTGGCGGCGCAGGATGTGGGGATGCGCGAGATCATCGCGCGAGGTCATCACCTGCGAAAACTGGTCGATGAAGCCCTGCGGATAGTCGCCAATGGAGTTAGGTTCGCCGGAAACCAGTAAGGTGCAGTCAGCCGGGCAGCAGGTGTTCTGTGTGGCCGCCAGCGACTCGAATACCACCCATGCATCGCATTGCTCGACATCCTTGTCCACATGGAATGCGATACCCTCCCAAATCAGCAATCCGGAAGGGGTTTGGCGCGCCCATGGCCAGTCAGGAGCGCAGGTGCTTACCTTGACGTTGAGCATATTAGTCAGAGACGCGTTCAAGACGCCACGTTGGATCGAGATAGATGTGCCCGAAGGCTTGCTCGCTCTCATGCTGGATATTGAACAGCTTGGGCCGCGCGATGCGGAACGGCTGCAGCGCACTGCTGCCGAAGAAATCCTTTACGCCGAACTGGCTGCCATGCACTTCAAGCACGTAGTCGCCGGCAACCAGGAAATCAGCAGGAATCTGCGCCTGAACGCGGTAGGTGCCGGGGCGCACGTTTTCCATCTCGGGATCGCGGTCAGCCAGCAGCGAGCGCATCAGCATGTCGCCGAAGACGGTCTTGACGTAAAAGCCGATGCGGAAGTTCTGAAGATTTTCCTTGACGTGGTAGATCAGTTCCACGTCCACTGGCTCATCGCCCTCGAAGTTGTAGTTGGGATTTTTGCGGCCACCCTGGGTGACGTGCAACGCCAACAGGTCTACCTGTTCGGTTTCCAGCGGCATGTTGGCCCCGTGTACGTGCATGGCGTGGCGCATGTAGTCACCGATGGCATCATCGACCAAGGTCTTTTCCTTGATACGGCCATGTTCGATCAGGATGGCACTCTCGCACAGATCCTTGACTGCGCTCATGCTGTGGCTCACGAAGAGAACGGTACGGCCCTGCGAAGCCAGTTCGCGCATCTTGGCGTAGGACTTCTGCTGGAAGCGGGCGTCGCCCACCGAGAGCACTTCGTCCAGTACTACGATATCGGGTTCAAGGAAGGCCGACACAGCAAACGCCAAGCGCACGTACATGCCACTGGAGTAGCGCTTGACCGGGGTATCTAGGAAGCGCTCCACCTCGGCAAAATCGACGATGGCGTCAAACTTCTGGCGGACTTCAGCGCGCGACATGCCCAGCAACGCGCCGTTGAGGTAGACGTTTTCGCGGCCGGTCAGGTCAGGATGAAAGCCGGTGCCCACTTCCAGCAGGCTGCTGAGGCGGCCACGGATGTGGATCTGGCCTTCGGTGGGGCTCATCACGCGCGATAGGATCTTCAGCAGCGTCGATTTGCCTGCGCCATTGCGACCGACCACGGCCAAGCGTTCGCCCCGGTTGACTTCGAAGCTGATGTCGCGCAAGGCCCAGAAGTCTTCATCCGAACCGTTCTTGTCAGCACGGCCACATCCCAGGATTTTGCCCATCAGTCCGCGATTCTGATTTTCGCGTTCCTTCTCATGATGGATGCGGAACTTCTTGGAAATTCCTTCGACGATGATACTTTTGCTCATGATTAGATTGCGTCCGAAAAACGATGCTCACTGCGTCGGAAGAACCGCAAGCCAGACCAGAGAAGCAGCAGCGTTACCAGGCAGGAGATGCCGATCTCATTCATGCGAAGCGGCTGGGTATCGCCCAGCAGACTCCAGCGGAAACCATCTATGATCCCGACCATGGGATTGAATGCATACAGCAGTCTCCATTTCTCGGGCACCACCGTGCTGGCAAAGCCCACCGGCGACAAATAGACGCCCAGTTGCAGCACTACCGGCAAAAGATGGCGAAAATCGCGATACCAGACGCTGAGCGCGGCAATCGACAGGCTGCAGCCCAAGATGAGCAGGCACAGCTGCAGCAGGAACAACGGCAGCGCCAGCACATGTAGACCGGGCGACAGTCCGTAAAAGAACGACATAACAAGATAGACCAGCATCGCCAGTGCGAAGTCGACCAGCCCGACCAGAACCGAGGACAACGGAATTATCAGTCGCGGAAAGTAGACCTTGGACACCAAGTTGGCATTTCCCACCACGCTGTTGCTGGCGTCAGAGAAGGCAGCAGAGAAGAACAGCCACGGCAGCAGACCGGCGAACACCATCAGCGCGTAAGGCGCGCCATTGGAGGGCAGATTGGCCAGCTTGCCGAACACCAGCGAGAAGACCAGCATGGTGGCCAGCGGACGAACCAGGGCCCAACTTAGACCCATTGCTGTCTGCTTATAGCGCACGACAATGTCGCGCCAAACCATTAGGCCCAACAATTCGCGGCTGCGCCACAGATCGGACCAGTAGTCCTTGCCATCGGGGTTGGGTGTAATGACGGTTAGAGGCAATGACTCGAAATCGCGATCGGCGTGGGTTTCCTGCATGTCTTTCTTCATTGCTTAGCTTTGATCAGCGTATCGAGGGCCGTGCGCAGCAGTTCGAACTGTTCGTCCAACGCGTAGTGGTGGTTGCCGATGAACAGGCCGTTGCTGTCGAGTTCGTCGGCGTTCTTGAGAGTGCCGTGGATTTCATAGTCGAACCAGCGCAGCACTTCGTTCTTGGCGAAGTTACCGGCCACGATGGGGCGCACGTCGATGCGGTACTCGTTGAACACGCGTACCACGTCTTCGCGGGTAAAGCCGGCGTCCGGCTCTACGATCATGCTGAAACCGAACCAACTGCTTTCGCCGATTTCCTTCTGGATGCGCAGTTGGGGATAGCCAGCCATCAGCCCCTTGAACTTGACGGCATTGCGGCGGCGCTCCGAAACCAGGCCAGGCAGCTTGCGCACCTGCTCGATGCCGATGGCGCCGCTCATTTCGAGCGGACGTAGGTTGTAGCCGGGGAGGACGAACTTGAACGATTCCACGAAGGTGTCATCGCTCTTGGCGCCGGTCAGCTTGTTGTGCTTGGGCAGGTTGCGAGTCCATCCATGGGCACGCACGGAGAGCATAATGTGATATAGCTCTTCGTCGTCGGTAACGACCATACCGCCTTCCATCGTCGAGATATGGTGGCTGAAAAAGGCGCTGTAACTACCCATGATGCCAAAGGTACCAGCCTGACGGCCACTGACTTGCGCCCCCATGGATTCGCAATTGTCTTCCACTACGACGATATCGCGGCCAGCGATTATGCGCTCAATGGCATCGAAGTCGTTGGGGTTGCCCAGCAGGTTTACGATCATGATAGCTCGGGTCTTGTCTGTCACCGCCTCGGCCAGCGCCTCAAGGTCATAATTCAAAGTATCGCGGTCGACATCGATGAACTTCAGTTTGAGACCGTATTGCTGCAACGGATAGTAGGTGGTGCTCCACGAGACCGCCGGAACAATAATCTCTTCGCCAGCGAGCAGCGGGGATTCCTTGCGGAAGCGCATTGCGGCAATCATCAGCAGGTTGGCCGAGGAGCCAGAGTTGGCCATCACGCAGTAGCGGCTGCCCGTATAGGCAGCGAATTGCTTTTCGAACTCCTGAACATGCATGCCCATCGTGAACATCCCAGAGGCAATAACCTTCTGGATCGCCTGATACTCTGCATCGTCCCAAGTGGCGGTGGCGAGAGGATAGGTGCTGGAGCTCATGCTCGAAGTCCTTCTAGATAGAATTGATAGGTCTGGGCGATGCCCGATTCCAGTGAGGTGGTCGCACGCCATCCCCAGGCCTCGAGCCGGGCCGTGTTAACCAGCTTTTGTGACATGCCTTCGGGCTTGGTCAGGTCGTGCACGAACTTACCCTCGAAGCCAACGATGCGCGCGACCGTTTGGTAGTAGTCGAGTATGGACAGATCACTGCCAAGTCCCACGTTGAGGTAGGCTGGCAAACTGTCGAAGTAATCCAGCGCACGCCACATGCAATCGGCCAGGTCACCGGCATACATGAATTCTCGACGGACCTTGCCTGAGCCCCAGATATCGACTTCATCCAAGCCATTGACTTTGGCCTGGTGAATCTTATGAATCACGGCTGGGACCAAGTGCGAATGTTTCGGATCGAACTTGTCATGGCGACCGTACAGATTGCATGGAATCAAGGTGCGGTAATGCATGGACGAATCTTCCCGGCCGATGTAGTCGCACAGGCGAGCCACGGTGATCTTGGCCAGCGCATATCCTTCGTTGGTCGGCTCAAGCTCGCCGGTAAGCACGGCTTCCTCGCTCAGCGGGTTAGGTGCGTTGCGCGGGTACATGCAGGAACTACCCAGGTTAAGCAATCGCTTAACTCCGACCTGACGTGCGGCCAGCACGACATTGCGCCCCATGTCCAGATTCTCGACCAGGAAGGCGACCGGATCACGCATGTTGGCCTGGATGCCCCCAACGCGACCGGCGGTATGTACCACCACATCGGGCGTATGCTGTTCCAGCCACTTGTTGACCGCCCGGAAGTCGAGCAGATCCAGCTCGGCGCTGGTGGGCGCCAGTATCTCATGTTCGGCACCGGCGGCGTGTTCGGCAAAGTTGCGCCCTACCATGCCGCGGCCGCCTGTAAGGAAAATACGCATGTCGAAACCTTATCGAATATCAGGATTGCGCATGCAATGCATCACTGGTCGTAGTTAAAGGCGTAGTAGCCGTGGCTCTTGATTAGTTCGTCACGCTGAGCGGACTTCAGGTCCTCGCGCACCATCTCCGCAACCAGTTCATCGAACGAAATGCGCGGCGTCCAGCCCAGCTTAGTCTTGGCCTTGGTTGGGTCGCCCAGCAGGGTTTCCACTTCGGTCGGTCTGAAATAGCGCGGGTCAACAGCGACGATGGGGTGGCTTGGGTCACCATTTTCGCGATTTTCCCAGTAACCTTTTTCATCTACGCCTGCATTTTCCCAACGGATCTTAATACCCAATTCCTGTGCAGCAGCATTGACGAAATCACGGACGCTGTACTGGACACCTGTCGCGATGACGAAATCTTCGGGTTGCTCTTGTTGCAACATCAGCCATTGCATTTCGACGTAGTCACGTGCATGCCCCCAGTCGCGCTTGGCGTCCAGGTTGCCAAGGTAGAGGGCTTCCTGCAGCCCCAGCTTGATGCGTGCAAGGGCGCGAGTAATTTTGCGGGTGACGAAGGTTTCCCCGCGGATCGGGCTTTCATGGTTGAACAGAATGCCGTTGCACGCGTAGATGCCATAGGCTTCGCGATAGTTCACGGTGATCCAGTACGCATACAGCTTGGCCACAGCGTAGGGGCTACGCGGATAGAACGGCGTCGTTTCCTTTTGCGGAATCTCCTGCACCAGCCCATAGAGTTCTGAGGTGCTAGCTTGGTAGAAGCGGGTTTTCTTGGTCAGCCCCAGGATGCGGATAGCCTCGAGAATGCGCAGTGCGCCCAGTGCATCAGAGTTGGCTGTGTACTCAGGCTCTTCAAAGCTGACCGCAACGTGGCTCTGGGCGGCCAAGTTGTAGATCTCGTCGGGCTGAACTTTCTGAATGATGTGCGTCAGACTGGACGAATCAGTCATGTCGCCGTGGTGCAGCACAAAGCGTCCATCCGAGATATGTGGGTCCTGGAACAGATGATCGATACGGTCGGTATTGAACAGGGAGGTGCGACGCTTGATGCCATGCACTTCGTAGCCCTTGGTCAGCAGAAGCTCGGCCAAATATGCGCCGTCTTGTCCGGTAACACCAGTAATTAGAGCTTTTTTCTTCATTGAGTTTCCCTCTGTTTTTCACCTAAGCCTCTTGCAACTCGGAAAAAGCTGTAATCGACTAGATATACATGAAGCATTTTCTTTGCCTCTACACACAAAACAACGGTAGCACTACGTTCGAGCGCAATTTACGCCCAAAACCACTTCGACCTCACGAACCAATTGATCAACACTCATTACGCCACCGCGTGCTTCCACGTTCAACCGCAACAACGGCTCGGTATTGGAACTACGCAGGTTCAACCGCCAATCGTCGAAAGCCAGACTGACCCCGTCGGTCCGGTCGACTTGCGGGTTCAAAGCGGAGAAATACGCCACCACCTTGCCCATCGCCGCCTTCGCATCATCCACCTTGTAGTTGATCTCTCCACTACAAGGAAAGGCAGCCTCTCGCTCGCCCACCAGACTGGACACGGTTTTTCCCGTGCTGCTCAGCAAACCGGTCACCAATAGCCAAGGAATCATGCCGCTATCACAGTAGGCAAAATCACGGAAATAGTGATGTGCGCTCATTTCACCGCCGTAGATAGCGTCTTCCCTGCGCATGCGCTCCTTGATAAAGGCGTGGCCGGTCTTGCTCTGGATCGGCTGCCCTCCCGCCTTTTTCACCACGTCGATAGTGTTCCAGGTCAAGCGAGGGTCGTGGATGATCTTTGCACCGGGGTGTTCTTGCAGAAAGGTTTCGGCGAGCAAGCCGACGATGTAGTAACCCTCAATGAATTTACCTGTTTCGTCGAAGAGGAAGCAGCGGTCGAAATCCCCGTCCCAGGCAATCCCCATGTCCGCGTTGTTCGCACGCACCGCATCCGCCGTCGCCGCGCGGTTTTCCGGCAGTAAAGGATTCGGAATCCCGTTTGGAAAGGTAGGATCGGGACTGTGATGGACCTTGACAAACTCGACCGGAACGGACATCGCCTTGAAGCGCTGCTCGATGGCGTCAACAACGTGACCCGCGGCGCCGTTGCCGGAATTGACGACCAGTCGCAGAGGCTTCAATCGGGCCGGATCGATGTAGCCAAGCAGGTGATCGACATAGGGCTCGAGAATTGACTGCTTGACCAGCGCACCGCGTTCTTTCGGCGCAGCGAAATCGTTGCTCTCGGCCAGACGCTGGATTTCCTTGAGACCGCTGTCACCGCTGATCGGCTGGGCGCCTTTGCCGACGAACTTCATGCCGTTGTAGTCCATCGGGTTGTGGCTGGCGGTCACTTCGATTCCGCCATCGACATCGAGGTGAAAGGCGGCGAAATATATCTCCTCAGTGCCTGTCATGCCGAGGTCGATGACATCGACGCCGGCGTCCATCATGCCTTCGGCCACGGCCTGCTTGAGCGACTCGCTAGTCTGACGCACGTCACCGCCGACGGCGACACGGCGTGGTTTGAGATATTCGCCAAAGGCCCGCCCGATACGGCGGGCGATGTCTTCATTCAACTCCGTGCCGAGCTTGCCGCGGATGTCGTAGGCCTTGAAACAGGTCAGCGCGGCCATTCACTTTGCTCCTTGAGTATCGTTCGGCACGCGCCCGTAGACGTCATCAAAACGGACAATGTCGTCCTCGCCGAGATAGGCGCCGCTTTGCACTTCGATCATGACCAGCGGCAACAGCCCCGGATTTTCGAGACGATGCTTGTGCCCTGCGGGGATGTAGGTTGATTCGTTGGTGTTGACGAGCATTTCGCGGTCGCCGTTGACCACACGCGCCATGCCGCTGACGACGATCCAGTGCTCGCTGCGGTGGTAGTGCATTTGCAGGCTCAGGCTGGCGCCCGGCTTGACCTCGATTCGCTTGATCTTGAAGTTGAGGCCGTTCTCCAGCACCGTGTAGGTTCCCCACGGGCGATTCACCAGCCGGTGCAATTTGTGCGCCTCGTGACCGCGGGCCTTGAGATTGGCATAGAGATGCTTGACATCCTGCGCACACTCACGCTCGGCAACCAGCAGTGCGTCCGGCGTGTCGATCACGATCAGGTTTTCGACGCCCACGGCGCCGATCATCCGCTCGCCGCCGCGGATATAGCAGTTGCTGACCTCATGCAGAGTAACTTCCGCCCCTTCGATACGATTGCCGTTGGCATCGGGTTGCGTCAGATCACCCAGCGCATCCCACGAGCCAATATCGCTCCAGCCGATACTGCAGGGGACCACCGCCACGTTGGATGATTTCTCCATCACGGCGAAGTCGATCGAGTCGTTCGGCACTTCCGAGAAGCTGTCGGCATCCAGCTGAATCTGAGAGGCGCCGTCGCCCGCCACTACCCGTGACCTAGCGACACACGCCCGGGTGGCGAAGAGAATTTCCGGGCAATTCTGTTCCATCTCGCGCAGCAACGCGCCAGCGGAGAAACAGAACATGCCGGAATTCCACTGGTAGTTTCCTGACGCGACGTATTCCCGAGCCTTCTCGAGATTGGGCTTTTCCACGAAGCGGCGCACGTCGTAACCGATCACGGCGCCTTCTGCCTCTATTGGACGGCTGATATCGGCCTCGATGTAGCCGTAGCCGGTTTCCGGCGCTTCCGGCTTAATACCGAATGTCACCAGTTTTCCCTGCTGCGCAATCGCCGCCGCCCGTGCCACCGCCTGAGCAAAGGCATCCTGGTCGGCGATCAGGTGATCCGCTGCCAACACCAGCATTAACGCATCCGGCCCATGCTTTTCAGCAACTGCCAGCGCCGCTGCCGCAATGGCCGGCGCTGTGTTACGCCCGAACGGTTCGAGGACAAAACTGTTGGGCAAGTCGATCTTGGAGGCTTCGCCGATCTCGTGATAGTCGTCCTGCGTTTTGAAGAACAATTCACGGTTCGTCACCGTCATCACTTCAACGCAACCGGGGAGTATTGCGCCGCGCAGCCACGCCTTCTGCAACAGGCTTTGTCCGTCAGCTACACGAATGAAGGGCTTGGGATGCATTTCCCGCGAAACCGGCCAAAGCCGGGAGCCCGCGCCACCACAGAGAATTGTCGGGATCAATTTCATGTCTATTGCCGTCGCACCGAGAGTAAGTGCTTGCCCGAAAAAGGAAAGGGCGAGATTTTAGCACGCCTTTACACGACTCAAAAACGACATATTCATTGATTTCTGCCCGACAGCCCCCCCCCGGAGTGCCAATTCCACCCACTTTAAACACCGTACGCGGCTCGGAAAAAATCACCCGCAAGGTCCTTTTCAGACAGCACAGGTGTGCCCAGCAATGGCCAATTGACCGCCAATCCGGGATCATCCCAGCGGATGCAGCGCTCAAGCGCCGGTGCGTAGTAATCGGTCGTTTTGTACAGAAACTCGGCGACTTCGCTCAACACCAGGAAGCCATGCGCAAACCCCGGGGGAATCCAGAGTTGCCGCTTGTTGTCGGCGGAAAGGATCTCGCCGACCCATTTGCCGAAGGTCGGCGACTCCTGGCGGATATCGACGGCCACGTCGAAAACCTCGCCGACGACAACTCGCACCAGCTTGCCCTGCGCCTTTGGCGGCAACTGGTAGTGGAGACCGCGAAGAACATTTTGCGCGCTGCGGGAATGATTGTCCTGGACGAAACGGACATCCGCCCCGGTTGCGTTGCGGAACACCTGTTCGTTGAAACTCTCGTAAAAAAATCCACGCTCGTCACCGAACACTTTGGGTTCGAGAAGGACGACGTCCGGAATCGCAAGCCGCGTCGCCTTCATACGAACACCTTCTCCTTGAGTAGCCCTTGCAGGTATTTGCCGTACCCGGATTTGGCGAGCAGCGCTGCCATCTTTTCGAGTTGCGCGTCGTCGATCCAGCCATTGTGCCAGGCGATCTCTTCCGGGCACGCCACCTTCAGCCCTTGGCGGCTTTCGATGGTGCTGATGAACTGGCTGGCTTCGAGCATCGACTCGTGCGTTCCGGTATCAAGCCAGGCATAACCACGGCCCATGGTTTCGACGCTCAGTTCGCCACGTTCAAGATACAGCCGATTAAGATCGGTAATCTCCAGCTCGCCGCGTGCAGAGGGCTTGATCATTTTCGCGAGATCCACGACCTGTTCATCGTAAAAATACAGGCCGGTTACGGCGTAGCGGGATTTGGGAGCTTTAGGTTTCTCTTCGAGGCTAATCGCCCGC
>Ga0302250_1001396_pt1 | contig 18257 bp, 24 predicted proteins | sample AAG_RA_Asp_MG_FD_193536 | JGI IMG/M metagenome (GOLD analysis project Ga0302250, IMG submission 193536) | Enriched activated sludge microbial communities from anaerobic digester in WTTP, New Holstein, Wisconsin, United States - AAG_RA_Asp | ecosystem: Engineered > Bioreactor > Anaerobic >... | reverse complement strand
GCTGCCACCCCTCCAAATTCTCCTGTTTTCAAGATAATATCAACTATTTCATTTCTTAAAATATAAATCAAGATACCAATAGGAAATGAAATATATAAAACCTGAGAAAATATCTTTCTTAATTGAATATTGAACTGTTCTTTATTCCCCTCTGCCCAAAACTTAGACAAAGAAGGGAAAACAGCTGTAGCAAAAGAAACCCCAATAATTCCGACTGGCAAATACCTTAGATTATTAGAAAGATTAAAAACAGAAATTGCCCCTGATCCAATTGTTGAAGCAATAAAAGTGATGATAATAAAGTTTATCTGTGCTGTTGAAGAAGCAATTGTTCTTGGAATAATTATACCAATAAATTCTTTAATTTCTTTGCTGAAAATATTAATCATCGGCCTATATCTATACCCACAACGAATAGCTGGCGGTATTTGTATTATTAAATGCAGAAATGAACCAATAACAACTCCTATACCAGCACCAAACACTCCAAAATATGATGTTAAGCATAAAACTCCAAAAATAATCCCTAGATTATAAAGAATAGGAGCAATAGAATAAGAAACAAACCTATTAAAATAATTGAGTATTGTTGAAAAAATTGATGACAGTCCAAAAAACAAAACACTCAAAAAAATCAATCTTGTTAAATCAATCGTAACCTGCTTCGCATGAGCATCAAAACCAACTACCATTGAAGAAATAATCTGCGGAGTAAATATCCAGAACAAAATTCCTGTAATTACAAATAATACGATAAATAAGTTTAAAACATTATTGATTAAATCCCAACCATCTTTTTCTTTTTTGTTTTCATAGTGCTGAGAAAATAATGGCAATAAAGAAACAACAACTCCTCCTGCAAAAATAATGCTATAAACTAGATCAGGAATTCTAAAAGCAGCAAAATAAATATCAAGATTCATTGATGCTCCAAAGGTTCCTGCAAGAAATCTGTCTCTTAATAGTCCCAAAACCCTACTTAACAAAATAGAAACAGTTAAGATAATAGCTGCTCCTGTTATTGTTTTCTGCTCTGAATCAAAAATATCCTTAAAAGACATATATAAATATAATAGCCCAAAAAGAAAAAAAGGCAAATAAAATATATTATATTGCCAGCATTCTTTTGATTTCTTTAAAATCTTGAATATCTTTTGAGTTTTTTGCAATGCTTTCCATTACTTCAAAAACTTTTTTCTGATATTTGTTCTTAAAAGAATAAATAAAATCGAATTTTTCCTCTAGAGAAAGACTTTCGATAAAGCCTTGGAGTATACAAAGAAGAATGTTCCTGATACCACCATCTCTCTCTACGGCCTCGGAAAAATCTTTTGCCAAAACCTCAAAGATTTCCTGCATTTGTCCACCTCCCAATGAACTTTGTCTTCTTTTTACAACAAATAATTTAAATAGTCAAACTGTTGACTAAAACCTTCTAACGTTTTACAATAAATTACCTTAACGAATCGGATAGTCGCCTCGCAAGAGGAGGAAAGTCCGAACTTCTATTTCTGCTTCGGCAGATCTAAAAAGGTAGCGGGTAATTCCCGTCATTCGTGAGAAAGAGATGCGAACAGAGACGCTTTAGTCTGAAAAGATTGAAGTATCCTTCGGGATAAGCCTTAAGAGTAATCTTAAGGGTGAAACGGCTAAATTCTTACCTAGAAGCAAGAACAAACTCCTTCGGGAGAAAAAGTAGTTCGCTTGAGCTAGAAAGCAATTCCTAGCCCAGATAGATGACTATCTAAAACAGAATTCGGCTTATGGGTTCGTTAAGGCTAAAAAAGACCGCTACAAGGCGCTCTTTTTTGTTTGTTGATACTACTATTGACATATTTTATATATATTATATAATATAGTCATGTTTAAGGAATCTGATATTCCTGAAATGAATGTGGTTGACCTTGAAAAAGAAAAATTCTTGAAAAGGTGCCACGCTCCCGTCCTCCCAATAATGGACGGAACAAAGGTGGGAGTCAATATCTCCCTGAAAAAGTTAGTTCCCCTGCTTTAAACAGGTGTCCCGAAAGCGAGATGATGTTAACTTTAAAAGTTTAACTAGTCTCGCTCTATTTTTTTTCAAAATATCTTTTTAAACATTCCTTGAATTTCTCAAGGTTTTCATTTTTTATAGTGAACCCCGCTGCAGGAGGATGACCTCCAAAAACTTCTAATAATTTCTTACAACTTTCCATTGCCTTAACAGCATCCAATCCTTTTGGAACCCTTACCGTTCCCCTGCTAATATCTCCTTTTATTCTGTATAGAAAAGTTGGCCTGTTAAAGTAAAGACTAATACGAGAAGCAACTGAACCAAGATGTTCTTGATCCCAAATAGAAGATCCTTCGAAAATAACTGATGTTGCTGGACCATTCTCAATCTTCTCTCTTAATTCTTCTGTTAAATTATTAATTGATACTATTTTTTTTTGATGCTCTTCAAAAAACTCTTTTGCCATTTCTTTAGCCTTATCAAAATCATTTTCAATTAAAAATTCGTATGGCTTTGGAACATGATTTTCTATGGCAACAGAATTAAGAGCACTATTAATTCTACTAATCATATCTCTTTTTGAAGTATAGTCCATTGGATTTAATAATGAAAACATTGCTGCCAATCCTGGCCTTTGACTTAATTCTATTTTTTCCAATCCTTCTTCTATTATTTCTTCATTCTCATCAACTTCTGGCATCATATCAAAAATAGTTGCCAAAGCTGCTAACTCTAAAAAGTTAATTCTTAATGATTTAGACATTTTCTCTTTCAATATTTCTTGAGCTAATTTAAAAGCTAATCCAGCGTTGCAATAATCTTTAAAGGGATAATCATCTCCTTCTTGTTTTGGAGCCACAACTATCTCAGCGTTGGGAACACGACCTATTGGCTGATGATGGTCAACAACAATCACAGAAAAACCAGACTTATTAGCCTCGTCAATTTCTTTAAAATTAGTTATTCCGCAATCAACAGTTACTATTAATCCTTTAATTGCTTTTGTTTTAATAAACTCTAAAGCCTTGTCGTTAAATCCGTATCCTTCGTTCTTTCTCTCAGGAGAAAATGCTAAAACCTTAGGAAAAGATTCTTTTTCTTTTTTAGGTAATGCAGAGACAAGGTTATCTATTGTTTCCTTGAGTATCACCATTGAAGCAACTCCGTCTAAATCAGAATCGCCATAAATAATAATTTGCTCTTTATTTTTTACTGCTTTAATAATTCTTTCAGCTACTTTTTCAATGTTTTTAATCTTCAACATTTTCTTTTTTCTTACTATTTTCTTCAAGAGCATTTATTCCTGGCAAGTCTTTTCCTCCTAAAAAATCAAGCATTGCTCCTCCTCCTGTAGATATATACTCTATTTTGTCCTCAATTCCAAGCTTTTGAATAGCATCTACTGTTTCGCCTCCTCCAACTGCTGAAAAGTTAATCCCTTGAGATATTATCCTAGCAATCTCAAGTGTCCCCTTACTAAACTCTTCTTTTTCAAACCATCCCAAAGGTCCATTCCAAATAATTGTTTTTGCTTCACTAATAATTGATCTGTATTTTTCAATTGTTTCTGGTCCAATATCATAGATCCCTTCTTCTCTTCTTAAAGTTCCTACTGCACCAACTCTAGAATAATCTTCATCAAAATTGATAAGACCCATAACACCATCTACGGGTAAATGTATCTTCGGATTAGTTAAATCTATACTCTTAACTAATTCCATTAAATCTTCCTCATCTTCTGTTAAAGAATCTTTAACGCATATTCCTTTGGCCACTAGCAATGCATTAGCAATCTTTCCTCCCAAAAGCAAATAATCAGATTTTTCTAAAAGTTTTTCAATAACTTTAATTTTAGTTCCAATTTTCACTCCTCCAATAATGGAAACTAATGGTCTTTCTGGTGACACTAAAACGTCAGACAAAACTCTAATCTCGTTTTCTAACAAAAATCCTGGATAAGATGGAATATATTTAGGAATACCAACTACTGAAGCATGGGCCCTGTGGCATACTCCAAATCCATCCTGAACAAACATATCTCCTAGACTAGAAAGCTCTTTAGCAAATCTATCATCATTAGATTCTTCTCCTTTAAAAAATCTTAAATTCTCAAGAACCAAAACATCTCCATCATTCATTCTTTTAATTTCCCTCTCTACATTCATTCCGATAGTTTCTGGAACAAAAGTAATCTTTCCTTTAATTAATTCCCATAATTTTCTGGCTGCTGGTCTTAAAGAAAATCTTAAATCTTTTTCTTTTGGTTGACCCAAATGACTTATTATAATAATCTTAGCACCGCTACTTCTCAAATACTCTATTGTCGGAATAGACTTTCTTATTCTAAAATCATCAGAAACAATTCCTTTAGAATTTACAGGAACATTCAGGTCACACCTTAAGAGAACTTTTTTACCTTTAACGTTAACGTTTCTTAAATTATTCATATTATTATATTTTACAAAACAATTAACTTATTGGCAAGAAAAAAAGAGCACTTTTAAGGTGTCTCTGCAACATGCTTGTCCATATAGTATAGTAGAAGTTTCCACGCATCATGAACAGCAATATCTTTTCCTTTAAGAAATTCTGCAACTTCGTAGATATCATCACGGACAAAACAAATATTTTTCAATTCATCGTTGTCTGCAACAATCTTTTTCATTTCTTCTGAAGTGTATGAAATATGAACTTCCATACCAATCATTGGTTGCATTGATTCCTCGCCATAAATCAGGCCAAAATATCTAATAGATTTAAATGTTCTAATGTTTATCTCTTCCCACATTTCTTTTAAGAGGCAAACGATATCAGAGTAAACAACTCCTTTATCAGAGATAAAACAATCTACCTCGTAATTGAAATACCCACCAGCAACAAGCATTATTTTATCTTTTTCAATGGCTGTGTTTTTTCTCCAGCCAAAGATTAAATAACCGTCGCTCGTGATTGTTACAGCACCCATACTAAGGGCCATACAATATTTAGGGTCAAAACTTTTTGGTATCATCATTGACTTTCTTTTGTTCCTATCAAAAAGAAAAGTCATGAAATCACTTTTATGGAAATAAAGCTTCAACTTCTTATTGATAACCTCAAAAGAAGCATACGCCATTATCTTTCCATTAAAGTCATTGGTATGAAGAGCTAAATGATTTGTTTTAAATTCTTCTATTTCTTCTTGATCGCTTCTTTTCTTTGCAGGCACTTCTTCGAATTCAACAGATTCGAATCCATCTGCAAGAAGGTGTCCATTTTCAAGTACATTTCTAATATCAAGAATATTAGCAATTTCAACGCCATTCATCGTAATCACCAAAACTTAATGCCAAAAGGCTAAAATAGATATAAAAGAAAATGGCTTATTTGTCAAGAAAATGTTTTCTCTCTTTTTCACTAAACTTTTCAATTGCATACCTAAGCATTGTTCTGGGCATCTGCTTATAATATTTATTTAAAAACTCAACCTCTATTTTCTTGTTTCTCTTCCCCATTTCTCTTAACATCCAGCCAACTGCTTTATGTATTAAATCGTGCTCATCTTTAAGTAATATTTCTGAAATAGTTATTGTATCTTTAAAATCATTATTCCTAATAAAAGTATAAGTGGAAACTATTGATATCCTCCTTTCCCATAAATTCTTAGATTTAGCTAGTTTATACAAAACATCCCTTTCTTTATCTAAAAGAAAGTTACCAATAATTTGAGGAGCCGATAAATCAACTAAGTCCCAATTGTTAATATATTTAGAATGTTTTAAATAAAATTTGAATATTTTTTCTTTTTCTTTTAAGTCCGCTTTTTTGTATTTCTCAATCAATATCAGTAATCCTGTTAACCTACACTCATGCACCTTATCTTTTATTAATGATTTAACAACATCCATAGAAACATCTTTGCATTTTTTCGCGACCTCTCTTTGGTTAGGAACTTTTATTCCCCAAAAAATATCTCCTTCTCCGTATTGACCTTTTCCTGTTTTAAAAAATCCAGCTAAATGTTTAGCTTGATTATTATCTTTTATTTTATATAATTCATTTCTTGGATTCATATTAATTCAAGTAATGCCCCTAAAATACAAAGCAATCCAAAAATTAAAGTAAACTTAGAAAAATTAATCTTCTCAGCAAAAGATAAAAGAAGTTTCAAAAATATCAATCCAAAAACAAAACTAAATATTAATCCTATCCATGACTCGCTCGCAATTGCTGGATTGTCTAAATATAAATATAATGAAGATCCTAATACGACTGGAGCAGAAATTAAATAAGATTTTCTTAATATTTCTTTTGGATTACTTTCATTTAATGATAATCCAAATATGGTTGAACCTGACCTTGATACACCTGGAATTGCTGATACTCCCTGAAGAATTCCAACAAAAATAGCTGATACAACATTGTTAATCTTTAAGTTAACCTTCTTGCTTTGTAAATATGACGTTAACAACAATCCAAAACCCATAAGCATTAATAATCCCCAACCCATAGAAACCTCTTTAGCCAACTTATACATGGGAAAACCAATAATTCCTGAAATAAGAGTAACAATTACAAAAAACTTAAAAAACTCCTTATCTTTCATTAAAAGAAGATTTATCCAATCTTTATAGAAATATACGAAAAGAGCTAAAAGAGTCCCTAAATGAAGGAATAACGCCAAATCAACACTGTTCAAATTGCTAATCATACTCTTGGAAACTAAAGCAACAACCCCTTCACTTGAAATTGGAATCCATTCGAATATTCCTTGTAAAAAACCTAAAAAAGCATATTCCCACATTTTATTTTTCTATTATTATATATCTATACTTATTAAAATTATCTCTACAAAATTTATATTTTGAATATTTATTTTTTACTATTTTTTCAATATCATCAACTTGTTCCTCGTCAAACTCCATAAATATCTTCCCGTTATCATTTAAAAAATCTCGAGCTTGTTCTAAAAACTTTTTAATCAATTCCATTCCTTTTTCTCCTCCAAGCAAAGCAAGTTTTGGTTCAAATTCTTTAACATCTTCACCAACCTCATTCCATCTTTCAATATCAACGTATGGGGGATTAGCAAAGATATAGTCATATAAAGAATTAATGTTTGAAAAAATATCTGTTTTAATAATCTTTCCATCAAGATTATTTATTTTTAAATTAATTTTAATTTGTTCAATTAATTGATTGTCAATTTCTCCAAAATCACAAACAGAACTTTTTATATTTTTTAAAATGGCAATACCAATACATCCAGAACCAGAAAATAAATCAAGGCAATGTAATTCCTTGTTTTTATCTTTCATCTCTTTAATTGCTATTTCAACCCATTCTGCTGTCTCTTCTCTTGGAATTAAAGGTCTTTTAGATAAATCTATTTTTGCACTCAAAAATTCCTTGTACCCTCTCTTGTAATCTTCTGGCAAATCCATATTACAGAGTAACCATCATTCCAATAATAATTCCGATCATTATTCCCCCTGCAATCTCAACTAAACTGTGACCTAAAATTTCTCTCAACTTGTCCATGTCTTCATCTAAGACATCAATAAGTTTGTTTAGTGATTGGGCTTGTTTTCCTGCTGCTCCTCTTATCACCTTAGCATCGTAAGTTATAAAAAACGCTAAAACTGAAGCAATAGCAAAAAATACAGAATCAAATCCTTGCAATATGCCCACTGCTGTTGCTAATGCTGAAACCGTAGCACTGTGAGAAGAAGGAAAACCTCCTGGCAAAGAATACAAATTAAGCCTAAAATTAGTTTTCTTTTGTTTGAAAGATAAAAGAAAGGCTTTCATTGTTTGAGCAACAAACCAAGCAATTATTGCTGCCCACAATGCTTTATTTAAAACTAATTCATTAAATACTTCCATGGAGATATTCTATCAGATTAATAATAATATTTAAAGACTTATATTAAATATCTTACTTCTTTCTTTTGCGCCTTTTATCATTCTTATTTTCCCTGAATTAACATTAAAATATTTAGACAAAACCTCTATAATTCTTTTATTAGCCATTCCGCCTTCTGCTTTTTCTTTAATATAAACATCAAAAGAATCTTCTTTCTTTTTTATTATCTTTTCTTTTTTAGAATTAGCAAAAGCTTTGACTTTTATAAGCATAAGAACAAAAGCCCCTTAATAGGGGCCATTATTTATTGATTTATTCCAATCATCTCTACATCAAAAATTAAAGTAGCATTAGGAGGAATATTTCCTCTCCCAAATTTACCATATCCCATTTCAGAAGGAATAGTTAATTTTCTTTTTTCTCCAACTTTCATTCCTAGGATTCCTTGTTCCCAGCCTTGAATAACTTGTCTTGATCCAAGATTAAAAGTGAAAGGCTGTCCTCTGTCTATACTTGAATCAAATTTAGTTCCATCAACAAGAGTTCCTGTGTAGTGAACCGTTACATTGTCTCCATTTTTTGCACCCTCACCTGCACCCTCTTGGATTATTTCTATTTTTAAATTTTCCATTATTTGATTACCTTGTTCATTAGTTATAGTATTGTTGTCTAAGGGAGCATTTAAGTCTTTTGGTTTCATTAAAAGATAAAAGACAATTGCAATGACAACTAAAATTAAAACCAAAGAAACAAGGTCTTTTTTAGTATTTTCCATAATTATTTAATTTCGTAAGAAACGTTAACAGTAACTTCAACTTTCTGTTCTCCGACAACAATTTCCATGTTGTTGCCAATACCGCTAGTTGCTCTTTGGTTTAAGCTAGCAAGTGGAGAATAATATGACTCTGTAAAACTTAAAACATCTCCAACTTGAACTCCTAGTTTGCTTGCAATTTCTTGAGCTTTTTCTCCTGCTTTTTTAATTGCCAATTCCCTAGCTTGTTTTTTCAAATCTTCTTCATTGTCAACAATGAATTGAAGATTACCAACTTGACTAGCACCATAATCAATAGCTCCTTGAATATCTCTTCCTAATTGCTCTTGATTTCTGATTTTTACCTCGATTGACTCTACAGCTTCATATCCAACAATCGCTCTCTTTCCATATGGATAAGTATTAATATCAACTCCTTTAGTCATCCATTCATACTTAGGATAAACACTGTAATCAATTGTTTTCATGTCTTCATCATTAACATTCTGAACTTTCAAAAAAGATACTATTTTGCCAACCTTTTCTGAATTCTTTCTTATCGCATCATTAATAGTAACGTCAGTTGTTAAGACTGTAAAAGTAACTTGAGCTACTGTTGGAACAGAATAAACAGTTCCTGTTTCGCTAATCATTATAGTATTCTCGTTTCCGCTTGTTCCAATATATTTAGTAGATTTCATTGTGTTCTGCATTGCTACAAAAATATAAAGAATAAGAGCAAGCATTAATACAATACCAACTATTGTTAATATTTTAATTAAAACATTTTCATTTTTAGGCTGACTCTCAAAATATTGTGCTTCCATTTTTTTGTTTTTTTAAATTTATTGTTATTTCGACCTTTAACAATTTTAACTTATTCTAGTTCCAAGAGTTATTTCTTTCTCTGGAACAAGTATTGATAAATTATTTTCGTCTTTAACGGCAAGTATCATTGCTTGACTCTCTAGACCCATCATTACTCTTGGTTCAAGATTGACTACAAACACTGCTGTCTTATTAACAAGCTCTTCTGCGGAATATGCTTTACCAATTCCTGCAATAACTTGTCTTTTTTCTTCACCAAAATCAACTTCTAGTTTAACAAGCTTTTCTGATTCTGCTATCTTCTCAGCAGAAATTATTTTTCCAATCCTTAAATCAACTTTTTCAAAGTCTTCAAAATTAATCATTAAATATATTCTACCAATTAAAAGAAAAAAATAAAAGCCCCCTAGTGGGGGCTCCTTTAATTATGAACTTATTCTCTACCGTTTTCTTTCATTGGTCTAGCTTCGTCCACGATTAGTTTTCTTCCTTCGTATTCTGTTCCATTGTACATGTCCTTTGCTTTTGCAGCGTCTTCTTCAGTGGCCATTTCAACAAAACCGAATCCTTTTGATCTCTTTGAAAACTTGTCTACGATGATTGATGCTGATGCTACGTTTCCAGCTTTTGCAAAAATATCTCTTAGAGCAGCGTCATCAGTTGAGTAAGGAAGATTTCCTACGTATAACTTCTTCTCCATTTTATTGTGTGAAAAATTGATTAATTAACGACCTACTCTCAACTAACATCTAGACAAGAGTACGACCCACCTCTGCGTGGTTATTTAATAGAATACAGTAATACCTTCTTATTGTCAATTAATTTGTTAACAAAAATTCCCTTTTGGGAGTAATTTATTTTCCAATTTTCTCTGCTAATTCAATCAATCTGCATGAATATGCCCACTCATTATCATACCAAGCCATTACTTTAATCATGTTACCTTTTACTTTTGTGTATTCAGGGTCAAAAATAGAAGAATATGAATCCTTAATAAAGTCTGATGAAACTAAAGGAGCTTTCTCAATTCTTATTATCCCTTTTAATTCTTTCTTATCGGCTCTTTTTTCAAAAACTTGATTAATTTCTTCAGTTGTAGTTTCTTTGTTTAGTTCACAAACTAAATCAATCAAAGAAACAATTGACGTTGGAACCCTAACCGCAATACCATCTAATTTCCCTTGAACACTAGAAACAACTTTTCCAATAGCTTTAGCTGCTCCTGTTGTAGTTGGAATAATATTTTCTCCTGCTGTTCTTGCTCTTCTTAAATCTTTATGTGCGATATCTAATAAAACTTGATCATTAGTATATGAGTGAATTGTAGTCATGAATCCTTTAGTGATTCCAAATTCTTCCTCAAGAATCTTAACTACTGGAGCTAAACAATTAGTTGTACAAGAACCCATATCAATAATTTCTTCTCCCCTATACTCTTCGTCGTTAACTCCTAAAATATATGAAGGAATATCATCTTCTTTAGCTGGAGCAGAAATAATAACTTTTTTAGCTCCTGCATTAATATGCTTTTGACACCCAACTTTATCTCTAAAAACACCGGTACACTCTAAAACAACATCTACTTTTAAATCTTTCCAAGGAAGTTTTTCTGGATCTTTTTCACAAAAAACTTTTATCTTTTTTCCATTAACAATAATTTCGTCATTATTAATCTCTACTGTTCCTTCAAAAATTCCGTACGTAGAATCATATTTTAATAAATGAGCTATTGTTTTAATGTCTGCCAAATCATTAATAGCAACAACCTCAACATTCATTTTGTTTTCAAATATACTTCTAAGGGAACATCTTCCTATTCTTCCGAAACCATTGATTGCAATTTTTACTGCCATATTATTAATCTTCTATTTTTAATAATTCGCAAATCTTTTTTCTATCAAAACCAACAACCCAATTACCATCAATATCTAAAACTGGAACTGTTGCTTGCTGAGTTTTTTCAATCATTTCTTTTTGAGCATTCTCATCAGCAGAAACATCTATTGGTTCTATCTCAAAACCTCTTTCTTCTAAAAATCTTTTGAGGGTCTGACAATACGGACAAATTGGAGTTGAAAATAATCTTATTTTATTCATAGTTTTTTCTTATTTAATTCTTCTTCTATTTTACACAACCTATTATACTTTGCCAACCTTTCTCCTCTGGCTGGAGCTCCTGATTTTATATACTCAGCAGAAATACCTGCAGCTAAATCAGCGATAAAAGAATCACATGTTTCTCCTGATCTATGAGAAACGATAATTTTCCATCCATTATCTCTAGCAATTTTAGCTGATTCTAATAATTCAGTTAAGGTTCCAACTTGATTAATCTTTAAAATTACAGCATTACAAGCTTTTTTCTCTTCAGCCAATCTAATATTTTCGGGATTGCTTGTTGTTAAATCATCTCCAATAATCATGACTTTAGATCCTAGCCTACTATTCATTCTTTCAAATCCTGTATAATCTTCTTCTGAAAAAGGATCTTCTATTCCAATAATTGGATATTCATTAATTAAATCTGAATAATAATTCATTAAATCTGTTCTACGATATAATCCTGTTCTTAATCCATAATAACCCTCATCTGAGCTTGAACCTTTTCTGTAAAACTGAGTAGCAGCAACATCAAGAATAATATCAACTTTTTTATCATACTCTGCTCCTTCTATTGCTTTCAAAATTAAACTCAAAGCAACCTCTGGTAAATCTATTTCTGGGGCAAACCCTCCTTCATCTCCAACATTAATAGAACTTTTTCCATAATTCTGTTTTAAAATCTTTTTTAATTGGAAATAAATTTCTGATCCCATTCTTAATGATTCAACAAAACTGTTTCCTTTGGGAACAATCATAAATTCTTGAAAATCTAAATTGTTGCCAGCATGAGCTCCTCCATTAATTATATTAAAAGATGGCTGAGGCAATTTTATTTCTTCATTTTTAAATAAATTGGCAATGTGTTCATATAAAGAAATCTTTTTTGCAGCTGCTCCTGCTCTTGCTACAGCCATTGAAACTCCAACAACAGCATTTCCTCCTAAATTAAATTTACTAGGAGTACAATCAACTGTAATCATTCTTTTATCTATTTCCTCTTGGTTCTCTGGGTCCATGCCAACAAGTTTTGGACCAATTATTTCATTAACATTATTAACTGCTTTTAACACTCCCTTGCCCCCATATCTTTTTTCATTATCTCTCAATTCGAACGATTCTTTCATCCCCGTTGAAGCTCCCGACGGAACCGAAGCAACAAAAGATCCATCATCTGTAATACATTCAACTTCAAGGGTTGGGTTGCCTCTTGAATCAAGAATCTCTCTAGCTGTTATAGATTTAATTTTACTCATTAATATTATATTAACATTAATTAATATATTTGTAAGCAGAAATAACTGCTTTTGCTCCCTCTCCGCAAGCAACAACAATCTGCTTAACTTTTCCTGAGTTTGCATCTCCAGGAACAAAAAGTCCTGAGGTTTTAGTTTCTAAAGTTTCAAAATTAACAATCGCTTCTTTTTTTTCGTTTAAATCAACTAATCCTTCTAATAACTTAGTTGCTGGCTCGTATCCTGCCTGAACAAATACGCCATTAACTTCTAATAATTTTTCTTCATTCGTATTTCTATCTTTATATATAATATTATTAACAAGCATTTCCCCTCTTATTTCTTTCAATTCAACATGGGTAATAATTTCTACTTTTCCTGAACTTAGTGCTTTGTTTTGATTATCTTTTCCTGCTTTAACAACATCACCGTATTCTAAAATATATATTTTACTAGCATAATTATTAAGGAAAATAGCAGCTTCAAATCCTGCATCTCCCCCTCCAATGATTGCTACCACTTTATTATTAAATAATGGGCCATCGCAAGTAGTACAATAACTAACTCCTTTTCCTACATATTCTTTCTCTCCAGGAACTGATATTTTTCTTGGCTCTGCTCCTGTTGCAAAAATAACTGTTTTAGATTGAAAGCTTTTTCCCCTTTTAGTTGAAACAAAAAACAGCCCGCCTTCTTTTTTTAATTCAATAACCTCGTCATCCATAACTTCAACTCCCTTTTTTCTCATCTGCTCCTCAAGTTTTTGTATCAATTCAAAACCAGATATTTTTTCAAATCCAGGATAGTTTTCTATATCAACAGCCTTGCTAGCCATCTGTCCACCAAAAGCCTTGGCTATTACCAAGGTTTTCATTTTTTGCCTTGCTGAATATATTCCAGCAGTCATTCCTGCCGGACCTCCTCCGATTATAATTAAATCGTACTCCATTATAATTTTATTTCCTTTAAAAATTCTTTTATTTTAGGCCCGAAATCATGATGATCCAAAGCTAGTGTTAAGAATGATTTAAACCAAAGCATCTTGTCCCCACACTCAAGCCATTCTCCTTTAACTTCATACCCATAAACTACTTTTCCTTCTTCAGCCATTTTTCCAAGGACTTGAGTTATTGATATGTCTTTTTGTCTTAATGATTTATCTTTTTCTAAATATTCAAAAACGTCAGGAGTTAAAATCATTCTTCCAATTATTGCTAAATCAGATGGTTCTTCTCCTTTTTTTGGTTTTTGCACAACTCTTTTTATCTTATAAAAACTATTAGCTATTTTTTCTACTTCAACAACTCCATAGCTAGATAATTTATCTTGGGGCAATCTTTTCAACGCCAAAACAGGCCTTTGGCATGTCTCGTAGACCTCTTTTAGCTGAGCAAAGCCAGGATTCTCTTTTGAATAAATAATATCGTCGCAAAAGAAAACTCCGACTGGGTCTTTTCCAACAAACTTCTTAGCTTCAAATATTGCATTAGCATCTCCCAAAGCCTTCTTTTGAACAACTGAAGAAAAAGAAACTTCCTTAATCATTTCTTTAAGGTTTTTAACCGACTCTAGTTCTTGTTTTTTATTATTCTCTTCTAGTAATTTTTCAAGAGCTGAATCTTCACTAAAATACTTTAAAACATCTTTTTGATTTAGTCTTGTTACGAATTGAATATCTTTAACTCCTGAAGATAGTGCTTCTTCTACATTATAATGAACCAATGGCCTATCAACTAAAGGAATAAGCTCTTTAGATATAACTTTAGATAAAGGAAGAAACCTTGTTGCCATTCCTGCTATGGGAAATATTGCTTTTTTAACTGTTTTTTTGCTCATTTTATTTTTCTTTTGATTTTCTTAAAAATGCTGGTATTTCAAATATCTTTTCTTCTTCGTCTTCTTTTTTCATTTCTTTTTCTTCGGCCTCTTTTATATCAAGAGCGCTTCTCCTAACTTCAACCCCTTCTTCTTTTATTTTCTTTTCTTTTTTAATAACTTTCTTTTTTGTTTTTTCCTTCTTTGTTTCTTCTTTTTCTTTTTTAGAAGAACTTTTTTTCTTTTCTGGTTCTGATCCTGTTGCAAGGATTGTAATTTTAAGCTCATTTTTCATTTTAGGATTCTGGCTTAATCCAAAAATAATTTTCGCATTAGGAGCAAATTCAGAAATCTTTTCACTCACCTGAGACAATAATTGCAATGACAATTCTTTACCTGCCTCAACATTAAACATTACATTGTCAGCATTATCAAGCTTGTAATCAAGGATTGGATTTTTAAGTAATATTTTAGATATTTCCTCTGCATTCTGACTTGACTTAGCTTTAACAAAGTTTAAATAAGCAACTTTTTTTCTTCCTTCAAGAATAGTTTTTATATCAGCCCAATCTATATTAATTAATCCTGGAGAATAGATAGTTCTTAGTAGTCCCTCTAAAGACTCTGCTAATTTATCATTTAATAAATTCAAAGAATCAGCAAAAGGAACTTCTTCTTTAGTCAAGGCAAATATTTTTTCATTTGGTAAAACTAAAAATGCATTCAAGCTTTCCTTTATCTTTTCTAAAGCCTTAACTGACAATTCCATCTTTTTTCTTCCTTCAAAAGAAAATGGCATGGTAAAAATACCCAAAGTATTCAATTTCATTTCTTCGGCAATTTTAGCAATCACTGGGGTTGCTCCCGTTCCCGTTCCTCCTCCCAAAGAAGAAACAATGATATATAAATCTCTATCATCTCCTAAAAGATGTTTTATCTTTTCGATATCTTCCTTAGCAGCTCTTTCTCCTATATCAGCATCTCTTCCTGTCCCGAGCCCCCTAGTTAATTTATTCCCAAAAGGAAAAGTCTTTAATGTTCTTGGTAATGATTTTAATGCCTGATTATCTGTATTAACAGCAACAAAATCAACTTTTTGATATGAAAAGTCTTTAAGTTTCTTTAAAAGCTCAGCTATGATATTTCCTCCGCCTCCACCAACTCCGATTACCTTGATTTTCACTCTTCTCATCACAGAATCATCAGAATCTTTTTCTTTAGGCGCAATAGATGGTTTTTCTTGTTTTTTCTGTTCTTTTGTTTTTATTTTTTTCATTTTAAAACATTATAACCCTTTTTTAATCAATTTTCAATTTAGATAAAATTTCTTCAAATTCTGCTTTTTCTATACCTTTTTGTTTTCCAGCAGAGGTAAAAGATATTCCATCTTCCTTAGCTCTAGGAACAACATGTAAATGAAAATGGAAAACTGTTTGTTCGGCTGATGACCCACTAGCATGATACAAGTTAACTCCTTCTGCTCCAATAATTTTCATTTTTTCTGCAATCTTTTTTGCAACACTAATAATTCTTTCTAGCACAATGTTTTCTATTTCAAATATATTCTCCTTGTGCTCTTTAGGAATAATTAAAGTGTGCCCTTTGGCTATTGGGTTAATATCTAAAAAAGCTAAAACTAAATCATCCTCGTATATTTTGTAGCAAGGGATTTCTCCTTTTGTTATTTTACAAAAAATACAGTTTTCCATATTTTTATTCATTAATTTCTCCACAAGAAACATCTACATCAAGTTTGTCTACTGCCATAGGCATCCCTTGATCATCTTTCCAAATAGTTGTTTTGATTACACAAATTTGTTTGTCTTTCTTGTATCCAGATATTCCAGATAATGTTTGTGGATCAATATTAAAGGAGTCTATTTTGAACTCATTGTCTTCAAAATATTTTTTAACAATTTCTGATTGATTATTAGTTATTCCAATGGCAGTAATTCCTTTTCCATTAATAGCTTTGGTTCCAATCTGCTCTCCATCATTTTCAATACTCCAAATAAACGTCTTTCCTTCAACAGAAGAAAACTCTATTTTGGTTTCTTTTTCTAGGTTTTGTAATAAAGAAAAAGTAGAATCTTTTGAAACATTGCCATTGGAAAAGAATGCTATATAAACTCCGAAGATAACAAGAACAAAAATAACTACTACGAAAAGAATATCCCTATTCATTTTTTTATTAAATTAAAAATAATCTTTTAAGCCAAATAAACCGAACAAAGCAAAAAGTCCAAATAAAAATGTAAAACCTGGAATCATTCCTAATAATCCAAACCATCCCAAGAATCCTGCTCTCCATAAATCAGCTGGTTCCCTATCAATTATAAATTCCATAATACTATAAAGCATTAATACAACAAAAGCAGCCATGGTAATGAAAAATAGTCCGAAAAAGAACCACTCTTCTATCTTTAATAAGCCATAAACCATGTTATGAGCAAAAAACGATATAAAAGCACTTAAAAAAGCGACATATATTATCTTTATTCTTTTACTTGTATTTTCCATCATATACGTATTTCTTTACTACTAATATATACTATTTTTACTTTTAAGAAAAGGGGCTATTCCCACCAACAAAAATAATCAAAAAACCGGCAGAAACCGGCTTTCTTTTTTGTTCGGAAGTAGGGACTCGAACCCCAATTACCAGGGCCAGAACCTGGCGTCCTACCATTAGACGACCTCCGAATATTAATCCTTCAAATACTTTCTAACAGCAAAGTAGCTAGAAATCAAGCCCAAGCCTATTCCAATAACTAGATTTAGAATAAATATCCAGAAGAAGTTATTCTTAAAGAATAATAAGCAATCAAATCCTAAAAACAATGTTTCCAATTGTTCATTGAATATAAAGGGAATTATTAAGAATAAAAAGAATGATAATATTGCTGCAAAAGCACCACACAATATTCCTTGAACAAGAAACGGTCCACGAATAAATGAATTTTTAGCTCCGACTAACCTCATTATTCCTATTTCTTCTTTTTGAGAATAAATACTTAATCTTAAGGTGTTAAATGTAACAACTACAGCAATTAAGCTTAAAAACAATGTTACCAAAATTCCAGCAACACTCACACTATTAGTTAAACCAGACAATCTTTCAATCATCACTCCCCTCTTATAATCATTAATTTCATCAATTAAATCTTTAAATTGATCCTGTTTTAAATATTCAGAAACTTGTTTATATTGAGACGGCTGCTTTGTTTGGATTCTCAATGATGGCAAAAATGGATTAACACTAATTAATTCCAATGCTTCTAAGTATTTATCTCCTTCGTGAGCCTTGATAAAAGAATCATATGCTTCTTCGGGCGAAATATATTCAACATTTTTAACTTCGGGAAGATTAACTAATTCTTCTCTAATACTTAAAATAGAATCTCTTGCAACTTCTTCTTTAAATGTAACAGAAATATCTATCTTATCTTTCAATTCTTGAGTTAAATAATTTACTCCTCCCTGGAAAAAGTATAAGGCTGTCCCTAAAATTGCAGCGATAAATATTACTAATGCTGTAGCAAAACTAAGAAATCCCTGTCTCCAGAAATACTCCCAGCCATTTTTAAACATTTTTCTAATATATTTAATCATAATGAAAATACTCCATTTTCTTCATCTCTAATTATTCTTCCGTCTTCTAAAGTTATTACTCTTTTTTCAAGAAAA
>Ga0302250_1001395_pt1 | contig 18275 bp, 18 predicted proteins | sample AAG_RA_Asp_MG_FD_193536 | JGI IMG/M metagenome (GOLD analysis project Ga0302250, IMG submission 193536) | Enriched activated sludge microbial communities from anaerobic digester in WTTP, New Holstein, Wisconsin, United States - AAG_RA_Asp | ecosystem: Engineered > Bioreactor > Anaerobic >... | reverse complement strand
GCAAACACACATCCTGCGGCGGTGGTACTCAGCGGTGGCAGGAACTGCGCGAGCAGCTCGAACCGGACCGGGCCACGAAGCGGAAGGACTGGGAGCAGAAACAAAAAGGCTGGCGGAAGGACCGGGCGAAGGCCAAAACTGAGAACGAAGGGAATGAGGGCCCGGCCCCGGTGCCGGCAAACCCCGATATCCGGGCGGCAGCACTCGATGTGCTGGAACACGGCAATCCGGCAGCCCTGATGCTCGCGGCATTTGCCGAGGAGCATGTCGGTGACGAGATCCTTGCCCGGTGCATGATCCTCTCGATGGCATCGCAGGCCGTGAAGAACTCGGACGGGCTGCACGTCTCGGTGACCGGGGATTCCGGCAAGGGCAAGACCCATGCATTCCGGAAGATGATGCGCCAGGTCCCGGACCGGTACAAGGTGAAAGGAACGGTGAGCAACAAGGCGCTCTATTACATGAAAGACTTGCAGCCCCGCACGGTCCTGATGAGCGACGACACGGAGCTCTCGGACGGAATCCAGGAGATCCTGAAGTCCGCGACATCGAACTTCCACGAGCCGATCACACATACGACGGTCACAAAGGACCTGACCTCGCGGGTCTGCACGATCCCCGAGCGGTGTGTCTGGTGGATTGCAAAGAAGGAAGGGACCGGTGACGATCAGGTGATGAACCGGATGCTGACCTGCTGGATTGATGAATCAGCTGAGCAGGATGCCCGGGTGCTGGCAGCGAAGCAGGCCCGCGAGATGCTGGACCCGGACTCGTTCGTTGATGAATCCGATGAGCTCAGGACCTGCCGGGAAATCTGGGAGATCCTGCACGAGCAGACGATCTGGGTCATCATCCCCTACTCGAAGCGGATCCGGTTCAATGCCATCTGCAACCGGCGCAATCCCGACATGCTCTATGATCTGATCAAGAGCCACGCGGCTCTCTTCTTCATGCAGCGCAAGCAGAAGACAAGCGAGGACGGGACGCTCTGCGTGTACGCGAACGAGGCTGACTTCTCGGCCGCGAACGATGTCTTCACGCTCCTGAACGGCACCGCGGGCGGGCAGGAATCGAAGATGACGAAGAAGGAATCGGACCTGCTCGCTATCATCGAGAAGGCGGACCTGCCGGAGTTCACCATCCAGGACCTCCAACGGTTCACGGGCGGATCCTACATGGGGATCTACCGGATGATCAAGGGCTACGACAGCCGGGGGAAGAATTATACCGGGCTGTTGGAAAAGTGCCCGGCCCTCTCGTTCACGGACCGGACGGTGACGATGAACGATGGGGAGGGCGTGTCGGTCCGGCGCAGGACCGAGGCGTTCACATGGAGCCGCGAGATCTACCGGCAGTGGGTGAACGGCGGGGCCTGCTGGCTCGACCGCGACCCGAAAGGCGGCGATGACGACGGCGGCGCAGGTTCGTTTACAGCATTACAGCACGTTTACAGCAGTTTTACAGCAACTGCTGTAAATCAAAATGGTGCGCCCGGTGCGCCCGGTTCCAGCAAAGAAGGTGATTATCATAATAATTCTGTACTAAGGAATGGTGATTTACAGCAAAACCGGAATTATGGAGGTGACAAAAATTCCGGAAAAAATACTGATCAGTGTCTCCATGATTCTGAAATTGCTGTAAACAAAAACCGATCTCTGCCCGGACCCCAACAAACAACGAATCCGGCCCCGCAACCTCCTCCGAACTCTTACAGCAACTGCTGTAAAACTGCTGTACAGAGCCCGGATTTGACACCCCCTGCTGTAAATAAGGTCCGGCCCATCAAGGCCCGCGACTACAAAAAACTCGAGATCCCGGAGCCGAAGACGCCGTGCTGGTCCTGCGGGAAGAAGGGCTCCTGGTATGTGGAGAAGCTCACGGCGGAGCGGCGGGCCCGGCCCAGGGACCAGCAGACCGCCCAGCGGATTTGCCGCTCCTGTTACAACGAGGCGGTGAAGGCGGAACAAACGGCATCGGTCCCGCTGCCGGGCACCGTGGATATTTCCCGGTGCAGCCGCGTGACGGCAGATGTGGGGGAGTGCTCGGTCTGCGGGATCGCGAAGGCGGTGTGGATCGATCGAGAGGCTGGTGTGAAGCTCTGCGAGCATTGTTACGGGAGAGGTGTGCGTGAGGATGCACGGGAGGCTGGATGCAATGCCTGACGATGCACTGCATGAACGATTTTGTGATTGGAGTTACAAAAAAACGGAGGAAAATGAATGTCTGAAGATACGTTTGAGGTCGTAACAGAAATAAAATACCGGCCAGAGATTAAAGAACAGACCGATGAAGAAGCCCGACGTGGATTGCTGGAAGGAGAGGAGTACCTGGTCCTTGAGATCCAGGTGATCGGGATGGTGGAGATCTGCGGGGGAAAGGATTCTCTCATGTTCGATTTTCTCGCGGCATGTAACCAGAACGCGGTTACGTCCCCCTGGATGAAGGAGAAGATGAGTTTGCTCTCGGATATCTGCGAAGGGACGGTCATGGTCCTTACCCGTAAGATGAGAGCCCGGCTCATCCGCCAGATCCAAAAACGGGAGGAGCAGGAGCTGTGCCTGTACCGGTTGTCTGCATGGTTGTCGATGGGCGATGACGGTTCGCAGCGCTGGAGTATCAGGGACCAGATCGATCCGGTGTTTGAGCATGAGGATCGGTCTGTGGTGAAGCGGGCCTGGGAGGCGAGGCGACTGGCGGAGAAAGCGATGGAGCATAAGGCGGGCTGACGTGGTTGTTCCATCTGCCCTGCTCTCGCATGAGAGCACGGAGCATTACACACCGCAGTACATCCTCGATGCGGTGATTGCCTGCATGGGCGCAATCGATCTGGACCCGGCCAGCAACAGCCGGGAGATCCCGAACGTGCCGGCAGCGAGACACTACACAGCTCATGACAACGGGCTCGTGCAGCCGTGGGAAGGCCGGGTGTTTCTCAATCCGCCGTTCGGACCCGGTGTCGAGCAGTGGTTCTCGAAGTTATACCAGGAGCGGTCCGCAGGCCTCACCACGGAGGCGATTGTATTGTGGAAGTCGGCGACCGAGACCTCGGCATGGAAGACGCTGACGGCACTATCGTGCCGGGTGTGTTTTCCTTCTGCGAGGATCCGGTTTGTTGGGCCTTCTGGCGATAGTGGCCCCGGACCGACATTTTCACCGGCGCTCTTCTATGTCGGGGATGGGCCGGAGCGGTTCGAGAAGGCGTTTGCGAGGATCGGGGCGGTGTGGGTAGTGCCGGGGAAATAAAAACCGCATCGCCTTAAAATTCATTTGTCAGCGGTATACGCTTTCAACAGCGCTCGGAACATCTTGCCGTGATTTGGATATTTCAGATGAAGCAATTCGTGGATAATGATCTTTTTTCGCTCGTCTTTGGATTGTCGTAACATTGCCCGGTCGAATGTTAACCTGCCCCTGCTTGAACAGCTCGCCCACTTGTTCTTCATTTTACGCAGGTGGATCTCTTTTATCTCAACCTTACAGGTTTTCGCCCATTCCCCGACCGATCTCTTGAAGGATTCCGGTGAGATCATGTAACAGCCCGTTTGAGAACACTCATGATCTGGTCAACAATCTTTTTGATCTCTTTGATGTCGCGGGTTCCGGATTGCAGGATGACCGTATACAGTTCCTGTTTCACATCACGGGCCTGTTGCTCGCTGGTTCTCCAATGGGGATAGTGGTTCAGGATAATCTTCATTTCATGGGATTTTGTTTCCGGATCGCTGATGCTGGTTTTGTTGAGAAGCCAGAAGATAGAAAATTCTTCGATCGGGATATTGCGCTTCTCCTGTTCGAGCCGGGCAATATTGATCTCTTCGATGATCTTTTTGAGTTCGGCAAGGGTTTCCTGCGTGGTTTTCTGGCGGTCCTTGTAAAGCTGGATCACCGCATCCGCTTTTTCACCAATAGAGAGAAGGTAGGGAGATTCTTCCGTATGTTTCCGTACGAGATGTGCAATCCCTTTGCTGAGATTGAACACCTTCTCGATATCGGATACCGGCTGCTCTTCGATATACCGGAGGACTTTATCGTTGATCTCGTAAATTCCGCCCGGTGCCCCGATCTCGCTGCTCAAGGTGTGATCCTGGACGAGTCGAGCCACTTTGCGGGAGAATTCCCGGTCAACGGAGATACCGGGATCAAAGTTTTCCCGCACCATGCGGTACATTTTTGCAAGTTTGTCCACGTCATCGATGTACGGCCTCAGGAATGCATCGGGAGAGAGAATTTCATAGATATCCGAAAGTTCGTGGAAGAATGCGTAGAACGTATGGCGGACTTCTTCGATAAGGAAATATTCGAGCACGGCTTCAACCGCCTTGTCCCGGGTCTTTCCTCTGGCAAGCCCGAGATACTGCTGTGCTTCCTGTGACATCAGCCGGGTGAACCGTGCCTTGAGGACATCGATGTCGTTGACAATTCCCTCGATATCGCTGGAATCGAAGGCAAGCGCTTTTTTGAGGTTGTTGAAGATCCCGACGATATCGAGGACGAACCCTGCGGGTTTCTTGTGTCCCTCTTCGTCTTCATACGGCCGGTTCACCCGGGCAATTGCCTGGAGAAGGACATGATCCCGCATGGGTTTGTCGAGATACATGCAGTAGAGGACAGGGGCATCAAACCCGGTGAGGAGTTTTTCTGTGACGATGAGGATCTTCGGGTTTTTCTCCGGGCTCCTGAATGCCTTCCGGATGCGTTTCTCTTCGTCTTCTGCATGGTAGTGCATGCGGAGATCATCATCATCACGTGGGTTCGGGCTATAGACGACTTCCGAATATTCCGGGGGGAGTAGTTTATCGAGTTCCTTTTTGTAAAGTGCACAGGCTTCCCGGTCAACGGCAACCAGGAACGCCTTGTACCCCATGGGCTCTACATTGTTCCGGAAGTGATTTGTTACGAACTGCGCGACTTTGGGCACCCGCTCGGGGCTCTTCATCATGTTCCGGAGATTTACCGCTTTTTCAAGGACTTTGTTGAGTTCCGCGACGTCGCTTATTCCCTCCATCTCGGCAAGGTCAAGGAATTCCTTCTCAAGAGTCCGCCGGTCAACGAGGAGATCGTTGGGAGCGAGCGTGTAGTGGAGCGGGACCGTGGTGCCGTCACTTATGGACTCGGCGATACTATATTTGTCAAGGTAGCCATAGGGTGGATCGTCGCGCCCGAACGTGATGAACGTTCCCTGTCCGTACGCCGTCTTGTCGATGGGAGTGCCGGTAAACCCGATGTAGGTAGCATTCGGGAGTGCGCCCATCAGGTAGTTGCCCAGCGTACCGGTGGTGGTACGGTGGGCTTCGTCCACGAGAATGAAGATCGTGTTCCGGTTATTGATATTTTCCGGCATCCCCTCAAACTTGTGGATCATGGAGACGATGAGACCCCGGTGATCGGCTGCAAGGAGTGCCTGTAACTCCCGTTTGCTCTCCGCCACTTCGACATTCCCTATGCCGGCAGCGGTGAGATTGCCGAACAGCTGGGTTTCGAGTTCGTTCCGGTCCACGAGCATGATCACGGTCGGGCTTTCAAAGACCGGTTCGTGGAGGATCTTCTGCGCCGCCACGATCATCGTGTAGGTCTTGCCAGAGCCCTGAGTATGCCAGACAAGGCCGCGTTTCTTTTCGCGATCCCGTGCCCGCCCGAGCAGCTTATCGACGGCCCGCATCTGGTGCTGGCGGAGCACGACTTTCTTTAACTCCTCCTCCTGCCGGGTGAATAAGATCCCATCGGTGAGCAGGGTGAGGAACCGTTTCCGGTCACAGAAGGTCCTGACCAGTGTCTCGAAATTTCCGCCCGCCTCATCCTTCCAGTTGAAGAGCGTCTTCTTGGACATGTTCCAGGTGGCGCTGTAATAATATCGGATGATGTGGGTAAGAGCGTAAAGCTGGAGAACCGCGAGCAGTTCAGGACATTCGCGATGGTATCGCCGGATCTGGTCGAGGGCTTCTGCAATGCCCTCTTTCTTGTGCGCCGCCTTGGTCTCGACAAAGAAGACCGGGATGCCATTGACAAGGAAAACGGCATCCTCACGGATCGTCTTTGAGCCGTTTGTGAACGAGAACTCATCCGTGATGTGGAAGGTGTTATTCTCTATATCATCAGTGTCGATGAACCGGACATCCCGTTCCCGTTTCTCTGCCGGGACAAAGATGGTTTTTACCCCTTTGAGGTATTCCCATGCGATGAGGTTGCCTTCAATGGTGGGTGGGATGCGGCCGATCCGTTTGGCGAGTTCAATGGCGAGCTCGCGAGTCATGAATGAGTCGTTGAGCCGGCAGATCTGGTCGATGAAAATGTCTTTGAAAAGGATCCCAGTGGGGCCACCCCTTAGGGCTGTAGCTTTGTCCTTTGGGACGTATTCCCATTTCACCGATTCGGCATAGTCGATGAACGGGTTTTGTACCGAGCCACGTTCACCGCCGAGTGTCATGTATCACTCCTCTTCCGGAACAAGGATCCAGATTCGTTTTAAGGGAAGGTCCGCTTTGATCTCATCAGGGATTTTATCGTAATAGGTCTGGATCATCTGAATGAGATCATCCGCATTCCAGAGCCGTATCTCGAAAAATTTTGTTGATGTTTCTTTTGGTACCGTCCCGCTGAAGCCGCCCCACGATACCAGCAAGCCATGTTCGGCCTGGAAATTCTTCATGACCCCCTGCAGTTCTCTTACAATCTTCACATCACACGGACTGTCACTGGACTTGACCTGAACAACCAGACGGGGATGATCAAACCCGAGCGGACCTTTTCCTGCGATGATATCGACACCTCCATCAGCGCCGGGTTTTGCGATACTGATAGTATATCCCTGTGCCTCAAGTATGGCGCCAACGAGCCGGGTTAGATCATGGCCCCGGAATTTCCTGCTGATAAGATCCCGGAGCTGGTCTGTTGCCATCTCTTCAATATCGAGAACGAGAGCAACATCCCCCTCGGCTTCTGCGGGTTTTTGCCCCTCAATCTTTCTTTTCACCGAGGGGGTCTTTCCCTCCAGCAATTCCTGGATCCGCTCTTCGGCATTATTCCGGTGAATCCGGCATACAGTCATGAAAGCGCCAAGAGAATAGAGGAGATCCTGATCGAACCTGTCGCGGGGAATTTCTTTTACCCAGTCAACTTTACGGCAGTGGCGTGCATTCTCCGGAAAATCCTTGTGGTAACTGTAGGGTCCGGCTATCTTACCAAATGCGATCGCCGCCCTGCTCTTCAGGGGCATTGCGATAAGATCCCCGATCACCATGCCATGCAGAAACGGCCAGATCTGGCTTTCCCAGTTGATATGGGTCTTGGGTTTATCATCGGGAAATGTTTTTTCAAGGAGCGCCCGCAGCTGTTCCCGGGTTTCGATTTTCGAGAGGTCCGGCAATTCATTCCAACCGATGACAGCAACTTTATTCTCAAGGGCAAACTCTTCCCGTTCACCATACCGGCCGCTGCGAACCATCCAGAGTGTCATGCTAAATGTCTGATTGTATGTATCAAGCGATATTCTTAACCCGGATCTTCGCGGTCATGAGATCGTGCAGCAGCGATGTGAACAGGGTGTCGAGTGCTTCCTTGCTGGATTGTTCGGCGGCGAGTTTTCTCTCTATTGGAGTAATAGTATCCACAATTTTATCTTGTATTTTTTTAGGTGGAACATCCACTGATATCATACTGAATGTATTTCGGTTTAATGTCGGTACCGAAACACCAGATTTGTATTGAGTCAAATCGAGCTGTTGCAGTTTATAATGAACAAACTTAGGATTGTTTCCTTTGAAGTTTTTGACATATAATACAACATTATGTGCCCAAAAATCCTCTTCAATGTACAATGATTTTCCAGATGATGACCCACTTCTTACAACGGTCACTCCAGGGCCTTTCACATTTGCTACATTATGGTATCCAATAGTTGTGGTTGCACCAATTACCGGAATAGTTCCTGCTTGAATGTCACATATTCGAAGATCTTGGCCTCTTTGTAAAATACAAAAATCTTCAAATTGTTTAATTTCCCAATCCACTGGCACCGGCCCGATCTCCGTCTCATTCAGCGCCACCCGTTCCGCTTCTTCCGGCGGCACCGGGCCATATGTGAACAGGTGCTTCATCATCGCCGCCTTGAGAGATTTTGTCGCCGCGATTACTGCGTCCGTCCTCTCCTTTGCCTCCTGCACGGTGCGGAGGGTGGTGGCGATGGCGTGCTGTTCGGGTAGAGGGGGGAGGGGGATGTCGAAATTTTTCAGACGCGATTGTGAAAGATTTGGGATTGTTGTTTTGTTCCCCTCTTCGCGATAATATCCAAGAATTTCCATCGCCGCCTGCATCCAGAACATTACAAATTCCGGATTTACGTCATTACTCCTAACACGTAATCGATGGAGGTGATTTTGATAACCACAGGATTCGAGTTCTCCTCGCCACATCGCAGTCCTTCCAATATCTCCACCCTCGCAGACTAAAAGATCCCCCGGTAATAAATTCAGCTTTTCAATTTCCTTCTCTGAAAAATCCATATAATCGAGTGTTGTTAGATCAATACCTCTCCAAAAAACGTTCAGTGTTCTGAGAAATGGGTGTTTGTTTGGTCCATCCCTCCGTGCCGGAGACATGGAAATGCCTTGCTGTACGTTGAATAACTCACCGATCTTTTTTATTTGCCACTCCTCCGGTATCGAACCTAACTCCGTTATCTTGTATCCTTCTGGAATATGAGACTTACAAATCACGGTAACTCCAAAAATAACAAAAAATTAGGTTGCAAACATAGAGGTAATATCGAGTAAAATTTCTCGAATCTCTTCAGGAATATCCTCTTTTTCGAATTGCGATAAAATTTCTTTATCACTAAATGATATTTTGTATTTTTCAGTTATCGTAGTTCTGAAATTTTTTAACATTTCTTTGCAATCAGCTAAAGTGTATGGAATTTGATTCGTTGCGATTAAACTTGTATAATTATCTCTAAAAAAGAGATTTAACTCACCAGTTTTTCTGGTTCTTTCTTCAGTAGGTCCCCGAAGATATGGCTCTTGTTGGACCAACAATGTCGTTCTTGTATTATCCTCAAATTCTTTAGCCTTTTCAATAAAAAATTGTTTAATTGATTCCTCGGTTAAGTCATCAGGAATTGGTTTTCCCTCATGCTTTGCATTCCATTTATGTATCAGAAGTTTCGAGAGAATTTTCGGATCACATAAATAGGACTCACGATTTCTTCGTTTTAAGAAATGTGATTTCTGATTCTTGAATTTTTGACTCGCTTTTTGTTTGTCTGCTATTTGAACATCCGTCGAAAAATCTCTGTCAGAAATATAGACATATTTTATAGGGACACCCAATAATTTTTCAAATGCGGCAATGGTGTCATAAGGCCATTTTTTAGTTGCACCTTCGGTCTCGAAAACCGTTAGCCCCCGGATCTGGGATAAAAATGTGGGGGAATATCGTATTCCTATGGCTTTAACAAATTCTTCGTAATCTGCATCATTCCCTTCTACAAATAGAACTTTCCTCGATCTCAAAGTATCAATAATCTTCGTAGGAGGGAGTGATATTCCTCGATCACCAAGTAATGGTATTAGTTCTTCGACATTTTGGGTTTTCAAGGGTGTTTCAAAAGTCCTGTCAATTACCAGAACATTTTCGAGGCCCGCGGAATCGATAAATGTTGGACTATGTGTTGCAATGATTAATTGAATGTTTCTTCGTTCAGATAATTTATGAAGCAAGTCAAATGATATTTGTTGAAGATCGGTATGCATATGAGAATCTGGTTCATCTAATAGAGCTACTCGTGATTCATGTAAAAAGACGAAAACAAGTAAATTGATTAGCTGTAAAAAACCAGAACCTGCCGATATGCAATCGAATTCGCAATCATCTTCACTATACAAAACAGAAAGCCATTCGTCCTTATTCTCGTCAAAAGGTACATCAATACCCTCTAATTGAAAAATTGGCGAGATAATTTTTTTAAATTCATCCCATTCATCCGGAGAATTTTGTTTTAAGCGATATATCTGGTTACGAAGGACTTCATTTTGTCTCCCCTCAGATATTAAACGTTCTTGAGATATTGTTCGAAACAACTCTTCCTTGACAGTAATTCCGATCGTACTAGGAACATAGACGGGTTTTAAATTTTTTGTAATTTTTTCATAATCATCTTTAGAGATTTTAATTTTATTTCCATCTACCATCAGGTTGCGACTAAATGCGGGGTAAATACTGAAGGACAATTCTGGAATGTCTTGAAATTTTATTTTGAATTTGATTCGTGAGGGCTTTCCACCTTCCCGAGTTTTTTGGCGATAAAAAATATCTTTTGAATTAAAATATGGAAAAGCACCGATTTCAGGGACCTGCGTTTTTCCAAATACAACTTCAGTATTCGAGGATGTGTCTGCCGTTTTCTCAATGCACCAAAAAACAGTCTGGAGAGCGTGAAAAATTGTTGTTTTTCCAGAATTATTTCCACCAACGAGAAGATTCAAGTGGTCAAATTCTATTTTGTATTTTTTAAATCCTTTAAAATTTTCAATAATAAGTTCCTGTATCATGCGGCCCACGACTCACTTTGACATGGATAGTTTACCGATTGGAAGTATTAAGTTGTTTGATTAATCGGACAATCCACATAACAAAATGACTGCGGTGCAACAAACCGCTCGAACACCGCGTGCGGATCAATCGGCTCGGGGAAAGGCTCCAGATCATCGATACGGATCGCATACCCGGTATCGCGGTCAGAGAAATAATCGAAGAACTCCTCCTCATTGAGACCTGAGACATCCCAGAACTGTTCCCATAGGTAATCCGGGTGCCCTTCAACAATTTTTCCCACCTGGAAACAGGCGACGATCTTCTTCTGCGGGGAAGATGAGTAAATGAACACCGTTTTAGCAGATTCGTTCTTGAAGATCTGCTTGCGGAACTCGTACTGTTTCGCCCCGCTCAGAATCTCTTTCACATATTTCGGCTTAATGGACAGTAAAACGCCGGTCAATTCCGCATGCCTCAATCAGTTTATTGTAATTTTCCTCGTTAATCTTTGTTATAGATTGCGGTGCGAAAGTGAGAATGCCCAGTTCTTTGAGCCGTTTAAAGGAAACCGGGTTTTTTACATGGAGATGATGGCGGAACATGATAATGGTTACCGGTTTTTGCATTTTCTCTATCTCATCACAACTGTAGACCGTTCTTTTGCCGACGATTTTCATCATCTCGTCAGCAGCGTCAAGATCGCGGTGGACAGTTTCAATGACCCCCATCGAGGTAACCATCTTCAAATCTCTTGAACGATAGAAAAACACAAGGTCACCAGGTGAGACCTGTTTGTTTCTGGTATGGGAGAGGTATGCCTTCTTGATGGTATTACCTTCGATGATAAACATCCCGGAATGTTCGGGGAGCTTGGTCTGCCTGCTGCCTTTGAAATCAGTGAACAGCCGTTCGTGATTTTCCGGCCAGATAGGAATAAAGTATTTGGATACACCGGGACCATCAAAAAAAGAGGGATAAAATTCACGGCTTACCTCCAATGGCGGGAGACCAGCGACCCGTGCGGGATCCGCATAGATCTTTTTAATAAATATTTCTTCTCCGCGTTGGTTCTTCGCAGACATTATAAATCCATATTCGGTGATCAGATCAACCAGCCGGTCTTCAGGTTTTGTGAAATGAGTGAGATAGATCTCTTCGGTCTTGTTCTTGATTGCGATATCCACGGCTAATTTTATGAACAATTCCCCGATTTTCTGCCCGATATGCCGGACAATGAACGTAGAAATCTTCTCTCTCTTTTTTTTCGGGAAGGGTGGGATTGTATCTAGCGGATCGTCCTCAATTTTATAGATGAGGAGGGCTCCGATAGATCCGTCCGGGTTGTAATGGACCCAGCATTTCCTCCCCTGCCGGGAAATTTTCCTGAACCAATCCTCGAATTCTTCGTAATCCTCTTTTAACGTATCAAAGATCGGATCGGCAAGATCAAGATTATAGATTAAATCCTCCTCAAGACCGGGTGGCGCGACTGGTGTTTCTGTGATAATAAATTGCTGGAAAAATTCCAGTGCATCCGATATCAGAAATACTCGGTCATCAATCCCAAGCCGGGATGCTTTTGAGATTATTTTCCGGTCTTCGGTAATCAGATAATCTACAGCATCCCGGTAAACACAATAAAGCAGAGCATTATCAATCTCGTCGTTAGTCCCGGGTTTAGGTGTTATCTGCGCACAAAAACCTGCATCCCCGATCGGATCCGGTGGAGATTCCAAAAGAGGATAGGCCCGGATTTTTGAGAGCATTATCTTCTGTTTTTCTGGATTCGGATTTTTTTTCAGTTCACTAACTGATAAAGGATGAACGATTTGAAGTGCACCAATTTCGTGAAGAATTCTTGATAAGGTCTGCTGGTTTTCCGTGAGTACCTGATCAGCCTCACGATAGATGAAAATATTAGTATCAATCAGAATTCGCATGAGTGGACAATAAAAAAATGCAATATAATTTCTTATAAGAGTATCTGCCTACTCCAGCCCCAACCCCGCCAGCACCTTATTCAGCTGCTTGTCGGCTTCCTGCCGCTCCTCTTCGGCTTCCCGCAGCAGCACGACCGCGTCTTCCAGGGGGAGCGTCTCATCCTTTCCATTCTGTGCAACGTACCGGGACGGGCTCAGGTTGAAATCATTCTTCGCCACGTCAGCAACAGAAACAATCGTGCTGATCCCATCTACTGCATTCCAATCCCGGAAAATTCCGGCAACTTGCGCAATACTCTCATCAGGTATGAAGTTCTTCGGCCGTCCTTTCTGGAACAGTTTTGAGGCATTGACCAACAGGCACTCACCCTTGTGCGGCTTCTTCCGGTTGATGACGATGATGATCCCCGGCGCTGTCGTGTTATAGAACAGGTTTTCCGGGAGGTGAATAACCGCTTCCACAAGATCGTGTTCCGCGAAATATTTCCTAATATCTCTTTCCCTATTCTTCCCGGTGTTGCCACTGCCCCGGGAGACAGCGCCGGTATCCAGCACAACCGCCATCCTCCCGTTCTTCTTGAGCGAGGCGAACATGTGCTGGATCCAGCCCCAGTCTGCGCTGCTTGACGGCGGGTAACCATATGCGAACCGGTTGAACGCATCGGTCTCGTAGACCTTCTGCTCGAAGTCCTGGTTCCACATCGGGTTTGCTGTCACGATATCAAATTGCCGGAGGGCCCCTTCGGATTTCAGGAATGCCGGGTGCTCCATCGTATTGCCAAGCGCAATTTGCGCCTCCATATCATGGATGAAGGTATTCATCTTCGCCATCGCAAAGGTTGTGTGCTGGTTCTCCTGACCGGAGAACTGGAGCGGGGCGACTTCTGGATCATTGTGATACCGTTCCCGGAAGTTCATTGCACACTTGATCAGCAGACCGCCGGATCCGCAGCAGGGATCATAGACTTCCTCACCAGGTTTCGGGTTTAGGATCTGTGCCATGAGAATCGCAACTTCACGAGGGGTATAGAATTCACCGGCACTCTGGCCGGACCCTTCTGCAAATTTCCGGAGCAGGTACTCATACGCACGCCCGATAATATCCGGTTCAACATCCGCGAGCCCGAGCCGGTGTTTTCCCATGACCCCGATCAGGGTCTTGAGTGAATCATCAGTTATGATCCGTTGCCCCGCAGCGGTAGCATTGAAATCCACAATATCGATCGAACCCTGGAGCTTGGGATTCTCCCGGGCGATCGATCGCATCGCGTCCGTGATCAGTTCTCCGAGTCCCGTGCTCGTACGGGCTATCGCATCCCACCGGGATTCTGGCGGGAGATAAAACCGTACAAGCTGGTGATCTTCCGCGAGAATTTTTTCCACAAGCTCGCGGTTCCCGTATTTCCCCTCCATCTTTTTCGCTTCATCATCAAAGACATCGGATAGCCGCTTCAGAAAAATAAGCGGCAGGATATAATCCTTATATTTTGGTGCATCGATCTCCCCGCGGATTTTACAGGCGGCTTCCCAGAGCCAGCCCTCAAGGGTGGTGATGTCCAGTTTTGTATTGTTTGTAGATTGAGCCATGGGATTCCTCTATGGAATAGTATCGTGAAGATACAATGAATAAGATTCCGAAGTTATTGAGAACATAAAAAAGAATCAACAATTTTCATCTTCCCCCTCCCCCCCTTCAGCAAAACCTAAGCACCGCCTCCCACAGAGTAATATTCAGCCCAAGGGCCCAAGGGCGGGAGTGAAGAATGGCAGATTTCGTACAGAGTGCAAATGTCAAGAGTGCAGTCCGCACCCTTGCAGAACCCATTGCGGACATTGCGACGTTCAACACGATCGTCCAGTCGGTCATCACCGACAATCCCTTTGAGTGTGTAGCGTATATGACTGCCGGTGAGAGCCACCCCCCGGTCGAGAAGACCAAGGAAGCATTCACCGCGAAGTTCGTCTATCAGGACACCGATGCCAAGTCCGTCGGAACGGGCAGCCACAAGTTCGACACCCTGGCAAAGTTCAATGCCGGTGTGACTGCGGTGCTCGCCGCTGCTGCGGTCAGCACGGCACACGGCGGCACCGTTGTCCACGATCTCGACAAGGACGCCTTCAGCGCAACCCTGAAGTGCCACGACGCGAACGGCGAGATCTACATGGTGAACTTCAGCCGCGACCGGGTCACCATCACCTCGTACTCGGATGACGCAATCCGGACGAATGTTGAGACCTGGGCGGACACCGTGGCAGCTCTCGCCTGAACAGCCTGACGAATAGAGCCGGGAGGGAATGTGACCCCCCGGTCACCCTCTCTTTTGGTTCTCTCGTCATAGTGGAGGACCGTTATGGAAACGGAAACCCTCGGGATAGTGCTTGCCACTGTGCTTCCGCTCTATCCTATGCTGTTTGCCATCTATCAGAAGATCGGCAAATACGATGAGGTCGTCGAGGAGTTCAAGAAACTCCGGGACGAGCATGAACAATGCAAGGAGGACTATCATGGATACTGAGAACGTGCAGCCGGTCGCAACGGTGACCGGGCTGTATCGCGGGAAGTTTGGCGGCCTTGAGCCGCTGACCGTTGACACGCCGCTCACCCGCGACGAAGTGCGGCGCAACCCAATCTTCTATGAGCTGGAACTGCATCCGGAGCAGGACGATGAGAACCTTATCATCGATTTGATCTACGACAACATGTCTCCCCTGCGAATGCAGGACCTGTACCGAGGCACGGACATCCCGCACGGTGTCAAGTTCTGGCCGGACTGGTTCGACATTCCACCCTACATGGAAATGCGGGACGTGGACGGGCGGCGGGTGTATCCCCGGGCCCCGGGCATCCACACGGTCCAGATCCGGACGGGCCGGCGCAAGTTTGCCCAGATGGGCCGGGCCCGGGATTTCAGCCCGGCGAATGGCGGATACATCAGCCCGGTCTTCGAGATCCGGATTGCGGAGGACGGCGATGTTTGAGAACGAGATGCAGACCCGGTGCGCCATCTGCGGGACCGGGATCCTGCTCGGGCTGGTCCTGGTGCTGGCCCACCTTCCCCTTCTGCTGCTCATCGTGCCGATCGCGATCCTCTTCCTCGGTGTCGTTGCGGACCCGGAGGAGACGCACGCGGTCTGGTACGGGATGCTGAACACGCTCGGTATCTTCGCATTGCCTGAGCTGACCGATATCGAACGGTTTACCTATGCGGAGAAGCGGCATTACTTCTGGTTCGGCGAGGTCGGGATGGCCGCGATCCTGGCCGGGGTGTTTGCGGTCCCGCTCGGGATCTTCATGGCGGGCCGGACGGAGATCACGCTTGCGTTCATCGGTGCAGCGGTCCTGTTCCTGCCGCTCTTCGTGTTCCTGCCGAAGCTGATCCAGCGGGCGATGAAGGCGGATGTGGATGCCGTGATCGAGGCATTCGGGAAGAATGAGCAGGTGAAGAAAGTTTTCTGGACCTTGTTCATCTCAATGGCCGGGCTGTTTGTTGCGCAGGTCCTGGACCCGGTGACGGCGCAGCAGATTGTGGGGATGGTGATGGGGATGGGGGTGTGAATATTATCGTTCCCTCTCTTTTTAGTTTGATTTTTATCCGCATCTGACCATCATCCTACTATGGACCCGGCCAAGATCCAAAAACTCGAAGATCGAATAGGGCATACATTCGTTAACAAGGACTTCATGATACGGGCCCTGACACACCCAACGTTCTCCAAAGAGGAAAAAGAGAAAAAGGTCGGAGCAAGAGACTGCCCGCATCAGGCGACCTATGCCACGTTGGGCGATGCAATTCTGAAGGCCGGTTTGATCTCAATCCTTATGGAGAAGGGGCTGAAGACTAAAGGAAACATCACAATATCGAAAGCGGATCTGGAGAATAATTTACACCTTGCCCATGTCGGGGAACGGCTGCATCTTCTTGAAGAAAATTTCATCCTGCATAGAGCTGGGAAAGACGAAAAACTCAAGGAGGCATCCATTGCACTGTGTTCGGACACGGTAGAGGCACTCATCGGCGCGATTTACATTGACAGCAACAGTTCGATGCCTGTTGTTATGGATTGTATATCGAAGATATTTTCACCTGAACTGGAAGAAATGAAAAAGAAATTTTATCTCTGAAAATCTCCCCCTTTGATATTTCCCCGTCGATGACCCTCAAAAAGGGGGGTAAATCCCCTCAGGTAAAATAAGCCCTATACGGGCTCCTTTTCCCTTTCCTGTGTCCGGGCCAATACCGGAAACCCCCGTAAAATGCACCCTTTCAGTTCCTGTGGAAAAAGTGCCATATATTCGCTCCGTTTGCCAAAATACGGCAGAATTGCGTCTCAATAAAAGGCCACCAAAGGCCTTTAAATCGTGCCGGTTTTTGCCACCTATTTTACCCCCACCGGATTTAAAACCTCTGCCAGAATGCTATTGTGAAGGTTTTTTTCTCCGACGGAGGTCTCAAAAATTGGGAAAACGGGGGAAAAGGCCTGAAAATGAGGTTGTATCCGGATCCTGTCAGAGGTAATCTCTCATTTTCTTGACAAGCGCGAGCTGGTTGTTTGCCTCGTCCTTCTTTGCTTTCTCAATTGCGGCAATAATCTCTTTGACCGGTTTCGTCAGCGAATAGCACTTTTGCGGACGGCCTTTATTTTCGGAGGGAATCGTGCGGCAGTGAACCCAGCCTTGCTCATCCAGGTATTTGATCGCGATACTCACTTCTGGCTGGCGCAGGTCGGTCCCGCGCTCGAGTTCACGGGATGTTGCCTCAGGAGTGTTCGCAAGGAATACCAGGGTTTGTGCTACAGTTTTTTTCGTGCCGATTTTTATGAGGAGGTTGACAAATTCTTCCTCTTTATCAGTGAATACTAAGATACTTTGCTCTTTCATCGGTCACCCGTTTCCGGATTGCTTTAATTGGCTTTTTACTATTACGTTAAAGCCATTCTGGTCTGGTTTTAAGCCGGTCGCGGAGCTGTGCGAGCACGGCGCAGTCGTGCGAAGCGTGCGACGCGGGCGGCGATCTGCGGTGCTTTATCGGGCTGGTGACGCCCGGTCATCCTTTTGTCTTGTTGACAAGTTTGTTGTACATCTCCTCGCCGACACATTCCTTCGCGTATTTGCACCACTGGACGCAGGATATGATATCGTTGTAGATCACGAACCCGCAGTTGTCGCAGGTCACCTTGAGGTCATTGGAGAAAATCTCAACCTCGTTCCCGCACTGCGGACATTTCTTGATTGACAGGGTGGGGGTCCGGAGGTTCGAGGCCCCGGGGCAATGGTCAAGCACGGGGCTCCACCTCCTTCTCCATCTGTTGTTCCATGAGCCGGATATCGTCCGGCCTGAGCATCTTAAACTCCCGCAGAAGAGCCGCCCGGTACTCGGCCATCTTTTTTGTGGGAATGTAATTGAATTGCCGGACCCGTTTGATGAGCTCGTCAGTGATCGTCTCATCGTTTCCGAAGTTCCTGCGGTACACGTCCAGGAGGATCCAGTCCAGCCGGTCGATCCCGGTCTCCTTTCCGTCAATCACAATCTTCTTGATCTTGACCTGGTCCGGAGGAATCCCGCCGCAGATGGTGCAGTAGTACCCGTCTTTTCCATCGCCGCCCATGCATCACTCCCGTATCATCGTGAGGCTCATCTTGAACGGGGTGATCGCGGAGAGGGCATGCGGGGCGTTTGCCGGGAAGATGATGGTATCCCCTTCCTTCATTTGGTACGTCTGGCCCCCGACCCAGACCTCGCATTCACCTTCAAGAATCGTGACTGTTGCATCGTAGGGAGCCGTGTGCTCGGACAGTCCCTCGTTCTC
>Ga0302250_1001392_pt1 | contig 18294 bp, 14 predicted proteins | sample AAG_RA_Asp_MG_FD_193536 | JGI IMG/M metagenome (GOLD analysis project Ga0302250, IMG submission 193536) | Enriched activated sludge microbial communities from anaerobic digester in WTTP, New Holstein, Wisconsin, United States - AAG_RA_Asp | ecosystem: Engineered > Bioreactor > Anaerobic >... | reverse complement strand
CGGCGTTGCCCCGCCTCCCCCAGTCAGGCCCATCGACCCAGCCCAGTTTGTGGTGCCAAGGCCGTAGTATGCCATCCCAACTACCCGGAATCGTGAATGTTTGCGAAATGAACTGTAGAAGTCGGGTGATATATTGGCCCGAGGCTGCGCGAGAGGGCGGATGTGCGGGATCGTGGGAATCTTCCCGGCCGGGAGAGAACCGGGACCACCTGACGTCGCGGATGTCCGGGCGATGCTCCGGGCGCTGTACCACCGGGGACCGGACCAGGCGGCGGTGCGGGTCCTGGATCGCGCCGTGGTGGGAAACTCCCGCCTCCGGATCCTGGACCTGGATCCCCGGGCCGACCTGCCGATGGCTTCCCCGGACGGCCAGGTCATGATGGCCTACAACGGGGAGGTCACGAACTTCCGGGAGATCCGGCGGCAGTTCCGCCTGGACGACCGTCACCCCTTCCGGACCGGTTCCGACACCGAGGTGGTCCTGGCCCTCTACCTGGCCCAGGGCATCGATTTCCTGGGATACCTCACCGGGCATTTCGCCATCGTGATCGTGGACCAGCGCCTCCGCAGGGCCTGGGTCATCCGGGACTTCTTCGGCATCCGGCCCCTGTTCTACGCGGTCCATCGGAACCGGCTCCTCGTGGCATCGGAGATCAAGGCCTTCCTGGAACTGCCGGACTTCCCCAGGCGGATCGACGAGACGGGGATCTGGCACTATTTCACGCTGGCCTACATCCCCGGGGAACGCACGCCCTTCCGCGACGTCCGGGAACTCCGGGGGTCGCACCTGTTGGAGGTGGACCTCGACACGGGGGGCTTCCAGGAGAGGGAATACCACCGGCTGGTCTATCGGCCGGACCGGGCGGCCCGGGAGGAGGACCTCGTGGGTCCCCTGCGGGAGGCCATGCGGGACTCGGTTCGCCGGAACCTGGATTCCGATGCCCCCGTGGGCCTGACCTTCTCCGGCGGCTTCGACACCGGGAGCATCCTGGCCCTGGCCCGGGAAATCCGCCCTGCTTCCGAGATCCACACCTTCTCCATCGTGATGGAGGAGCCCTCCTTCGACGAGTCCCGGTGGCAGCGGCTCCTGGTGGATCCGGCCCAACACCCCCACCACGAGATCCGCGTGGGGCCCCGGGAGGTCGAGGAGGCCCTGTTCGAGTCGATGGCCTTCCTGGACGAACCCTCGGGCGATGGCGCGGTGATTCCGTTCTACCTGCTGGCCCGGGAGGCCTCCCGCCACGTGCGGGTGCTGCTGTCGGGGGAGGGTGGCGACGAGACCTTCAACGCCTACGAGACCCACCTGGCGAACAAGATGCGGCGCTGGTACCGGAGAGCCGTTCCGGCACCCCTGCGCAGCCTGGTCTACCGGGGGGCCCACGCCCTCCCCTGCGACTACCGGAAACTCTCCTTCGACTTCCTGTCCAAGCGGTTCACCGAGGGGGCCGAGATGCCGGTGCCGGAGGCCCACATCCACTGGCGCCACGTGCTGCCGGAGGAGGACAAGCGCGCCCTGATGCCGGGATGCCGGGATGCGGAGCCCACCGGGAGGCTCTTCGCGCGGGAATACGATGCGCTGCCCTTCGAGGAGGAACTGGACCGCCTCTCGGTGATGGACATCCGGTACTACTTCGAGGCGGACCTGATGGTGAAGAACGACCGGATGCTGATGGCCCACTCCATCGAGGCCAGGCTTCCGTTCATGGACCGCCTGCTGTGGGAATTCATGGCCCGGGTGCCGGCATCGCTGCGCATCCGGGGACTCCGACGACGGTACTTGCAGAAGCAGGCGATGGCGCCGCTGGTCCCGAAGGCCCTCTATCGCCGACCGAACATGGGGCTGGAGATGCCCCATTCGATCTGGTTCCTGGGCCCCTTGCGTCCGCTGGCCGAGCGGATGCTGCTGGGTCCGGCCGTGGAACGCCCGGGCATTCTCGACCCGCTGGTGGTGAGACGACTCTGGAACGAGCACGTGGAGCGTCGTCGGGATCATGGACGGGCGCTCTGGTGCATCCTGGAACTGCTGGCCTGGTTCGATCTGTTCGTCGATTCCGATCGGTACCGGGAGTTCCTTCCCGGACTCCGAGAGAGGCGGGCCGAATGAGCCTCGGGATGGCCACGGGAACGCCGTCCGGTGGGGCCTGGCACGGACTGGTCCGGGCGATGCCCTGGGTCGTGACCGTCGTCCTCGCCCTGGCGCTTCTGGCCCAGATCGGACCCGATCTGCGGGACTTCCTGTCGCTGCGATGGGGATGGGTCGGCAGCGCCCTGACGGTCTCGGTGGTCGGCAACGTGTTCCTGGCGTCGGTCAAGCTCTGGCTCCTGATGCGCTGGACCGCCGTGCACTCCCTGGGACTCTGGGGCACCCATCGGATGATCCTCGGGCTGCTGGCGGCGACCTTCTTCGCCCCCTTCCAGTCCGGTCATGTGCTCTACGTGGCGGCCCTCGGGCGGCTGGCGAGGATTCCCCTGGGGCGGGCCCTGGAAATCATCGTGCTGGACAAGTGGCTGACGGTCTGCGCGACGGCGGCCTGGATGGCCGTCGGAGGCGTCTTCGTCCCCGAGGGGCCCCTGCCGGGTGGTCCCTGGTGGACCGCCGCGGCCCTGGGCGTGGCCACGTCGCCCTGGTGGCTTCGGGTCTTGAGGCCAATCGGCCTGCGCATCCCGCGCCTGGCCGCGACCTTCCGGCTGGTATCGAACCCGATCTCCCCGGGCCGCGTGGTGGTCCTGATGCTGCTGGCGGTGCTCTACCAGTCCACCGACATCCTGGCGACCTGGATGGGGTCCAGGGCTCTGGGCGCGGAGGTCTCCTGGACCACCGCCATGGCCGTGGTCCCTCCGGTGATCTTCGCCTCCTGGATGCCCCTGTCGGTGAGCGGGATCGGCATCCGGGAGCGCGCGTTGGCCTTCCTGCTGGGAAGGGGCACGGACTGGCACGAAGGCCTGCAGATGGGGGTCCTGGTGGACTTCACGGAGTACCTGGCGCCGGCACTGCTCGGACTCTGGGCATTGCCCTCGCTGCTGCGGCGGCTGTCCGAACCGGACGGGTCGGGGGGGAGGCCATGAAACGGGTTCGATGCCGCCTGATGTCGCCTCGCCCGCCGGGACGCCGGATCCTGCTCCTGGCTCTCTGCCTGTCCGCTCCGTTGCCAGGGCGGGCGGCCGAGACGCCCGACCCCTTCCTGACACCGCGACATGCCGCGGCCATCCAGGAGAGATTCCAGGGGGCGTCGCCCTGCGGGTGCTCGGTCGGGGACATCCACGTCGATCGGGCCCTGGGCACCCTGTCCGTGGAATGCCCGTCGATGACCGGATCCGGAGAAGCCCGGAGCCGCTTTCTCGAGGTGAGATTGAGGCTGCGACCTCGACCCGGAGCGCCCGGGCCGGGAGAGACCCGGAATTTCCAGGTGGAATTCCGAGAACTACCCGGTTTCTTTGGGGATTTAGAGCAGGTCCGCCGGTGCCTGGCCGAGTGGTTCGTCCAGAGGGACGGCCCCCTTACGGAGGACCTCGTGACCGCCATCACCCGGGACGATGGCGAGCCCCGAGAGGAACCGGTTCTGGTGGCGCCGCTCCTCGGGGGGGAGGTGCGACGGCCGGTTCCGGAACAGGACCTCACGGCCCTGTGGGTCCCCAGGGAGGAGCCCGGGCCCATGCGCCTGTGGCTGCTCGGGCTCGCGCTCGCGGTCTTGCTGAGCGTCCGACTGTTCTGGCTGCGGCGCTGGAAGGAACACCGGCTGGCCCCGCGATGGGGGCTGCTGATGATCTGCCTCGTGGCGTTTGTGCTGCGATTGCTCCTGGACGGCAGGCTGGGAGACGTGCGGACGGTGTTTCTCTCCTCGGTGGGACCGGACCCGGGGTTCCCGCACCGGTCTTCCGCCGTGGCGGCGTTCCAGTGGACGCTGAGCGCCGCGTTGGCCGACTGGCTGGGCCTGCCCCGATGGGATCTGATGGTCATCGGCAACCGGATCCTCGGGACCTGGGGAGTCTGGAACCTCGGAATGCTCGCCTTCGGGCTGTTCCAGCGCCGGCGAATCGCTCTGCTCACGGCGGGCGTGGTCGCCCTGTTCCCTCCGCACCTCTGGGCCTCCGTGACCTCCTCGGACGCTCCGCTGGTGTTTCTGCTGCTCGGTTACGGTCTCATGGATCTCGTCTATGCCTTCCGTTTTCGCCACTTCGTGTCGGGCGGGCTCGGGTTCGCCAGCATGGCCATGGCCACCGAGGTCCGCGTGGAACTGCTGGCCTATGTGGCGGGATCCGTCGCTCTGGTGTGGGCTGCCTTCCCCGACCGGTTCCGGGATCGGGGCCTGAGGCGGACCTTCCTGGCGGGGATCGCGCTGTCCCTGCCGCTGATGTGGCCCGCCTTCGGGAAGGTCTGGACGGTGTTTCGCGAGACCGATCTCGCGCAACCGGAGCGGCTGCTCGATCTGGGGTCCCTGGTGCAGGGATGGTGGAGGCTGGCCTTCCACACGCCCTTCGTGTGCACGATCTGGACGCTCCTCTTCGTGCATGGATTGCGGGTGAGCCGTCGGTGGAACCGCATGTACCCGGTGGGCGTGGTCGTCGCGTCAGGCCTGTCCACGGCCGCGCTCGTGTCCGGATTCATGCCCGCCCCGCAAATGCTCACGGATCATCGGTACTACATCCCCCTGCTCCTGCTGGTCGCTCCCGCGGTGGCCATCGGCCTGGACGATGTTGGAGATCGCCTGTTGTCGCGTGCGCTGCACCCCGTGAGCCGCCTCATGGCCCTTCTATGCCTGCTGATGATCCTGCATTTCCCCGCCTACCCCGGCCTGGTCCCCGTGTCCATCGAAACCAGGGAATTTCTCTACTTGCGAGAGCACCTGGTGGTGATTCCCGAAGGGGCGACGGTGCTGATCCCCCGTCCGGCCTCGGTAGCCGATGCCCTGGAGCCCGGCAACTGGCTGTCCTGGCTGGAGCGGCGGCGCATCCGGTGGGTCAAGGTCTCCGGGGACGCGTCGGAACCGATGCCTTCCGGGAGCGGTCCGCTCTACTGGTATCGAGGCGGACAGTGCCTGGCGGTTCCGGAGGACCGTGCCGTTCCCTCGGAGCCCTGCCTCGCCATCGAGCGACGCTTCGACAGGATGCAACCGGTGAGTCTGACCCTCGTGGAGGGGCAGTCGCTGGCCGGGGCCCGGTATGGACGACTCCCGGTTCCCCTGGGCCTGTTCGAGGTCCGGCTTCGGCGGGAGACCTTGGACCTCGGAGGTTTGCCCGCCTTCCCGGATCGATGAGAGCGTGCGCCGGCGGAAGTCCGTTTCTTGAAAGACACGCGGAAGGAGGCTTCGGGGACCCCGCTCGTCACCTCTCCCCGTCCCAGGTCCGCACCAGATCGCAGTCCACCCAGACGGCGCCCGAGGGGTTGCGGAAGGGGGACCAGCAGGTTTCGAAGACCTGGGCCAGGTCCTCGACGCCGAACCAGCATTCCTGGGCATCGCCCTCGCCCCGACAGGAGGGCGGCCGGTAGGAACCCAGGTCGCCGTCCGGGACCGACGGGGCCCAGGGGTCCCAGTAGGGCCAGGAGGACAACTCGTCGATGGAACGCCGAAAGCGGGCCTGGATGTCCCGGGCCTCGGTCCAGGTCAGGGGCATCCCGAAGGCCTCGGACTGCACCCGGAACAGCGCGAAGTCCTGGTCCCAGCGGCCCTTCGTGTAGTGGGTCTGGGTCCTGCCCAGTTCCAGATCGACCGCGAAGCGCTCGTCCAGGCCGTCCAGCAGCAGGGCGGCCCCGGCCATGTCCCGGTTCACCAGGGCGTTGGCCAGGTGCGCCACGTGGAAGAAGCGGGCGATGCGCTTGTTGTAACCGTTCGAGAGGAACGAGAGCTCGTCGTAGAGGTTCGGCTCGCCCCGGCCGCAGTCCTCCTGGACCGGGCGGTGGTAGGCGATCAGTTCGGAGGCCCGGCGGGCGTTGCACTCGCCCTCGGGGATCACGTCCCGCCACCAGGTGAAGGTGCTGATGTCCCCCCACTTCGCGTCGCGCTCGGCATCGCCGGTGTAGCCGGGCTCGTAGGGGTTCCCCCGGGCGTCCTTGGTGCGGATGTGGAAGTCGTGGTCCACGATGTCCTTCGTGAAGGCCTCGAGCATCCGCAGGGTCTCGGCGCATGCCTCCCGGGCCGATCCGGGCGGGGCGCCGTCCGCGGCGTAGCGCAGCACCGGCACCAGGCGGAAGACGTGGGGCACGTCGTCCTTGGATCGCTGGCTCGTGACCCAGGTGGGACCGTAGTGGGGATTGTCCGCGTACTGGAAGCGCTCGCAGTTCCAGCGGGTGTAGTCCGAGAACCAGCCGCTGGGGTCCACGGCCTTGCGCTTGCCGTCGTGGGTCCGGAACTCCTGGGCATAGGCCGGGACGACGTTGCGGGACATCAGGTGCGGCAGGGGATCGCGGTCGTCGTAGACCATGCCGAGCATCGACGCGGTCATGCCCCGGCACAGCCGCTCGGCGGCCAGGACCGCGATGTCGTCGCCGGTGACCAGCCAGGCCGCCACGGCGTCCCCCAGGACCCGGCTCATCGGGATGTGGAGGTTGTGGCCCCCGTCGGTGGGGTTCGGGGGATGGTAGAAGGTCACCAGGTCGCCGTCCTTGCGGAAGCGCTCGTTGTACCAGAACTGCCAGCCGGGATGCCCCGAGGACTCGTCCACGCCGTGGGTGGTGTAGAGGACGTGGTCGAAGTAGCGGATCTCCTGCAGGAATCCCAGCAGCCGCATCGTGAAGTCCCGCGTCTCGTCGGCCGGGATGGGGTCGCCGTCGGGGGTCCGGGAGAAGGCGAACGGCAGGCCTTCGGGCAGGCCCTCGGGGACCTCCCAGGCGTCGCCCGAGGCGGGGTCCGGGGAGGCGTCGGTCCCGAGGTCGGTTGCTCCCGGCAGGTCGGCTCCCGGGTCGATCCCCGCGTCTTGCGGCACGGGCAGGTCCCTTCCCGGATCGGCCCCGGAGTCGGGAGTCCCGCTGCCGCCGCCGCAGCCGGCCGCCAGGGCCAGCCCCGCGACCAGGGCCAGGAACCCGGTCGGCCGTGCCGGGGACAGGGTGTCGGATGGGATCCTGGCGGTCATGGAAGGTCCTCCCGAGCCCTGGGCGGGCGTCCAGACAGGTTCCCGATCGTGGCACGGAACGGCCACGGATTGGAACCGCCTGGCGGCCCGGTGCCGGGGCCTCGGAAAGCGGCGGGGAGACCTGGACGCGTCCGGGCATGTTCCGGGTCGATCGGGCGGCCCGGCGCACCGGGAGGCTAGCGGACGTAGCCGAGGACGGCCTCGTGGCGGACGCCGGGAAGGGCGGGGCACTGCTCGCCGAGCCAGTGGAAGTGGACCGTGGCCTGCTCGTAGAAGCAGCGGCAGAGGGGACGGGGCGAGGCGCTGGTGCGGGCCTGGGAGACGTAGCCCAGGAAGCGGACATGGTCGCGGCCCTCGCACAGGGGGTCGGTCGAGAAGAAGTTCGCGACGCCGGACCAGCAGCGATGCAGGCCGATGCGGCCCGGGCCGGGCTGGGCGAAGGTCTGGAAGGGGCCGTCGGCGGTGAGATTGCCGTCGGACCGGGCACAGACCCCGGGAATCGACACGATGGGATTGCACACCTCCTCCCAGGACCCCGAGGCGAGCAGCACGCTGCGCTCGTGCTCGTCGTCGGTGAGCACGTGGTGGGTGTTCAGGGCGTTGGAGGGATCCTTGATCCGGAGGCTCCGGATCAGCAGCAGAGTGTCGCGGACATCGCAGCAGGCCTCCGAGGCAGCACCGGGGGCGCCGCAGCCTCCCAGGCGATAGACCCGCAGGCAGGACCGCAGCAGGTCCAGGGTGCGGCCCTGGTCCACCACCGTGGGCTCGACGTCCCGGGAGAACTCGTTGCCGTACCCGTCCACCCAGAGCCAACCCCGGCTGCCGTCCGCCGCGCCGCCCACGACCCCCATGCTGGTGGCGAGATCGCCCATCGTGGCGAGCCACGGATTCGTCTGGGGCTGGGCGATGTGCTCGTTCCAGGAGTTGACGAGGAGCCAGTCCCAGGGCTGGGCGAAGGCGGCCTGGAACTGCTTCTTCAGCGTCAGGCCGTCGTTCTTGCCGGCGGCCCCGAAGGGAAGGCTCGCGTAACTCAACTGGTAGGTGGTGCTGACCGACAGGGCGGACCCGAGGGGACTCGTGGGCGTACCGGCCTGGCCGCAAGGCACCGCGGCCCGGATGCGGGTCGTGAACTGGCCCCCCTCGGTGCAGGGCTGCATCCAGGACCACTTGCCGGCCTGGAGGTCCGAGGCCGGCAACAGGCCCCAGAGGCGGACCGTCACGATGTCGTGGCGCCCGCCGTTGGCGGCGACCTGGGCCTCCTTGACCGGGTCCACCGGCAGGTCGCCGTGGTCGGTCAGGAAGATCACCTTCCGGCCGGACCCCGGGTCCCGCAGGACCAGGTCCTCGTACCGGGGGTCGTTGTAGACCGAGGCCAGCAGCCGATCCACCGTGTAGGTCCAGGACTCCTGGCCCGGCTGTTTCGGTGGGATGGGCACCCAGATGGCGATCTGGGGGGTCATGATGCCCTGCTGGCGCAGGGCGTGCCACTCCTCGGCCAGCACCTCCACGGGCCGGGTGCCGATCACGTCGGCGAAGGGGCTGTCGAAGGGGACGTTGGTCACGTCCATGAAGACGAAGTCGATGCCCGACTCCCAGATCTGCCGGGCATGGCGCCGGGCGGTCTGGGCGATGCCCGCGCAGTCGGGGGCGTAGTTGGGCTCGGGGTAGGGGGCCTCGCCCGGCCGGCGCCGGTACAGGCAGTAGGCCCCGTCGGCAGGGAGGACCTGGTAGTGGAACCAGGCGGCCTCGGGGGCGAGGCCGTGGTTGAGCAGCATGTCGCCGAAGGTGGGCCCCGGTTGGCCCTGGAGAATGTCCTCGATGGTCCGACGCAAGGGAGCGGAGATTCGCAGGAAGGCGTCCGCCGCGAAGGCTTGCCAGCCCAGGTAGAAGATGCCGACCCGCCGGGCCGGGTAGGCAGGCTGGCAGTATCCCAGGATGCACTGGCCCCCGGCACCGCAGGGGCAGTCGGCGGGGCAGGAGAGGCAGTCCTCGGCGCCGTTGCAGGAGCGGTCTCCGCACCAGGGCTGCAAGACGCAGGCGCCGTCGATGCAGGCGTGGTGGTCGGGGCAGAGTCCGCAGATGCCGCCGCAGCCGTCGGGGCCGCACTGGCGGCCGGTGCAGACGGTGAAGCGGCAGGTTCCGGCGTCGCAGGACTCGCCGCATCCGCAAGGGCAGTCGGTGGGGCAGGAGAGGCAGTCCTCGGCGCCGTTGCAGGAGCGGTCTCCGCACCAGGGCTGCAAGACGCAGGCGCCGTCGATGCAGGCGTGGTGGTCGGGGCAGAGTCCGCAGATGCCGCCGCAGCCGTCGGGGCCGCACTGGCGGCCGGTGCAGGCGGGCACGCAGGAGTCGGGCCCGGGGTCGGCATCGGGACCCGGGTCGGGCGATTCCGCGACGTCGAGGTCGTTTCCGGGGCCCGGGTCCGGTTCCTCCAGGTCCGGTGTCCAGGGACCGGGGTCTCCGGGGGGTAGATCCCCGGGCGCGACCTCCTCCTGGTCGTCCCGGGTCTCCTGGACCGAATCGGCCGGGTTCCCCGGGTCGGCCGGAGAGGGGTCCGTCCCGGGGGCGTCGGGATGGGTCGCGTCGGTCCCCGGGACGACGTCCGGGGGGGCATCCTCGTGCCCGCCCGGATCCTCCTTCGGGCCGTCCGCGTCGGGCCGGCCCGGATCGGAGGGGCCGACCTCGGGGAACATCACGCCGTCCGGGTCCAGGGCCGCGTCGGGGGACAATCCGAGGTCGGAACGGGTCCCGCCTCCTCCGCAGCCGGCGCAGGCGACGGCCCAGAAGATCCACGCGATGGACAGAAGGCGGCGTCTTGACATGGCACGTTCCTCCAGGGGCTTCCGGAACCGGAACGCCGAGAGGGATCCCAGGACCACGAGCATCCATCCGAACCCGCCCACCGGGTCCCGGTAGGGCGTCGCCAGGCCGGCGCTGCATCCGCCGGCCCCGGTCCGGGCCTCCGGTTCCCGGTCACCCGGGGAAGACGCATCCCGGCGGGGCGGGCCGTCCGGGTCCGGAAGGACGCCTTCCGTTCCGGGGTCCCGCTCCGGGACTGGGGGATCGGCCGGACCGGCTTCCGGCGGGCCGAGTTCCGTTGCCGGGCCCCCGGGATCCGGCTGCTCCGGGACGGGGATCCCGGGTTCCCCCGGTTCCACCGGCGGGGCCGGGGCGCAGCGCCCCAGGGGAGTCCCCGGGTCCCTGTCACAGGGACCGACCGCGCAGTTCACGTCGTCGGCGCAGGTCCCGCCGGGGGCGACCGTTCCCAGGCCGAACCGGGCCGCCGCCACCGCCCGCCGGGCGTTCAGGCGCCCGTGCCCGTACCGGTCGTCGTGGCCGTCGGCATCAAAGGACACGCCGCCGGGACGGTCGGCGGTGGCTTCGAGGATCCGCCGGACCTCCCCGGGGGACAGGTCCGGGGCCACCGACAGCATCAGCGCGGCGGTCCCGGCGACCAGCGGCGCGGCCGCCGAGGTGCCCGCGAAGAACCGCGTCGTGTCGCCCGTCGGGTCGTCCTCGGGAAGGTCGGCGGCCTTCTTATCCACGTACACCGCCGAGGTGTAGTGGGCGCCGTCCCCCTTGTTCGCCCCGGCGGCACCGGTGGTGTCCGTTGTGACGAGCCCCTCCCGGAGGATCCCGTCCACCCGGAAGTCCTGGGCGTTGGAGGGGGCGGTGATCGACAGGTTCGGTCCTCCCTGGGAATAGGGCAGCACGGCGTCGTCCGGCCCTGTGGCCCCGACGGCGATCACCTCGGGGAGGGCGGCCAGGTCGTCCTCCGCCATCGGCTCCCCCCGCTCGTTGCCCGACGAGAAGACGACCACGGCGCCCCGGCCGTTCCGGCCCGTCCGGGCTGCGTAGCGGGCCGCGTCCAGCAGGGGCACCATGTCCACGCCGTCGGGGCGGAAGGGCTGCTTGTTGACCGGCTGGATGCCCCAGGAGTTGGACAGGACCTCGGCTCCTGCATCGGCCGCCCTCCGGAGGGCCTCGGCCCCGGTGGACAACTGCCCCCAGTACTCGGGCAGCCCGAACCCCTCCAGGAACCGCACCCCCATCAGGCGGCATTCCGGGCAGACCCCGACGACCCCCCGGCCGTCCCGGGCCGCCCCGATCAGCCCGGCACAGTGCGTCCCGTGGGCGTGGATCGCCTTGGTTCCGGGCCAGGGATCGGGGTCCTGTCCCAGCGTGTCCCAGCCCGGGACCACCCGGCCCGCGAACTCGGCGTGGGTCGTGTCCAGGCCGGTGTCGATCACGGCCACCGTGATCTGGGCCCGGCCGGGCGCCCCCTCGACCAGTTCCCAGGCCCCTTGGACGTCGATGCCCCCGGGGCCCGGGAGCAGGTGCCACTGGCGCGGAAAGAGGGGATCGGCCGGAGCCCCGTGCAGCACATAGGGGATCACGAAGTCGGGGACCGCCCACCGGACCTCCGGCCGTCCCGCCAGGGCCGTCGCGGCGGCCAGGGCGGCGTCGGCGTCCCGGGTCCGGGCGACGTGGACGAAGCCCCGTCGATCGATGGGGCGGGATGCGAGGATCCCCTTCCCGGCGGCCAGGGAGTCCGGGAGAACAACGGAGGGCTCCCGCAGGGCGAGGACCACCTCCCGGTCCAGGTGGAAGACTTCCGCACCGCCTCTTCCGAGGAAGGAACGACCGACCCGGGAGACCCGGCCCAGACGTTCCAGCGTCCTGGCGGCGGCCACCGGATCGCCTGCCCGGGAAGGATCGAACCGCAGTACCGCCTGGGCCTCCGCCGCTGCTCCCAGCCACTGCACCCCCGCGACTCCCAGGGCCTGAAGGACCGGATCCCCGGGTTCCAGGCGTCCGGGGGCGGCGACCACCAGCACCCGGTCCGGGGCCTCCCGGAGCGGGACCCGGCGACCCCGGGAATCCACGTAGAACAGGGGCGCCGGGTCGTCGCGGCCGGAAACGGCGGGGCCATCGGGGACCCGGGCGCGCCCGGGGAGGCAGGGGAGCAGGAACAGCCCAAGCAGGATGAAGCCGACCCGGAACCTGGACACGGGGATGCCCTCCGGCAGCGAGAATCGAACGGGCCTCCGGAGGTGTCAACCGGGGACCGCCGAGGGGATCAGCGGGCCGCCTTGCGATCGACCTTCATCGTTCGGCCGGGCCTCCGTCAGGGCAGCCGCTGGCACATCCCGACGCCGTTGACGCCGCCCGGCTTCTCGAAGTCCGCGGACAGGTCCCGGCCGTAGGGCGTCTCGCCCAGCCAGTAGAGCACGATGCCCTCGGCCCGGAAGGCCAGGCGGCCTCCCCCGTAGGGCGACGGCCCTCCGTCCTCCCCGTAGAGCCCCTCGACCTTCGTGACCCGGATTCGGCCCCCCACTCCCACGGCCATCAGGCACCGGCGGGTCCCGTCGGGGGTGCCGCTCCCGTCGGGATTCGTGTAGTGGAACAGGTACAGCCGGTTCGATCCCATGACCCCGGCATTGACCGGGTATTCGACCCCGGCCTCGAGGGGGCCGTCCCGGAACCGCAGTTCCAGTTGCGCTCCCTGGAACGACAGGCCCTCGGCGGTGCGCAGGGCCGTTTCCTGCACCACGTAGACCTGGTCGTACCAGCCGGAGGAGATCCTCCGGGCGGTGCGCAGGGCGTAGGACACCGTCGCGGCCTGCGCCCCGGCCGGGATGGCCCGGTCGCCCCCGTAGGTGCCGGTTAAGGCGGGCCCCTGCACCAGGGCGTCCCGGTGGGCCGCCAGGTAGCCCGCGACCTCCAGCATTGCCTCGTCGAGGACGTAGGGGGTCTCGAAGGAACCCTCCAGGTACCCGTAGGCGGGGATCTCCGTGGCGCACCCGGTCACGTCGGCGGTGCGGCAGTCTGCGGAACAGGCGCTGCGACCGCCGGACCATCCCGGGCCGAGATCCCGGCAGTCCTTCACGCCGTCGAAGCAGGCGGGGTCCTCGGCCACGGGGCCGCAGGGGGCCGCCCCGGTGTCGCAGAACTCGAGCCAGCCCGCCACGCTCTCCTTCTTGCCGTTGCCGCAGGCCGCGGTGCCGTCGGTCTTGCAGGCGGTGAAGGACCACCCGGTGCAGTCGTCCCGGCACCAGGCGTTCCCCCCGGTGAAGTTCCATCCGAAGTCCGTGCAGGGGCGCGTCTCGAAGCGCTCGCAGGCCTCCTCCGGGGCCTCGACCAGGCCGTTGCCGCATTGCCCCGATGTTCCGGGGTCCGCCCCCGGGTCCACCGGGGCGTCCTCCGGGGCGTCCCGGGCGGATGCGTCGTCCCCTGCCGGGAAGTCGGCGGACGGATCGGCCATCGGGAACGCGTCGCCGCCATCCGGATCGGGGTCCGGGATCTCCCCCGCGACGGGCACCTCGCTGGGAAGGAGGTCCGGGACCGCCTCCGCATCCCGGCCTGCCGTCCCGGTCCCCCCGCCGCAGGCCGCCAGGCTCACCAGCGCCCAGGCCGCGGCGACCGCGATCCGTCGTGCCATGCGTTCCTCCTTCGCCCGGGCCCCCGCAGCCTCGGCCAGGGGGCGCCCGCGGGCACGAATGCTCCGGAAGACCCCCCGGCCGGGCCCGCGGTGTCCGGGTCCGGGGCCGGTGCGCCGGGAGGGCCCCCCGAAGTGTCCACCGGCCGGGAGGCACTTGCAATATCACCGACCTGTGCTATGTTCCGCCAGGTTTGGCATCGCCGCTCGGACGGCAAAGGAGATCGAACCCGATGGTGAAACTGAGACTGGCGCGTTTCGGCATGAAGAAGCGGCCCTTCTACCGCATCGTCGCGATGGATTCCCAGGCGAAGCGGGATGGTCGGTACCTGGAACTGCTCGGAACGTATGACCCCAGGCAGGACCCCCCGGCGGTGACGCTGAAGGCCGACCGGGTCCGGTACTGGCTGTCCGTCGGCGCCCAGCCCACCGAGGCCGTGGACGGGCTCCTGAAAAAGCACCTGGCCGAGGGCCCCGCCCAGTCGTGAGGGGGGTAGTCGATGGCGCTGGAACTCCGGGAACTGGTCGTCTTCCTGGCCAAGGCCCTGGTGGACAACCCCGACGAGGTGGAGGTCCACGAGGTCCAGGCGGAACAGACCACGGTGCTGGAACTCCGAGTGGCCAAGGGGGACATGGGCAAGGTCATCGGCAAGCAGGGCCGGACCGCCAAGGCCCTCCGGACCGTCGTCAACGCCGCGGCCACCAAGATGCGAAAGCGGGCGGTCCTCGAGATCGTCGAGTGATCGGCGGCGCCGTGCAGCCCGAACGCCTCGTCGAGATCGGTCGCCTGGGGTCCCCCCACGGACTCCGGGGCGAGGTGACCCTGCACCTCCACTTCCCCGCGTCGGACCTGCCGGAGGTGGGCATGGAGGTCACCGTCCGGCTCCCCGCCGGCCGGGAGACCCGGCTGATCGTCCGGGGGCGCCGCCTGGCGGCCAAGGGGGTGCTGGTCGCCTTCCGGGGGATCCCGGACCGGACCGCGGCCGAGACCCTCCGGGGCGGCGTGCTGCTGGTGCCCCGGGCCGCCCTGCCGCCCCTGGACGACGGGGAGTTCTACTACGACGACCTGCCGGGCCTGCCGGTCCGGCTGCCCGACGGCACCGAGGTGGGCCGCGTCCGGGGCGTATTCCGGGGCGCCACCGACGTGCTGGAGGTGGACGCCCAGGGGACCGAGGTGCTGGTCCCCGTCGCCGCGGGCTTCGTCCGGGAGGTCGGGCGGGACCGGGTGGTCCTGGAGCCCGGGGCCCTGGAGGACCTGAGGTGACGGGACCCTATCCCATCACGGTGATCACCATCTTCCCGGAGATGATCCGCCAGGCCGTCGGGTGGTCCATCACCGCCCGGGCCATCGCGGCGGGGCTTCTGGAGATCCGGACGATCCAGGTCCGGGACTTTGCCCCGGATCGGCACCGGACCGTGGATGACGTTCCCTACGGCGGGGGACCGGGGATGGTGATGAAGCCCGAGCCCCTGGCGGCGGCCATCCGGGCCGCCCGGGAGGCCCAGCCCGGGGGACGGGTCGTGCTGCTGTCGGCCTCCGGGGCGATCTACCGCCAGGAAACCGCCCGGCGCTACGCGGCGGACCCGGCGGGGATCATCCTGGTCTGCGGGCACTACGAGGGCGTGGACGAGCGGATCGCCCGGCACTACGTCGACGAGGAGGTCTGCATCGGGGACTACGTGCTGAGCGGCGGCGAGCCGGCGGCGCTGGTGGTCCTGGATTCCGTCGCCCGCCTCGTGCCCGGGGTGCTGGGCAACGAGGGGTCCCTGGCCGAAGAGTCCCACGAGCACGGCCTGCTGGAGCATCCCCAGTACACCCGGCCCCCGGAGTTCGAGGGGCACCGGGTGCCCGAGGTGCTGCTGGGGGGCAACCACCAGGAGGTCGCCCGGTGGCGCCGGGAGGCGGCCCTGGAGAAGACCCGCCGGATGCGCCCGGACATCGCCGCCCGGGTGATCGAGGTCGTCGTGGAACGCCCCAGGGGGTCCCCGAAGGCCCCCCTGCCCCTGGGACGGCCCCAGGCCGCGCCCGACCGGGAGGACGGGCGATGAACGACCGGCCCGGGACCCCGCTGGCGGTCGCCCTGGTGCACCATCCCGTGCTGGACCGGACCGGGGCCGTCGTGACCACCGCCTTCACCTCCCTGGACCTCCACGACATCGCCCGGATCTGCCGGACCTACGACGTCGGCCCCTACTACCTGGTGACCCCGGTGACGGCCCAGCGGGAGATGATCGAGCGCATCCTGGGGCACTGGGTCACCGGCGAGGGCTACAAGGAACGGCACCCGAGGGTCCCGGCGATGGCCCGGGTCCGGACGGCCCCCTCCCTGGAGGCCGCCGTGGAGGATTTCCAGGGCGTCTGGGGCCGCCCGGTCCTCCAGGTGGTCACCAGCGCCCGGGCCGAGGGGAACCTCACCCCGTTCCAGGAACTGCGACAGCGGATCGCCTCGGAGACCGGGCGGTCCTGGATGCTGGTCCTGGGGACCGGCTGGGGGCTCGCCCCCGAGGTGATGGACCGGGGGGACGTGCGCCTGGAGCCCATCCGGGGCCGGGCCGGGTTCCACCACCTGCCCGTCCGGGCAGCCCTTGCAATCATGCTTGACCGATTGCTGGGACCCCCCGTATAATCAGCCGCCTTTTCGGCCGCCCCTGCCGGGGCCATTACAGAGGTGCCGCATGCACAAGACGATTCAGAGGCTCGGGACGATTCACCTGCGCGCCGATCTGCCGGACTTCCATCCCGGCGACACCGTGAAGGTCCACTTCCGGGTCCGGGAAGGGGACAAGGAGCGCATCCAGGTCTACGAGGGCGTCGTGATCGGCCGGTCCGGCAGCGGGGCCCACGAGACCTTCACCGTCCGCAAGATCAGCTACGGCGTCGGCGTCGAGCGGATCTTCCCGGTCCACAGCCCGATGATCGCGATGCTGGAGGTGATCCAGGAAGGGCGCGTGCGCCGGGCGAAGCTGAACTACCTCCGGGGCCTCCGGGGCAAGGCGGCCAAGATCCGCGAGAAGCGGCGCCACCTGCCCGTGCCCCCGGTGACCGGCACGGCCGAGTCCGCCGAGGACGAGCCCACCGCGTGAGATCCGGTTCCTCCCGACAGGCCTCCCTGGACCTCGGGGAGGAACTTCCGAGGACTCCTGGCGTCGTGGAAGCCTGGGCCGCCGCCCGGGGGATCCGCCCCCTGATCGGCGTGGACGAGGCGGGGCGGGGCTGCCTCGCCGGGCCCGTGGTGGCCGCCGCCGTGGTGCTCCCCGAGGGCTTCGATCCCGAAGGACTCCGGGACAGCAAGACCCTGTCGGCCCGCCGGCGGGAAGTCCTGGCGGCCCGCCTGTTCCGGGAGGCCCGGGTCGGGATCGGCCAGGTCGCCGCCGACCGGATCGACCAGGTCAACATCCTCCAGGCCACCTTCGAGGCGATGCGCCTGGCCCTGGAGGCCCTCCGCTGGGAGGGTGCCGTGGGGCTGGTGGTCGTGGACGGCAACCAGCCCGTGCCCCGCCTGGCGTGGCCCCAGAGGGCCTGGCCCCACGGGGATGCCCTCTCGTGGACCGTGGCCGCGGCCTCGATCGCGGCGAAGGTGACCCGGGACGCCTGGATGGACCAGGCGGACCGGCAGTGGCCGGGCTACGGGTTTGCCCGGAACAAGGGCTACGGCACCGCCGACCACCTGGCGGCCCTGGACCTCCTGGGCCCCTGTCCCTGCCACCGGCGGACCTTCGCCCCGGTGGCCGAACGCATCAGAAGGCATCCTCCAGCAGGTCGATGACCGGGCCCCGGCGGTCAAAGACTACCGACGCCACGAAGAAGCGGACCTCCTGGTAGTCCACCGGTCGCCCCGCCAGCCACAGTTCCATCGCCCGGCGCACGTGGTTCCGCTTGCGTCCCTGGATGCTCTGGAGGGCGTCCTCGGGGCTTCCGTTCCGCCGGGAACGGACCTCCACGGCCACCACCTCCCCGCCCCGGCGGCAGACCAGGTCCAGTTCCCCCAGGCGGAATCGGGAGTTTCGGGCCACCACCCGGTAGCCCCTCCGCTCCATCTCCCGGGCCACCGCCTCCTCGGCCGCCGCGCCGACCTGCCGCCGATCCTCCATCGTTTCCTGGTTCCTCCGGTGCCCCCGCTCCTATCGTGGCCTTCCGCTCCTTTGTTACACTCGCATTCCCCAGGGGAGGGAACCGGGAATGGACGGGTCGGGCTTTTCCAGGACCCTGTCGGTTCTCCCGCGGCGGCTCGCGATGGGCGGCCTGGCCCTTGCCCTGGCCGTTCCCGACGCCGGTCCCCTCTCGGTGGCGCCTCCCTGGATCTCGGTGCCGCTGGCGGCCGGGTGCCTGGGGGCGCTGGTCGCCCGGGAGTTCGCCCGGGCCGGAGGCCTCCTGGCCCGCATTTCCGCGGACTGGTGGGAGGGACTGGCGGTCGGGTGGGCGGTCCTGGTCTTCCTGCTGCTGAAGGTCCCGGGGATCCACCCCTCGGGGACCGACGACAACATCTACTTCTACATGGCCGCGCGGTTCGCCCGGGGGGCGATCCCCTACCGGGACTTCTTCTTCAGCCATCCGCCGGTGCATCTGCTGGTGCCGGCCCTGGTGTTCCTCCCCGGGGGGTTCGACCTGGCCCTGGCCAAGTCGATCCCGGTGGCGGCCCAGGTGGTGGCGGCCATCCTCCTCTGGCGGGCCGTGCGTTCCTTCTCCCGTCCCGTGGCCGTGGCGGCCCTGGTGCTGCACCTCTTCGCCTACCAGGTGCTGATGGGGTCCACGGACATGAACGGCGAAAACCTGATGACCGCCTTCCTGG
>Ga0302250_1001390_pt1 | contig 18334 bp, 25 predicted proteins | sample AAG_RA_Asp_MG_FD_193536 | JGI IMG/M metagenome (GOLD analysis project Ga0302250, IMG submission 193536) | Enriched activated sludge microbial communities from anaerobic digester in WTTP, New Holstein, Wisconsin, United States - AAG_RA_Asp | ecosystem: Engineered > Bioreactor > Anaerobic >... | reverse complement strand
CTTGGATTGATAATTGTCCGCGCATATTTTTGATAGTTGTCAATCTTTGCAAATTGATTTTACCATTTTGTAATATGCGGGCAATAGGCGGTTTTAAGATTGATGCTCAAAATTGTGAGTAGTTACTTGTCAAGCTATTGACATAAAATCAAAGTTATGATACAGGGAAAGCGGTGAAACCCTATGAGTCAGATACGAGCAGGCATTCTTGCCGCGATTCTAGTTGTCGCGGCAATAGGAGTAGTTGGTGCATTGGATTATTCCAGTGCACTGGGACCAAATGGAGCGCTCGGCCTTGGGCAACCGCCCATGGCCGTAATCAAGGCAGGGCCGTTCCCGATTCCGAACTTTGAAGAGAATATCACGGGAGCCGTGGCCTCCTCGGAACGCGGCTTCGCGATTGGGAACTTCAGAAGCGTTCCCAACCTCTCCATACAAACATTAGAAAGAATAGTCCCCGTGCCCGAGCGCAAGCCGCTCGGGTAATGGTCAGTCTTTTTTTGACTGGCCTTTTTTATTTTCATTCCCGATTAGCAATCATCGTTCATCGCCTTGGCCAATCGAAACCGATTGCCTTTGAATTTTCCAAATCACAAACGCCGTCATTGCCGGCGGTTTTTATCAAAAGAGTCCGACCCTTTTCAAAATCAGAGGGTTAGACCCTCTGAACACCTTCCGAAATTTTCCGTCTTCGTTTTCGCCGGCGTTTGATTTGTTTCCTCTTGAGAAGGATTTTGCGGCTGGTTATCTGAAGAATTCGGATTGCCATCAAAATATTTATTTTTATTGTTTTTTATTGTTTACTTGACTAAACCTCTTTACTTTGATAAATTGAAGATATGAACTGGAAAGATGGAAAAAATAAAAAACTGATACAGGCCGTTTTGGCTCTTGAAACACCCGAAGAGGCCAAGTGTTTTTTGCGCGACCTTATGACAAAAGGAGAAATAGAAGAATTTGGAAAACGCCTTAAAACCGCCGAAATGCTCTTGAAAAAAGACAGCTATTCCAAAATCAAAAAAGAAACCGGCTTCAGCTCAACAACGGTGGCGCGCGTTTCAAAATGGCTTAACAACGGAGAAGGAGGATACAAAATGATAATCAACAAGCTTCATAACAATTCCGGCCAATCACGGAGAGGATCGGCTTAATATCTGCTGGAAATATTATTAATCCAATCCCCTCCTTAATTGGAGGTTTTTAGTTTGTTGCCTGATCATAGCAGGCAAAAAGCTCATAAAAAAACAATATGGAAAGAGGCGAAAAACATGGATGCAGAGATTGTAAAAATAAACTCTTCACAAAGAAGGGTTTTGGGGGAAATCGCTTCCGTTTATCAAAAAACTTTCGGAAGCGAACCATGGAACGAGGGATACCGGTGCCCTGCCTGTGAAAAAGTTTTTCCCCTGTCCTGCGGCGAGAAGAAATGCCCTGTTTGCGCAAAAGCGATGCTGGAAGAATATTGGCCGATTGAAAAAATTATTTCCGATTTTTTGAGGGAAATGGCCAAACCAAAATCGCTTTGCTTGGGCGCATTGGTAAACGGAGAAATTATAGGCTTTGCATGGGGATATGAAATCGTCATTAATCCAAACATTGACCTACAACTTGAGGCTCCGGGCCTGCACCAGTTGACAAGAGGAACTTTTTTCTATTTGGACGAAACGGCAATCCTGCCTCTCTTCCAAAACAAGGGCATAGGAAAAAAACTCATCCAAAGGATTTTTATGGAACAAGGCCAAAGCAATATCCTGTTGAGGACATTGAACGGGTCCAGGATGCTCCAAATTATCCAAAAAATGGATGGAAAACCAACGCTCTTCATTTCCCGAGATCGAGTGATTATGACACTCGATCTCTCTTTATTATTGAAAAGGCTCGCACGCATTCAGTGCGCAAGCCTGATTTTATTTCCAATAATTTTTATTTTATCCGGTAGCTAATTTTTCAGCCAAAAGAAAAGCTTCATCGTTCTCCTGATCGCTATCACGGGCAAAAAGGATGAATCCGTCTTTTGGAGCTTTTATTTCTTCCTCATCATCGTACCCAATCAGCTGTCCGGCTATAACCTTCTCAAAATCTTCAAATTGTTTGTCAAGCCTGAACCTATTAGTCTTGGTAAAATACAATTCATAGACCTTGAGAAATGATTTCGGATATGGTTTAAGCACGCCATCGATATGCCCTCTCGCAATTAAAAAAGTGGAAATGCTCTGCTCCGCCCTTTGAACGGAAGCGGGATCTCCCAAAAAGCCGTACTCAATACAAATTCCAAATCCTCCGATTTTGTTCATATAATAATCGGTTCCGCCCGGCTGCAGTTTGTCAAAACCGCTTACAACAAGATCAAACGGAAAATATTGCGTTATCTCATATGCACCCTGCTCGCAGATAACAAACGGCCGACTTTTCGCCACAAAACTTGCATGGATATCAAGCAACGCATCCGCTTGATTGAGATATTTTTTCAAAAACTGCGCCCTGTTGTATTCGTAAGACGTTTTTTCTTTTTCCGTCAACAGGCTATCGTCCTTGAACATTCTATTCAAATTTGTTTCAACGAAACGCTCTTTTCTTTCAATGGCTCGCGGATTTCCAAAGCCGAACAAAACTCTGCCTTTTTCTATTTCCAGCGAAGGTAGTAATTTTTCAAAAACTTGAACTCCGCAAACTTCATCGCCGTGTGTTCCGGCAAGAATAATGCTGGTTGGTCCCTCCTCCTTTCCCAAAATTTCAAAAATTTTTTCTTTATCCATAATGAGATAATTTACCAAAGTAAAGCGATCAAGTCAAACGGATTCATGTATCCTGTCATGTATCCCAATCTTCTCATCCCTCTCCCGGTCAAAAAATTTTTTTGAAATTAAAAGGGTCCGACCCTTTTAAAAAATCGGAAGGCCTAACGATTTTTGGATTTTGCTAAAATTTAACTGTGCTTAAATTTTAGCAAGAACAAAATTAAAGCCAGGGTTGATTTTGGCGGGAGCGGGATTTGAAAGCGAGAGCGGGAAAGGGTAAAATGAAGTATGGAAACGATTTTTGACGCGGACGCGGCGCTGGCGGCGGCGGTCTGGTTTTCGCAAACCGCCGGATCGCTGGCGGTGTATTTGATCGCCGGGGTACTCCCCTGCTTTTTGTGGTTGGCGTTTTATTTGAAGCGCGACCGGCATCCGGAACCCAAAAGCGAAATCACCAAAGTGTTTTTGCTGGGCGGATTGATGACCGCGCCGGCGGTAGCAATTGAAATCTTTTTGATCAACATTGTTAACTCCTTCGGTTTCCCCGAAGCAGTGGCGTTGCTTCTGGCCAACATTATGGCAATCGCGTTCGTTGAAGAATATGCCAAATATTTTGCCGTGTGGGTGCGGGAACAAGCCGCCCAACAAAACCGCCATTTGGACGAACCGGTTGATTTCGTCATCTATATGACGGCGGCGGCACTAGGGTTTGCCGCGGTGGAAAACCTGTTGTTCCTCCTGCCATCGGTGCGGGAACAAATTTTTTCGGGTAGCGATCTTCTGACCGCCGGCGGCGCGGCGGTTTTGGTTTGGTTATCGCTTTTCCGGTCGCTGACGGCGATTTTACTGCACACTCTTTGCTCGGGAATGGTGGGTTATTATATGGCCATGGCATTTTGCCGGAGAAAAAGGAAGGCCGGTATTCTTTTCCAAGGATTTGTTTTGGTGAGTTGCTTGCACGGACTTTATAATTTCTCTATAATGAAAAGCGAGGAGAACGCCCTGTTTTTGTTTATTCCGCTGGCAATCATTCTGTTTTTGGCGTTGAATCTTTACACCCGGTTCAAAAAATTGCTGGCAATGAAAAGCGTCTGCAAAATGTAAAAATTTATCCATTTTAAAATTCGTTGCCATTTTTAATTTTGCTTTTTAATTTTTTAATTTGAAATATGTCTTCTTTCCTTGAAAAATTGCGGCGGGGCACCGTCGCGCAAAATCAAAACACGGATAACGAAACGGAAGCGTCTCCGGAAGAGACAATCTTGGGCGAGGGTTTGCCGCCGGAAGGCGTTGCGACGTTTGCCGCCTACAAAACCAAACCCGCGGTGAAAAAAAAGGGCATCCCTTCTCTTGAAGAGAATGGCCCGTCAAAAAGAATCATCACTGCCGAAAATATTGATGAACTCACCGCGCCCCCGGAAGAACCCGCCCAAAAAAAGAAATTGGCGGCGGAAAAAAACAAAAAAGCTATGCCAAACAAAAAAATATCCGCGCAAGAAGCGGCCGACCGCGAATGGTTGGACGACGAAGGCCGTTTGGCCGTCAACGTCTATCAGACCGAAAACGATCTGGTGGCGCAGGCGGCGATTGCCGGCATCAAAGCCGATGACGTTGAAGTGGTCATTGAAGACGATGTGATCATCATCAAGGGCGAACGGCCCAATCCGCTGGACGAAGACGGCGATTATTTCATTGAAGAATGCTACTGGGGGCCGTTCTCGCGCAAGATCATTCTTCCCGTGGAAGTGGACTCCTCCCGCGCCGACGCGGCAATGAAGGACGGCGTTCTAACCGTGCGCATTCCCAAGATCCAGCGCGAAAAAAAGAAAAAGCTCACCATCAAAGAATGAAAAAGGCGCCGCGCGGCGCCTTTTTCATTCTTAATTTCTTTGAATTACGAACCCCTCAAATTAAAATACTATTGGAGGGATCTAGCCCCTGCGATTACACCGGGGATAGATCCCAAATAATTTGTGCCGAGGGAGAGATTTGAACTCTCACAGGTTGCCCCACCGGCTCCTAAGGCCGACGCGTCTGCCAATTCCGCCACCTCGGCAACATTTGACTGTTTTATTTTTAATCCATTTACGCCAAAAAGTAAAACAAAAGCGGGCTTTCGCCCGCGAGAAAATTTCCGAAAATCGCTTATTCGGCCACCTGCAAGACCAGCGCGATAATCCCCCGCGCCAACAGCGCCACGATGATCCCGATGCCGGCATACATTATCCGATCGCGCGCCGACTTGATCTTTTCCGAATCGCCGGCGGCGGTGATGAAAGTGTAGGCCGCCCACAGCACATAGAACACCGCCACAATCACCAAAATGCCGATCACGTAACTGCCGATCGTCTCCACTACCTCAACAATTGATTTATCGCTAAAACTATATTGATCTCCAAGCCCGCTTCCAAGTTGCTCACTCGGTGCCGGCATAAAATCACTTTGCCCCAAGGCCAAAAACGGCGCAAACATTAACGAAACCAATGCCAGCGAAACGATTTTTTTTGCTTTGTTGACCATATTCTTTATTTTTATATTTTTTTGATTTAAACAATTACAACTTCCAATTCCATTATATCCCAACCGCATCCGCGGCGTCAAATTGGCCGCCGGCTCATTCTTCCCCGCCGACTCCGGCAATGCTCATTATCAAGCTCACGATCCCCATTGACAACGCGGCCACGACCAAGCCGATGGAAGCATACATGATGCGGTTCTTGGCATCGGTGAGTTTTTTTTCGTCGCCGCCGGAAGTCACCATATCAAACGCCCCCCAAAGCACCATAAACACGCAGGCGGCGATGATCGCGCCGAAAAAATAGCCGCGAATTTTTCCCAGCATCCCGGTGATGCTCACATTCGTGGGCACTTCAACATAGGGCACATCATCGGCAAGCAAAACCTGCGGACAAAAGAACAAAAACTGAAACACTGCCAGCGCGCCGATCCTCCGATAAAGTGCCGGTGCATTAAAAATATTTTTTTTACCCATATTTTTTGTTTAACTGCTTTGCCAAAGAGGCAGAGGTATTTGATGCCGCTAAAATTTAGCGGTATCAAATCCCTCTGCGACAATTTTCAATCGGCACCCAAAATTTGCCTGATCGCCTCAACGAACGCCGCCGACAGCGCGATGATCGCCAAGCCAACCAAGGAAAACGTGATGATCTGCTTACCCTTGGTGATTTTGTTTTGATCCCCGCCGGCGGTGGCAATCTCAAACCCGCCCCAGATGATCAGGATCGGGCAAATCATCAGCGCCAGACCGAAGATCACGCCCGCAATTTTGCCGACGATGTCCTCCACCGTCAAGTTCCCCTGCAACGGGCTCACCAAAACCGCCGGTCCGCCGCTCCCCTGATCCTCCGCCGCCGGAGCATCCGCCGTTTCATCGGCTCCGGCGATTCCCGCCGATAACGCCAAAACAGAGAACGCCGCCGCGGCAATAATTTTTGATAAATCGATTTTTAACATATTCATTTATTTTGCGGTGACAACATCCCAAATAACCGCCTTGATCACATTGGAAAGCGCGATAATTACCAGGCCGACGACCGCGGCGGTGATAATCTGTCTGCCCTTTTTGGTTTTTTCCTGATCCCCGCCCGAGGTGGCGATCATAAATCCGCCCCAGATGATCAGGATCGGACAAACCAAAAGCGCCACGCCGAACAAAAACCCCATCACGCTACTGATCAACTGATCAAGATTTTTGTTGACGGGATTGGTAAATTCAAACTTCTCCGCGGCGGCAATTCGCCCGACCAGCAAAACCGCGGCGGCAAACAACGATCCGAAAACTTTGGAAATTATGCTCATTATCTTAATTAAAATCTATTACTTCTTAAAAATCAAGCCATAATGGAAATTGCCGGCATCAAATTCTCCGATCGATTCAAATCCGGCGCGCGCGGCAACTTCCTTGACTTTTTCGGGCGGCAGTTTCTCCGCCGGCCCCACGCGGACGCCCCCTTTCCAATCAACAACCAGAACCTTGCCGCCGGCTTTCAGCACTCTTTTGGCTTCGCCGAACACCGCGCCGATGTCGCCGACCTGAAACAGCAGATTGGTCATCAGCACCAAATCCAGCGCATCCGCCGGCAAACGCGGCACCAATTTTTCAATGTCGCCCTTGACGAATTCAATGTTTTGCAATCCCGCGATTTTGGCGCGGCTTCTCGCCGCCGACAACGGCTCTTCCAGCAAATCAACCGCCCAAACCTTGCCATGATCAAGAATTTTTGCCAGCGCCAGCGCCCATTCCCCCGACCCGCAACCGAAATCCGCAGCAATCATATCGCGCCTTAATTGCAATTGCTGTTGCAAAATCAGCCCGGGATTTATAAATGTAGACGCCATAAAAATGTAAAATTGAAAAATCAAAAATCAAAATGACAATTTGCGCCGTAGGCGCATCCGTCCTTTGGCGGAAAAAATCTAAAATGTTTCTGCATTTCAAATTTTTAATTTTGCATTGTCATTTTACATTTTGATTTTTACATTTTCAATTTTGTTTCACCAGCACAAAAACCGGACAATAAAGCAAACATTTTATTTTTTATAATAACTTGCCGTTGATTTAGATGCAATTGGCCGACGCGACTTTGTCGCCGTCTTCCAGGCGCATAATGCGCACGCCCTGCGTGGGGCGCGATAAAATTGAAATCCCCTCAATCGGCACGCGGATCACCTGCCCTTTTTTGGAGATCACCATCAATTCTTCTTCGTCGGTGAGCACAAACGACGTTACCAATTCTCCGGTTTTGGCAGTGATTTCCGCCGCCTTGATGCCCGAACCGCCCCGTCCCTGCAAGCGGTATTCTTTGATGTTGGTGCGTTTGCCATAGCCATTTTCCATCACCGCCAGCACCAGCCGCTCGCGCGGCTTGCCGTCCGCCCCCACCGCCGGTTCTGCCGGAATCACATCCATTCCCACCACTTCATCGCCGCGTTTCAAAGCGATCGCTTTATTGCCCGCGGCCTGCCGCCCCATCGGGCGCAAATCTTTTTCTTTGAAGCGCACCGACTGCCCCTTTTTGGTCACCACGATAATTTCGTCGTTGCCGGAAGTTTTGGCCACTTTGCGCAAAAGATCGCCCTTTTTGAGAGTAACGGCAATCAGCCCCGAACGGCGGATATTGTCAAAGTCTTCCGTCGCGGTTTTTTTGGCAATGCCGTTTTTGGTCACAATCAACAGATATTTGCTTTCCTCGGCAGTGCCGTTGCCGTTGGCTTTGGATTTGTTTTTGCCCGCCATAGTTTTGGCGGAAGCGGATCCCAGCGACATCAGATAAAGCACTTTTTCTTGCGCGCCCAAATCCAAAAAATTCACCAGCGCCCGCCCTTTGGCCACGCGCGCTCCCTCCGGAATTTCATAGGCCAAGGTTTGAAAAACCCGCCCCATATCGGTGAAGAACAATATCCGGTCGTGCGTATTGGCAATCAGCGATTGCTCCACGATGTCGTCGCCCACGGTTTTGAGGCCGATAATGCCTTTTCCCCCGCGCTTTTGAATTTTGTAGGTTTTGGGATCAATGCGCTTGATGTAGCCGGAATTGGTCAGCGTGATCGCCACTTCTTCGTCGGGAATCAAATCGGCTTCGGAAATTTCGCCGATCTTGTGAACGCAGACTTTTGTGCGCCGTTCATCGCCGTAGGTTTCTTTGGCCTTCATCAGTTCTTTTTTGATCACCGCCTTGATCTTGGCCGGACTTTTTAAAATGCCGAGATATTCGGCGATTTTGGCCTCCAATTCCTTCAATTCATTGTCAATTTTCTGCCGTTCCAGTTTCGCCAGCGCCGCCAGTTTGGTTTCCAAAATCGCATTGGCCTGGATCTCGTCAAGCTTGAACCGCTTCATTAAATTGTGGCGCGCGTCTTCGCGGTTTTCGGATTTTCTGATGATGCGGATCACCTCGTCAATATCGGCCAGACATCTCACCAACCCTTCCAAAATATGCGCCCGCTCTTTGGCGCGGTCAAGCTCAAATTGGGTGCGGCGCGCCACCACTTGCTTGCGATGCTCCAAAAAATAATTCAGCGTTTCGGCAAGGCTCAAAACCTGGGGCTGGATGCCGTCCACCAGCGCCAGCATATTCAAATGGAAGGTGCGCTGGAGATCCGTGAATTTGTAAAGCCGGTTGAGAATTTTTTGCGGCTGGGCATCGCGGTTAAGGTCAATCGCCACGCGCAGGCCGTCCTTGTCGGATTCGTCGCGGACATCTTTGACGCCGTCAATCTTTTTTTCCGATACCAATTTGGCGATCTGCTCCAACAATCCCGACTTTTGCACCTGATAAGGAATCTCGGTGATGACGATCTGATAGCGATCGGTCTTTTCATTTTGCACGATCTCGGCCTTGCCGCGGCAAACGATCGGCCCCTTGCCTTGCGAATAGGCGGCAACAATCTCTTTGCGGTCAAAAATTTCTCCACCCAAAGGAAAATCGGGGCCCTTGATAAACTCAAACAGATCTTCGGTGGTCGCCTTGGGGGCGTCAAGCAGATATGTGAGCGCATCGCAAACTTCACCCAAATTATGCGGCGGAATGTTGGTGGCCATGCCCACGGCGATCCCCAGAGAACCGTTCAAAAGCAGTTGCGGCAAGGGCGACGGCAAGACCGCCGGCTCCTGGCGCGTGCCGTCGTAATTGTCAATAAAATCAACCGTGTTTTTGTCAATATCTTCCAAGACCGCCTCCCCCACTCGCGATAAACGCGCCTCGGTGTAGCGCATCGCCGCGGCCGAATCTCCGTCAATACTGCCGAAATTGCCTTGGCCCTGCACCAAAGGATAACGCAAAGTGAAATCCTGCGCCAAACGCACCATCGTGTCATAGACCGAAGAATCGCCGTGCGGATGGTAGCGCCCCAGCGCCGAACCCACCACCGTGGCGGATTTGCGGTATTTGGCGGTGTGGCGCAGACCTTCTTCCAGCATTACATACAGAACGCGGCGCTGGACAGGCTTCAAGCCGTCACGAACATCGGGAAGCGCGCGCGACACGATCACCGACATCGCGTAGTCAATGTAGGAATCCTTCATCATTGACACAATCTCGGCAGGCTTCACCTGTTCAAATTCCAATTTTTCCTGGCCGTTGCCATTATTTTTGTTGTCTTTGTCTGATTTCTTCGCGACCATACTTTAATGCAAAATGTAAAAATCAAAAATCAAAATGACAATTAAAAATCTAAAATGTTTCCGCATTCCAAATTTTTAATTTTGCATTGTCATTTTACATTTTGATTTTTTAACTTTTAATTTTTAAGGTGTCAGCACGATGATTTTGGCTTCTTCAAGATTGATCTCCTTTTTCTTTATCGTGAGTTTTGCCAGCGGCTCGGTCTGGGAAATGCCGGCGGTCTTTAAAAATTCTTTCAAATTTCCGGCCTCCAGTTTCAATTTGGGAATCTCGTAATTCATCGGGATCGCGATGCTGGGTTCAATCTGCGACACGACTTTCAACGCCTCTTTGGCGCCAAAATCTTTCCCGCCGCCGGCGGGAAACATCAAAATATCAACATTGCCGATTTTTTCCACCTGCGCCGCGGCCAATTCTTTGCCGGAAAAATTGCCCAAATGGCAAAGCTTCATCTCTTCGGCTTCAATGGTATAGATCGTTCCCATGGCAAATGATTCCGGCGCGGCGGCATCTTGCGCAACACCGGTCTTCCCGAAATTGAAATCAATCCCCCGGATATAAACGCCCCGGGATTCATATTCGCCCGGGCCGTCAACCAAAAACGCGCCGGGAGCGATCTTTTCCAAATCCCCCTTGCCGGCGGTATAGGACGCGCTGGTCAACAACACGATTTGCGCGCCGGTTCTTGCCGGCGGCTTGAGACCGGTTTTGGCCTCGCTGGGCGGATCCACAAGCAGAGTGATGCTTTCCCCCTTGCCCTTGGGAATAATGATCTCAAAACAAGATTGTCCGTGCCAAATTATTTGCATAAAATCATTTCAAAAAACAAAATTGGAATGGTTCCAATTCGTTCATTCTACCACAGCGGCAAGATAAATTCAAACTCTGCGGCCCAGAGATTCCAACAATATATCTATTTGACGATGAAACGACGCTAATTCAACGTCGTTTAGCAATACCGTCTTCGCAAGCGCGGCACATTTATCAAGCCGCTGGTCGGAAGATTCCGGCGATATTAATTCCCTTTCCTCTAATTTTTGAAAATCTTCAAACGACAGCGGCAAAGTTTTTGTTTGATAATTTCTTGCTGTAATCCGCGCAAATCTAATCGTTTGCGGCGCGTCAATCGCGATTAAAACAAACTCCTTGTTTTGAATTAAAACTTCAATCTCGCCGACATTCCTGATGCTGGTAACCACATAATTTTTACCGGGAATAATTCTTTTCTGCGCCATTTTTGAAAGCACTCCGTTTCCATATTCACGGCGCAAGACGTTGCCCAAATCCTGCAAATTCCGGCATGAAGGCTCAATTCCGCGCGCCACCGCTTCTTGGCGAATAATATCCGAAAGCGAGATATGGATAAATCCCTTCTTTCCCAAATAAACGGCAAAAGTATCTTTGCCCGCGCCCATTTTGCCGGTAACCCCGATGATCATATGGACAACGATTTAAAGGTTTCTTTCAAACATTTTGCCTTTTTTTTAATTTTATCGGCAAATTTTCCGGCAGTAATTTTGGCACGTGAAGATTTTGACCGCCAAAGATTTACTGCAATAACTGCCGCGAAATAAACAAAAGCCGCGGCAAAAAGGCAAATTCCGGCCAGTGCGATTTTTTCCAGAAATCCGGCAACGGCTTCCACGCCCATAATTTTGGCGCTCATCATTGCGAAAATGACCAGTATCCAAAATTTCAACACCCTGCCCGCGATCTTCTTTTTAATGACGGTTTTTAGCGGTTTTGATTTGCCGGCAACGGACACAATTTTGGCATGCGCCAAAAGATCGTCCGCCGCCGCGCCGATGGCTTGGGCAAAATAACCGCCGAAAAGAAGAATGATCGCCGCCGATGCCAATTCAAACATCAATCCCGGCGCTTGGCGGAAAAAATTTTCAACAAATTCCCGTATCATCGCAATTGTGTCACCATTTTGCTTTGTGCAGGCCGATATCATAGCCAAACCGGTTAAACAGCAAATGCAAAAAGAAGGTCATCACAAAAATCGTCGCCCACACCAGCAGATCGCCGGCAAGATATTTGCTCACATAGGCCCCCAAAAAAATGAAACTGCCGATGACATAATTGGTTTGGTCCCACGGCATAAACGGCGCGCCGGGCGGCAAATTGAGCCGCCGTTTGACAAATGCCGCGGCCAAATCCCCCGCCACCGCGCCGCCGGCAAACAACAGCGAAAACATCCACAAATTAACCGATTTATAATCCAAAAGCGAAAGTTCAGCCGCCCAGGAAAACCGGTAAAGCCACCACTGCAAAAGCGCCGCTCCCATTCCCACGATCAAGGCGCTCGCCGCGCCGCGCCAGGTTTTGTGATCGCCGAAGATTCGCTTGCCGCGCCAGTTTTTGCCAAAATCAACCGGAAACGCAAGTTTTGGAAATATGCCGGCATTGCGCGCCAAGGGCGGCGTCATATTGGCAAAATACGCCGGCAAAAAAAAATACAAGCATGAGATAATGAAAACAATTGCTTCCATATATTGCCACTTTACTACTTTGTGATAAAATTTCCAATAGATTGCGGTGGGTCCAATATGTTGAAGTGCGATTTACACATACACAGCAAATATTCCTTTGATAGTCTGGCCGATCCCGAAAAGATCGTTGATTTGGCATTGGCGCGCGGCCTCCGATGCGTTGCCATTGCCGATCACGGCAATATGGCCGGCTCGCGGGAAGCGCAAAAGTATATTCAAGAAAAAAACTTGCCGATAATCGCCATTCCGGCCGAAGAAGTCAAATCCAAACAGGGCGACATTCTGGCGTTGAATATAAAAGAGCCAATCCCCGACCATTTACCCGCCGGCGAAACATTGAAAAGAATCAAAGGCCAAAACGGACTGGCGGTCATCGCCCACCCGTTCGGCTCGTTTTGCGGTTTCAAGGAAAATTTGGGAAATTATCTGGGACAATTTGACGGCGTTGAGATTTTGAACGGCTCGGTATTTTCCGGCAACGAAAAAGCCGAAGATTTCGCACAAAAGCATAACCTGCCGTTCACCGCCGGATCCGATGCCCACTTTGCCAACCGCTTCGTCGGCAGTGTTTGGCTGGAATTGCCGCTTGACTGGTCGCCGAATTTGACGCCCGGCCAAATTATTGCCGCCATCAAACAAAAAACCGGCAAAACCGGCGGCGCCTTCCAACCCTTCCTCTCCAAAGCCATTGACCATTCCTTCCGCTCTCTTGCCAAATTAAAAATTTTATTTGGCAAAAATCAATAGCAACCGATGTTTTCAAAGTGGGAAAGTTTGAAGCGGGGGCCGAGGATTTTTTGGAAGATTTTTGGGCGGTCATCGGGCAAGAGTTCCACGGCGATCACGTCAATTTGCCATTTGACGTCAAGCGGCACCTTGTTTTTTATCAGCCACATTTCCGCGGCTTTGGCAATCTTCCATTTTTTTGTTTCGTTTACCTTATCCTGCGCCAAATATTTGGAATTGGCCTTGATGGTCTTCACTTCCGCAAAAACAAAAATACCGCTCTTTTCGGCAATAATGTCCACTTCGGCGATTTTTGGCCCGCCCAAAGCGCGCAAGAAAAAATTCCGCCCCAAAATCCGGTAGCCCCGGCTTTTTAAATAATCAGCCGCCAGCCGCTCCCCCAGCGTCCCGGTCGGCAAAGTGTTTGGCATATTGTTCGTCCAATTTATTTTTCAGGCGGCGGTTTTTGAAAAACGACACCGCGAAGTACACCGCGATCAGCAACGCCGCCAGGAAAATGAGCGCCGCCAAGCCGATGAGATTATTGTAAGCCTGCCACCACGGCACACCAAAAAATTTTTCCTTAACGCGCGGCAGAACCGCCAGCGTGCGCAAAAAACCGCCCAAAGACAGATCTTCGTTTTTGCCGATCGCCAGGGAATAACTGCCGCTGTTGCCGGAATTGGAAACTTCAATTTCATATTTTCCAGCGGAAACTCTTTGCTCCCATTCCGGACCTTTGGCATAATAGTCGTTGGCAAACGGCTCATAGGCGACTGGCCACAAAGAATCCTCCGCCGAAATACGGGAAAAAAAATCGCCGTCTTTGCGGATTACCGCCGAAAAATCCGTCTGCGTAAATTCAACCCGCGGCGACAACAATCCGACATAAAGCAAAAACGGCGCTTTGGCATTGATTGAATAAACCGCGGGCTTCCCTTCCAGCCAGCCATAGAACGCCTGGGAAATTTCCGGCCTTTCAATCTTGATTTCGGCATTCGCCCCTTCCATCCGCGGCAGATGCGCGCCGGCCGACGGCGCAAAAACAAGCGTCAATGTCGCTAAAACGATGAATCTCAAAAAAAAATTGGCATCCATATTCTCCAGAATACCAAAAATCTTCAAAAATAATAAATCACCCTATAAAAATAAAAGGAGACGAGCAATGTTTTGCTACGTCTCAATAACTTGCCGCAACATCTCAGGAACATATTTCGCAACAATATCAATTGATTGTTGCAAGTAAGGCGGCAATTGGCTGTAAGATTTCTCTCCATGCTCCAGAATTGATCGCCGGATATGGCATACAACTCCGGTATCTATGTCCGCATATTTATGCCCCACGAGACCCCTGCCCCATACCTCAGCAAAAATAGTGCTCACAGGACAGGCACTATAATGCAAATCTTGCGGTTCAAAGAGGTACTTTACCGCCTTCATAAATTCAGCATCAAGCGGATTATTATCGCCTATCCGCCGGCGAGCAGATTCAAATGCCGCATAACTTTCCGCAAAATAACTGTTGAAGCTACTAAAAAATGCTTCGTTCCAATGCGGATATTTATTTTCAATCGCCGCAGTGATCGCACAAAGGAACGCCACCGAAGCTCTGTGAGAATTAACTGGGCAAAGTTCATCTTTTGCGCTCTTCCACACCAGCGCCGGCATAATTGCCTGCGCCAACTTAACAGTGTTATTATATTCCTTATCTTCCATCGTTGATCCCTCTTTAATGGCTATATTAAGAACACAGCACCCATCGGCGCTTTGGAACCATCCTAACCAAAAACCGCGACTTGTCAACTCTCGCTCCCCCGCATATCAGTTTTTAAATCCAAATTTTTCACCTCTTCGGCAAATTCGCCCCGATGCCAGACGCACTTCTATTGCCCCTCTTCTTCTCCGCCAGCGCAATCTTTTTCCACTGCCGCAACTTTTCAAAATTTATGATTAGGCGCCTTCCACAAATAACTTCCATATATTGCCCGCAGGTTTGGCTCAGATTTCAAATTTCTGACCAAGCAATATTTGAGATGTAGCCTCTCGCTACATTGAAAATATTGCGCCCGAAGAAATTTGAAATATGGGGAAAAGATGTGGGTATGGTGTGGAAGTTATTTGTGGAAGGCGCCTTATGCTACAATGTAGCTGTCGGACTTCGGATTAATGACGCTTGCTATATGAACACAACCAAAAAACTGGCAACTGCCGCAATTTTGTTGGCATCGGCCTCGGCGTTTTTAATGATGGAATTGCCAAAAATAAAAACCGCGGAAACGAACAACGGCAACCCCGCCGCGCAAATGATTCTGTATTACGGAAATTCTTGCCCTCATTGCAAAACCGTTGAAAATTACATCGCCGAAAATGGTTTGGCCGAAAAATTGCGGATTGAACAAAAAGAGGTTTCAAGCGACCGGACAAATCAAGACGAATTCATCCGGACCGCCAAGAGTTGCGGCCTTGGTTCGGACAATTTGGGCGTGCCGATGCTCTGGGACGCCAAAACGCAAAAATGCCATTCGGGCGACCAAACCATCATTGATTTTCTGAGACAAGCGGATACGAAACCGCCATTATGAAAAACAAGGGCGCATTTTTTATTTTTATTTTTGCCGCGGCAACGGCGGCGGGAAAAGCCGAAGCGATTTGTCCGGTTTGCACCGTGGCCGTGGGCGCCGGCATCGGGCTTTCGCGCTGGCTGGGCATCGGCGACTTGATCACCGGATTATGGCTGGGCGCGTTTTTGCTTTCATTGGCTCTGTGGACCATTGACTGGCTGGGCAAAAGAAAAATCCACTCGCCGATCGCCAAATTCGCCGTGATTTTGGCCGGCTACGCCATGGCGATCGTGCCGCTCTATTACGCTGAAATTACCGCCCATCCGATTGATTTTCTCCGTTCCTGCGCCCAAGACAAATTGATTTTGGGAATTATTGAAGGCTCGGCCGTGTTTTTTTTCGCCGCAAAATTGTATGAATCATTGAAAGAGCGCAATAACGGGCGCGCCCATTTCCCCTTTGAAAAAATCGCCCTTCCCGTTATTTTCCTCTTGTTTTTTTCGTTGGCATTTTATTTTATAACGCGTTAAAAATATGAAAACAACCAATGGGCAAATAAAAGACCTTGATAAATTCGTCGCCAAAATCGACGAGATGAAAAAGAAAGACAAGATGGACCTTTCCAGCGATCAGGATCTGGTCATTGCGATCATGAATTTGGTGAGCATTGAGGAACATTTCTTTTTCACCGCCGAAAAAACCGGCAGTAAGAATTATTATGATTTGCTTTCCGAAACGCGCGAAATGCGCAAAGAATTGCTCAAAAAAATCGTCAAAGACCCGGAAGGCGAAGTTTGGTGCGTTTCAAAACACCTGCTGGCGGCGTCCTATCGCTTAATGGAAGTGGGCACCAAGCAGTTGGCATTAAACAAAAACGGCGCCTATGATTTTTTTGAAAAATCTTTCAAGCTTTACACTTTATTTTGGGGATTGAATATGGGTGCCGTTGACGCCGCCGGGATAAAAAAAATTGACGGCGGGGCCCTCAATAAAAACGACAAAAAACCGCAAGGATTCGTGGAAAAGCTCGGCGATCTGGTCAAACGGGCGATAAACTGTTGCATTGAGTGATTAGCCCGCCGCGATTTTTGAATCCAAATTTTTCACCTCTTCGGCAAATTCGCCCCGGGCCATTTGCGCGGCAAATTTTTTGGGAAAAACGATCTTTATGCCCGATGCCAGCCGCACTTCTATTTGTCCTTCCTCCTCCCCGCCCCCGCGATTGTTTTCCGCCGCCGGCCGGCGGTTTTTTTCTTCAAAAATTTTCCCCTCCGAATCGTTGCCGTCGCTTGCGTTTTCCCCGACATCGGGTAAAATCAGCCGGCCGTCTTTCAACATCCCCGCAAATTCAAAAGTGGCCGCAAAATTTTTCGCCGCCAGCGGCGCGGCGGCGGGAGAAATGCCGTAATCGGAAACCAAAACCGCCGGCAGATTTTTGGGCAAATTTTGCCCGGCAAACCGCGCGGCCAAGGCGGCAAAAAGCGAAGGTCTTGCCGCCGCGGCAAAAATTTCATTTTGCCGGAGATTTTTCGGATAATCAAAAAGCGGCGGGGCGGCGGGAGCAACGGAATAATTTCCGGCAAACCGCTCCAAGAAACCGAAATGGACCAGCGCGCCGATTTTTGCCGATGCCGCGCCGCAAAATGAACCATAACCCAAGCCTCGTGCCAGCGATATCCGAGAATGCGGCCCTTGCCCCAAATCGTCAAAAATTTTTTTTGCCGCCAAGACCGCGGCCGGCAAATCCAGCGCAGGATAAGCACGGCTACGGATTTTTTTGCCCGCGCCGGAATTTTTGTTTTTCCCCAATTCTTGCACCATTTCTTTATTTTTATCTTTTTTTATCTTAACAAATTAAAAATTGGGGCGCAAATAAAAGATTTAGGCTTAAAAAATAGCTTAATCCACAGCCAAGCGGGGTTTTCCACAGGTTGCAGGATAAATTCATTATTTTTATCTCAAATATGAGATAAAAATATATATGCGCCAGCCGTATCCCCTGTGGATAACTCAAAAAAACCCGCCGGGCGAAGCGCGGAGCCGTATTTTAGAGAATCACCCAAGCAATGCCAATCCTTCTTAGAAGGATGCTTGCACTGCATGGGCCTTGGCAAAGTAGTGGACCTGAGGGGGCTCGAACCCCTGAACCTCTTGTATGCCATACAAGCGCTCTACCAACTGAGCTACAGGCCCATTAATATCCTCGGAATTTCAAGCAACTCCTGTAATATTTTCGCAGAAAAGCAATCTATCCTCAAAACTCCTTTATATTCCTTTTTTATGGACAGTTTGCCAATTGTTCTTGGGTCAATTCTTGCCTTATAGAATTGTTTTAGAGAAATATTTGTTGCTTCGGACCAGAATTTTTCTAATTTTTGAATATCTTGGTCTGCCCTACATTGAATTGTACACCTAAATTTACTCTCGTCTATGTTATAGCAATAACGCAATAAATGCAAGAAAATGTATGCGTCCACCCACTTTTGCACTCTTGAGGCATTTGAGTTAATTCCTGGACCTTTAACGACATCGCGAATTGCAGCGGCGACAGCTTGTTGCCAAAAGCATAATGCACTCTTCGGGTGTTGTACCAATCCAGCCAGTCAATAAGCAAGCGGTTGAAGTTGTCGGTAAACAGCAGGGCGCCGGTATGGTAATTGGCAAACTCT
>Ga0302250_1001389_pt1 | contig 18342 bp, 16 predicted proteins | sample AAG_RA_Asp_MG_FD_193536 | JGI IMG/M metagenome (GOLD analysis project Ga0302250, IMG submission 193536) | Enriched activated sludge microbial communities from anaerobic digester in WTTP, New Holstein, Wisconsin, United States - AAG_RA_Asp | ecosystem: Engineered > Bioreactor > Anaerobic >... | reverse complement strand
GCCAGAGTGAACAAAATGCTGTCAACCAACAAATGAGAGAGCTTACCAAACAAGTCGATGAGATGAAAAATGTCTTTAACCTCATCGATGAAATTGCAGAACAAACCAATCTTTTAGCCCTCAATGCAGCAATTGAAGCAGCAAGGGCAGGAGAGCATGGACGTGGTTTTGCTGTGGTTGCGGATGAAGTGCGAAAACTTGCAGAACGCACACAAGAGAGCTTGGGAAATATTGACATCATTGTAAAGCATATTATCGAAGGGGTTGTCAAAAATACAAAACGACTCGATCATGTGAGCATTCTAATGGAAGATACCAGTAAACGAATGGCATCTTTAGGGCAAATCGCAACGAATACACAAAATGAAATTACCCATTCACTTAGCGTCGCGAACCAAGCCGTTTCACTCTCTCACTCTGTTTCACACAATGTCAATACCCTCATTACTCAAATGCAAGAAACACTAGCACTCAGCGTTACCAACCGAGGCAATGGACAAGCGGTTGCAAATGTGGCTGAAGAGCTTTTTGAGATTTCACATACGCTGACGAAGTTACTCTCTAAGTTTTTACATCAAGAAAGCGCTATCATCAGCGTAGAAGAGAAAAAAGAGCGTCTTAAACTAGCGGCTTAATCTTACTTGTCTGAAGGGATCGTGTATACAAACGTCTCTTCTTGTGTCTGTTTGAAACCTAGTGTCTTATAGAGTTTTACGTCTGATATTTTTGCCAAAACAACAAGTTTTTGACACCCTTTTTTGGCACAAACAGACATGGCAGATTCAAGCAATGTGTTCAAAGCACTCTGTTCGTTTTGTTTCGAGACAATCAGCTCCATCACATAAGCACTTCGCTCCCCCGATAAAAGGGATGTGGTGTGCATAAGAGTAACCATACCTACGATTTCTTGCTCTTGTATCGCTAGAAGCAGAGAATGACTATGTGTATTTTCAATCCAATGAGAAAGCATTGCAGCATGATCAAATTCATCCTCTTTTTTCTTGGGCGAAACGCTCTTAATGAATGTACACAGGATAGGTACGTCTTCGAGTGTCGCATTTCTAACCTCCACAGCACTCTCTTTATAGTTTGACTCATACGCTATAAGTATTTTCTTGCGCTCAATCCCCCAACGATACCCACTCATCGCACCGCTTTTGGCAATGACACGATGACACGGGATAAGATACCCTATATGGTTTTTTCCAATAGCACTGGCAACAGCTCTGACGGCATTGGGTTTTTCGATGTAATTCGCGATATCTTGATAGGTCGCTATGACGCCATTAGGAAGATTCAATAGTGCTTTCCAAACATTGACTTGAAGATTGGTTCCTTTGACTAAAAGGTTGTATTTTTTATTGTTGATAAAAATATTTTCCAAGTAGGTTTGTGCTTTTAGATCATCATGCACCAAGTTCGCATTTTCCCACAACTCTTTAAACCTCGCAAAAATAGCCTCTTGATTGTTGTCGATAAAGCCTAAATAACAGATACCTTTATCGGTATAGGCAATGAGCGCTTGTCCAAAAGGTGTGATGCCAAAACCATACGTAATGACAACATCTTTGCCCTTTTCTCTCCACTCTTTGGGAGTTACACCGATTAAGTTGACAAACAGTTCATGCAAACGGCTTACACTCGAAAGCCCTATATCTAGGCTACTGTCCAAAATGGACTTCGACTCTTTAATGTGCTCTTTTGCATAATTCAGCGTCACCGAATGCAAAAACTGCATAGGTGTGACGCCCACGTACTCTTTAAAGACTCGAATGAAATGGTACTTACTCATACCAATATTGCTTGCTATGACATCAATGGAGGGCTGTTCTTTAAAGTGCGCATCGATATACTTGATCGCTTTTTCAATCAGCTGGTAATTGCTATGCAGCGTTTCGATATCACTCATCTAAGTCCCTCCATTTTTAAAACTTTTAATAGGTCGAACAGCTATACACACTAAATTTTTGCAAAAGAGCAACCAACTCTTTTTTAATCTCAGCATGGCGTGCAACATTTGTGATATCATCTAAGACATCACAAATACGGTGAGCGATGAGCTCAAACTCTGCTTCTTTCATACCCAGTGTCGTGAGTGCCGCAGAGCCGATACGAACACCTGAAGTTTGCATAGCACTTCTGGTGTCATTGGGGACACTGTTTTTATTAACCGTGATACCCGCACGCTCCAGCGCTTTACTTGCCTCATCGCCTGAGAAATCTTTACTCAGTAATGATACCAAAATCAAGTGGTTGTCTGTTCCACCACTGACAAGATCAAAGCCTCTTTGGAGTAAAACATCGCTTAGAACACGTGCATTAAGCTTCACTTGCTTCGCATACTCTTTCCACATCGGATCCAACACTTCACCAAATGCCACTGCTTTTGCAGCGATAACATGTAACAGTGGTCCACCTTGCAAGGCAGGAAAAATGGCAGAATTGATCTTTTTGGCAAGCGCCTCATCGTTCGTCATAATCACACCACCCCTTGGACCTCTGAGTGTCTTATGCGTCGTAGAAGTGACTACATGGGCATAGGGAAAAGGACTCATGTGCTCACCCGCTGCGACCAAACCTGCAATGTGTGCGATGTCCGCAAATAAAATCGCTCCAACAGCATCCGCTATCTCTCGAAACTTTGCAAAGTCAATTTCGCGTGCATACGCCGAAGCACCACACACGATCATCTTCGGTTTGACGATCGTTGCAATTTCTAGAACCTTCTCATAATCAATAAAACCCTGAGCATCAACGCCATACGAGAACGACTGGTAATTTTTACCCGAAAAGCTCACTTTTGCACCATGCGTTAAGTGACCACCTTGTTGCAAATCCATACCGAGCAGTTTGTCACCTGCTTGAAGAAGAGCTGCATAGACCGCACCATTCGCTTGGCTACCCGAATGAGGCTGAACATTGGCATAGTTACAGCCAAAAATGGCGCATAGTCTATCGATGGCAAGCTGTTCGATCTCATCGGCACATTCACAACCACCGTAATACCGCTTTTGTGGGTAACCCTCCGCATATTTGTTGGTAAAGATACTTCCCGTTGCTTCCATAACAGCAAGCGAGGTAAAATTTTCACTGGCGATCATTTCAAGATGCGTCGCCTGTCGTTCAAACTCATTGTTAAGAATGCTAAATACCCTCTTGTCTGCTGTTGCTAAGCGATCATTTTTGATGTAACTCATTGTGACTCCTTTGACTTAATAGAAAGAAGTGTAGCACCCTCAAAAAATTCATTCAATCCAAAAATTGCCCTCTTTTTTGGGTAAAAGCAATTTTTGGATTTTTACCTTTGATGCGTCATTACTATTCATGCCATCTCCTCCATTATTACCCATTACATCTTTTTTTGAGTTTGGCTATCATTTTAAGCATACTCTAATGCGAGTTACTTTAATATATGAGCAATTGTTCATATGAACATTTATATAATTTTCAAAGGATGAAAAATGGGCGATGAATTTTGCAGTTGCGACATTGTGCATGATAACATCATCGAAATAGTCAAACAAAAGATGCCCCAAGAGGAGAAGCTTTACGACCTTGCCGAACTTTTCAAAGTCTTTGGCGATACAACACGTGTGAAGATCATTTCGGCACTGTTTGAAGCGGAGATGTGCGTGTGTGATATCGCAGAGTTATTAAGTATGACACAGTCCGCCATCTCGCACCAACTTCGCGTCCTTCGACAAGCAAGGCTTGTGAAACACCGTAAAGAAGGCAAAGTTGTTTTTTATTCGTTAGATGATGAACACATCAAAACCATTTTCAATCAAGGCTTAGAACATATATTAGAACCACGAGGATATGAGTATGCAATTTCATAAAAACGCACCCGAACCAGAAGTGTGTGACACCACAACAGGAAGCTGTTGTTCGAGGTGTAAACCAGCCATTCCACAACATCATAGTCATGACCACGATCATGACCATGACGATGAGCATCATCACCACGGATTAGGGGATTCTAGTGTGAAAGAGATGCTGACATCATGGCATTTCATCACGTTTTGTATAGGAGCTATTCTTTTTATCGCTGCTCTACTCATGGACGAAAGCAATCCTTTGATGTTCTGGACATACCTCATTAGCTTCTTCTTAGTTGGTGGCGAAATCCTATATATGGCACTGACGAACCTTTTTAAAGGACATCTGTTTGATGAAAACTTTTTGATGGGTCTTGCAACCGTTGGTGCCTTTAGCATTGGCGAATACCCAGAAGGTGTCTCGGTAATGCTCTTTTTCCGCATTGGTGAGTTTTTCCAAGACTTAGCGGTCGATCGTTCTCGTAAATCCATCACGAAACTGATGGACATCCGTCCCGATTTTGCGAACCTTCAAACGGCAAATGGTGAAGAAAAAGTCTGTCCAAATGAAGTCAGTGTGGGTAGTCGCATCATCGTAAAACCAGGTGAGAAAATCCCACTTGATGGCATTATCATTGAAGGTCGCTCTACACTTGACACCTCTGCCCTCACAGGCGAATCCCTTCCAAAAGAGGTTAATAAAAACGATGAAGTGCTTTCAGGAACGATCAACAAAACGGGTGTACTCATCGTTGAAACCACAAAACTCTTCTCAGAGTCTACCGTTTCAAAAATCTTAGACCTTGTGCAAAATGCAAGTTCCAAAAAAGCTAAAACGGAGCAGTTCATCACGCAATTTGCAAAGTACTATACGCCATTTGTCGTTATCTCCGCTGCCTTGCTTGCGTTCTTGCCACCTCTTTTAATGGAAGATGCTCTTCTTAGCGAATGGTTTAGACGCTCATTGGTTTTCCTTGTTGTCTCCTGCCCATGTGCGCTTGTCGTTTCCATTCCCCTTAGCTTCTTTGGAGGCATCGGTGGTGCGTCTAAAAATGGTATCTTAGTCAAAGGTGGAAACTTCCTTGAAGCACTCAACAGTGTCGATACCGTTGTTTTAGATAAAACAGGAACGCTTACCAAAGGTGTTTTTAGCGTCACCTCCATTACCGCACTTCAAGGATACAGTGAAGAGGATGTACTACGCCTTGCAGCCTTAGCTGAGATGCACTCAAACCATCCTATCGCTCTTTCGATCAAGCGTGCCTACACGAAGCCTTTAGAAGCAGTTGTGAGCTCGTATGAAGAGCTAGCAGGCTATGGTGTAAAAGCGCTCATTGATGGCAAACGTGTCCTAGCAGGAAATGGTAAACTTCTCTTAGATCAAAACATTAAGCATGAGGTGCTTTCAACACCAGATACCATTGTTTACATCGTTGTTGAGGGTGTTTTAGCGGGTTACCTTACCATCGCGGATGAGCCAAAAGAAGACAGTGAAAGAGCCATTTTAGCCCTTAAAGCGCTAGGTATCAAAGAGATTGTCATGCTCACAGGCGACAATAAAGAGACAGCAAAAAAAGTGGCTACTGAGCTTGGTATCACACAGGTTGAAGCAGAGCTCTTACCGCATCAGAAAGTACAAAAACTTGAAGAGATCATGGCGCGAAAAAGTGGCAAAGGTAAAACGGTCTTTGTGGGTGATGGCATTAATGACGCCCCTGTTTTAGCGCGTTCAGACATTGGAATTGCTATGGGTGGTGTAGGCTCAGATGCTGCCATTGAAGCAGCCGATGTGGTCATCATGACCGATGAGATCAGTAAAGTAGCTACTGCGCTTAAAATCGCTCGAAAAACACACGTCATCGTATGGCAAAATATTATCTTTGCACTCGGTGTTAAAGGGGCTATTTTGATGATGGGAGCGTTTGGTGTTGCTACCATGTGGGAAGCGGTTTTTGGTGATGTGGGCGTTGCACTCATTGCCGTTCTTAACGCGACACGTGTCTTAACACACAAATAAATACTTTATAGATGCCCTATTTTAGGGCATCTTCTCTTTTATGCTGTCAGTTTTAATCCCATAACACTCACGATAATCATCGCTAAAAAACCTATACGTTTCCACTCTCTTGACTCACCATAAAATGCCATACCTACAAGAGCGCCCCCAACACCGCCGATACCTGTCCATATGGCATAGGTAAGTCCCATAGGAAGCGTGTTCATAGCATACGATAAACAAAAAAGGCTACATGCAAAACCTAGAGCAATTAAAACAATAATTTTCCACTCTTTTCGTTTTTTATAAATATTGAGCATTGCAACACCAAAAACTTCAAAACATCCTGCAAATATAAGTGCTATCCAATCCATTAAGCTATACCTTTTCAACACTCACATCGTGCTCTTCTGTAATCATCTTAAGCCCAATCACACCTAAGAGTAAAAGTGCAATTAAAAGAATTTTCACAACACCAAGCGTTTCACCAAAAAACAGTGTATCTATCACAATTGTACCAACCGTTCCAATGCCTGTAAATACAGTATAGGTCGTTCCAATAGGAAGCTTTTTACCAGCAAACGTCAACAACGCAAATGTCGTAACAATACATGAAGCCGTGCCTATCCATTCAAAAGGATTAGAAGCATGCTTCAAGCCAACAACCCACAACACTTCAAACACTGTCGCTACAAAAATAGCCATCCAGTATAGATTCATTTTTTCTTTCCTTCATTATCCAGTTTAAGTAGCGCATCTAGCATGATCAAATACTCACTAAAATAGACTTTCATGTCGTAATTGTCATTCATCAATGCGTGCAGATACATCCCATCCGCAGTCGCAATCAAACTGCGTGCCAGTTTTTTAGTATCTTGATGCAGATGTCCTTTTTCAATCAATTCATCAAAAATCTCTTCAATATATGAAAAAAGTAACTGGTAAAATTCTGTATTGAGTTGTTTTATTGCGCTGTTATCGGCATTGACATACAAATGAAAGGTGCTCTTTAACAACCTATCTAAATCGGCAAATCTTGGCTCTACATTGCCCAAAAAAAAGGCAAAAAAAGTGTTCATTTTGTCTAAAAACGTTGATTTTGATTTTGTCTGTTCATACGTATAGGCAAATGCTTCATAACACTTCTGATCGATCGTCTTACAGATCAATGCCTCTTTTGTTTTAAAGTAATAATAAAACTGTCCTTTTGACATCTGCAGCGAATCAATAAACTTGTTAAGCGAAAAATGGTTGATGCCATTTTTTAACAACTCTTCATACGCTTTTTCGCAAATGTACTCGAGTTTATCGTCTACATTGACCTTCTTTGGCATACAACTCCTTTAAATAAACCAGTGGTCTAATTATAATAACTCGCTACTTTTATTTTAATTAAACCACTAGTCTATATAGAATAATCTACTTTGCACTCTTTGTGAGATACTGCATAATGTTATTTTTTCTTGACAAATTATAACTTTGCAACGCATATGTCACACTCAAAGGTTATTATTTTACTCAAGAAACAAAAAGGAGTATCCTCATGAATATCTCAAAACAGTTAATGACCATGTTAGGCTTGTCGCTACTTGGGTTCATTCTTATTTTTAGTATTAGTCTCTCAAAAATGGATCAAGTCTTTGAAAAAACAAATACGTGTAACGTTAACTCATTACCCAGCATCCTCGTGATGGATGATTTGTTGCAAGGGATCTATCGTATTCGATTGATTCTTTGGGAAACAACGACATCAGATTCCCATGATGCAAATGAATTTCAAAAACTAATGGAACGTTACAAAACGGCAAAAACAAAGTTTGATAAAGACTATAAAAGCTATGAGCTTTTACTTTCCGATGCCAAAGATAAAGAACTCTATGAAAAAGAGGGAAAGCTCTTCGCCCAGTACAGCCTTGTTGTTGACCAAATTCTAAAATTAGCCAGTGAAGGTAAATTATCGGATGCAAAAAGTCTATTTCTTGCCAATCGTTCTACGGCCCAAGAACTTGGAAAAACTTTTGAAGATCACATGGACTACAATCAAGTCCTTGCATCACAAGATGCAAAAATTGCTGTGGAAACAAAGCAAAGTGCAACATTTTGGATGATTATTATTGCTTTAATTATTTCGACTTCTGTGATAGCGTTAAGTGTTTTAATCCGCAAGAACATTATGCAAGGTGTGCACTTGATACGAGATAGTATCACAAACTTTGTACGCACTAAAGAGCTTCGATTTAGAATTACCTATGCTAAACAAAATGAAATTAAAGAGATTGTTGATAGCTTTAATGACTTGGTCAATACCCTAGAGCATACCATTACTGATGCTAAAACCTCTTCCAATGAAAATGCATCGGTTTCACATGAACTCAGTACCACCAGTATGCAAATAGGAAGAAATGCAGAACAAAGCTCAAGTATTGTTGAAAATACCATTCATGAGATTGATACGATTAAATCCTTTGTACAACAGACAGCTAAACTCTCAGAAGGAATGAAAGAAGAGATCACAGATGCAGGTAAAAAACTAAACCATGCACAAGATGAAATCATTGCATTACGTAATGAAGTGGATCAAGCCAGTGAAGCTGAAACTGCCCTTGCAGGACAGTTAGAGCAGATGAGTAAAGATGCAGAACAAGTCAAACAAATTCTTACGGTGATCTCAGATATCGCAGATCAAACAAATTTACTTGCACTTAATGCTGCTATTGAAGCAGCAAGGGCTGGAGAACATGGACGAGGATTTGCAGTCGTTGCTGATGAAGTACGAAAACTAGCAGAGCGAACACAAACTTCTCTTACTGAGATTAATGCTACGATCAATATCATTGTTCAATCGATTGTGAACTCTTCAGATCAAATGAATAGAAATGCTAAAAACATTCAAAGACTCTCCACTGTTTCAAGTACTGTTGAGAGTACTATTGTAGGAACAACGAAAGTCATGCACAATAGTATTGCCTCTGTCACTCAAAGTGCACAGAACTCATTAAAGATTGCACACGATACTGATAAAATTGTAGAGATGGTTTCTAACATTAACACACTTACCTCTCAAAATGCCAGAAGTGTTGAGGAAATCGCTGCTGCTGCTGATCATCTCTCTAGGTTGTCAGAGAGTCTAAACCAAAAGCTCAACCAATTCCAATAAAGAGAAAGCGGCTTAGTCCGCCTTCTCTCTTACACTACTACTCTTTTTTCATCAGCATTTCTTGAAAACTCTTTGATAAAATAACACATCTGATTTTTCGGAAGTATGAATGCAAAAAATCTGTAAGTATGCCATCTTGGGCATTACGTTTCTTCATGTACTACACATCATTACCCCTTTGTATGAAAATATTCTTGCATGCTTGACACTGGTTTTATTTCTTTTTGGGCTTCCTGCTCAAAAAAAAGGCTTTCGCACCATTACGCTTCTTTTTTTACTTTTTGGTATTGGCATCCTAATCGCGTATAAACTCCCTTTTTCTATTTGGGTCAGTTCACTCAATTCCATGACCAACATTATTGCGATTATTGTCGTTATGCAGCTTTTTGCCCTTCCTATCGAAGTGGGAGAGTACAGCGATGCTGTCGAGTATTGGCTGAAGCGTTTGTTTCAAAAAGAGAGTTCTTTGTACCTCTTTGCCATGGTTGTCACCAATCTGTTTTCAAGCTTCTTACTTTTTGGTACCGTTCCCGTGATGGTTGCCCTTTTTGATAAAGCCCTAAAGAACAGCATTTCCGAATATAAACGTTTTTTTGCGACTGCCATTATGCGTGGTTACACGCTGGTGCTTTTTTGGGCACCCGGTGCTGTGATGATTCTCTTAGTCATGCAAGTCACACATATTACATGGTCACAGCTTTTCATTCCTGGTCTTATCATAAGCATCATTGGGCTTCTGACCTCTTACGTGATTGAACACTTTTCTGGGCTCAACAAGCCTATTTTAACGCACATTTCTGCCCCACTCACTATCACACAAAACGAAGCGACACACAAGTCCTTTCACATCATTCTTGTCATTTTAGGACTCATCTCATCAATCTCTCTTTTTGAGATGCTCTCCATTGGCACCAGTACAGGAAGAATTCTGCTTGCTGGATTTCTTGTCTCAAGCATTTGGATTCTTTACTATATAAGACATGCTAAGCTCAAAGAGGTTGCTACGCTTTATTGGCAAGGAGGCATTACGCAAGCAACTGATTTTTCGCTCTTTTTTATTGCTATCGGACTTTTTGCAGGAGCAGTAGATCATAGTGGCGTTTTAGAACATATCCAACCTTTACTGCAAGAGAGTGTGAATCAGCTGGGAGTTTTTGCCTTACTGATTATTCCTGTTGTATTTATCGCTATTGCAGTATGTGGAATTCATCCTTTTGTACTGGTAGTCATGCTTGGAAAAATTCTTTTAGCCTTAACATTACCACTCAATCATGTCTCCATAGCTTTAATTTTAATGCTCTCCTCTGCCATCGCATTTATCATCTCCCCATTTGCAGGAATGTCGCTGATGACAGCAAAATTTTTGCATGTCACGCCCTTTGATGTTTCAATTCGCTGGAATCTTCTTTTTTGTCTCATTTTCCTCATAGAAGGTCTCATTTTTGCCTACGTGTGGTCGCTCTAAAGAACTGATTAAAAAATAGGCATAAAACTGCCTTTTAACCCACTTTCTCTGCTTAATTTTGTGCTAAACTACTTTTATGACATTAAAAATTCATTCTGCAAAAAGGAAAAGCACCAAAGGTGTGCGGGCGATCTTTCGAAGAAAACTTAGTGTTAGCGTAGTTTTTAAAGCTTTGCTTTAAAAGCGTGTCAAGATTGAGTAAAAAAGGGCAAAGGTACAGGTTATGATTGAGTCACACAGTCCACACTACGATGCTTTTAAAAGCATTTTAAATACCATCGATACAGAACGCGTCCAAGAGCTACTCGCTTACATGAATACCGAAGCGATCAACTTCAACCTTTTCAAAAATAATGCTTTTATTGAGCGTAAATTTCCATTCGACATTATTCCTCGTATTGTTCCACCTGAAGAGTTTGCATACCTTGAAAAAGGAATTGGACAACGCATATACGCACTCAACCTCTTTTTAGAAGACATTTATGGAGCACAAAAAATTCTCAAAGATGGCATCATTCCTAGTGAATTTGTCTTCTCATCCAAAGCCTATCTTCCCGCTTTTGCGAACACACCTGTGGCGAAGAACATTCGTGTGCACATCAGTGGCATTGACCTTGTCAAAAACAGTGTTGGTGATGGTTGGGTCGTGCTAGAAGATAACCTCAGAGTGCCTAGTGGTGTGAGTTATCCACTCTCTTTACGTATGCTCACACGCAAAGTCTTTCCTGAGTTTTTTGAAAAACTGCCTATTCAAAGTGTGCATGACTACCCAAAACGACTAGAAAAAGCGATGGAATATGTCAATCGCGGCGGCATCAATGTTATTTTGACACCAGGGCGTTATAACTCTGCTTTTTATGAACACTCGTACCTCGCGAAAGAGAGTGGCGCTATTTTAGCATCAGGCGATGACTTGGTCGTGGAAAAAGATAAGCTGTATCTCAAAACGTACAGCGGCAAAAAAGCCCGTGTTGGGGCAGTTTATCGAAGACTTGATGATGACGCACTCGATCCTATTGAGTTCAACCCTGATTCGCTCATTGGTGTTTCTAACATCACGCAAGTCTATCGCTCGGGCAATGTAGCGATCATGAACAGCATAGGAAACGGCATCGCCGATGATAAGGGCATCTATTACTTTGTACCTGAGATGATTCGCTACTACATGAAAGAAGAGCCTATTTTACAAAATGCACCGACATACCTTGCATTTTTTGAGAAAGATCGCAACCATATCTTGCAAAATATGCGCAACCTTGTCATCAAAGATGTTGCAGAAGCAGGCGGATATGGCGTTGTCTTTGGCTCAAAACTGACTAAAAGTGAGCGTGAAAAACTTAAAAGCGCTATTATCGCTGAGCCTCGCCGCTTTATCGCGCAAGAAGTGATAGAATTTTACGATATTGAATGCCTTGATGAAAATGGGGCTCTTTCTCCTCGCAAGGCTGATTTACGTATGTTTTCCATCTATGGAGAGGACATTTTTGTCTGGCCAGGGGGACTCACACGCTTTGCTATGGATCCGAGCAGTTACATCGTCAACTCCTCACAAGGTGGCGGGTTTAAAGATACATGGATATTAAAGGAGAGCAAATGATACTTATCTCACCTAAAACAGCCGAAAACCTTTACTGGATGGGGCGTTATATCCAAAGAGCAGAAACCATGACACGTCTTGTGATCTCCCTTTTCGATAAAATCCTCGACGAGGACTTTAATGATGCAAAAAATTTCTATGCAAGACTTGGCATTACGCTTAATTATGACTCATCGCAAGCATTTTTAAGACAAAGCGTTTTTGAGGTAGAACATGCCAGCCTTATCTCTGTCATTCATTATGCAAGAGAAAATGCGATTTTAACACGCTCACACCTCTCAAACCGTATGTTTAGCCGTATCAATGCTCTTTATCTTGCCTATCAAAAGGCACAAGATGAAAGAGTGGTTTCTCTTTTTTGGTTAGAATCAACACTCAAAGAGCTTGATGCCATCTGGGGAAATTTAGAGCTCTCTTTAGTCGAAGCAAAAGAGTCTCCGCTTATTCAACTTGGGAAAATTGTGGAGAGAATGGATCTAAATATCCGTATGTATGACAGCATCGAAGCAGCCCTTTTGGATGTGGAAAAGCTCAATATCATTGCAGAAAAGATTCGTCCAAACCATAAGCATGTTGCGCTTTCATCGAGCAATAAGTATAAAATATTAGAAAAAATAAATTCTGTTTACGGAACACTAGCCTATGTCTCTGAAAGTTAATTTTTCATACGCGTTTACGCTCAATTTTAAAGAATCCGTACGCAAGCATGCCTTTTGTTTGCGTATGCTTCCTATCAGCAATGGCGTACAAACCCTTCTCGATTGGGAACTCCATATCAACAACGATGTTCCTTTTTACGTAAGCCGTGATGGCTTTGGCAATGATCTTATTTTCGGTACGATTGAAAAGTCTCACCGCAATTTTGAAGCAGTGCTCAAAGGCAGTGTGGCATTTCATGGAAGTTATCAGTACAAAGACAATGAAAATACCGCTTTGTACGTGCATCCCACTACACTAACGCCTTTTTCACCTCTAGCTCGTGATTATTTGGAGACTTTGATGCTCCCACAATCACCTCTTAGCTTAGCGAAGATGCTAAACCAAACTATTTTCCAAAACTTCGAGTATTTAGCAGGTGTTTCAACCACCACGTGTGATGCTGATGCCCTTTTATTGCGTAATCAAGGTGTGTGTCAAGACTTTAGCCACCTGCTCATTGCACTGCTTCGTTTAAGCCACATTCCCGCACGCTATGTGGCGGGATTTATCGATGGTGAGGGAGAGAGCCATGCATGGGTGGAAGCGCTTATTGATGGGTATTGGAGAGGATTTGACCCCACAAATGGCATCATGTTAGAACATCAGCCTTACATCAAAATTGCGCATGGAAGGGACTTTATGGACTGTCGCCTCAACCGTGGTGTCTTTATAGGAAAGAGCCAACAAAACTTATACGTCAACGTGACCGTTGCAAGGGAGGAGCAATGATAGAAGAAGTTTTTAGTGTAAAACTCCCTGTGGATGAGACGTTAAAGCTGAAACGAAACCGTTTCAATCCACCCGACATCACCACATCAACGAAGCGTATTTCCATCGTTACAGGAACGCATGGTGATGAGCTTGAGGGGCAGTATGTGTGTTATCTGCTCATCAAATGGCTTAGAGAAAATCCAAAAAAGATTAAAGGCATTGTAGATATTTACCCTGCCATGAATCCTATGGGCATCGATAGTATCAACCGTCATTTTCCTTTTTACGATGTTGACCTCAATCGTACATTTCCAGGTCATACCGCAGATTTTCTGCCTGCGCAAGTGGCAAGTGCTATTGTGGAAACGGTGAAAGGCAGTGACTTTGCCATCGACATTCATGCCAGCAACATTTTCTTAAAAGAGCTACCACAAGTGCGTATCAGTCGCTCAAACGCGCATGAGCTTGTTCCATTAGCTGAGAAAATCGGCATTGATTTTATCTGGGTACATGACGCTGTCACTGTTTTAGAGTCAACCTTTTCGCACGCCATGAACTCCATTGGCACTAAAACCCTTGTGGTAGAGATGGGTGTGGGTATGCGCATCACCAAAGAGTATGGAGAAAATCTTGCCAATGGATTGCTCAATTTTATGGCACATGTAGGCATCATCGATGAACCAGTGCATCCTTGTAAAACGTCCATCTCAACTCAAAACTCAGAGGTGCATTTCATCAATGCCTCTGAGGCAGGAATATTTATACCCACACTAGAGCATAACGTCATGGTAAAAAAAGGTGAGAAACTAGGCGAAATCATTGACCCATTAGAAGGCATCATAAAAGAGCGTTTACTAAGCCCTTGTGATGGGCTTTTGTTCACCATCAGAGAGTACCCTGTCGTATATGAAGGCTCTTTGCTTGCACGCATTTTAGAAAATCCATGTGAGGTGAATGAATGAGAGAAGAGATACTGTGCGAAATTACCTCACTCAGCCGTGAACCACTTCGTATCAAAGGGTTTCGTTTTGGCATTCCCAACAGCAAACCAAGCTGCGTTATCGTAGGTCCACTTACAGGAACTGCTATCGATCAACTGTGGGTTGCCTCCAGACTGGTACGCTTTTTACGCCAGCAAGAACTAGAAAACCCCGCCTTTATCAAAGGCGAAATCTTAGTCGTTCCAGCAGTCAATCCCTACTCATTTAACATGGGTAAAACCTTCTGGCCTATGGACAATACCGACATTGATGCGATGTTCCCCGGCTACAACAAAGGCGAAACTACCCAACGCATTGCAGCGAAGTTGTTTGAAAAAATCAATCATTTCGAATATGCCGTCCTTCTTGAAGCACGCAAAGATCGTGTGGAGTGCATTCCTTATGTTAAAGTGCTTCGTACAGGGTATGAAGATGTGAATGAAGCACAAGCGTTTGGACTCGAATTTATCCACTACAAAGACCCAACGCCTAGCGATACCGTTTCACTCAATTATAACTGGCAAATCTGGAATGCAAAGTCTTTTTCCATCATCTCAGGTAAAAAAGGTACGCTTAGAAAAATAGAGTCAACGAAAGTATTTGATGCTCTGATTCGCTTTTTGGCTAAAAAAGGAATCATAGAATATAGTGCTTTTGAGGGAGCCGTAGGGAACATCATCACCAGTGAGGATATGGAAGTGGTTAAAAGCAGTTCCGCAGGGCTTTTTGATGCTCTCGCACCCATTGGTGAACACGTGGTACACGGTCAACCTTTAGCACGCATCTATAACGCACTCGATGGCTCACTGCTACAAACCATAATTTCTCCCTGTGAAGGGATTATTTCGTGTAAATACGACTATCCGCTCATTTTTCAAAATGCGGTGGCATTTCGCATCGTAAAATTAACGTTGCCACACTAATTATATTGACTTTATCATCGCGTTAAGCACCTGCATAAGGCTTACGCGATGCAGTATGCTTTTTAAAAGTACGTATGAAGAAGATCGAGTTTTAGACTATGATCGGCAGTGTCATAATAAGTAGCGCTTGTATGCATACTGCTGTAATCTGAAAAAACTGCATAAGAAGATGAACTAAGAGAAGTAGAAGGAGATGCTTCACCAAAAATTTTTAAAATTTCATTGTTCTTTTCTGTGAGATCTAAGATATCTGCAGGATTGATAGAAAGATGCGTGTTATTTGGTGTTATGGCTAAAGTATCTGACGCTGAGTTGTGATGGAATGAAGAAAGATTGCTAAAGTGTACGCCTCTATCTTCACTGATGAGATACGAATGCTTTTCAGACAGAGCATCCGATTCCAATCCTTCATCAGAGGCATAAAGACTTTTATCAAGGACAACAACATTATTACCGCCTAAAAAGATATGGCGACCATCTGTTAAGACAAGTAATACATGAGAATCTCCACCTACCGTACTGATGGTTTCTTCTGAGTTGATGTTATCCCCTACTTTTAAAATTCTCTCTTGTCCTACACTGTTCTTTGCGATAACAACACCACTAATTTCTTTGATGATTCCAACCGAAAATGCCATAAAAAATTCCCTTGATAACTATTGAATAAAAATAACACCATGTCTTATGTACGTCAGTACACTTTATATATAGATTGTATCAAATGTAGGCTACAAAAAAATTTAAGGAGGGAAAGTTCCCTCCTTTTTTAATCAAAGTCAGTATGGACAATTGTATCTTGAATGTCGACCATAACTTTGGTGACACCATCATCCAAAGTGCCTTCATAACGCGTAAAGCCATCATCTACTCCCGTTTGGTCAGCGACGACTGCCCATGGAGAATCACCACCCGTAATGGTACTCGCAACACTATCATCACTATCACCAATAATTTTCAAAATCGTGCTGGCATTATCTGTGATATCAAAGACATCGTTTGGATTGAGATTGATGATTGAAACATCTGCTTTAGAGAGATCCAAGACTTCGATATTTTCAATTTTTGCGTCATCAATTGCACTAAAATCCATAACCGCATCTTTAGCCAATAGTGTATCAACACCAATACCACCATCTGCTTGAGTATCATGGCTATCGTATGTTAGCGTATCATTGTCCGCTCCACCATACATAGAATCCACTCCAAGTCCACCATCCAAATGGTCATTACCACTGTCACCATAGAGGGCATCATCACCGCTATCGCCATAAAGAACATCATCGCCTGTGCCTCCATGAAGGGCGTCATTACCAGCGTAGCCCTGCATCAGATCATCACCTGTTGATCCATAGAGCTCATTATCGCCCGTTGTGCCATTGATTTCATTCAATGCTGTATCTACTGTCGTTGCAGAATCCGTACCATCCCATGATGTTACACTAGTCGTAATAGCATTCATATCATCAACTGTCAAATAATGATCGGTCGTAAACGTGATATTAGCGGTCGGATCAACGGCATAGTAACCATCTCCATTGGTATCATACACCGGAATATCATTGGCATATAAACTAGCGCCAATAGGGAGTGTAGACTGGTCAATCAACACTTGAGAGAGCGTCTCACTGCTATCTGTCAATGCTGCATCGATGTTTAAAACATATTCAACGGTAAGGGGCGCAACCAAACTTACACTATCGATTTTAAACTCAGCATTTTTATCCGTACTACTAGCAAAGTTATCGATACGAACGGTATTAAAGTACTCATCAGCACTAAGCGTCAAATGAACTGACTCATTGTTTGCATATGGTAAAAGTGTATCGATCAGAACATTCTTGACTTCCACGCCATCTCTTAAGAACACAATTCGTCCATCATCAACAGATGGTTTATAGCTCTTAATATCGATAACAGCTTCTTTAGTGTAACCGTTAAAGATAATATTTCCCGTTGTACTTCCAGCATTGAGGTGACCATTGAAAACAGGTGATGGATACACAGTACCTATTGTAACCTCTCCTTGAATAATACTTGTATTTAAAATAGGAGCATCTGCAACAGGTGTTACATTTATCGTAACATCTTGTGTATCAGTCATACCACTGGTATCTGTAACTGTAAACATGAACTCAATTCCACTACCACTATAGTTTGTACTTGGTATAAACGTATAGGTTCCATTGTGATTATCAACCAGTGTACCATTAGCATTATCGACCAATGTCACGTTATTGATACTTAAAATATCGTTAGAGTCGATGTCTGTTGCATTTGCAAGAAGCTGCGCATCCGTAATGATAATTGGCGTATCTTCTGCTGTTGTAAAGACTTTTGACTCTGCCATTGGACCATCGTTTGTACCAATAATATTGACAGTGACACTGCTCGTTGTTCCATCGATACTGGACACACTAAAGGTATCACTAATCGTATCACCGGCATTGAGTGAGTCATAACTCTCATTTGCAACATAGCTCCATGTGCCATCTGCAGCGATTGAGAAAGTACCATAGGTTCCTGCCACATTGGTTTGTGCCACATACGCTGCTTCTCCATCATCCACGTCAGTCACACTGAGTGTTCCGCCTGTAGTAAGCACAGCATTGGTCTCATCAAGGCTTACAGTTGCGCTACTAAGAATTGCTGTATCATTGGTTCCTACAATGGTTACTTGAACACTGCTCGTTGTTCCATCGATACTGGACACACTAAAGGTATCACTAATCGTATCACCGGCATTGAGTGAGTCATAACTCTCATTTGCAACATAGCTCCATGTGCCATCTGCAGCGATTGAGAAAGTACCATAGGTTCCTGCCACATTGGTTTGTGCCACATACGCTGCTTCTCCATCATCCACGTCAGTCACACTGAGTGTTCCGCCTGTAGTAAGTGTCAGGCGAAGTGCTAAAATGGTCAGGTGTTTTTAAAGATAAGCCCTATTTTAGGCATTAAAAGAATTTTCTATGACTAAATTTGTACTTCGTCTGACA